>Ga0228699_1001277_pt1 | contig 13409 bp, 9 predicted proteins | sample McNCre217_Aug_MG_FD_178016 | JGI IMG/M metagenome (GOLD analysis project Ga0228699, IMG submission 178016) | Freshwater microbial communities from McNutts Creek, Athens, Georgia, United States - 2-17_Aug_MG | ecosystem: Environmental > Aquatic > Freshwater > Creek | place: USA: Georgia...
GTCCATGGTCAGGCGGGCGGCAATCTTGGGGAACTCGCGGGCGAACTCGGCCCCCATCTCGCGCAGGTGGCTGAGCTCCTGGTTGTAGAGCTTGAGCAGTCCGGGATCCATCAGCGGCGTCCAGCGTCGAGGGTGGTGGGCGCCAGGTCGCGCACGCGCACCTGACCGGCTTCAAGGTCGAGCTGGGTGCGCAGCAGCAGCTCCAGCGGGATGGGCTGGGCCCACAGCAGGCCGCGGATCTCGAACTCGATGACGTTGTGCGCATCGAGCACGAACTGGTCTTCGACGGCCGTCACCTCGAGTGAGTGCTCGAGGATGCGCGGCTCGAAGCGCAAGATGGCCTCGCGCAGCTGCTGCGTGAGGCTGGGCATGTCGATCTTCGAGGCCAGCTGGCCCGACAGCGGCGGCATGCCGTAGTTGATGACCGAGGCCGCCGCCAGCGGGTGGGCTTCGGCCTCGCGCGACAGCAGCGGCTGCACAGCATTGAGCAGCCAACCCAGGTCGCGCAGCACGGCCGCACGCAGCTGCGACTTGGTCATGCCCCGGCGCTCGTCCGGGTCTTGCGACAGCTCCGGGCGCTCGTCGGTCAACCGGTCCAGCAAGGCCGGTTGCAGGCGTTCGCGCAGGTCAGCGGTGGCCATGGTGTGCGGGCCCGGGCGCGGGGTCAGGCCTCGGCCTGATCGACCTCGTCGGCAGGCGACAGGTCAACGACATCGAGCACCAGCTCGCGGGCTTCGAGCACGCCCACTTCGGCCGTGTCGGTGGTCAGCAGGCGCTGGCCCAGGCCACGGAAGTGCTGCTGCTCGCCCAGGGCCTCCCACTCGGTGAGGCGCGAGAGCTGCAGCAGCGGCGAGGCGCCCTCGGGCATCGGGGCGTAGCGCGTGGGCACCAGGGCCACGGTGGCGCCACCATGCGGGAACTCGAGCGAGGCCGGCGTCCACACCATGTCGCGCAAGTCGGTGGGCTCGTCGAAGGTGACCTTGGCCAGGCAGGCGAAGGGCACCCAGCTGTAGCGGCCATTGACGATGACTTCGAGCACCGGCCCCAAGCGCGAGTCGGCATCGGCAATCCAGCCAAAGGCCTCGCCATTGAGCGTGCCGCTGGTGGCCGGCGCGGCCTCCATGGCCTGGTTGCGCAGGTGGGCCGCAAGCTGGGCATCGCCACGGGCCTCGGCCATCAAGGCCTCCACCAGGTGGGCGACCCACAGCTGGGGCTGGCCCATGACGATCGGGGTGGTCTGCCCCTTGAACACGGCCTCGCGCACCGCTTCGCACTGGATGGCTTCGCGGTAGGTGTTGACCATGGGCAGGGTGCTGGCGTCCATCTCGCCACAGACCTTGAGCTGGTTGAGCGCGCGGCCCCACTGCCCCTTCACGCACAGCAGCTGGAAGAGGAAGATGCGCAACTTGACGTCGGAGGGCTTGGCCCGCACGCCGTCCTGCAGGCATTGCAAGGCCTCGTCCAGTTGGCCTTGCTGAAGGGCTTGCTCGGCGGCGGCAACAGGGCTCGTCATGGCGGGCTCAACGGGTGGTGACTTCGGTTTCGAACGTGGTGGCACCCGTGGTGCCGCCTTGGGCGTTCTGCGGGATGTAGTTCACCGCCACCTTGAGGAAGGTGATGGTGAACTCCTCGATGAAATCGGGCGATCCATCCGAGGCGGTACCGATCTGATGGGAGGTGATGCGCGCCTTCTCCATCACGATCTTGAGGAAATCGATGGGGGCCTCGCCACCGACCTTGCGGCCAGTCAGCGTGACCTTTTTGAGCGCTTCGTTGGTACGCAGCGCCGACATGATGGCCGTGGTGGCCCGGTCGGTGCGCTTGCGCAGCGTGATCGCCTTGAGCGTCGTGTTCACGGCGCCTGTGGCGTAGGCCGCGGCCGAGGCCTCCATGCCCCAGCTCCACCCCACGATGTCGATCTCATCGAGGTGCGACGGCTCGTTGACATCGCCTTTGATGGGCCCCTGGCGAGAGCCTTCGATCTTGAGGAAGCTGTTGAGCAAGGACATGGTGACTCCGGCAGACGCAGCGGTGGACAGCGATCAGCCCAGCGGCTTGTTGGCAGGGATGTCCCAAGCCGAGGTCGAGGTGGCGCCAGCGCCGCCTTCCTTGGTCTGGGCGGTGTACTCGACCTTGAACTTGCCGAAGTTCAGCACCACGTTCTCGGTCAGGCGGTCTTCGCCACCCGAGCCACCGGTTTGCACCGACGACACGATCACGTCGGTCAGGGTGATCTTGATGTACTCGAGGGGCTTGTCGCCGGCCTTGCGCACGGTCAGCTTGGCTTCCTTGATGTGGGTGCCCTTGCAGGCTGCGGTCATCAGGGCGGTCGACGCGCTGTCCACCCACTTGGTGAGCGACAGGTCTTGCACGTTGACCTTGCCGGCGCCAGAGCCGGTGGAGTGGTGGGTCGAGCCCGATTGGCTCAGGCCCCAGCTCCAGGCCAGCACGCTGACCTCTTCTTTGTGGGAGGCGTCGATCGATTCGCCCTTGATGTCGCCGATCTTGATGAACATGTCGAGAGACATAGTGGTTCTCCAGGTTGCAGGGTTGAATGACACCCGAGGGAAGGAAGGGACCGGTACGAGCTGGTCGCGGCCTGTCGGGTCAAGCAGGCCACACCACCGGCGTGTGTCGTCCTCGGCAGCCCACGCGCAGGCCACCGAACACAAGGGGTGAACAAAGAGCGAGGCACCGAGCGCGCCGGGGGTGCCGGCGGCTCAGGCCGAAAGCGTCAAGCAGCCTTCTGCGAAGGCAGCTTGGAGACCAGACGCAGCGAAACGGTCAGGCCTTCGAGCTGGTAGTGCGGGCGCAGGAAGAACTTCGAGCTGTAGTAGCCCGGGTTGCCCGGGATCTCTTCGACGACCACTTCGGCAGCCGCCAGCGGACGGCGGGCCTTGGTGTCTTCCGACGAGTGGGCCGGATCGCCATCGACGTAGTTCATGATCCAGTCGTTCAGCCAGCGCTGCATCTCTGCGCGCTCCTTGAACGAGCCCACCTTGTCGCGCACGATGCACTTCAGGTAGTGGGCGAAGCGGCAAGTGGCGAACAGGTAAGGCAGGCGCGCAGCCAGGTTGGCGTTGGCGGCGGCATCGGGGTCGTCGTACTCGGCCGGCTTTTGCAGCGACTGGGCACCGATGAAGGCAGCGAAGTCGCTGTTCTTCTTGTGCACCAGGGGCATGAAGCCGTTCTTGGCCAGCTCGGCCTCGCGGCGGTCAGAGATGGCGATCTCGGTCGGGCACTTCATGTCCACGCCACCGTCATCGGTGGGGAAGGCGTGGGTGGGCAGGCCCTCGACGGCGCCGCCCGACTCGATGCCACGGATGCGCGAGCACCAGCCGTATTCCTTGAAGGAGCGGTTGATGTTGACGGCCATCGCGTAGGCCGAGTTGGCCCAGGTGTACTTGTTGTGGTCGGCGCCGGCGGTGTCTTCTTCGAAGTTGAAGGCTTCCACCGGGTTGGTCTTGGCGCCATAGGGCTGACGCGACAGGAAGCGCGGCATGGCCAGTCCGATGTAGCGGGCGTCGTCGCTCTCGCGCAGCGAGCGCCAGGCGGCATACTCGGGCGTGGTGAAGATCTTGGTCAGGTCACGCGGGTTGGCCAGCTCCTGCCACGATTCCATCTGCATCAGCGCGGGGCTGGAGGCGGCGATGAAGGGGCAGTGCGACGCGGCGCTGACCTTGGCCATTTCCGACAGGAACTCGACGTCCGGCGGGGTGTGGTCGAAGTAGTAGTCGCCCACCAGGCAGCCGAAGGGCTCGCCACCGAACTGGCCGTACTCTTCTTCGTAGATCTTCTTGAACAGCGGGCTTTGGTCCCAGGCGGTGCCCTTGAACTTCTTCAAGGTCTTGCCCACCTCGGCCTTCGAGATGTTGAGCACGCGGATCTTGAGCAGCTCGTCGGTCTCGGTGTTGTTGACGAGGTAGTGCAGGCCACGCCAAGCGCTTTCGAGCTGCTGGAACTCGGCGTTGTGCATGATCTGGTTGACCTGCTCGCTCATCTTGGCGTCGAGCTGGGCGATCATGGCCTCGATCGAGGCGACCACGTCGCTGCCGATCAGCTTGGTGTTGGACAAGGCCTGCTGGGCCAGGGTCAGCACGGCGGTTTCAACGGCCGACTTGGCGCCGTCGTTCTGGGGCTTGAACTCTTTGTTGAGCAGCGAGGCGAAATCACCGCCTTCGAACTGGACGGTCTCGAGTGCTGCGCCGAGGGCTTGGGCTTCAGACATGGGTTCTCCTGGGAGTCAGATGCGTGCGTGGGGGCGGCTCACTGGCCGTCGGCGGGCTTCTTGGCCGAAGCCAGGGCGTTGAGCAGGGCCTCGTCCTTGAGCACCTTGGCCAGCAGCTCTTCGGCGCCGGTCTTGCCGTCCATGTAGGTGACCAGGTTGGCCAGTTGCTGACGGGCTTCGAGCAGCTGCTTGAGGCCGTCGACCTTGGCGGCCACGGCGGCCGGCGAGAAGTCGTCCATGTTCTCGAACGTCAGGTCGATGGCCAGGTTGCCTTCGCCGGTCAGCGTGTTGGGCACCTGGAAGGCCACGCGGGGCTTCATCGACTTCATGCGGGCGTCGAAGTTGTCGACGTCGATCTCCAGGAACTTGCGGTCGGCCACCGGGGCCAGCGGGTCAGCCGGCTTGCCCGACAGGTCCGACAGCACGCCCATCACGAAGGGCAGCTGCACCTTCTTCTCGGCGCCATAGAGCTCCACGTCGTACTCGATCTGGACGCGCGGGGCGCGGTTGCGGGCGATGAATTTTTGACTGCTGGTGGCCATGCTGTGCTCCTGGTTGGACGGGATGTGCGAACGTTGATGTGATGACAGCGGATCGGGCAGGGTCAATAACCCTGGTCATTGGGGATGCCGGCGAGCTTGGACATCTGGTCGACGCTGTCGGGCACCAGGTCTTTGAGGATGTCCATGAAGCTCATGTTGACCAGGCGCTGGGCGCGGCGGATCAACAGGGGCGCCGGGTTGGCCGGCTCGTTGTGTTCGAGCCAGTCGCAAATCTTGTCGAGGGCGGCAACCACGTCCTGGCGGGTGCGCAGCGCGCCCACACCGGGCGTGGCCACGGCCATGGTCATGGCGCCCGAGGCGTCGGCGGTGCCCTCACCTGCGGCCACCTCGCCTTCGGCGGCTGCGCCATCGGCTTGCAGCTGGGCGGCGGCGTCGCGCATGGCCTGGGCGATCAGGCGCAGGGGGCGGAACTCGGGGCCCGAGACGGTGGCGCGGTCGGTGACGATGCGGTCGATGGCCACGACGGCATCGAGCATGCCGGCCAAGGCGGCACAGAAGCCCTCGTCTTGAGCATCTGCATCGCGCAGGGCCTGCACCACGCCCATGGCGGGGGTGAAGTCTTCGCCCTCAGGCGGCTGGCCCTTGCCAAAGGCCAGCTCGATGTCGCGGCCCCGCACGCCCATGCGGCCGACGGTGACGGCCTTGCGCAGGTCGGCGATGAAGCAGTCGCCATCGACCAGCGGCGCCAGCGCATTGAGGCGCATGGTGGGGTCGTTGTCGTCGTCGGCGTCCAGCATGGGGTGGACGTGATCCCAGTGGCGCTCCAGCAGGCCCTGGATCAGCTGCAGCCCCTCGGCGGCGGCGCGCAGGCCTTGCAGCCGGGTGCTGGCGCGCAGCAGGTGGACGGCCACGCGGAGGTCGCGGGTGCGCTCGAAGAGCTCGCGCGACAGGGTCTGCATCTGGCGGAAGTCGGGGTCTTCGCCGGGGATGATGGTGTCACCGAACTGCTGCTCGGGTTTGCCCTTGGCCGCCTCGTCCAGCGACAGGAAGGTCGCGTCGTACTCCAGGTCCGGACCACAGGGGGCGTCATCGGACAGGGGCGCGAGCAAGGCTTCGACGTCGATCAGGGCCATGGTGGGGGTGCGTGCAGCAAACGTGGATCAAGACAGTGCAGACGACTGTAAGGAGCCCCCCGGGCGGCAACACCTGTCAAAAGTCATCTGCGGGTACCGCCGCCACAACAAACTAGGGGGGCCGAAGCCCCCCTGTTTTTGCTGCACCCGCCGTACTCGCTCAGAACGCCGAGCAGGCGCTGTCGCTGCGCACCGCCGAGCACGTGCTCAGCTGCGCCGAGCGGCGCACCTGCATCCACTGCTGGGCCAGCGGATCAATGCTGACCGAGAGGATGGGACCACCCCCCACGTTGGCCGGCGTGCACACCTGGGGCGCCCCCATCTGGCCCTTGACGTAGACGTCGGTGCGGGTGTCGTTGAGCACCTCGGTGGACTGCACCGTCGCCTGGGAGCTGGCCACGGCCTGCTGCAACTCAGGGCTGGGCGTGGGCGCCGGAGCGGCCGCGCCATTGGCACTGACGGTGTAATTGGTGAACGACTGCGTGGTGGCGTTGTAAGCCGTCACCGTGGCCGACGACGGCGTGGCCGCCCCCGGCGAGGCCACGTTGACCATGTTGCCGCCGCTGACCAGCAAGCTGCCAATCTGGTTGCTGGGGTTGCTCAAGAACACGTCAGAGTTGGGCCCGGCCACCACGTTCACGTTGTTGGCCACGATGCCGGGCTGGCCGGTCGGGGTCTGGCTCACCAACCCGGTCGTCAACACGTTGACCGTGCCCGCGTTGGTGGTGCCCGTGGTGGTGGCTTGCGCGGTGGCCCGACCTGCCGCACTGGGGATGGGCTGGCGGATGGGCTGGCCGCCCTGGGCCCCCAGGTAGACGCCGCCAGAGCCTTCGCCCTGGTTCTGCAGCGTGGCCACCGTGGCGCCGTTGAAGACGTAGTCCTCCACGGTGATCTTGCCGGCGTGCAGGCTGGAGCCCACGACCACGTTGTAGCCCGTGCCCATGTTGCCGTTGAACAGGTCAGACTGCACGCGGAAGTTGGTGGCCTCGCCTTCGGGGATCACGTTGCCCACGTGGATCGGCAGGTTCACCAGGTCGGTCACGGTGAGGCCATCGAACGCGGCCGGCCGCACGCCGATGCGACCGACGGTGAGGAACTCGGAGTAGCGCAACTCCAGGGCGTTGGCGCTCGTGGCCACATCGGCCGAGGCACCGATCGCCACGTCGGCCGTGGTGACGTCATTGGCCGAAGCGCCATGCAAGCGGATGCGGTAGTCGACACGCACACCCTCGTCCGAGCTCTGCCGCGAGGTGCCCACCAAGTCGAGCGCAGGCAAGTTGCCCGTCGGCTGGCCGGTGACGGCCAGCTCCAGGTCATCGATCCACACCCCCAGGGCACGGCCACTGCCAGCGCCATCGCCCAGACCGCGCACGGTCATGCGGCTGTTGTTGAGGTTGACCAGCGCGCTGTCGATGCCCACGCCCGCCACGGGGCCCTCGGCGATGTTCGCCGGGTTGTAGGCCTCACCCTGGATGGCCAGCAGGCCATTGGTCAGGTTGAAGTCGACCTGGCTGAGCGACACCCCATGGTTGTTCATGCCCCGGCCATGGAGGTTGATGTTGCGTGCCGTCAGCGTGCTGTTGGAGAGGGCCACCCCGCTGCGGTAGAACGTGACCACGTTGGTCACGACACCGGTGTTCCAGCTCTGGTGCAAGCCCCCCGTGATGTTGAGGGTGCCCGTGCCGGCGTCCAGCAGCGCGCTGTCGATGTTGACGGCGGCCCCCGAGGTCTGCTTGCCGGTGGTGGCGGTGCTGCCTTCGATGTCGAGGCTGCCGCCGTTGGTCTTGAGGCTGACCATGGGTGTGCTGACGGCCGACGGGCTCACCGCCTGCGCCGAGACCCGGCCAGGTGCGCGCAGGACGTTGTTGGCCGAGGTGTTGTCGTAGACCCGCACATCGCCACGGCCGTCGGCATCGCTGTCGGCCTTGATGCGGAGGTTGAGCTGGCCACTGCCCGCCTGGATGGCCGTGGTGTCACCGCTGGCGCCGTGCAGCCAGATGTCGCCGGTCGATGCCAGCGTCAGCGACTGCGTGCCGCCAAACGTGCTGCTGACCTGGGTGCCATCCAGCACCTCGATGCGCGCGCTGCCGCCGTTCACGTTGGCATCCGCATAGGTGCCCAGGTGCACGTTGGCGCCATTGGCCAGCAGCGCATTGAGGTCATCTTGGCGCACCGTCGAGCTGCCCAGCGGGGCCCCCGAGTTCAGCGCGTTGCCCAAGGCGGTCTGGTTGCCCAGCAGCAAGACGGGCGCAAACATCTTCCAGACGCCGGCGCTGCCACCGCCCGAGGCGCTCAGGTCGAAGGAGGCCGACACCGGCCCTCCTTCACCCGAATCCCAGGCGCGGGTGTTGGCGCCGCTCATGACGAACTTGCCGCCATTGCCGCCGCCCGCGCCCTTGGCCGACCACGCACCCAACACGGTGGCGCCGCTGCTGGCGCCACTCAGGTTGCCGCTCACGGCCGTGGTCTGGGTGTCGCTGTTGACGTTGGGGGCCGCCAGCACCCGCAGCGTGCCGCCGTTGCCCGCCACGTTGGCGTTGGCCTGGACGATGCTGGCCGTGTCGGTGTAGATGCTGTTGGTGGTGGCTCGCGAGCTGATCAGGTCGATCTGGCCGCCACCCGCGTCGCCATTGGCGGTCAGCGTGCCGGCCACGTAGATGTCGCCGCCCACCAGGGTGATCGTGCCGCCCTTGCCGGCCAGCGTGGGGGTCAGGCCATTGACGTCGACCGTGCCCAGCTGATCGATCGAGCCGAGCTCACCGATCGTCTGCAGCTGGGCGCTGGCATGGCCGTCCTGGCTGCGCGCCCGGATGACCCCGGTGCTGTCGTTGTAGATGCCCGCCCCGCGCACCGCCTGCTGTTGCGAGCCCATGGTCAAAAAGAGCGTGTCGTTGCCAGCGCCTGCCTCGATGAGCTTGACGTGCCCCTCATCGGCCTCCACAGTGCCATGGTTTTCGACCAGGCGCACCAGGTTGTTGCTGTTGCTGGAGACCCCGCTGGGCAGCGCGCCCAACTCGATGAAGCCGCTGCTGCCCAGCTGCACCAACGCCTCGTTGCCCGCCAGCAGCGAGATGTCGCCACCATTGGTGCTGCGGATGGTGCCCTTGTTCCCCACGTAGTTGGGTGCGACGACCACGATGCCGCCGGTGGCGGTGACCGCACCGCCGGTGTCGATGGTCACGTAGCCCACGCCAAAGTCGTTGGCGCTGGCGCCTTCCATCGACAAAGTCAAGGCCGGGGCCTTGCTGCTGTCCATGAAGTGGGTGTAGCTGCCATTGGCTTCTTCAGAGGGCGCCACCTTGCGTGCCGACAACAGCACGCTGGCCGCGCTGATGGAGCCACCTGCTCCGACGTAAATGCCCGCCTGGTTGACGAGCCACAGGCGGTTGTTGGCTGTGACCAGACCGTAGATGTTGCTGGCTGAGCCGCCAGGCAATACGTTGATCAGCGTGTCGGTGGCCGCCGCCGCCGTGGTGGCGGGGCCGGTGTAGTTGTTGACGAAGGCATGTGCCGCCGGCACGCTGAAGTCTGACGCTTCCCAGACCGCGCGCTGCGAGGTCTGGTTGATGGTCATGGTGGTGTATTGCTGACCGTTGATCGTCGTGGTGGTCGCCGCGTTCGGGTTGGTGACCACCACGGTGCTGTTGCCCGTGTTGAACGTGGCCACGGTCGAGGTGGTGATGTTCACCGTGCCCTGCTTGAGGGTCATGCTGGGCAGGCCGTTGCTGGCGCTTTGGGCCAGCGCCACCGTGGGCGCCAGGCCCGCCAGGCCCATGGCCAGCAGCAGGGGCTTGAGCGCCAGGCGAGGCGCCCGCACAGACCGTTGGCGGGCACGAGAAGGATGGGGGTAAGGCATGTCGAAGTTCCTCGTGGACCGTCAGAAGCTGTGCGAGGCCTGGAAGGCCAGGCGGGGCAGGTCGTGCCCCGGGTCGGCCGCGCCGGCACGGCTGTGGCGCCAGGCCAAGGTGGCGCGCAGCGTCACCCAGTTGGGGATCTGCGCGGCCACGCCCAAGCCGCTGCCGCGCAGCGTCACCGAAGGCTGGGTGGCCGAGGCCACGCCGTGGTCAAGCCGGCCATGGGCCCAGTCGGTCAAGGCAAAAACCGTCCACTCGGGGTTGAGCCACCAGCGCAGCTCGGCATTGAGCACGCGGGCGTCGTCTGACGGTGACTCGGACACCGCGTAGGCGCGCACACCACGGCTGCCGCCCAGGCCCAGCTTCTCGGCCGGGTCGAGCGTGCGGCTGGCCTGTTGGGCGCTGGCCGCCACGAACAGCGACAGCGGCCCCGTCAGCGCCTGCAGGCGCGAGCCCTGCACCTCGAGCTTGCGGTAGTTGCCTTCGTAGCTGCCCTGCGTGGGCTTGCCGTCATCGAAGTCGCCCAAGCGCAGCGTGGCGCTGGCGCCCCAGAAGCCGCCGCCGCCCCAGGCGTCACGCGACTCCCAGGCCAGCGTGCCGGCCAGGCTGCGCAGGCTGCGGCGCGAGGTGCTGTTGAGCGCCTCTTGCCGGTCGCTGAAGTGCTTGTCGTCCACGCCCACGCGGGCCAGCAGGGTGCGGTTGCGCGATCGGATCAGCGGGTATGACACGCTGGCCTCGTAGAGCTTGGCCTGGCCGCTGGCGCCAAAGGCTTCGAAATCGCCACCCAGCTTGTACTGCACCGACGAGGCGGCCAAGGCCAGTCGCGCCGGCGTGTAGCCCAGTGGCAGCTCGTAACCGATGCGGCCGAGCTTGACGCCCAGGGTGTCCGAGCCCAGCACCTGCGCATCGAGGTTGTCGCCCAGGCCCAAGGGGTTGTTGAGGCGGGCGGTGGCCCCGGCACGCAAGCGGCCCACGGCCGCCAGGCCCTGGTTGTCGAGGCTGATGGCGGCGTCCCAGCTGCGGCGCGGGCCGGTGGTGATCGCCAGGTTGTACACGCCTTCTTCGCCCGAGGGGGTGAGCTTGGCCTTGGCCTGCACGCCCGGCATGTCGTTGAGGGCGAACATCACGCGCTCGAGCGCCGTGAAGTTCAACAGCTGGCCTTCGCCCAGGTTGAACCAGCGCAGCAGGCCGCGCACGCGCTCGTCGGTGATGGGGGCATCGGGGCCCATGGGCGCGGTGACCCGGCCCATGCGCGGCTCGACCACGTCCACGGTGACCACACCTTGCGCCAGGTCGATGCGCGGCAGGCCGATCACCGCCAGCTGCAGGCCGGCGTCATCGAGGTGGCGGCGCAGGCCCATCAGCATGGTCGACAGCTCGGCCTCGCCCACCGACTGGCCCACATGGGCCGCACCCAGCTCGCTGACCTGGGTGGCCGACACCGAGCTGGCGCCCTGCACCACCAGGCGCTGGAAGGTGAAGCGCACGGCCGATTCGGCGCGCACGGCTGCACTCGGCGCCTGCACGCTGCCGTCGCCCAACTTGGGCAACACGGGCGGGGCGCTTTGCAGCTCGCGGGCCACGGCACCGGCGGCACCAGCGGCACCTGCGGCATCGGCAGCCACCTGTTGAGCCTGGGCCAGCGACACGGCGCCGAGCAACGCGGCCGCAGCCATCCAGGGGTGCGCGGCACCCGGTTTCTTCGAAAAAGCAAACATCGACATGTCCGATCAGCTGCCCAGTTGCATGCGGCCATTGCCGATGACGTTGAAGGGGGCCCAGAAGAAGGGGTGGGCGAACTTGCGGCGCTTTTGCACCTCGAGCTGCGCCTGGCGCATGGCGTCCATCAGGTCGGCGCCCTGCCCCATCGAGCCGTACATTTTGCCCATGAGGACCTCGGTGGACTCGTCGGCCACCGGCCACAGCGAGGCCACCAGCGAGCTCACGCCTGCCGACAAGAAGCTGCGCGTGAAGCCCACGATCTCGTCGCCGTTCTCCACCTTGCCCAGGCCCGATTCGCAGGCTGAGAGGGTGACGAGGCTGACGTCTTTGAGGTTGAGGCCGTAGACCTCGCGGGCCTCCAGCAGGCCGCGCTCGTTGCCTTCGCTGGCCAGCAAGATGCGCGAGAACAGCGGGTCGACCTCATCGACCTCGGCGTGCGCCGCCACGTGCAGCACGGCAGAGGTGTTGGCCTTTTGCTTGAAGGTGGGCTTGCTGGCGTCGCGCTGGATGAAGACCTGCTTGTCCTTGAACAGGTTGGCCACCTCGGCCACTTCCTTTTCAGCGCCAGGCAGGGGCACGTTTTCGGTGGTGGCCGGGTTGCCAAAAGCCACCAGGGTGTTGATGTTGCGCTGCGGGCGCTGCCACAGCAGGCTGCCCACCGAGGCCGAGGGCCACACGGCCACGGCCATCTTCTCGATGAGGAAGCCGCTGCCGTCGTGCAGGGCCTGGAAGGGCAGGTAGTGCAGCGGGCCGTGCGGCACCACGAACAGGCGGGCGGTGTCGCCCAGCTCGGCGCGACCGATGAGGCGGCCGTACAGCGACTGGCCCCGGGTGACGGCATCGCGGCGGCGCTCGATGATGCTGCGGCGGAACGCATCGACGTCGCGGGCCAGGTCGGCCTCGGCCACGGGGATGCTGCGCGCGGTGAAGGTGGTCTTGCGGATGGTCCAGATCACCAGCTGGTCGTCAACGGCGTGGAACTCGACGATGCCTTCTTCGGGGCGCAAGGCCGCCTGCAGCTGGGCCACGGTGACCTGGCCGCGCAGGCTGTCGCTGGAGCGGTCGCGCAGGGTGTCGAGCAGCTGGCGCGAGCGCGAGGCCTCAGACAGCGTCCAGGCGGTGGCGAAGTCTTGCTGGGCCACGGCCAGGCGCAAGGCCTCGTCGTAGACCGACTGCAGGTCGCCGAACAGGCCGGTGCGCACCTCTTCGCTGCGGAACTTGGGCGCCAGCGCCGAAGCCAGGGTGGTGGCCTGGATGTAGGTGGCCAGGGCCTGCGGGCGCTGCTCGCGCAGCAGCTGCACCCGGGCCGTGCCCACCAGGGCCCACAGGCGCTGGTACTCGGCATCAGGGCTGCGGTCGGTCTTGGCGATCTGGTCGTAGACGGCCAGCGCGGCCTCGGGCTCGTTGGCCGCCATGTGGGCGCGGGCCTTGGTGCGCAAGTAGAAGCTGCCCAGCTCGGCCAGGGCCACCGGGGCGATGCCCTCGAGCTGCGTCAACGCGGCCTGGGCCTGCCCGCTGCTCACCAGCACGTTGGCCAGCGAGACCTGCACCTGCGGCAAGAACTTGGGCGAGGCCACGGCCAGGGCCTGGCGGTAGGCGGCCTCGGCAGCCGGGAGGTTGCCGCGCTTGCTGGCCACATCGCCCAGCACCTTGTGCATGGGGGCCTGCACCTGCTCGGCGCTGCCCTGGGGCACGGCCAGGGCAGCGCGGGCGTTTTGCTCGGCCTCGTCGAGCTGGTCGGCGTACAGGTAGGCCAAGGCCAGGTCGCGCAGGGCCAGGGCCTTGAGCTCGGGCTTGTTGTCGCGCTCCGAGATGTACAGCGCCTTGCTGGAGGCGCGGATGGACTGGCGGAAGTCACCGCTTTCGGCCAGGCTCATGGCCTGTCCGCAATACCCATAGCCATCGAGCTCGATGACGTCTCGCTCCAGCAGGGCCCGGCCTTCGGCCGCCCGGCCCTGGGGCGAGTTGG
>Ga0228699_1001278_pt1 | contig 13406 bp, 16 predicted proteins | sample McNCre217_Aug_MG_FD_178016 | JGI IMG/M metagenome (GOLD analysis project Ga0228699, IMG submission 178016) | Freshwater microbial communities from McNutts Creek, Athens, Georgia, United States - 2-17_Aug_MG | ecosystem: Environmental > Aquatic > Freshwater > Creek | place: USA: Georgia...
TGAACGCCACGCCTTGTATGCACGCTTTGCGAGCGAAGACGCGCATGAAGGCATGCACGCTTTCTTAGACAAACGCAAACCCACATTCCAGCACCGCTGAACCTTTTACGCTTTTAGGAAACCGCACCATGGCCCTCGACAAAGAATCTTTTGCCATCTTGCTGGATGGCACGCCTGAGCAAAAGGCCACCATCTTGCCCAAGGTGGCCAGTGGTGAACTCATCATGTCGTTTGCGTTGACCGAGCCCGATGCCGGCTCTGACACCGCGTCATTGAAAACCCGTGCTGATTTAGAGGGTGACCACTATGTCCTCAACGGGACCAAGCGTTTCATCACCAATGCACCACGTGCAGGGGCGTTCACGTTGATGGCACGCACCGGTGGCCCAGGCGCAGGCGGTGTGTCTTCTTCATCGTGTCGTCTGATTTGCCGGGCATCAAGCTTGGTAAGACCGATAAAAAAATGGGACAACGAGGTACCTAGGCTTGCGCGCTTCGATCACTGGCGAAATCGTGATGGATGAGGTGTTCGTGCCAGAGGAAAACGCATTTCCCGAGGTGCGTGGTTTGAAAGGCCCGTTCACTTGTTTGAACAGCGCTCGTTATGGCATCGCTTGGGGGGCTTTGGGGGCGGCGGAAGACTGTTTTCATCGCGCTCGCCAATATGTGTTGGACCGTCAGCAGTTTGGCCGTCCTTTGGCTGCCAATCAGTTGATTCAAAAGAAACTGGCCGACATGCTGACGGACATCGGCCTAGGCTTGCAAGGCTGCTTGCGCTTGGGACGCATGAAAGATGAAGGCATCGCCTCGGTTGACATCACGTCTATTCTCAAGCGCAACAGCTGCGGCAAAGCCTTGGATATTGCACGGATGGCGCGCGACATGATGGGTGGCAACGGGATCAGTGATGAGTTTGGAGTCGCCCGCCATTTGGTCAACCTGGAAGTCGTCAACACCTACGAGGGGACGCATGATGTGCACGCGCTGATCTTGGGGCGTGCAATCACAGGGATTGCCGCATTCAATAACTGACGTTTTGAAAATTTCGGTCAAGAAAAAAGGGGTTGCAAGAATTCTTGCAACCCCTTTTTGATGGCGTGTGCAGCGATCAGCGAGTCTTACGACGCACAGGCGCTTTGGTTACTTTAGGTGCGTGGGCTTGCAACTGAGCCAAGCCTTCTTGTGCCAATTCAGCTGTTTTTTTCGCGTTCTTGCGCGCTTCAGCTAAAGCCTTGTTGCCAGCGTCCACGGCGGCTTTCACGGCGTTCACGGCAGCTTCAGAGCCTTCAGGTGCTTTCTTCAAGTTTTCGTTGAGGGCTTTGTTCGCTGTGGCGTGTGCGTGGTCAAAGTGACCTTCTGCAAAAGCAGCCGACTCGGATTGGAACGCTTGTGTCAATTCGTAAGCCGTGGCTGCGAAACCTGCCAAGCTTTTGGCGGATGTTTCCAGTTGTGACTTCAGCAACTCCAAAGCGGCTGCTGGGTCTTTGACTTCCAACACAGACGCCAGTTGCTCTTGTGCCAATTCGGCGTTCACTTTGGCTTGCTCAAGGCTGAGTTCGGTCAGACGTTCCACTTGTGAGAACGAGAGGTTGGCCAATTCGAAAGCGGCTTTCACAGAGGCTTCCACTTGTGGCTTGATTGGGTTTTGCATGTTCATTCCTTAAAAAATAAATTCAACATGAGAATGCTATCGGCGGTTGGTTCAAAAACCAAGACGCTTGGCGCTCTTTAGAGCCAGTTCTCTAGCGGTCTAAATCTTGTAAGAAACGTCTCAAGCTTGCGATTTACCAAGTGCCAACGTTGGGCATGTCTACCCACGGCGCTTGTGGTGCCAAGGCTTCACCCTTTTGTAACAGCTCAATGGAGATGTCATCGGGGGATCGCACAAACGCCATGCGGCCATCGCGTGGTGGACGCAAAATCGTCACGCCCTGTGCCTGTAATTTTTCGCACATGGCGTAAATGTTGTCGACAGCGTAAGCCAAGTGCCCGAAGTTGCGTCCGCCTGTGTAGGTTTCTGGGTCCCAGTTATAGGTGAGTTCGACTTGCGCATCTTCATCGCCGGGTGCTGCAAGGTAAACCAGTGTGAAGCGGCCTTGCGGGTACTCGCTGGTGCGTAGCACGTTCAAGCCCAAGGCGTCGCGGTAAAACTTCAATGACGCTTCTAAATCGGTGACGCGCACCATGGTGTGGAGGTATTTCATGGCGTGCCTTGTTCAAAGAGTTGGGTAATCGGTATAGCCCACGGGGCCCGGTGTGTAGAAGGTGCTGGGGTTGGGCTGATTCAAAGCGGCGTTGCGCTTGAGGCGTTCTACCAAGTCGGGGTTGGAGATGAACAGGCGGCCAAACGCAACGGCATCTGCTTTGCTTGTTTCAATGGCATCCAATGCCATTTGGCGGTCGTAGCCATTGTTGGCGATGTAGGTGCCTTTGAAGGTTTGACGAGCCCAAGCATAGTCAAAGCCAGGCACATCACGTGGGCCACCTGTGGCACCTTCGATGAAGTGAATAAATGCGATGCCACGCTTGTTGAGCGCTTCCACCAAGTAACCAAAGACGGCTTGTGGATGGCTGTCGACCAAGTCGTTGAATGGGGTGAGAGGTGACAAGCGAATCCCAACACGTCCTGCCCCAATTTCAGCCACGCAGGCATCCACGATGTCGAGTGCGAAGCGGCATCGGTTTTCAATTGAGCCGCCGTATTTGTCCGTGCGGTGGTTCGCGCCATCGCGAATGAACTGGTCGATCAAATAGCCGTTAGCACCATGAATTTCAACCCCATCAAAGCCTGCACGAATGGCATTTGCTGCGGCTTGTCGAAATTGTTGCACGACGTTTTTCACTTCTTCAGTGGTCAAGGCGTGCGGCACTGGGACATCGACTTTGCCATGGCGCGTATAGGCGACCACATGGGGTTGAATGGCTGATGGTGCAACGGGTTGCCGGCCGCCTGTCAGGTCTGGATGCGTGATGCGCCCGACATGCCAAATTTGCGCGATGATTTTTGATCCCGCTGCATGTACGGCTTGTGTGATGGCTTTCCAACCGTCGACTTGTGCTTGCGAATAAATGCCCGGCGTGGCCATATAGCCTTTGCCGACCGGGGAGACTTGCGTGCCTTCACTGATGATGAGTCCCGCACCACTGCGTTGTCGGTAGTAATCCACGTTCATGGCGCTACCGGGGATGTCACCGCCGGCTTCATCGGCGCGGCTGCGCGTGAGAGGTGCCATCACGATGCGGTTCGCAACTTCGATATCACCGATACGTGTGGGTTGGAAAAGCAGAGGAGTTGTCATGGAGGAAGAGGTTTGAAACGTGTGTAGAGAAAAAGTGTCATGACCACACAGGCCGCAGACATCTTCCTTAACTGGAGGCTATTCTTGCGATTTCAAGTAGGTGATAGACGCGTTCAGCTAATATGACCGAATCAAGAAAGGGGCCTTCAATGAAACAGATGTGGTGTGCGTGGTTGGTGATGTGTGCGTGTGCCACCGCTGGGGCTGCTGACGACTTCAACATCAAGGTTGATGTGACGCAGCAAGGCAATGTGTTTCATACCCAAGCCAGTTTTCATTTGCCATTGACCGTGTGCCAGTCGTACCGCTACCTTACGGACTATGACGCGGCAACCAATATTCCTGGTGTCGTGGCTTCCTCAACCACCCGCGTCGATGCCCGCAAGGCGCGGGTGGAGCGCTTGTTGCAAGAGCGTATTTTGTTTTTTCCGATCAAGATACGCATGGTGTTGGAAATCACCGAGCTGCCCAATCAGGGGACAGACTTTGTGCAAATCAGTGGCGAGACCAAATCGTACAAAGGCGCGTGGCGGCTCGAACCTGAAGCCAGTGGCACGGTATTTAAGTACCGAACCGAATCTGAGCCAGATTCCTTTTTACCCAAGGCCGTGGTGGAGTACTTCATCAAAAACCGCTTGAACAGCAGCTTTGAAGCCATGGCCAAGGCGGGGGCTGAACGGTTCAAGCAGCCTTGTTGAACCAACCCAAGCCTGCGCGCGTGCCGTTGGTGGGGCGGTATTCGCAGCCAATCCAACCTTGCCAGTCGCATGCAGCTGAGACTTCGTCAATCACGTCAAACACATAGCGGTCGTTGAGCTCGCCAGTGTCGGGCTCATGACGCAAAGGCACGCCCGCAATTTGAAAATGTCCGACACGTCCCGTGGGTAGGTATTGACGAATTTTGGTCGTCACATCGCCTTCCATGATTTGGCAGTGATAAAGATCCATCTGCACTTTCAGATTGGGTGCGCCAAGTTGTTCAACGAGGTGGTGTGCTTGGTGTTGGTAGTTGAGAAAATAGTTTGGCATGTCCCGTGTATTGATCGGCTCGATCAACACCTCACGATTCGCCGAACGTGCTTGCTCTGCCGCCCAAGCGATGTTGTGCTGGTATGTTGCCTCTGCCGAAGCTTGCGTTGCGTGGCTGGGCACAAGTCCTGCCATGACATGGATGCGCGAACAGTTCAAGGCATCGGCATAGTCCAATGCTCGCAAGAAGTTGGTGCGAAATTCGTTTTCTCGGCCTGCGAGACACGCCAGTCCTCGCTCGCCAGCCTCCCAATCGCCAGGGGGTGCATTGAACAGAACTTGGGACAAACCGTTGTCTTCTAAGCGTTGCCGCAAAACTTGGGCATCGAAGGCATAAGGAAACAGAAACTCCACCGCTTCAAACCCATCTTGGGCCGCGGCGGCGAATCGATCAAGAAATGCAGACTCGTTGTAGAGCATGCTGAGGTTGGCGGCGAAACGTGGCATAGCCCGAGTTTAATAAGGGCTACGAAACACTTTCGCGGCATGTGTCGCGTAGACGCACCCTTGATCGCGCATTAGAGTGGTCGGATTGGATAAACAGTGACGCAATATGGATACCTCTGAATCTTCTTCACTTTCAGGCTTGACCTCTGAGCAGGCTGCTCGCCAATGGGCACTTGATGGTGCAAACGCACTCGATGCGGCTGAACGTCGCAGTGTGTGGGCTCGGCTGTGGGCGATGCTGAAAGAGCCCATGTTTGCCTTGCTGGTGTTGGCTGCCTCGCTGTATTTGGTGTTGGGTGATTTGTCCGAAGGCCTCACGTTGTTGGTGTTCGTGTTGGCTGTGTTGGGGTTGACGTTTTACCAAGAGGGCAAGTCGGAGGCTGCTATCGATGCCTTGCGTCAATTGAGTCAACCCTTTGCGCAGGTGATGCGTGATGGCCAACGCGTGCGTGTGCCGTCGCGTGAGGTGGTGGTGGGCGATGTGTTGTACATCGCCGAAGGCGATCGCGTAGCCGCTGATGCGTGGGTGTTGCAAGCCGATCAATTGCAAGTGGATGAGTCTTTGCTCACAGGCGAATCGTTGGCCGTGACCAAAGTGGGGGCGCCCTTTGATGCCACTTTGGCCCATGCGCAACAGCCGGGCGGTGATGAATTGACGGCAGTTTTCGGCGGTACTTTTGTGGTGCGCGGGCAGGGCGTGGTGCGCGTCACGGCCACGGGTATGCGCAGCCAAATGGGGCGCATTGGCGCGTCGCTGAATGACATCGAAACCGCGACGACACCCCTGCAAAAACAAATCACGCAATTGGTCAAAGTGTTGGCGTGGCTGACCTTGGGCCTGTGTGTGTTGATGGTCGTCACCTTGGGCGTGCGCGATGGGGCTTGGCTGCCTGCGTTGCTGTCGGGCATCGCGTTGGCGATGGCGATCTTGCCCGAGGAGTACCCCGTAGTCTTGGCTGTTTTTCCTGCCTTGGGTGCACGACGTTTGGCGCAAGATGGCGTGTTGACGCGTCGCATCAACGCCATTGAAACCTTGGGTGCGACAACGGTGCTGTGCACAGACAAAACTGGAACGCTGACCGAAAACCGCATGAGGGTGGCTGCGCTCGCGGTGGGGGCGGCTTCTGCACCGCAGGTGTTTCACCTTCAAGACCAACCTTTGCCCGACGCGTTTCATAGTTTGCTCGAACATGCGATTTTGGCCAGTGCACCGCAGCCGTTTGACCCGATGGAACAGGCCTTGCACGAGCTGGGTCAAGCCGGATTAGGTGAGGCACATTTGCATCCAAACTGGGCCTTGGTGCAAACCTATGCATTGAGTCCCGCGTTGCGGGCCATGTCGCATGTGTGGCGTGCTGCCGATGAGGCGGCGGCGCACATCGTGTCCACCAAAGGCGCGCCAGAAGCGGTGATGGCGTTGTGCCACCTCTCGCCCGAGGTGCAAGCGCAATGGGGCGAGGTGGTGCACGCCATGGCTTCGGATGGCTTGCGTGTGCTGGCCGTGGCGCAAGGGCGGTTTGAGGGAGATGCTTGGCCCAGCTCGGCGCACGATTTTGATTTCGAGTGGTTGGGGCTGATTGGCTTGAGCGACCCTTTGCGCGCGGAAATTCCGCAAGCCATGGCCGACTGCCATTCGGCCAGTATCAAAGTCATCATGATCACGGGCGACTATCCTCAAACCGCGCGCGTCATAGCCAACCAAGCAGGCTTGGTGGGCGGCGACACGTTGACGGGCGATGCCATTGAGGTCATGTCTGACGACGCGTTGTGCGCGCACCTGCCCAACGTGCGCGTGTGCGCTCGTATTTCGCCGCACCAAAAGCTGCGCATCGTGCAAGCCCTCAAACGCAACGGCGAGGTGGTGGCGATGACGGGTGACGGTGTGAACGACGCCCCCGCGTTACGCGCAGCCCATGTGGGCATTGCCATGGGCGCACGTGGGACCGATGTGGCACGCGAAGCGTCGTCGCTGGTGTTGGTGGATGACAACTTTGCCTCCATCGTTCAAGGGATACGGTTGGGGCGGCGCATTTTTGGCAACTTGCAAAAGTCCATGGCGTACATCTTTGCCATTCACATTCCTATTGCAGGCTTGGCGCTGGTGCCCATGATGTTTGCGCTGCCACCGCTGTTGATGCCCTTGCATATCGCCTTGCTGGAGTTGGTGATCGACCCGTCTTGTTCGATCGCTTTTGAAAATGAGCCCGCCGAACCGCAGGTCATGCAGCGTCCGCCACGGGATGCCTTGGCGCCGATCTTTGGTGCGCAACAGATGTGGGCCGCCTTCTTTCAAGGTGTGTGCGTGTTGGCCGCCACGGGCGTGGCGTATGGGCTGGCTTTGGCGTTTTCGCCCGAGGTGCAGCGCGCGATGGTGCTCGTCACGTTGGTGGCGGCCAATGCCATGTTGATTTGGGTCAACCGCGCACGCAACGCGGTAGCTTTGTGGGTGATGGCGCTGGCCATGGGGTTGGTGTTGCTTGGGGTGTACGTGCCTTGGTTGGCGTCATCACTCAAAGTGACGGCCTTGAATGTCACGCAGTTGACCGCTGCTTTGGGCTTGGGGCTTGCCAGCGTGCTCGCGGCGTGGGTTTGCTTGCGTTTGCTTAGGTATGATGCGGCATTCAAAGGAGCTAAGCATGGCTGATATCAACCCAACCAACAACAACCTCGTCATCGGTGAAGGCGTTACGTTCAAAGGCTCTATTGCCGCGCCCGGCAAAGCCGTGATCAATGGCAACGTCTCAGGCGAATTGACGGCGGATGATTTGTTGATTGGCACCAAAGGTCAGGTGACCGGTACTGTGCGTGCACGCGAAATCGACGTGCATGGCGAATTGAACGAAGACATCGTGTGCAAAGAGCACTTGTTGATTCACAGCACCGGCAAAGTGTCTGGCACCTTGGAGTACCACGAGTTGGAAATTCAACGCGGCGGTAAGTTCAAAGGCAACATGAACCAGAAATGAGTCGGTTCGCCAATCGGCGCGAAGCCTTTTGGCAGGGCATCCGTGATGCCTTAGGCGCTCCAGTGTTAGTGCTGTTTGCAGGTATGGTCGGCTTTGGCGCCATGGGCCGCTCCCATGGTTTCGATGCTTGGATGACCGGTCTGACCAGCTTGCTGATGTTTGCGCTGCCGGGTCAAGTGGTGATGCTGGAGATGTTTATCTCGGGCTCATCCTTGTTAGCGATTGGCTTTGCCGTGACGCTGACCTCGACCCGTTTTGTCACCATGGTGGTGACGCTTTTCCCCCAACTCCACCGACGCGACCGCAACCCACTCTTGTATCTGTGGGTGCACATGCTGGCCATGACTGCATGGGCGGTGTCGATGCGCGAGTTCCCCCGTATGCGTCCCCAACACCGTTTGAACTACTTTCTCGGTTTGGCGTTGCCCTGTTGGCTGATTTCGCCTATGGGCACGGTGCTGGGTTATTTTGTGGCGGGCTGGGTGCCCGCTGCGGTGACCTTGGGCTTGGTGTTCATCAACCCCTTGTTTTTCTTGCTCACCTTCACCGATGTGAAGCCTTGGGCCAACCGCATCGCCATTGGCTTGGGCTGTGTCTTGGGGCCTGTTTTTTATGTGTTGGATGCCGACAGCAGTTTGTTGTTGACCGGTTTGGTGGCCGGTTCGTTGGCTTACTGGGTTGACCGTCGCTGGCTGCGTCCACGACCTGTCGTGGTGCAGACATGACGGCCGATGTGCAAGGCTGGGGTATGTGGTTGGCGCTCAGTGCGGCGTGCATTGGTACCTACATTTGCCGAGCTGCGGGTGTCAAGCTGTCGGGGCACATTCACCAAGACAGCGAGGTGTTTCGCTGGCTTTCGGCTGTCACGTATGCCATGGTTGCAGCGTTGACCGTGCGCATGATTCTCATGCCTTTGGGCTTGTTGGCCACGGTGCCAGTGCTGTTGCGCGTGGTCATTTGTGCGCTCAGTTTGGCTGTGATGGTGTCAAGCCCGCAGCGCCGATTGGTGCCCGCTTTGTTGACCGGCACCTTGCTGATGTTGGCTTACGGCGTGTTCCGTGCCAGCCCTTAGTTGGCAAAGCTTGCCGCTGGGCGAACCTACAATTGATGTGCAACCCTGAGGCACCATGAACATCCTGATTTCTAACGACGATGGTTTCCAAGCGCCGGGCATCGTGGCACTGTACGAGGCGCTCAAAGATTTGGGCCGTGTCGAGGTGGTCGCCCCCGAACACAACAACAGCGCCAAATCCAACGCCTTGACCTTGCATTCGCCGCTGTATGTGAGCCAAGCCAGCAATGGGTTTCGCTATGTCAACGGCACGCCCGCCGACTGTGTGCACATTGCGCTCACCGGTTTGTTGGACTACACACCCGACCTCGTCGTGTCCGGCATCAACAACGGTGCCAATATGGGGGATGACACGATTTACTCGGGCACCGTTGGCGCTGCGATGGAAGGCTATTTGTTTGGCATTCCCGCCATTGCGTTCTCGCAAGTTGACAAGGGCTGGGGCCACATTGATGCGGCTGCGGCCAAAGCCCGTGAGTTGGTGCAGCAGTTGCTGGCGCAGCCGCCAGAGGTCAACTCGCCTTGGTTGTTGAATGTGAATATTCCCAATTTGCCGGTCGATCAAATCAAACCTTTGCGTGTCACGCGCTTGGGGCGACGCCACTCGGCAGAGCGTGTCATCACGCAAACCAGCCCGCGTGGTGAAACCATGTATTGGATTGGCAGCGCCGGTGCCGCCAAAGACGACAGCGATGGCACCGATTTTCATGCCACATTCGAAGGCCACCTCTCTGTCACCCCCTTGCATGTGGACTTGACGGAGCACGCCAGCTTGCCGCAATGGAGCCAGCGCTTGCGCGGAACCTCAGCATGAAACAACGTCCCAGTTTTCCGGCCCGCCTAGACACGAGCGGCCCGCAAGCCAAACCCAAGACGCTGTTGACCACCACGCGCGTGGTCACGCCGCCATCGCCTGTGCGGCCTAAGCCTGTCGGCATTGCCAGCCCAACGGGCGTGGGTTTGGATTCCTCCGCCATTCGTGCACGCATGGTGCAAAAACTGGCCGAGCAGGGCATTGATGATGCCGTGGTGCTCGAAGCCATGGGGCGTGTCGAGCGCCATCGCTTTGTGGACAGCGCCTTGGTCAACCAAGCTTACGAAGACACCAGCTTGCCGATTGGATTGGGGCAAACCATTTCCAAACCCAATGTGGTGGCCCGCATGATTGCGCTGTTGCGTGAAGCCCCAGGCTTACAAGGTGCGCCGCTGATGGGGCGCGTGCTTGAGATCGGCACGGGCTGCGGCTACCAAGCGGCTGTGTTGGCGTGTGTGGCCCGCGAGGTTTACAGCATCGAGCGCTTGCGCGGCTTGCATGACAAAGCACGCGACAACCTACGCCCCATGCGTTTGCCCAATGTGCATTTGATTTTTGGCGATGGCATGTTGGGCTATGCGCAAGGTGCGCCTTACAGCGCCATCATTTCAGCAGCGGGCGGCGAGAACGTGCCGCAAGCTTGGGTCGATCAGCTCGCTATGGGCGGGCGCTTGGTCGCCCCCACACACACACTGGCGGGTCAACAAGCCTTGGTGATGATCGACAAAACGCCGCAAGGCTTGCACCAAACGCTGCTCGAAGCCGTGAACTTTGTACCTCTAAAATCAGGCATTGCTTGAACACAGGGAAATCAGAATGTTTCGTGCCGGAATGTGGGGTCTTGTCGCCCTCGTGGCAGCCTTAGCGCTGTCGGGTTGCGCCAGCAAAGGCCGCCTTGCCCCGATGGATGACCACTCGATCAGTGGTGCGCGCGGCACCACGCGTGTGTTGCCCGGCGCTGAAAACGCAGGCAAGCCCGGCTACTACACCGTCAAGCCTGGCGACACCTTGATTCGCATTGGCATGGACAACGGTCAAAGCGGTCGCGACATTGCCCGTTGGAACAAGCTAGACAACCCCAACTTGATTGAAGCCGGTCAAGTCTTGCGTGTTGTGCCGCCTGTACCAGATGCGCCCGTGGCACGCGTGACTACACCTTCGGCAGCGGCTAGCCCCATGCCTGCGGCCTCCGCTCCCACCCAGCCTGTGACACCCGCAGCGCCTGCCGCACCGTCTGCGGCCGAAGATGCCATCAGCTTCCAATGGCCTGCGCGTGGCAATTTGATTTCTGGTTTTGATGAGTCCAAAAACAAAGGCTTGGACATCGGTGGCAAAGTGGGCGACCCCGTGCTTGCCGCCGCCGATGGCCGTGTGGTCTATGCCGGCGCAGGTTTGCGCGGCTACGGCAACCTCATCATCTTGAAGCACAACAACACGTACTTGACCGCTTACGCCCATAACCAAACTTTGTTGGTGAAGGAAGATCAAGTCATCAAGCGTGGCCAAAAGATTGCCGAAATGGGCAATAGCGATGCGGACCAAGTGAAGCTGCATTTTGAAATTCGCCGTCAAGGCAAGCCGGTTGATCCCGCGAAGTATTTGTCGGGCAACTGATGACTGAAACAACGACTGAAAAACAATGGCCCGATAACGCGCTCACCATCGAATCGATGGACATGGAAGCGCAGGGCGTGGGCCACCGTGCCGATGGCAAGGTGGTGTTTGTCGACGGTGCCTTGCCTTTTGAAGTGGTGCGCGCCAACGTGCACCGTAAAAAAGACAACTGGGAAAAAGCCTCGCTGCTCGAAGTGCTGCGTGAGTCCTCGCAGCGCGTCACCCCTGGCTGCCCGCACTTTGGCTTGCACGCGGGTGCCTGTGGTGGCTGCAAGATGCAGCACTTAGATGCTTCGGCACAAATCGCGGTCAAGCAACGCGCCCTCGAAGACAACCTGTGGCACTTGGGCAAGGTCAAGCCTGAAACCATTTTGCGACCCATCCAAGGCCCCGCATGGGGCTACCGTTTCCGCGCTCGTTTGTCGGTGCGCTACGTAGTGAAAAAAGGTGAGGTGTTGGTGGGCTTTCACGAGCGCAAGAGCCGCTACGTGGCTGACATGCGCCAGTGCCCCATCTTGCCGCCCCACGTGGATGCCATGCTGTTGCCCTTGCGCAAGCTCATCGCGGGCATGGACGCACGCGAGACCTTGCCGCAAATCGAACTAGCCTGTGGCGACCACGTGACGGCTTTGGTGTTGCGCCACATGGAGCCATTAAGCGCGAGCGATATGAGCGCCTTGCGAGCCTTCGCTGAAAAATATCAGGTGCAATGGTGGCTCCAGTCCAAAGGTCCAGACACCGTGTGTCTGATGGAAGGCGCTTTGGGTGAGGCGCTGTCGTATGCCTTGCCTGAATTTGGCATCACCATGCCGTTCAAGCCGACCGATTTCACGCAGGTCAATCCGCACATCAACCGTGTGTTGGTGACACGCGCACTGCGCTTGCTGGATGTGCGCTCGGACGAGCGTGTGATTGACTGGTTCTGTGGCTTGGGTAACTTCACCTTGCCTTTGGCTACCCTCGCACGCGAGGTGTTGGGCATTGAGGGCAGCGAGGCTTTGGTAGCACGCTCTGGCGAAAACTATGTGTTCAACCAAGCCAACCGTGCCCAACCGTTGGCTCCCACCAGCTTTGTGGCGCGTAACCTGTTTGTAATGACACCTGAGTTGCTGCGCCAAGATGGCTCTGCCGACAAGTGGTTGGTCGACCCGCCCCGTGAAGGTGCGTTCTCGTTGGTGCAGGCTTTGGCTGAGTTGCACCAGCAACCTGAGCTGCGTCAGGGCTGGACACCGCCCAAGCGCATTGTGTATGTGAGCTGCAACCCCTCTACGTTGGCGCGTGATGCGGGTGTGTTGGTCAATACCGCTGGCTATCGTATTGCCTCAGCGGGGGCGGTCAACATGTTCCCGCACACGGCGCACGTGGAGAGCATGGCGGTGTTTGACTTGGCATAAAAAAGGGACCGTCAGGTCCCTTTTTTGTTGGGGTTGAAAACGCTTTATTCGCGTTCGCCGCCAAAGATGCCGAGCAAAGCCAACAAGCTTTGGAACACGTTGATCACATCCAAGTACAAGGTCAGCGTGGCGCTGATGTAGTTGGTTTCGCCGCCGTCCATCACTTGCTTCAAGTCGTACAACATGAAGGCGCTGAAGATGGCCATGGACAACATGGAAATCACCATCATGCCGGCCGTTGAGCCAACGAACACGTTGATGATGCTGCCAACCATCAAGACTACTGCGCCCACCATGAGCCATTTGCCCATGCCAGACAAGTCGCGCTTGATGACCGTGGCCAAGCTGGCCATCACAAAGAACACACCTGCGGTACCCGCAAAAGCGGTCATCACCAATTCAGCGCCGTTCTTAAAACCCAGCACCATGGCAATCATGCGAGAGAGCATGAGGCCCATGAAGAACGTGAAGCCCAAGAGCACGTACACGCCGGTGGCGCTTTCTTTGGTGCGCTCAATGGCGTAGATGAAGCCGAAGGCGCCAGCCATCATCAAGATCATGCCCATCACGCCAGAGATGGCGTAGCTGATGCCGGTGGCCACGCCAATGTATGCGCCCAAAACGGTGGGCAGCATGCTGATGGCCAACAACCAATAGGTGTTGCGCACCACGCGGTTGCGTTCTTCCGTCGGCAAGACGTAATAGTCAACGGTTTGAATGTTCTCATTCATGGTTAGCTCTCCAGTAAAACCTGATGATTCAGATGAGGCG
>Ga0228699_1001279_pt1 | contig 13402 bp, 14 predicted proteins | sample McNCre217_Aug_MG_FD_178016 | JGI IMG/M metagenome (GOLD analysis project Ga0228699, IMG submission 178016) | Freshwater microbial communities from McNutts Creek, Athens, Georgia, United States - 2-17_Aug_MG | ecosystem: Environmental > Aquatic > Freshwater > Creek | place: USA: Georgia...
TCGCGTCCAAAAAGGGGAAAAAAGGGGGGGGGGGGGGGGGGGGGGGGGGGGGGGGGGGGGGGGGGGGGGGGGGGGTTGGGGGGGGGGGGGGGGGGGGGGGGGGGCGGTGCGGCCATTGTCGCCCGCATGGCATGTGCACACGGCGGCGCGGCGCTCCATCAGGAGGCGATCTGTTGAGGGTTGATCAAAACCCCTTTTATATCAATGACTTGGAGCGAACCCGCCACAACTGTTCTGGCACCGTCCCAAGCAAGCTCACAGACTTATCCACAAAAACTGTGGACAACCTCACAGGCTGGGGCGCTCAGGCCCAGCGCAGGGCTTCAGGGCGCCATGTGGCCGTTGCCTGAGTGCCTGCTGCGGCAACTTGGGTCGGTGGCCAAAGCAGGTCGTCCAGCAGCGCCACCGTGTCGCTCAAGCTGGCGGCTTCAAGGCGGTTCTTGTTGAGGAAGGCCTGCCATTGGCGCAGTTTGGCCGCGTCCTCGCTGAACCCCTTGGTCAGCGCCAGCGGACGCTCGGTGGGCAGCGCGGTCTGGCGCCGGACAAAGGTTGCGGCGATGGCTGAGGCCAATGTGCCACCGTCCAGTTCCGTGCGCCGGGCAATGACGGCCAGGTCGAAGAAGTCCTTCATGCGGCTGTTCGCTTGCCCCAGCATCACCATGGCCTGGTACTTCTCAGCGATCACGGTGTAGACCGGATAAACGCGCAGCACCGGGGCGGGAAAGTCGCCCAGCAAGGTCGGGTAGGTCACCGTTTTCGGCCCTGGCGTCACGGCGTCGCCGAAGCCCACGTCGATCTGAAGAGCGCATCGTGCGGAGCCGATGCGTGCCGTCAGCGTGATGCGTGTGCCACCGTAGGTGTTGTCCTCGCGAATGGCGTCAGCCTTCACGGAGTCGGGATCGAACACGATGGCGTCGCCCAAGTCCATGCGGGCGATGTCGCGGAATGTGGCGATCAGGTTCGCTTCGTCGTCAGGACCGAAGCCCAGCAAGTCGGCGTCCCGTGTGGGCCGGTGCGGCGCGTCGTACCAGAGCGCGAAGAGCAATGCGCCCTTGAGCAGAAACCGGTCGGCATGGGGTGAGGCGCTCACGCGAGCCAGCAGGCGCTCCATGCCAAAGCGGTTGAGCAGCAGGCTGTAGTCGTGGCCGCGTTGCTTGGCGAGGGTCAGCAAGCGAGCCAGGACCGACGCAGCAAGGTTGCCGCTCATTGCACCAGCGCCTCCAGATAGGGCTGCATGACCCGCTCGACCCGGTTGATCTTGGCAAAGTGATGCAGGTCGGTCATGGTGACCTTGCGGCTGCGCCAAGCGTCTTTGAGCGCCTCCAGCGCCACATCCAAACCAATCTTGTGGCGGAACTTGAAGCAGTCGGTCACCGTCTTGGCTGCGCTGTACACGCGGATGGGGGCGCCATGGTCGGTCAAAGTCTGGATGCCGTCGCTGTAGGCAGCGCCACGCAGGCGCGCAATGCGCAGCCTGGGATAGCTCCGCGCTGGGGTCTGACTGCCCTCAGGCAGGGCGATCCACACCTCGTGCGGCAGTTGCGTGCCGATCTCGTGGAATTGCAGCGCGCTCAACAGGCACAGCACACCCTTGGGCACGCGCTGGCAAACCTCGATCAGGGTCTGATGCTCGGTGAAGTCGGCATCGGGCAGCCCATACAGGCCGCGGGCGATGCGTTGCAGTTTGCCCAACTGATGCAGGCGAATCAGCAGCTGCGGGGACCAGCCGAGCGCGCGGACATCCGCCGCCCGCAGCACGCGCCGGTGCCGGGCCAGTTCGAGGATGTGGTCAGAATGGTTCACGAGGAGGAGTTTAATAAACTCATTACATTTCATCAAGTAATGCGTTTTTCAAACTCCAGAGGTGCAACCGTACAGTTCACCTGCCACTTGCTCTTTGCAAGACGGGTGAGCGCAAACACTGCGCCGGATGTACAGGTCAAACGCCACCGGAAAAGAAAAAACCCCGGCAGCTTGCGCTACCGGGGCTTGATCTGGTGGGCGGTGCAGGGTTCGAACCTGCGACCCCTGCCGTGTGAAGGCAGTGCTCTACCGCTGAGCTAACCGCCCGAAACTGGTTCGGGCACTTCGGCCACCTGCTGATGCTTGCCTGCGGCTTCAACGTTTTGCGTTGTTTGCTGCAGTGATCAGCGAAGAATTGAACTATAGCACGTTTTCGAGGGTGCGCCACAAAGTTTTGCCGCCACTCGCTTTGTCGACATCTTCCAACATCTTGGCGTGGGCCGCGGCCTCGCCTTCGGTGGGGCCCAGCACGGGCAGGTGGAAGCTGCTGAGGTCAATGGCCGGCTGGTCGCTGGCGGACTGGTCGCCGCCCTCGTCACCGTCATCGCCCATGAGCAGCGCGTCCTGGCCGCGCGTCATGTTGATGTACACCTCGGCCAGCAGCTCGGCGTCCATCAAGGCGCCGTGTAGCGTGCGGTGGGTGTTGTCGACCTCCAGGCGGCGGCACAGGGCATCGAGCGAGTTGCTCTTGCCCGGGAACATCTCGCGGGCCATCAACAGGCTGTCGATCACGCCATCGACATGTTCAACGAACTTGCCACGCCCCAATCGGGCCAGCTCGGCATTGAGGAAGCCCAGGTCGAACGCCGCGTTGTGGATGATGATCTCGGCGCCCCGGCAGTAGTCGAGGATCTGGTCGACCAGCGTGGCGAACACCGGCTTGTCGGCCAGGAACTCGTCCGTCAGGCCGTGGATGCGCACGGCGTCTTCGTGGTTGGGCCGCTCGGGGTTGATGTAGAAGTGCAGGTGCTTGCCGGTCAACCGGCGGTTGACCATTTCCACGCAACCGATTTCGATGATGCGGTCGCCCGACTCGGGGCTCAGGCCCGTGGTTTCGGTGTCAAGAAAGATTTGTCTGGACATGTCTGGTGGCGGTCAATGGGCCGGCGCCGGGCCGCCCCAAGCCGGCCGCTCCCCCTCGGGGGGACGCGAGCGCAGCGAGCTTGGGGGTCAGTGGTTCTCGCGGGCGTGGTTGATCGTGTACTTGGGCAACTCGATCGTCAGGTCTTGCGCCGCCACAAAGGCCTGGCAGCTCAGGCGCGAGTTGGGCTCCAGGCCCCAGGCGCGGTCCAGCAAGTCTTCTTCGGTGTCTTCGATGGCGTTGAGGCTGTTGAAGCCCTCGCGCACGATGACGTGGCAAGTGGTGCAGGCCGCGCTCATGTCGCAGGCGTGTTCGATCTCGACGTGGTTCTCGAGCAGGGCTTCGCAGATGCTGGTGCCCGGCGCGGCGGTGATGGACTTGCCTTCAGGGCACAGCGTCGCGTGGGGCAGGATCTTGATGATGGGCATGGCGAGGGATTCTAGGACTCAGAGCTGATCGACCTGGCGGCCGGCCAGGGCCTGGCGGATGCTGCGGTTCATGCGCTCGGCAGCAAAGGCCTCGGTGCCCTTGGCCAGGGCCTGCGTGGCGGATTCGAGGGCTTGCAGGTCGCCGCGGTCGCAGCGGCTGCCGATCTGGGCCATCAGCGCGTCGATCTCGGCGCGTTGTTCGGCGCTCAGCAGGTCGCCATCGGCGGCGAGTGCGGTGCGGGTGGCTTCGAGCATGCGCTCGGCCTCGACGCGGGCCTCGCGCAGGGCGCGGTCGGCCATGTCTTCCTTGGCGGTGGCAAAGCCTTCACGCAGCATGTGGGCCACCTGCTCATCGCTCAGGCCATAGCTGGGCTTGACCACCACCGAGGCCTCGACGCCCGAGAGCATCTCGCGCGCCGACACGCTCAACAAGCCATCGGCATCGACCTGGAAGCTCACGCGGATGCGCGCGGCCCCTGCGGCCATCGGCGGGATGCCGCGCAGCTCGAAGCGGGCCAGCGAGCGGCAGTGCTCGACCTGGTCGCGCTCGCCCTGCACCACGTGCACGGCCAGCGCGGTCTGCCCATCTTTGAAGGTGGTGAAGTCTTGCCCACGGGCACTGGGGATGGGGGTGTTGCGCGGGATGATGCGCTCCACCAGGCCGCCCATGGTCTCCAGGCCCAGCGACAGCGGCAGCACGTCGAGCAGCAGCAATTCGCCCTGCTGGTTGTTGCCGGCCAGCTGGTTGGCCTGGATGGCGGCGCCCAGGGCCACCACCTCGTCGGGGTTGAGGTCGGTCAGCGGGGGCTGGCCAAAGTAGGCGCCCACGGCATCGCGCACGGCAGGCATGCGGGTCGAGCCGCCCACCATCACCACGCCCTTGACCTCATCGGGCTTGGTCTTGGCGTCACGCAGCACGCGCTTGACGGCGGCCAGCGACTTGTCGATCAGCGGCTTGGCGATGTCGGCCAGTTGCTCGCGCGTGACGCGCACCGACACCATGCCGGTGGACAGCGCGCAGCTCACGTGGGTGCTGCCGTCGGTCGACAGCTTTTCTTTGGCGGTGCGGGCCGCAACCAGCACGGCGCGCTTGTCTTGCGGCGTGACGGTCTGGATGGCGGCCAGGCCCAGCACGTGGTCGGCCAGGGCGTGGTCGATGTCGTCGCCGCCCAGGGCAGAATCGCCGCCGGTGGCCACCACCTCGAACACGCCACGGCTGAGCTGCAGCAGCGAGATGTCGAAGGTGCCGCCGCCCAGGTCGTAGATGGCGTACAGGCCCTCGGCGCTGTTGTCCAGGCCGTAGGCGATGGCCGCGGCCGTGGGTTCGTTGAGCAGGCGCAGCACGTTCAGGCCGGCCATCTGGGCCGCGTCCTTCGTGGCCTGGCGCTGGGCGTCGTCGAAGTACGCAGGCACCGTGATCACGGCGCCGAACAGGTCGTCGTTGAAGGTGTCTTCAGCACGCTGGCGCAGGCTGGCCAGGATCTCGGCCGAGACCTCGACGGGGCTCTTGCTGCCCGCCACGGTCTTGACGTGCACCATGCCCGGCGTGTCTTCCAGCTCGTAGGGCAGGCGGCGGGTGTCGCCCAGGTCGGCCAGCTTGCGGCCCATGAAGCGCTTGACCGACACCACGGTGTTGACCGGATCTTCGGCCTGCGCGGCCAGCGCGTCGTGGCCGATCTGGCGACGGATCTGGCCGTTGGGGCCTTCAAAGTAGCGCACCGCAGAGGGCAGGATGATGCGGCCCTGTTCGTCGGGCAGGCACTCGGCGCTGCCGTGGCGCACGGCGGCCACCAGCGAGTGCGTGGTGCCCAGGTCGATGCCCACCGCGATGCGGCGCTGGTGGGGGTCGGCGGATTGTCCGGGTTCGGAGATTTGCAGCAGGGCCATGGGTGTGGGGGCGGCGTCAGGCCGCGCGGCGCCGGTCAGGCGCTGTCTTCAAGGTGTGCGAGCCGGGCGTCGATCTCGTCGCCCAGGCGGTCGATGAACATGAGGGCGCGCACTTCTTGCGCAGCAGCCTGCACGGCTTCAGGCGCGGGCGTGGCGGTGTCGAGCAGCGTGGCGACCTGGGCCAGGCGCGCCTTGCGGTGCTGGCTCACTTCGGCCGAGAGGGCTTCCACATCGGCCGCGCCAGCGGCTTCTTCCAGTGCTTCACGCCACTGCATCTGCTGCATCAGGAAGGCGCCGGGCATGGCCGTGTTGTTCTCGGCCTGCACCGACACGCCGGCGAGCTCGCACAGGTAGGCGGCGCGCTGGAGCGGGTCTTTGAGGCGCTGGTGCGCCTCGTTGACGCGCACCGCCCATTGCATGGCCACGCGCTGCGAGGCGGCACCTTCGGCCGCAAAACGGTCAGGGTGCACGCGGGCCTGCAGCGCTTTCCAGGCGGCATCGAGCTTGGCGCGGTCGAGGGTGAAGGCGCGGGGCAGGCCCAGCAGGGTGAAGTCGTCGGCGTCGATGTTCATGGCCAATCCAGCTCGGGGTTGAAAAAGGCAAACCCCACCATCGGTGAGGTGGGGCCTGTTTCAACGCAAGGTGCGTGCCGTCTTGCCGGTCGGTCAGATCCGGAAAGATTCGCCGCAACCGCAGCGGTCGCGCTCGTTGGGGTTGTTGAACCGGAAGCCTTCGTTGAGGCCTTCGCGCACGAAGTCGAGCTCCGTGCCGTCGATGTAGGGCAGGCTCTTGGGATCGACCAAGATCTTCACGCCCTGCTGCTCGAAGACCACGTCTTCGGGCGCGGCCTCGTCAGCGAACTCGATCTTGTAGGCCAGGCCCGAGCAGCCGGTGGTCTTGACGCCCAGACGGATGCCGATGCCCTTGCCCCGCCGACCGATGTAGCGCTGAATGTGGCGCGCCGCAGCCTCGGTGAGGCTCACGCGCATGTCAGCGGTGGCCTGACCGAGGTCGGCCAGCGGGCCCCGCTCAGGGCCGCTGGTGCAGGATCCGGCCGATGCGGCGGAGGCGGTGTCAGGCTGCATTTTTCGTCTTGTAGTCGTTGACGGCGGCTTTGATCGCATCTTCGGCCAGGATCGAGCAGTGGATCTTGACCGGGGGCAAGGCCAGCTCTTCGGCGATCTGCGTGTTCTTGATCGACAGCGCTTCGTCCAGCGTCTTGCCGCGCACCCACTCGGTCACCAGGCTGCTCGAGGCGATGGCCGAGCCGCAGCCGTAGGTCTTGAAGCGGGCGTCTTCGATCACGCCGGTTTGCGGGTTGACCTTGATCTGCAGCTTCATCACGTCGCCGCAGGCCGGGGCGCCGACCATGCCGGTGCCCACAGACTCGTCACCCTTTTCGAAGGAGCCAACGTTGCGGGGGTTTTCGTAGTGGTCGATGACCTTGTCGCTGTATGCCATGTTCTTCTACCTCAGTGTGCGGCCCATTGGATCGTGCTCAGGTCGATCCCGTCCTTGTACATGTCCCACAGCGGGGACAGCTCGCGCAGCTTGGCCACGCGGTCCTTCAGGGTGTTGACGACGTAGTCGACCTCTTCTTCGGTGGTGAAGCGGCCGATCGTCATGCGCAGCGAGCTGTGGGCGAGCTCATCGGAGCGGCCCAGGGCGCGCAGCACGTAGCTGGGTTCGAGCGAGGCCGAGGTGCAGGCCGAGCCCGACGACACGGCGATGCCCTTGATGCCCATGATCAGCGATTCGCCTTCCACGTAGTTGAACGACACGTTCAGGTTGTGGGGGATGCGGCGGGTGAGGTCGCCGTTGACGAAGATCTGCTCGATGCCTTGCAGGCCCGCCAGCAGGCGCTGCTGCAGGGCGCGCACGCGCTCGTTCTCGGCGTGCATCTCTGCCTTGGCGATGCGGAAGGCCTCGCCCATGCCCACGCACTGGTGGGTGGGCAGCGTGCCCGAACGCATGCCGCGCTCGTGGCCACCGCCGTGCATCTGGGCTTCGAGGCGCACGCGGGGCTTGCGGCGCACATACAGCGCACCGATGCCCTTGGGGCCGTAGGTTTTGTGCGAGGCCAGGCTCATCAGGTCGATGGGCAGCTGGGTCAGGTCGATGTCGATCTTGCCGGTGGCCTGGGCCGCGTCCACGTGGAAGACGATGCCCTTCTCGCGGCACAGCGCGCCGATGGCGGGGATGTCCTGGATGACGCCGATCTCGTTGTTCACGTACATGACCGAGATCAGGATGGTGTCCGGGCGGATGGCGGCCTTGAGCGCATCCAGGTCCAGCAGGCCATCTTCCTGCACGTCAAGGTAGGTGGCCTCGAAGCCTTGGCGCTCCAGTTCACGCACGGTGTCGAGCACGGCCTTGTGCTCGGTCTTGACCGTGATGATGTGCTTGCCGCGGCTCTTGTAGAAGTGCGCGGCGCCCTTGATCGCCAGGTTGTTGGACTCGGTGGCACCCGAGGTCCAGACGATTTCACGCGGGTCGGCGCCGATCAGCTCGGCCACCTGGGTGCGGGCCTTCTCGACGGCCTCTTCCGCTTCCCAGCCGTAGGCGTGGGTGCGCGAGGCCGGGTTGCCGAAGTGCTCGCGCAGCCAGGGAATCATGGCGTCCACGACGCGGGGGTCGCACGGCGTGGTGGCGCCGTAGTCCATGTAGATCGGGAAATGAGGGGTCATGTCCATGGTGGGACTCACTGGGGCTCACACATGCTGACGCCAACGGCCAAACCGCCACAGGCCTCAGCTGGTTTTGAAAGAAGCAAACAGCCGCCCTCGGGAAGTCGGCTCACACCGCCGTCCCGGGACAACCCGAATTATCCGTCCAGCAGGCTCCGCCTTCACGGCCGAGCCGCCCTGCCCCTCATTTCGTCAGGGCTGCTCCGAGCGCGAACACGGAGTTGGGGGCCGTCACCTTGATGGGCTTGACCACCGGCTGGGTGGAGATGGCGCGCTTGACGGGCTGGGCCTCGATCGACACACCCTTGGCAATCTGGTCTTCGACCAGCTTGCGCAGGCTGACCGAGTCGAGGTACTCGATCATCTTGTTGTTGAGCGCCGTCCACAGGTCGTGAGTCATGCAGCGGGCACCGTCTTCGCCCATGCAGTTTTCCTTGCCACCGCAGCCGGTCGCGTCGATGGGCTCGTCCACCGCCACGATGATGTCGGCCACCGTGATGTCCTCGGCCTTGCGACCCAGGGAGTAACCACCACCGGGACCACGGGTGCTCTCGACCAGCTCGTGGCGACGCAGCTTGCCAAACAGCTGTTCGAGGTAGGACAGCGAAATCTGCTGGCGCTGGCTGATGGCCGCCAAGGCCACGGGGCCGGTGTGCTCACGCAGGGCCAGATCGATCATCGCGGTGACCGCGAAACGGCCTTTGGTCGTCAAACGCATTGCTTTTCTCCTGGGTCAGGAAGGGGTGCTGTACCTCGGGGCTCGGGGTTGGCGAGCCTGCGCCGCCCCGTCGGGATCTCCGACGGGCCAGCCGGTGCAGCGTCCGTTCGATGTCCACATCTTAAGGGAAACCCACTGTTTTAGTCAACTACCTCACAGGGCAAACCCGAGCAATTGCTTCAAGCCAGTGATTGAGCAAATCAATCAAGTTCCGGGCCAAGTGCCGCTTTGGCGCCCGCACACCAGGGGCTGCCCTCTGGACAATCGACCGACAGGGGCGCTGCCAGGCTCACCCGAGCGCTGGCAACGAGACCTGGGTTTGTCGCACTTGTCGGCCCTTGTCAGCCCTTGTCGACCTTTGTCGCGTTTGTGCGGCCGAGCCCCAAAGCCTCACGCACGGAGTTGTCTTTTCAGATGCTGAACCAGGCCTTCGCACGCGGCCTCGACCAGGTCGAGCACGTGGTCGAAGCCTTGCGGGCCGCCGTAATAGGGATCAGGCACCACCTGCGCGCCGGCCAGCGGCGCATCAACGGGCAGGAATTCGACGAGGCGCTTGAGCTTGCGGCGCAAGGCGGGGTCAGGCGGGCAGGCGCCTTCGAGCAGCGCCAGGTTGTCCCAGTCCATCGCCAGCAGCATGTCGAACTGGGTGAAGTCGGCCGAGCCGATCTGGCGTGCGCGCAAGCGGCTGAGGTCGTAGCCACGGGCCTTGGCGTGCCGCACCGCGCGCGGATCGGCAGGGTGCCCAATGTGGTGGGCGTGGGTGCCCGCCGAGTCGACGTCCACCAGGTGCGTCAGGCCAGCCGCTTCGAGCTTGGCGCGCAGCACGCCTTCGGCCGTGGGGCTGCGACAAATGTTGCCCATGCAGACCATGAGCACGCGCACGGGCTTGCGCCCACCGCCGGCCGCGTCGTCTTGCCGATCCAGGCGGGTGAGCTTGAGCAGCTTCATCAGGTTCATGGGCGGGATTGTGCGGGTAATGGCCGCGCCCGTGGGGCCAAGTCTGGCGTGCAGCAATGCACAGCAAATGACACCACCTCGGTACGCAATTGATTGGACTAGGGTTTTCACCTGCCCTTTTGCGCAATTTTGTACCACCGGGTGCCACCCATGTACATGCAAATACAGGTGGGCAATCCTATTCTGTGGCCGCTCGGCATGCACGCCGGGCACGCAACCACAGCATCTCAACCCCCCGCTGGAGACACAAGATGAAGCTGAAGACTGCACTGGCCCTGGCATTTGGCGTGGCCGCTTTCGGCGCGCAAGCCAATACCGAACTCGTGATTGCCACCGTCAACAACGGCCACATGATCGAGATGGCCAAGTTGAGCAAGCAGTTCGAACAGGCCAATCCCGACATCAAGCTGAAATGGGTGACCCTGGAAGAAGGCGTGCTGCGCCAACGTGTGACCACCGACATCGCCACCAAGGGCGGTCAGTTCGACGTGATGACGATCGGCATGTACGAGGCGCCCATTTGGGGCAAGAAGGGCTGGCTGATGCCGCTGAACTTCGACGCCTCGTATGACGTGAACGACCTGCTGCCGGCCATGCGCAATGGCCTGTCGGTCAACGGCACGCTGTACGCCGCGCCCTTCTACGGCGAGAGCTCGATGCTGATGTACCGCAAGGACCTGGCCGAGAAGGCCGGCTTCCAGATGCCCGAGCGCCCGACCTGGGGCCAGATCAAGGACCTGGCCGCCAAGATCCACGATCCGAAGAACGGCGTGTATGGCATCTGCCTGCGCGGCAAGCCGGGCTGGGGCGACAACATGGCCTTCCTGACCACCATGGTCAACACCTTCGGCGGCCAGTGGTTCGACATGGGCTGGAAGCCGCAGGTGGACTCCAAGCCCTGGAAGGACGCCGTGACCTTCTACGCTGACCTGCTGAAGAACTACGGCCCCCCGGGCTCGTCGGCCAACAGCTTCAACGAGATCCTGGCGCTGTTCAACGCCGGCAAGTGCGGCATGTGGGTGGACGCCACCATCGCGGCCTCGTTCATCTCCGACCCCAAGCAATCGAAGGTGGCCGACAAGGTGGCCTTCGCCCAGTCGCCCACGCAAGCCACGCCCAAGGGCGCGAACTGGCTGTGGTCGTGGAACCTGGCCATCCCCGCGGGCTCGCAGAAGGCCGATGCCGCCAAGAAGTTCATCAGCTGGGCCACGTCGAAGGAGTACATCCAACTGGTCGCCAAGACCAATGGCTGGGCCAACGTGCCGACCGGCACCCGCAAGTCGACCTACGCCACGGCTGACTTCCAGCGCGCGGCCAAGTTCGCTGCAGCCGAGATGACCGCGATCTCCAGCGCCAACCCCAACGACTCGACCCTGCCCAAGAGCCCGTATGTGGGCGTGCAGTTCGCGGCCATCCCTGAGTTCCAGGCGATCGGCATCGCCGTGGGCCAGCAGATGAGCGCCGTGCTCGCAGGCAAGGCCACCGTGGATGAGGCGCTGAAGGCGGGCCAGACGGCTGCCGAGCGCGAAATGAAGAAGGCCGGCTACTACAAGTGAGCCGCTGACCTGCGCTTCGCCCCCCTTGTGCCACGGCCAGCCCGTGGTGCTGCGTGATGTGCGCCGCTCCACCTGCAAGGGGTGGAGCGGCCACTGAGGACGCCCCATGAACACCAAGCACAAACTCCTGCCGCGCCTGCTGCTGGCGCCGGCTGTGGGCACGCTCTTCCTGTGGATGATCGTGCCCCTGGTGATGACGATCTACTTCAGCCTGATCCGATTCAACCTGATGCAGCCCGATGTCGCGGGCTTTGCCGGCATCGAGAACTTCGAATACTTCCTGACCGACCCGTCGTTTGGCGCGGCGGTGCTCAACACCTGCCTGCTGCTGGGCAGCGTGATCGTGGCCACCGTCGTGCTGGGCGTGGCGATCGCGCTGTTGATCGACGAGCCCTTCCCGGGCCGTGGGCTGGTGCGCGTGCTGCTGATCTCGCCCTTCTTCGTGATGCCCACAGTGAACGCGCTGCTGTGGAAGCACATGATGATGAACCCCATCTATGGCGTGCTGGCCCAGGTGTGGACCTTCTTCGGCCTGCAGCCGGTGGACTGGCTGACCGACTTCCCGCTGCTGAGCGTGATCATCATGATCACCTGGCAATGGCTGCCGTTTGCCACGCTGATCTTCATGACGGCGCTGCAGTCGCTCAACCGCGAGCAGCTGGAGGCCGCTCGCATGGACGGCGCCAACTACCTGCAGCAGCTGCGCTACATGATCCTGCCCCACCTGGGCCGCTCGGTGGCCGTGGTGGTGATGATCGAGTTGATCTTCTTGCTGAGCGTGTTCGCCGAGATCTTCACCACCACCGGCGGTGGCCCGGGCGATGCCAGCACCAACGTGGCCTTCCTGATCTTCAAGCAGGCCCTGCTGAACTTCGATGCGGGCGTGGCCTCGGCCGGTGCGCTGTTCGCGGTGGTGCTGGCCAACATCGCGGCCGCCTTCCTGATCCGCATGGTCGGCAAGAACCTGGAGTGACGCACATGGCACGCCCCCGCAAATTCCCCCTCGCGCTCATCGTGCGCACCCTGGCGGCCTGGTCGGTGACCTTGCTGCTGTTCTTCCCGCTGGCGTGGTTGATCCTCACGGCCTTCAAGACCGAGCTGCAGGCCATTGCCGTGCCGCCCGAGCTGATCTTCAGCCCGACGCTGGAGAGCTTCCGCGAGGTCGAGGAGCGCAGCGACTACCTGCTGTACGCCCAAAACTCGGTGGTGACCAGTGTGGTCTCGACCCTGCTGGGCCTGTTGATCGCGGCCCCTGCGGCCTATGCGATGGCCTTCTTCAAGGGCCCGCGCACCAAGGACATCCTGATGTGGATGCTGTCCACGAAGATGATGCCCGCGGTGGGCGCGCTGGTGCCGATCTATGTGCTGGCACAGAAGTCGCACCTGCTCGACACGCAGCTCGGCCTGATCATCGTGTTCACCTTGAGCAACCTGCCCATCATGGTGTGGATGCTGTATTCGCAGTTCAAGGACATCCCGCACGAGATCCTGGAAGCCGCCCGCATGGACGGCGCCACCTTGTGGCAAGAGGCCCGGTTGGTGCTGCTGCCGCTGGGCATGGGTGGACTGGCTGCCACCGGCCTGCTGTGCCTGGTGCTGAGCTGGAACGAGGCCTTCTGGTCGCTCAACCTGAGCTCGGCCAAGGCCGGCACGCTGGCCACGCTGATCGCCTCGTACTCCAGCCCCGAGGGCCTGTTCTGGGCCAAGTTGTCGGCGGCCTCGCTGATGGCCATCGCCCCGATCGTGGTGTTTGGCTGGTTCAGCCAGAAGCAACTCGTCCAAGGCCTCACCTTTGGTGCCGTCAAGTAAACATCGCATTTCCTGAGGAAACCCACATGGCCTTCCTTCAACTCAAGGGCATCCAGAAGCACTTCGGCCCGGTGCACACCATCAAGGGTGTCGACCTGCACATCGAGAAGGGCGAGTTCATCGTCTTCGTGGGCCCATCGGGCTGCGGCAAGTCCACACTGCTGCGGCTGATCGCCGGCCTCGAAGAGGTGAGCGACGGCCAGCTGCTGCTCGATGGCCGCGACATCACCGATGCGCCCTCGTCGCAACGCGACCTGGCCATGGTGTTCCAGAGCTATGCGCTGTACCCGCACATGACGGTGTACGAGAACATGTGCTTTGCGCTCAAGCTGGCCAAGGAAGACCCCAGTGTCATCAAGCAGAAGGTCGAGAAGGCCGCCGAGATCCTGAACCTGAGCAAGTACCTGCAGCGCACGCCCAAGGAGCTCTCGGGTGGCCAGCGCCAGCGTGTGGCGATTGGCCGCGCCATCGTGCGC
>Ga0228699_1001280_pt1 | contig 13401 bp, 14 predicted proteins | sample McNCre217_Aug_MG_FD_178016 | JGI IMG/M metagenome (GOLD analysis project Ga0228699, IMG submission 178016) | Freshwater microbial communities from McNutts Creek, Athens, Georgia, United States - 2-17_Aug_MG | ecosystem: Environmental > Aquatic > Freshwater > Creek | place: USA: Georgia...
AATCACGATGCCAGAGGCGGTTTTGGTTTCGCTTTCGATACGTTTCACGATCACGCGGTCGCCGAGAGGACGAAGTTTCATTGCATCTCCAAATAGGAACTAAGGGTTTAAAAGCAAGGCGCCCAGGCTAGCTGGACGCTGATGAAGCCACTGGCTAGGTGTTGTTAGCACTCATCGCCATTGAGTGCTAATTTTAGGCCATTTGAGATGATTTCAAGAGCCAGGCCCATGAAAAAAGCACCGGCTATGCGGTGCTTTTTTGGGAATGGCGCATGCGCTAGGCTGTGTCGGGATTATTCGCTGCGGTTTTGTGCGCAACGAATGTCAGCCATGACGCGGTAATCCGTCATGGCGCTCTCCCACATGCGGGCTTCGCGTTCGGCTTTGACCCAAGCCACGAGTTGACGTTTGCTGTATTGGCCAAAGCCAGCCAAACCCACAAAAACAGCGGTCCACAACACCACCCAAGCGCCTAACTCTTGGCCTTCTTGTGACGCATCGACGATGTCATAGATAGAGGCCATCAAGCTCAAGGCGCCAAACATCCACAGGGCTGCGGCGTAGGTGCTTTCTTGTTGCAGGCGTTGGACGATGTTCTTCGCAGATGCGTAAGCACGCTCAAAGCGGGCAACGCCAGGGTGGCTGGTGGTGTAGCTGAGGTTGACGAATGTGGTCATATCAATTCCTTAAATGCCTGAGTCAGGCTGAAGCAAGGAAGAATTATAGGGTTAACCCTAGGAATCTGGCATTTCTCTTGAAAACACCTTACTTGATATGTGGGAAATTAAAAGAGCTAGTAATGCTTAAATGCATGAGGTTTATTAGGGTTTAAACTGCTTTATGTAAATATAAATAACTATTTATTTTACTAGCCTGAGTTACGACAGGTAAATTTTGTTGAACCTTGGCAAATCGCCAAATTTTGAAATTCAAGGATATTTATGAAAACGATCATCTGTGTGTTGGCTTCTCTCGTCTTGGTGGCTACGGCCGGTGTGGCTAGCGCTCAAACTGCTGCCAAAGATTTTTATGTGGAAGGTGGTTTGTTGGGTTTGAAATTCAAAGATAGCACCGAGAGTGCCACGCCAAAGCTGGCGCGTTTCATCGTGGGTAAAGACATGAACGCAAATTTGGCGGTTGAAGCGATGGGTGCGTTCACTGTTGACAAGGCAAATGGTTTGTCTGCAAACGAGGTGGGCGTGTTTGCTAAACCCAAAATGTTGGTTGCCAAAGATACGAATGCATTTATTCGCGTTGGCGCGGCACGCACGGGTACGGGTGGTACCGGTGACGGTCATATCACTCGCGCAGCATATGGCTTTGGCGTAGAAACACAATTGAACAAAGACCTGTACGGTCAAGTTGACTATATGCACTATGGCAAAAGTGGCGACGTGAATGTGCGTGGTTTCACACTCTCAGTTGGTACGCGCTTCTAAGCCAAGCAGTCACCAACAAAAACGCCTTGCATTGCAAGGCGTTTTTTTATGTCTGCAGAAAAAGCGCAAAGCCTCAGGGCAACTCTAAATTCTCTGCCGCAGCCGACGCATCGCGTGGCCCCACCATGCCCAGTTTGGCTTTGAGCGACTGGGGCTGACCGGTGATCAGCGCCGCATAGTTGGTGGTGTTAGAAAGCACTTTTTTCACATAGTCGCGGGTTTCGTTGAACGGCACGTTCTCTGCCCAAATGGCGGCTTCGAGCATGGGGCCTGTGCCATCGTTGGGGGCTCGCCAGCGGCGCGAGCGGCTTGGGCCTGCGTTGTACGCCGCTGCAGCCAATGGCATGGAGCCTTCAAAGCTGTCGAGCACCAATTTCAAATAGCCGGTGCCGATGGCGATGTTGGTATCGCGGTCGGTGATTTGGTCTGGCGTGAAGTTGGTCAGACCAATCTTGCGTGCGGTCCATTTAGCCGTGGCTGGCATGACCTGCATCAGGCCCGACGCACCGACGCCAGAGCGGGCGTCGGTGATGAAGCGGCTTTCTTGGCGAATCAGGCCATACACATAAGCAGGGTCGAGGTTGATTTGGCGGGCGCGTGCAATCACCGCGTCTTTGTGCGGCATGGGGAAGCGCTGTTCAAAGTCAATCACCTGACGGGTGCGTTCGCTGGTGTTGATGCAGCGGTCCCACACTTGGTTTTCGCAGGCGAGCTGGGCTGCGGCCAAGAGTTCGCGGTCGCTCATGAGGCCGGCTTGGCCTTGGGCATTGACGAGGTTGGTGGCGTAGTTCCATTCACGCACGCCTTCTGAACGCAGGCCCATGCCAATCGCGTACAGCGCGCGTTGCAGTGAGGGGTTGCGGCGCGCGATTTCCATTTCTTCAGCTGTCGGTGCTGGAGGGCGAGCGGGCGCAACCACTTTTCGGCCCAGTTCTTCGAGCGCGAGTTGTTCATAAAAACCGCGCACACCCGCAATGCTCTCCAGCATGGCTGTGGCTTCTTGTTGAATTTGTGGCGTGGCTTTTTTGCGCGCCAACAGGGCACGCGCATGCCAGTAAATCCAAGTCGGATCTTTGCGTGCCTCGGCGCTCATGGCGTTGATGGCTGATTCGACCACTGCCCACTTGGGCGTGTTGCCCGCACGCAAGGCGGCGCGGGCTTTCCAGGCCAGCATGTCGTCGTTGAGGTCTTTGTCGTGGGCCACACGGGCAAAGTGCTCTAGGGTGTCGTCATCTAAGCGCATGGCCGATTGGCGGCCAATCACGCCCCAAACCCAATGACGCTCTTCGGTGGTGAGGTAGGGCTGCCATTTGCTGCGCATCAGCTTGTGCGCGGCATCTGGGTCGGCAGCGGCGATTTTGACCAAGGCCAACACCACCAATTCTTGGCGCACTTTTTGGGGTGCGGCAATGTGTTTGGCCAGGAACTTGTCGGCGTTGTTGTAGATGTCTTGTACGGCGGTAGCGGCGTCCGGTGCCACGATTTGCACCGCATTGCGCGCAGTGCGGGGGCGGTTGTGCTCCATCATCAAACGGGCTTTGCGCCAAATGTCCAAGGCGGTGAAGAGCTTGGCGTCATACAAGCGGTCGGCTGCCAAGGTGCAGCCATCATCGGCTTCGCGCATGGCCATCCAGTTGCGGCGCACTTCATCGGCCACCGCACTGCCGACTTGCGGGCCTTTTTGCAGCAGATCCACCGTCAAGATGTAGCAGCGCAGTTCTTTGTCATCGCGCATGCGGTAGTGGGGGTGTTCGCTCTCTAAGTTGGTCCAGTCACGGCGGCTGCCCAGCAAAATCAGCCAGTCGTTGCGCAAGCGGTCTTCTTGGTAGGTGCCGTCATAGCGGGCAAAAAAGCTGCGCACTTCTTGTGTGGAGGCTTCATCCAGGCGCGCCTTGAGTTCCCAATAGGCGGCCCAGGCTTCCAGTGGGTGGCCTTTGGCTTGGGGCAGCAGGGCGCTCAGGCGTTTGCGGTCACCGCGCTTGAAGGCTTGCGCCATGTCGGTGATGACAGCATCCGCATTGGCGCTGCTGGCGGGCGGTGCGGCATGGGCGGCGGGGAGGGAGGCCAGGACCATCAAGGCGCTGGTAAACAATGACACAATGACTGACAACTTCATGCACTGATTATCTGTGGACAAAAAAACTTTGCGCCAGCAGCTCATTGAAGAGCGTTTGAATTTGCCCGACAGGCTGGAACGGGCCGACATGTTGCAGCGCGTGATGCGCATTTGGTTGTTCGGTCGCTCCGATGTGGTGATCGGCGCCTACTGGCCCATCAAAGGCGAATTCGACCCATTGCCGGCTTTGCACCGCTGGAAAGAAGATGGCGAGTTGTTGGACCAACCCCAACGACGCCGCATTGGCCTGCCCGTGGTCGACAAAGCGCACAAAACCCTGACCTTTCACGCTTGGTACCCCGGCTGTCCCATGGAAGAGGATGCTTACGGCATTCCCAAACCCAAAGACACCGAAGTCATCGTGCCGACCTTGTTGTTTGTGCCTTGTGTCGGCTATGGGCCAGGTGGTTTCCGCTTGGGCTATGGCGGTGGTTTTTACGACCGCACCTTGGCCACCTTGCAGCCCAAACCCTTCACCGTAGGCCTGGGCTTTACCCACGGATTTTTGCCCGACCTGATGCCCGAAGCGCATGACATGCCGCTGGACGCCTTGTTGAACGACAACGGCGTGGTTTGGCCCATGGCTTGATGATGTTGTGAGCTGAGTTCTATGGCCCGCCCCAAATCTGCCACCCACGACTTCAAGCGCGATGAAATCTTAGACATCGCAGCCCAATGCTTTGCCGACGCGAGCTATCCCGCCACCAGCATGAACACCATTGCGGCAGCGGGCGGCACCTCTAAGGCGCGGCTCTACCATTACTACGACAGCAAAGAAGCCATTTTGTTTGACCTGCTCGACCGCTACACCCAGCGCTTGCTGGCGCTGATTGGCGAGTCGCAAGCGGTGGCGGAGCGGCGTAATCTGGATGACCGGGCCAGCCTGCATGAGCTGATTCGCCGCTTTTTGCAAGAGTACGAAAACTCGGCCACGCGGCATGTGGCCTTGCTGAGCGATACCCAGTTCTTGGGCGACGAACAGCGCGAACTCATCGTGGCCCGCCAGCGCGATGTGGTGGCAGCGTTCACCCGGTTTTTAAAGCGCGCTTACCCCGATCGGCTGACAGCCACCAACCAAACCGCAGTCACCATGATGCTGTTTGGCATGATCAATTGGACTTTCACCTGGCTGCGCCCCAACGGCCCCATCAGCTATTCGGCCTTTGCCGATGAGGTGATTGCCATGCTGGAGCACGGCTTGGGGTAATTTACCAATCCGTAACTCGTTTCGTTTAGGTAAAATCACGCGATCTGCCAATCCACAACCAGGAGACATGCACCATGTCCAACGCACCCACCAAAGCCTTTGCCAGCCAAGCTGACTTGGCTGACAAAACCATCAAGTTTGAACAACTCAGCAAGCACTGCTGGGCCTACACCGCCGAGGGCGACCCCAACTCGGGCGTGATCATTGGTGACAAATACATCATGGTCAGCGATGCCACGGCCACACCCGACATGGCGCGCGACCTGATTGCCAAGATCCGCACCGTCAGCGACAAGCCCATCAAATACGTCTTGCTCACCCACTACCACGCCGTGCGTGTGCTGGGTGCCAGCGCCTACACGGCCGAAGGCGCGACTGAGGTGATCGCCAGCCGCGGCACGTATGAGCTCATCGTCGAGCGTGGCGCACAAGACATGCAAAGCGAGATCGAGCGTTTCCCCCGCTTGTTCCGTGGCGTCGAAGGCATCCCCGGTTTGACCTGGCCTACCTTGGTGGTGGGCGACGGCAAGCCCGGCCGTCAAGGTTCGTTGACGGTTGATTTGGGTGGCGTCAAAGTTGAAATTTGGCACCCCGGCTCCGGCCACACCCGTGGCGACACCATCGCGTGGGTGGAAGACGAACAAGTGCTGTTCAGCGGCGACTTGGTGGAATACGAAGCCGGCGTGTACACCGGTGACGCCCAACTCGAAGAATGGCCTGCCACCCTGGAAGCTCTGCGCGCTTTGAATGCGCAAGCCATCGTCCCTGGTCGCGGCGAGGCCATGAAAGGCCAGGCCGATGTGAACAAAGCCTTGGACTACACCAAGCGTTGGGTAGAAACCTTGTTCCGCTGCGGCAAAGAAGCGGCTGCGCAAGGCCTGGATTTGAAAGCGTCCATGGCCCACACCCGCAAGAGCATGGACCCGATTTTTGGCCATGTGTTCATCTACGAACACTGCCTGCCGTTTGACGTGAGCCGTGCTTACGACGAAGCCAAAGGCATCAAGAACCCACGCATTTGGACCGCAGAGCGCGACAAAGAAATGTGGGCGGCCTTGCAGGCCTAAACGTCTCTCGGCGCTGCGCGCCAAGGCCTCAAAAGCCCGTGGGTTATGAAAGACCCACGGGCTTTTTGCTGGCTCTTACTTCTTGCTCATCAAGGCGCGGAAGTCGTTTTCATAGCCGCGTAAGCTTTCTAACAAGCGTTGCCGCTGTGCGGGCGTGGTGCTGTTGTGCAGCTTGGCAAAGCCCTCGCAGTTCTCTTGCCACAAGGCTTGGCCGTAGGCACGGTGGCGCTCAACGGGTGAATTGAAGCTGCGCTCTATCCAGCCACGCAATAGGGCTTGGGTGGTGGCAGAAGCTTCGCCCACTTGTGCCATGCGTTGCAAGGTTTGCAGGCTGTCGGCTTGGCGTCGCTCACGTTCCGCATAGCTAGTGGCTGCATCAAACACCGATTCGCTCAGCCATTGGTTCAGCACCTCGCGTTGCGGGGCATCGAGGCGGCCATAAAAATCTTCGAGTCGATTCAGCGCTTGTTTGGTCCTGTACTTCAGCCGCTTTTCAGCGCTGCCTTCCAACCAGTCTTCGCGCCAGTCTTTGTTGGTTTTGTCGTAACGCTTGCGCATGTTGCGCAACTGCTCAGGCGTGAGCTGCACGCCCAAACGCGTGGCCTCGGGTTCAATGAAACGCAGCACGCTGGTGAAACTGCTTTTCATGTCTTCCGTCACCGCACACACTTGCGCGGGTGTGATGTCATTCGGCGCCATGGTTTGTAGACGCTTGAGCAAAGCCACGTACTCGGGCAGTTGCTGTTGGCGATGCCAACGTTGCAAACCGCTCAAGGTGTCGCGGGTGAATTGCTTTTGGTTGTCTTGGAAATCCACATAGGCATCCATCCACCAATACAGCAAATCGTCACTTTGGTTGTAGACCAGCTGAATCGTGCTGCACCCGCCCAGCGCAGCCAGCACCAACACAGGCAGAGCGCGCATGGCTTGGCGGATAATTCTTCGCAATACAAGGATGAATGACATGACAGCGTTGGATGTGGTGATCATGGCTGCCGGCAAAGGCACCCGTATGAAGAGCAGTATGCCTAAGGTTTTGCACCGTTTGGCGGGTAAGGCTTTGGTGCAGCATGTGATCGATACCGCACGCACACTCCAGGCGCGCCACACCATCGTCATCACCGGCCATGGCGCTGAGCAAGTGGAGCCAGCGCTGCTGTTGGCCAACCCCAACGACAAATTGCAGTTCGCCCGCCAAATGCCCCAGCTCGGTACCGGCCACGCGGTGCAACAAGCCGTGCCTTTGCTGGACGATGACGCGGTGGTGGTGGTGCTCTCGGGCGATGTGCCGTTGACCCAAGCTGACACCTTGCAAGCGCTGATCGACTTGTGCGATGGCAAACAACTCGCTTTGTTGACCATTGAATTTGCCGATCCCACAGGCTACGGTCGCATTGTGCGCAGCCCCAGTGGGCAAGTGCATGCCATCGTCGAGCACAAAGACGCGAACGATGAACAGCGTGCCATCAACGAGGTGTACAGCGGCATCATGGCCGTGCCTGCCAAGTTGCTCAAACCTTGGCTGGCGCGCCTGGACAATAACAACGCCCAGCAAGAGTTTTATTTGACCGATGTGGTCAAGTTTGCCGAAGCCGATGGGGTGCCCGTGGTGGCCCACAAAATTACCGACGTGGCACAAGTGGCAGGCGTCAACAGCCCCACGCAGTTGGCCGAGCTGGAGCGCACCTACCAGCTGCGCCAGGCACACGCCTTCATGGCCGATGGCGTGCGCATCATCGACCCTGCACGCTTTGATGTACGTGGCACGTTGACGTGTGCGCAAGACGTGGAAATTGATGTGAACTGCATCTTCCAAGGCAATGTGTCACTCGGTCAAGGCGTGAAGATTGGCGCCAATTGCGTGATTGCCAACTGCACTATTCAAGCCGGCGCCGTGATTCACCCCTTCACCCACATCGACGGAGAAAAGCTGGGTGTGACAGTGGGCGAGGGCGCGTTAATTGGCCCCTTCGCCCGCTTGCGCCCTGGTGCGCAGCTGGCGGCTGAGGTGCACATTGGCAACTTTGTGGAAGTGAAAAACTCCACCATGGCCAAGGGTTCAAAAGCCAACCACCTAGCCTATTTGGGCGATGCCACCGTGGGCGAACGCGTCAACTACGGCGCAGGCAGCATCACGGCCAACTACGACGGCGCCAACAAGCACCGCACCGTGATTGAGGCCGATGTGCATGTGGGCAGCAACTGCGTGTTGGTGGCGCCTGTCACCCTTGGCGCAGGTGGCACGGTAGGTGGTGGCTCGACCATCACCAAGAGTACCGAGCCTGGGGCACTGAGCGTGGCGCGTGGCAAGCAAGTGAGCATTGCCAATTACAAGCGGCCTGAGAAAAAGCCAAAGATCTAAATTCGATCGAATCGTTCGATTCGAATGTTTCGTGCTATATTTTCGCCATGCAAACATTGTCTGCCAACGAAGCGAAAACCCAGTTTGGGCACTTCATTGATCTCGCGCAGCGCGAGCCCGTGCGCGTGGTGCGGCGTGACCGCGTGGTGGGGGTGATGGTTTCTGCACAAGATTACGAAGCCATGCGCGAGTTTTATGCCAACCGCTTACAGCACACGCTGGCAGAAACAGCGGTGCAGGCTGAACGTGCAGGGCTGACGCCTGAGTTGCTGGAAGACTTGCTGCGTGACGAGTCTTAAGCTGGTCATTGACACCAACATCTTGATCAGCGCCGCGCTTTCCTCGCAGGGAGCTCCTGCCAGGCTAGTGCGTTATGCGTTAGCGCAACATCGGCTGGTGTTCTCACAGCCTACGTTTGATGAGTTACGGACCCGAATGTACCGTCCTAAATTTGACCGTTACATCAGCTTGGAGAGCCGTGAGCGCTTGTTGCATGACTTCAATGCGTGTGCGCACTGGGTGGACATTGGCGAGCCAGCGTTGTATTGCCGTGATCGTGACGATGACAAGTTCATCGAGACTGCGTTGGTGGCACAAGCGCCTTACCTCATCAGTGGTGACAACGATTTGCTTCAAACCGGAGAGCTCACTGAGTTGAAAATTATTTCTGCCCAGCAGGCCTTGGATGTTCTGGGTTTTTAAGGTTGGCGCAACACCGGCCAAGTACTGGTGAACTTGGCCCGCTTGGTTGCAAAAAACGCTTTCACGTTGCGCACATTCGCATCCTGCGTGAGCAGGCGTTGCGTGATGGCCAAGTAATCGGGCATATCTGCCGCTTGCACCACCAACACAAAGTCGGGCCCGGGCGACACACGCCAACATTGCTGTACGGCGTCGTCTGCCACGGCACGTTGCTCAAAGGCGTCGAGGTGTTCGGCGCCTTGGGCGTCTAGGGTGACTTCCACCAAAGAAGTCAGACCGTGGCCGAGTGCTGTGCCCAATTTGTCGGCGTTGAGTACTGCGATTTGCCGCTCAATCCAGCCTTCATCTGCCAGGCGCTTGACGCGGCGCAGGCAGGTGGGTGGCGAGATTTTCAGACGCTCGGCCAAAGCCACATTACTGAGCGTTGCGTCGTGTTGCAAAGCATCAAGCAACTTCAAATCTATTTCGTCTAAAAATTCTTGTTTCATAAAGTTAAATTAATTGAAATTAAATTCCAAGTTAAGTAATTAATGGAATTTTCGTTCAAATAATAGAAAAAATAAACAAGAAATTTCTTTTTACGGCGCCTAATATTCGGGCAACCCAATTCAGGAGTGCTCTTTATGTGTGGCATCGTCGGCGCAGTTTCTACCCGCAACATCGTTCCCATCCTCGTGCAAGGCTTGCAGCGGCTGGAATACCGTGGCTATGACTCGTGCGGCGTGGCGGTGCACTCGGCCAGCTTGGGCGCCAAGCAGGGCGGCTTGCGGCGCGCGCGCAGCACGGCTCGGGTGTCTGAGCTGATGGACCAAGTCAAGGCCGACCACATTGAAGGCGGCATTGGCATTGCCCACACACGCTGGGCCACGCACGGCGCACCTGCGGTGCACAACGCGCATCCGCACTTCAGCCACGGCACGGGTGCTGGCGCTGGTGTTTACACAGGTGATGTGCCAAATAAGGTGGGCCGCGTTGCGTTGGTGCACAACGGCATCATTGAAAACCACGACGAGCTGCGCGCTGTATTGCAAGCCAAGGGCTATGAATTTTTGAGCCAAACCGACACCGAGGTCATTGCCCACTTGGTGGACAGTCTGTACAACGGCGATTTGTTTGAAGCGGTCAAAGCCGCCATCGTTCAGTTGCATGGCGCTTACGCGATTGCCGTGTTCCACAAAGACGAACCGCACCGCGTCATTGGCGCGCGCGCGGGCTCTCCGCTCATCTTGGGTGTGGGCAAAGAGCACAGCGAAACTTTTCTGGCCAGCGATGCCATGGCCTTGGCCGGTGTGACCGACCAAATCGTCTACCTCGAAGAGGGCGATGTGGTGGACATTCAAATCGGCAAATACTGGGTGCAAGACCGCCACCACAAAGCCGTCACACGCGAAGTCAAAACTGTGCAAGCGCACAGCGGCGCAGCCGAGTTGGGCCCTTACCGCCACTACATGCAAAAAGAAATCTTCGAGCAACCACGCGCCATTGCCGACACGCTCGAAGGCATTGAGGGCATCACGCCCGAGTTGTTTGGCAACGGCGCGTACTCGGTGTTTAAGGCCATCGACAAAGTGCTTATCCTCGCCTGCGGCACCAGCTACTACAGCGGCTGCGTGGCCAAGTATTGGATCGAAGCGATTGCCAAAGTGCCTTGCCAAGTGGAAATTGCCAGCGAGTACCGCTACCGCGAATCGGTGCCCAACCCCAATACCTTGGTGGTCACCATCAGCCAGTCGGGCGAAACCGCCGACACCTTGGCTGCGCTGCGCCATGCGCAAAGTTTGGGAATGGACAAAACGCTGACCATCTGCAACGTGTCTACCAGCGCCATGGTGCGCGAATGCAAATTGGCCTACGTCACGCGAGCCGGCGCCGAGATTGGTGTGGCGTCCACCAAAGCCTTCACCACGCAGCTGGCGGGTTTGTTCTTGCTCACCTTGGCCTTGGCGCAAACCAAAGGCCGTTTGAGCGACGCGCAAGAAGCCGCACACATCAAAGAAATGCGCCACTTGCCTGCTGCCTTGCAAGCCGTGCTGGCGCTGGAGCCGCAGCTCATCGCGTGGTCACAAGAGTTCGCCAGCAAAGAAAACGCCTTGTTCTTGGGTCGTGGCACGCATTACCCCATCGCCCTCGAAGGCGCCTTGAAGCTCAAAGAAATCACTTACATCCACGCCGAGGCCTATGCGGCGGGCGAATTGAAGCACGGCCCCTTGGCCTTGGTCACCAGCGCCATGCCTGTGGTGACCGTGGCGCCTAACGATGCGTTGCTGGAAAAACTCAAAAGCAATATGCAAGAGGTGCGCGCCCGTGGCGGCGTGCTGTATGTGCTGGCCGATGGCGACACCAAGATCGAGAGCAGCGAAGGCGTGAACGTCATCCGCATGCCCGAGCACTATGGCGTGCTCTCACCCATCTTGCATGTGGTGCCGTTGCAGTTGTTGAGCTATCACACGGCGTGTGCGCGTGGCACGGATGTGGACAAGCCGCGTAATCTTGCGAAGTCGGTCACGGTGGAGTAAGCTCGGTCTACGTTATGCCAGTAAATGGCAAAAATTGCCATTCAAGGGGTAGGCTGTGTCACTCAATGTTTCTCTTCCTGTTGAACTTGAAAATCGTGTGCGCGAGCATGTTGCCAGCGGCTTGTATGGCTCGGCGAGCGAGGTTATCCGTGAAGCGCTTCGCTTATTCGAGGCCTATCAAGCGACGCAAACCAGTCACCTGCAGGCCTTGCGAGCAGACATCCATCAAGGCTTGGCGGATGTCGATGCAAAGCGTGTTGGGGTCTTGGATGTCGAGGCCATCAAGCAACAGGGTCGTCAGCGGCTTAAACAAGCAACTAAATAAATAATGTCTCGCGTCTTGTTTTCCGAGTCTGCAAAAGCAGATTTGTTAGAAGCATGGCTCTTTATTGCGGAAACAAATATTGACGCAGCGGATGGTGTTGTTGATGCGGTTCATCAAGAGGCGCAAACACTTGAGGCGTCACAGTGTTGCGGGTGCTGCATCACGCACGAGACATTCCAAATGTGTCAATCAACTGAGGTCTCGGAAGAGTTGTTGCTTTGCAAGACAACCTGACGCGCTAAGTTGATAAAGCAAGCGCGGTCCGCATTACTCAAAGGCTGGAGGATGTCTTTTTGCAGATCTTGCACGATGGGTTCTAAGGCCAATCGAATTTTTTTGCCCTTGGCGGTCAAAGACAGCACCCGCGCACGGCGGTCTTGTTCGCTGACTTCACGGTTGATCCAGTCTTTTTTCTCCAGCCGCTCAATCACACCACCAATGGTGGCGCGGTCATAGCCAATCATTTCGGCCACACGCGCTTGGTCGATGCCTGGGTTTTCATAAATCGCTTCGATGGCCGCGTATTGCACGGGCGTCAGGTCAAAGCCTGCTGCCTGTGTGCGCTGCACAAAAACCTGGGTAGATTGCTGGTGAAGACGGCGAATCAGGTGTCCCGCCATGTCGAGTACGGACATGTCTGCACTCCTTTTGAGAAGTCAAAATAGTAATCATACATACCATGTTGACAGATAATGATAAGTACAGTTATTATTTGTCCATGCCGAAGTTTTGGCGCTTTCAACCTGATGGAGACAAGAGATGCAGTTTTACAAAGATGGCTTTCGTGGTGGCAATCCTGATGTCAAGGAAGCCGCACCCAATCGTCGCAACCGTGGCGTGAACGAGCCCCTGCCCGAGAAAGTCGATGTGTTGATTGCGGGCACCGGCCCAGCGGGTTTGTGCCTGGCGGCGCAGCTGTCGCAGTTTCCCGAAATCGAGACCCTGATCGTCGAGCGCATGCCCGCCAACATCATCAAGGGCAAGGCCGATGGCATCAACACCCGCACCATGGAAATGTTCCAGGCCTTCGGTTTTGCCGACAAGGTCAAGCGCGAAACCTATTGGGTCAACCAAACCGCTTTCTGGATGCCAGACCCCAAGAACCCCGATCACATCAAGCGCGTGGGCCGTGTGCAAGACGTGGCAGACGACAGTTCCGAGATGCCTCACATCCTGATCAACCAAGCGCGCTTGCACGAGCTGTTCATCGAAGTCATGAAAAACTCGCCCTCGCGTCTTGAACCTGACTATGGCTGGGAAATTGTGAGTGTGGTGGTGGACCCTACGACTGAAGACCATCCCGTCACCGTGACCTTGAAAGACGCGACCGGCATCAACTGGTGGGCCACACGTACGGTGCGCGCCAACTATGTGGTGGGTTGCGACGGCGCGCACTCGGCGGTGCGCAAATCGATCGGTGGTGAACTGCATGGCGATGCGGCGCACCAAGCCTGGGGCGTGATGGATATTTTGGCCAACACCGATTTCCCCGATGTGCGTCAAAAGTGTTTGATCTCTTCTGCCAACGAGGGCAATGTGTTGATCTTGCCGCGCGAGGGCGGCTATGTGTTTCGCATGTATGTGGAGCTCGACAAACTCAATGTGGGCGAAAAAGCAGCGCAACGCAAGTTGACCCAAGACGACATGATTGCTGCAGCCAACCGCAT
>Ga0228699_1001284_pt1 | contig 13370 bp, 16 predicted proteins | sample McNCre217_Aug_MG_FD_178016 | JGI IMG/M metagenome (GOLD analysis project Ga0228699, IMG submission 178016) | Freshwater microbial communities from McNutts Creek, Athens, Georgia, United States - 2-17_Aug_MG | ecosystem: Environmental > Aquatic > Freshwater > Creek | place: USA: Georgia...
CCCCGCTATTCACCCCTGAAGAAGAGTTCGCCGTGGCGACCCGCGCCCGTGCGGGTGATTTTGCAGCCCGCCAGAGCATGATCGAGCACAACCTGCGCTTGGTGATCAGCCTTGCCAAGGGCTACGCCGGTCGTGGGGTGCCGATTTCGGATTTGATTGAAGAGGGCAACCTCGGGCTGATGCACGCCATCGACAAGTTTGAGCCGGAGCGGGGCTTTCGCTTTTCCACCTACGCCACCTGGTGGATACGCCAGTCGGTGGATCGCGCACTCATGTACCAGGGCCGTGCGGTGCGCCTGCCGGTGAATGTGGTGCGCGAGGTGCAGCAGGTGCTGCGCGCCCGCAAGCTGCTGGAGAACGATCCGGCCCTGCTAGCCCAGCGCCCGGAGGGCATCCGTGTCGAGGATATTGCCGCCTTGCTCGGCCGGGACACGGTGGACGTGACCGACCTGCTGGCCATGGCGGAGGCCCCCCGCTCGCTAGATGCCCGCTCTGACCACTCTGGCGATGAACATTCGCTGGGCGACGGCCTGGCAGATACCGTGTCCGCCACCCCCGACCATGTGGCGCTGGAGCACGAGGTGGATGCCTTGCTGGAGGAGTGGATGGCCACTCTGAATGCCCGGGAGCAGGAGGTACTGGAAGCCCGTTTCGGCTTGCACGACCGCGATCCGGAAACCCTGGAAACCCTGAGCGAGCGCCTCGGCCTGACCCGCGAACGGGTGCGCCAAATCCAGAACGAGGCGCTGTTCAAGCTCAAGCGCTATCTGGCGCGGCGCGGTATCAAGCAGGAGTTTCTGATCTGAGTGCGCCGACCTGAGACAATTCAGGGATGACAGACGTACACAACAACGACATGGTTCCCCTCAAGCCGCTGCCTGAGGGCTGGCTGGCCGTCAAATCCCTTGATCTGGAAGCCCAGGGCGTGGCCCACCGCCCCGATGGCAAAGTAGTGTTCATTGAAGGTGCCTTGCCCTTTGAGGTGGTGAGTGCGCAGATGCACCGCAGCAAAGCCAGTTTTGAGAAAGGCACGCTCACCGAGATCCACACCGAATCCTCCCAACGGGTGCAGCCAGCCTGCCCGCACTTCGGCCTGCATGAAGGCGCTTGCGGCGGCTGCAAGATGCAGCATTTGCACGTAGGCGCTCAGGTAGCCGTGAAGCAACGGGTGCTGGAAGACAACCTGCAGCACATCGGCAAAGTCAAGCCGGACAACGTGGTGCGCCCTATTGAAGGCCCGGCCTGGGGCTACCGCTACCGCTCGCGCCTGTCGGTGCGCTTTGTGCGCAAAAAAGGCGCGGTGTTGATCGGCTTTCACGAGCGCAAGAGCCGCTATGTGGCCGACATGAAGGTCTGCCCCGTGCTGGCGCCGCGTGTGAGCGCCATGCTGCTGCCGCTGCGCCAGCTGATTGAGTCCATGGATGCGGTGGAAACGATTCCCCAGCTCGAACTCGCCATGGGTGACATGGGCACTAGCCAAGACAGCCAGGCCGGCGTGATCGCCTTGGTGATGCGCCACATGGAGCCCCTGTCGGAGGCCGACAAGGGCCGCCTGCGCGAATTTGCGGCCACCCAGCCCGGCCTGCAATGGTGGCTGCAGCCCAAGGGGCCGGAGACCATTCACCGCTTGGACGAGCTGCCCGGCCATGAAACCGGCGACCTGGCCTACACCTTGCCGGACTACGGCATCACCATGCCCTTCCGCCCCACGGACTTCACGCAGGTGAATCCGCACATCAACCGCGTGTTGGTGTCCCGTGCGCTGGGGCTGCTGCAGGTGCAAAAGACCGAGCGGGTGATTGACTGGTTCTGTGGCTTGGGCAACTTCACCCTGCCGCTGGCCACCCAGGCGCGCGAAGTGCTGGGCGTGGAGGGCGCCGAGTCGCTGGTAGCCCGCTCACGCGAGAACCTGGTCTTCAATTCCAAGCAAAAAGAAGCTTTGGCGCCCGATGTGCCTGCGCTGGCAGCTACTAAATTTGTAGCGCGCAACTTGTTTGAGATGACGCCCGAGTTGTTGATTGCCGATGGCAGCGCCGACAAATGGCTGATCGACCCGCCCCGCGAAGGCGCTTACGCCCTGGTGCAGGCCCTGGCTGCCTTGCACCAGCAGCCCGAGCTGCGCCAAGGCTGGACGCCGCCCAAGCGCATCGTTTATGTGAGCTGCGCGCCTGCGACCTTGGCGCGCGATGCCGGCGTGCTAGTCAACGAAGCCGGCTACACCTGCACCAAGGCGGGGGTGGTGAATATGTTCCCCCACACCGCGCATGTGGAGAGTATTGCGGTGTTCGAGCTGAACTAAAAAAAGCGGAGCCTAGTGCTCCGCTTTTGCTTTGGGCTTGGTTTTGGCCTTGCTATCGTCCGCCGCTTTTTCGGTGATGACGTCTTCCGCCGGTGGAGCCGGTGGTGGTGCCGGCTTCAAGCCCTGAGGGGGGACGCCCTCAATCTTGTTTTCCCGCATGTAGAGGTCCATGTCCTTCCAGCCTTCAAAGATGGCTGCTTTGGAGGCTTTTTCGTTCAGCGAGTAGCAGTCTTCAATGCTGCGCAGCCCGTGGCGGCAGGCGCTGCCGATGGCTTTGGCCTCGGCCTCGCGCTGGGCGATCTTCGGGTCTGCCAGCGCGGCTTGGATGGATTGCAAATCGCAACCCGTCAGCAGCAGAGCAGAGAGAAGAAGCAGAGGGCGTGGTGTCATAGGGCGGATGGAGTGCTACCAGTTATATCGGCAATTGCGTTCAGCTATTAAGCCTTGATGCGCGGGCAATAAAAAAGGCCCGCAATGGGCCTTTTTTGAGGGGGCATGCGCAAGCGCTCAGTCGCGCTCGCCACCAAAGATGCCCAGCAAGGCCAGCAGGTTCTGGAACACGTTGACGATGTCCAAATACAGGGCCAAGGTCGCGCTGATGTAGTTAGTCTCGCCGCCATCGATGATGCGCTTGACGTCGTACAGCATCCAGAAGCTGAAAATACCGATGGCCGCCATGGAGAGCGCCATCATGCCGGCGCTGGAGCCCACAAAGGCGTTGATCAGGCCGCCCACCAGCAACACGATGGTGCCCACCATCAGCCACTTGCCCATGCCGGTCAAATCGCGCTTGATGACGGTGGCCAGGCTAGCCATGGCAAAGAACACGCCAGCGGTGCCGCCGAAGGCAATCATGATCAACTGGGCGCCGTTGCTGAAGCCCAGCGTGCGCTGGATCAGGGGCGACATCATCAAGCCCATGAAGAAGGTAAAGCCCAGCAAGACGGGTACGCCGGTGGCCGAATTCTTGGTTTTCTCAATGGCAAAGATGAAGCCGAAGGCCACTGCCATGAACAAAACAAAGCCCAACATGCCGCTGAACAGCGGCGCAATATTCAGTGCCACGCCGGCCCAGGCGCCCAGCACGGTGGGAATCAGGCTCAGCGAGAGCAGCCAGTAGGTGTTGCGCAGTACTTTGTTGCGTTGCGCGGTCGATGCGCCATAGCCCAGGCTTTGGCCGAAGGTGGTAGTGCGATCTGTCATGGTGTTACTCCAGTTAAAAAACTGCGGGGTATGCGCTGCGTGGTGCGTGCGTGACCTGCAGATGCGAACATTCTAGGGTTTTGCAAGGCCGCCCCCGCGCTTTGTATGTCTATTCCGGCACTTTCGGGTGGGGCTGATGTGTGTTGGGCGGCAGAAAGAGGCCTTGCGCTTTGGGTATGCTCAGGGTTTTCACCCACTTTCAACCTGAGCACCATGAAAACCAAAGCTGTACTCGAATTTTCCGACGTGGCCGCCATCGCCGCTGCTGCACACGCCGAGGCTGTCAAAAACCACTGGGCAGTGAGCATTGCCATTGTGGATGACGGCGGCCACCTGCTGTCCTTCCAGCGTCTGGATGGCGCAGCACCCATCTCCTCGCACATTGCTCCCGGCAAAGCCCGCACGGCTGCCTTGGGCCGCCGCGAGAGCAAGGTGTACGAAGACATGATCAATGGCGGCCGCGTTTCTTTCTTGAGTGCCCCGAATCTGGATGCCTTGCTGGAAGGCGGCGTGCCGATCATCAAAGATGGCCAGTGCCTGGGTGCCGTGGGTGTGAGCGGCGTCAAGTCGAGCGAAGACGCGCAGATTGCCAAGGCGGGCATCGCAGCCATCGGTTTGTAAGCCGCTTTCTCGCTGCTATCAAAAAAATAGCTGCTCGCGCACAGCGGATGTGCGCCAGCAGCTATTTTTATGCCCAACGCGGGCTTACTTGGTCAGGATCAGTTTGCCGGCTTTGGTAGTTTGCAGGCGGTAACGCTGGCCTTTGTACTCAATGTCCACGCTCTGGCGGGCCCCCAGCAGGGCGCTGGCTTGCACCACCGGGCCCCAATCCGGGGTGCGTGCCTCCGCGCTGCTCGGGCTGGCCTGGAGGGGGTGAGCGCTCGGCATGGGCGCCAAGGTGCTGGGTGTGTGCATGCCGCCTCGTTCAGTGTTGGGGCTCGGTGATAAAGCCGATTTTGCGCAAGCCGGCTTGCTGTGCGGCCGCCATGGCCCGCGCCACAAACTCGTAGCGCACGGCCTTGTCTCCCCGGATGTGCAGCTCCGGCTGGGGATCTTTGGCCGCCTCTGCCTGCAGCACGCTGGGCAGGGCGTCGGTGCTAACGCTGGCTTGGTTCAGGAAGTAGGTGCCCTGCGCATCCACACTGAGCTGCAGGGTTTCCGGCTTGGTTTGCTGGGGCTGGCTGGTGGCGGTGGGCAGCTCTACATTCACCGCATGTTTCATCACCGGCACGGTGATGATGAAGATGATGAGCAGCACCAGCATCACGTCCACCAGGGGCGTCATGTTGATTTCGTTCATCACCTCGCCGTCGCTGTCGGCGCTGGCGTCTTGCATTCCGAATGACATGGTAGGTTCCTCGGCAGCGGCTTAGGCTTTTTTCATGGCAACGACCTTGCCATCGCCGCCATGGGTGGTGCTCACCCGGGCGCCGGTGACGAAGTAGGCATGCAGGTCGTGCGCAAAGCGGTTGAGCTTGGTGAGGATGGACTTGTTGCCCCGCACCAGCGCGTTGTAGCCCAGTACGGCGGGAATGGCCACGGCCAGGCCCAGCGCCGTCATGATCAGCGCCTCGCCAATCGGGCCGGCAACCTTGTCGATGGTGGCCTGGCCGGAGGCGCCAATGCCCATCAACGCGTGGTAGATGCCCCATACGGTGCCGAACAAGCCCACGAAGGGTGCCGTAGACCCTACCGACGCCAGCACGGCCAGGCCGCTCTGAAAGCGGGCGGTGCTGTCGTCAATGCTGTTGCGCAGGGAGCGGCTGATCCAGTCGCTGATGTCCAGGGCGTCATGCAGCTGGGTTTGGGTGTTGCGGTGGTGGGTAGTGGCTTCCTGGCCGGAGCGGGCCAGTTGCACAAAGGGGTTGTCGGTCGGGGTGCCCAAGGCCTGAATGCCGCCTTCAAAGTCGGCGCTATGCCAGAAGTTTTCGGTGCGGGCCGCCAATGACTTGAACTTGAAAATGTCCAGCGCCTTGATGAGGATCACGATCCACGAGGCCAGCGACATGCCCAGCAACAGCAGGGCCACGGATTTGGTGACCCAGTCGCCTTGGGTCCAGAGGGTGGCGAGTCCGAGTTGGGATTCCATACATTTACTCCAATCAAAAAATCAAATTCAGGTGAATAAAACGGGGCGACTCAGCGGGTGAGTTGCCAGTTGAAAGGCACGTCAAACCACATGCCCTGTGGCACGCCGTCGCGTTTGCCGGGGACATAGCGCCACTTGAGGGCGGTCTCCAGCGAGGCCTGGTCGAGGCGGTCAAAGCCGCTGCTGTGTTTCACGCTGGCCTGGCTGGCCTGGCCATCGGTGCCGATGAACACGCGCACCACCACCTTGCCGGTCTCCAGCAGGCGCTTGCTTTGGGCGGGGTAAGCCGGTTTGGGGTTGTTGAGGTAGTCCGCATCGCTGGAGGGCATTTCCACCTTGGCCGGCGCAGGGGGCGCTGGTGGTGCGGCGGGGGCGTTGCCACTGGTGCTGGCGGTGTTGTTGGCAGATGCGGTGGCCGGTGCCGTTGCGGTGGGTGCTGTTGCGGATGGCGCAATGGCCAGCGGTGCAGGTGTGGCTTGTGGTGTGACCGCTGGTGCCGGTGTGGGGGGCACCGGTGCAGGCGGCTTGGGCGTGGCCTGTTTGGTCACAGGTTGTGGCAGTGGCGTGGGGCGTGCGGCAGGGGGCGGTGAGGCCGGAGCCATGATTTCCACCAGAATTTCTGCAGGCACCACCACCTCTGCCACGCGATGCAGCAAACCGGTGTGCAGTGCCCAGAGCACCAGAACGTGCAGACCGATCACACTGACGACGATAGAGGTGTTGCGGCTCATGGCAGGCAGGGCGCCGGGGCGGGTGAAGTCAAAGGTGGACATGAGTGTACGGAGTGTGTAAGGCGCTCAGGTATCGGCCCACATGCGCAGCATGTTGTGATAAACGCCGGTCAGGGCGACGGTTTCATCCGAATCGCCATGGCGGCGGCGCAGGGCCAGCAGGTTCATGTCCAGTTCGTAGAGCATGCGGCGCTGCTCGTCGCTGCGCACCAGGCTCTCAATCCAGAAGAAGCAGGCTACCCGGTGACCGCGTGTCACGGGCTTGACCTGGTGCAGGCTGGTGCCCGGATAGAGCACCGCGTGGCCGGCCGGCAGTTTGACGGTTTGCTCTCCATAGGTGTCTGCGATGGTGAGTTCGCCGCCGTCATAGTCCGCCGGGTCGCTCAAAAACACGGTGCATGACACATCGGTGCGCAGGCGTTGGCCGGTACCGGGCATGTAGCGCACCGAGCCGTCGATGTGGTTGCCGTAGTAGTTGGTGTCTCCACCGTAGCGGTTGAGCCGTGGGGGGAACACTTTTTTGGGCAAGGCCGCGGAAAAAAACGTGGGGCTGCGGTCCAGGCTGCGCAACACCAGCTTCCTGATGCTGCGCGCGACCTCGCTGTCGTGGTCGAGTTGCTCGTTGTTCTTGACCTGCTTGGCCAGTTCGCCAGTGCCTTTGCGCCCGTCCACCCACGGTGCCTCTTTCAGGAGTTGCTGTGCGTGGGCGACTTCATGTGGAGTCAACAGGTCGGGCAGGTGCAAAAGCATGGCGTTTGGGCTGGCAAAGAGGACGGAGGGTCAGAACTTCACGGTCAGGGTCGCCTGCAAATTGCGGGCGGCACCGGGCACGTAGTGGCTGGTGTAGAGCGAGTCGGCGTAGTACTTGTCGAGCGCGTTGGTCAGGTTGGCTTTCAACACGGTTTTTTCGCTGAATTTGTATTCGGCCATCAGGTCCAGGGTGGCAAAACCGGGCACCACGACACCGGGGTTGGTCGCCGGGGTTTGCTCGCTGCGGAAGTTCACACCGGTGCCTAGGCGCAGCTCAGGGGTGAACTGGTAGGTGGTCCACACGGTGCCGCTGTGAATGGGGGTGAGGCCGGGGCGCTCGCCCTCACGCGCGCCGTTGGTCGTGGAGTTGGAGACGTCAATCACGGCGTCGGGCATCCACATGTAAGAGCCATAGATTTCCCACTTGCTGGTCAACATGCCGCTGAAGTCCACTTCCAGACCGGTCGTGTGCCGTTTGCCCGAGAGCAGCATTTGGGTGGCGGCCGAATCGGGGTCGGTATTGCGCTCGTTGAATTTGGTCGACTGGAAGAGGGCTAGGCGCGTGGTGTAGCGCTGGTCTGTGGAATCCAGTTTGGCGCCAATTTCAATGTTGCGGCTTTGCTCGGGAGGCGTGTTTTGGCTGGTGGCGCTGTACGAGTAGGTGTCAGCCGATGTGTTGAATGACGTGCCCCACGACACGTGGTAAGAGCTCAGCTCATTGGGTTGGTACAGCGCACCGACGCGCTGGCTCCAGTCGCCAATGGTTTGCTCGTAAGCCCCCGTTTGCCGGCCCGCTGTGTTGTAGGTGGCGTAGTTGCCGCGCATACGGTCAAAACGCAGTCCTCCCAGCAGCTTCCAATGTGGCGCCACTTGCACCAGGTCCTGGGCATAGAGGCCCAGGTTGTCTGCATTGAAAGCACTACCCAGTGTGACGGTGCGTGAGTCTTCATTGACAGAGGCACCGTCGTTGGGTGTGCCAACCGTGGTGGTGGGTTTGGTGATGGCGCTGAGCGCATACACGCGTTTGCCTTCCTGGGCGAGGTCGACACCGGTGGTCAACTCATGTTTCAAGCCCCATGCAGTGAATTTGCTGCTGTAGTCGCTTTGGGCGTAGACCGAGTTGAGGTCTTGCACCTTGGTTTGCTGACCACGGGTCAGCACGCTGGCGTCGCTAAGATTTGTTAGGTTGGTTGTGGAGGGGGCTGCATTTGTGTTGTTGGCAAATCGGATGATTCCTGAGCGCAGGTCGCGGGTGTAAATGCCTTTGCGTACCTGCGTTTTGAGCTCGCTGTCATCGTCGAAGCGGTGGGTGTGCGCCAGCGTGATGTTGTTGGCTGTGCCATTGTTGCGATCGCTGGCAAGTCCATAAAAGTTGCTTGCACTGATAGGCAGCAAGGACGACTCCGAGGCAGGCGCTCCCGCGTAATTGCGGATGAAGGGCATGCCGTAGTTGATGCCATTTTTGTTGTCCAGCGACATCAAACCCAGCGAAAACTCGTCTTGAGTGCCAATGCCGAAGCGGTAGTTGGCAGCAATGCCCCGTTTGTCGTAACTGCTGCCGGCACCGTTGTTGTCCGCTTTGGTGGCCATGGCGTTGATGCGCAGGCCTGAGTCATCTCCCGTTTTGATGTTGAAGTCGCCAGTGACGCGGCGGTAGTTGTAAGCCCCCAGGGTGGTGGAGACTTCGCTTTCATCAAATGCGCGCGCCTGTTTGCTAACCTGGTTGACAGCGCCTCCCGTAGAGCCCCGGCCGAACAGCATGGATGCGGAGCCGCGCAGAAGCTCGATGCGGTCGTTGTTGAAGGTGTCGCGGTCATAAAAAGCCGGATCGCGCATGCCATCGAGGAAGATGTCGCCTGTTTGTGCCAGCGAGAAGCCACGCAGGCGAATGTCTTCTTCTCCCCCCTCGGCGGCTTGAAAGCTCACGCCTGCTGTGTTGTGGAGCACTTCTTTCAGCGTGTCGAGGTTGCGATCATCAATCAGCTTTTCGGTCACCACGGTGATCGATTGCGGAATGTCGCGCAGGTCTTGTTTGCCTTTGCCAATGCTGGTGCTGGTGGCACGTACCGAGTCTTTGCCCTGGGCCTCTTCGGCCTGTTCAGTGATCGTCACTTGTTTCAGTGATTTGACGGGGGCGTCGGTGCTTTCCTGCGCTGCTGCAGAGAACGAGCCCGCGAGCAGCATGGCACCCAAGGGCAGTAGGGTAGCGGGGGAGTGGGGTGACGGATGGGAAATGTCGAGTGGTTTGGAATGTGGCATAGCGCTCAATACGTTCGGTGGAATGAATTTGCTGGCTATGTCCTCATCACTTTGCAGTGGCTATCGACGTGGCTTGCTGAATGTCTTTGGTAAACAAGAACTATTCCTGTTTTCTTGCGAAAAAAATTACAGGCGGCGTGTCACCTGCATGGTTTTCCATGCCCCGTGAACCAGGGTTGCGTTGGCGTGGCAACGCTCCACGACATCACGGGCGCAGTCTTCGCAGCGACCGCACTGTGTTGCCACACCCAAATCGATCTGGATGTCTTCAAAGCTCTTCCCTTCACTGGCGTGCTGATGGATTTCTTTGTCGGAGACACGATGGCAAACGCAAACAATCATGGGTACTCACAGTGAGTCAGTGAATGGATGTTGCGTATTCTAAATGGGAATTTGTCGCATTTGCACTGTTTGTAAAAAAATTTGTATTCCGTGCGCAGAAAAACGACGTCTTCTTGCCTATGAAAAATGCCAACTTTGATGGGCCGTGAATGCTCAGTATCATTAGGAATAATTCCTATTTGATGCGGAATCTTATGCTTCATTCTTTGCTCCCCCTTCCTGAAAGCTTGTCCGATCTTGCTGCCCTTGATGCGGAAGCTTGGCAAACCGTTACGGCCGGAGAACCCGTGGCGGCGGCTGCCTGGATACTTGTTGCGGCGCGTTTGGGGCATGGCGATGCGCAGTCCATACTCGGACAGTGGTTGCTGGATGGGCACGGTGTGGAGCGAGATTCCCGTGAGGCCTTGGCCTGGTTTCTCAAAGCGGGCACCCAGGGGCATGTCATCGGCATGAACATGGCCGGGCGTTGTTTTGAAAACGGCTGGGGCACCTCGCCCGATGCGTTTGTGGCGGCCAACTGGTACCGGCAGGCGGCGCACAAGGGCTTGGAGGCGGGCATGTACAACTACGCAAATATGCTTGCCAGTGGCCGTGGGGTACGCAAGGACCCGACCGCTGCGTTGGAGTGGTACCGCCGTGCTGCGCGTTTGGGGCACGCCAAATCCATGACCAAGATCGGTCATTTTTATGAGGATGGCCGTGTGGTCCGTAAGGATGTGGAGGCTGCGTTCACCTGGTTTGAAAAAGGTGCGCAGGGAGGGGATTTTCGCGGGCAGTTCAACTACGCCAGCATGCTGGCCGCCCGGGGGCAGCCTCTGTTAGCGCTAGAGTGGCTTAAAAAAGTGCCACTGACAGCGACGCCAGGCTACAAGCGCTTGGCGGGGGAGCAGTTGCTGCAATCGCCCAACCCTGACTTTCAGGCTGTAGGACAGGCCATGCTGCAGTCCGCCACGGAGGCGGCTGCGCACACCCGTGTTTAGCTGAGTTCGCCCATCTGGCTCTGCAGGTAGTTGGGCAGGCCGACTTTGGCAATCAGTTCGATCTGGGTTTCCAGAAAGTCGATGTGTTCCTCGGTGTCGTCCAGAATTTTTTGCAGCAGATCGCGCGACACATAGTCGCGTACGGATTCGCAATGCGCGATGCCGGCTTTGATGGTGGCCTGCGCGCCAACTTCGGCTTTCAAGTCGCACTCTAATGCTTCGGGCACGCTTTCTCCGACCATGATTTTGGCCATGTCTTGCAGGTTGGGCAGCCCGTCCAACATAAAGATGCGGTCCATCAGCATGTCGGCGTGTTTCATCTCGCCGATCGATTCGGCGTATTCCTTCTTCGCCAGCTTGTCGAAGCCCCAGTGCTTGTACATGCGGTAGTGCAAAAAGTACTGGTTGATGGCGGTCAGCTCGTTCTTGAGTTGCGCTTGCAAATGGCCAATAACTTGTGCGTCGCCTTTCATGGGGAGCTCCTTGTGTTGAAAGCGCCATTATCCCCAGCGGGCTTGTACGTGACATTGCAAAGTTTGGTAAATCGACACCTCGTTTGCACTTTTAAATCTCCATTAAATGAGAATGATTCGCATATACTTGTGTTAAGCGACATGCATTTCATGTCGAAATTGCAGAGGAGGAGCGATGGAAGATCACTCAAACGAGGGAGCAGGCGGAGGCGATTCCGCCGTGCAAGCGCTGATGCGGGCTCAGCACCCGCATGCGCATGGTGGCAGTCGCTATCAGGCGTGGTGCCTGTGTTGCGAGCCTGCGGCTGAGAGTCGCGCAGGCAAGCCCCAGCGGCGCGAGGTCGTGCGCCCCGTGATGGCGTGGCGTAAGCGTTTGGCTGCGCAAGGGCTGCAGCAGCCGGTAGGCGATTTTCTGAAATTAGGAGCCAAATATGCCTCTAGCGCATGCAATATCTGCGCAAGCAGCTATCAAAAATATAGCAAATGAACCCTCCTTGGCGTATCCCAACGCTGCTCCTGCGCAGGGCTGCCAGTCTCCGCACCCCGGTCCGTCGGAGCCCACCGGTTCGCGTCGCCGGCGCTTGTGGGATTTGGATGCCCATTGCCTTTGCCCTCTGATCGGGGTGAGTTTGCCGATCGACGTTTTGCGGCGCTTGGTGAACAAAGCCTTGGGCGGTAGCGCTGTTACAAACGACTATGAGGTGCACGCCGGCGCGGTGTCTGAGGCGGCGCGGCGCTGCAAGCTGTCGGAGCTGATGCAGGCGGAGTTGGAGGTGCGCTATGCGCGCGAAATCCAGGCATTCAGGCCCGCCAAGAACACGCTGGCCGTAGCTGAACTGTGGATGCGCTATTTGAAAGCGGGGGACGTGGCGGGCGCCTTTTGGGCGGCATTGACCCATCCGCCGTGTGATGCCGCATTGCGCGATGCCATGTGCAAAGATTTGCACATGTTCCAGCACCAGGCGGGGGCGGGTGTACGTCTGGAAATGACCCGTTTCCATGCGGTCGCCGATGAAAATGCAGTGCTGATCCGCGAGCTGGGCAAGGTCCAGGAGCGCATGACGCGCGTGATGGCGGAGAAGACGGCAGAGCTGGACCGACTGCAGACGGCACTGCTCCAAGTGCGGGCCGAGGTCATTGCCAAAGACAGCCGTATTGCCTTTATGGCGCAGGATTTGGAGCAGTTACGCGGCAGTGTGTCTCAATGGGACGAGAAGGTGCATCTCCAGAAGAAGCTGGAACGAATGACCGTGCGCCAACAAGAGCTGGAGCAGCACAACACCGAGTTGCGGCGACGTTTGCAGTCCGCCGAGCGCAGCTTGTCAGAGAAACATGCGCCTCCAGAGCGCGTCGTTTTGCCTCGTGTAGCGGCGGTGCAAGAGCACCCGGTGCATCTGGCCTTGGGCCAGAAGACCGTGCTGTGTGTCGGCGGGCGCAGCAGCAATATTGCCAACTACCGCGATGTGGTGGAGCGGGTGGGTGGGCGCTTCGCCCACCACGATGGCGGTCTGGAAGACAACGCCTCAGTATTGGACGCCAGTCTCGCTGCTGCAGACCTGGTGATTTGCCAGACCGGCTGCATCAGCCACAACGCCTATTGGCGCGTCAAAGACTTTTGCAAGCGCACCGGTAAGCAGTGCGTGTATGTGGAAAGCGCCAGCGTTTCATCACTGGAGCGCAAACTGCAGGCGCTCAGTACACCAGCCGCTCAGGGTGTATTTCCTGAAGAATCGTAGTCGCGATTTCTTCGATCGACTTGGTGGTGGTGGAGAGCCAGCGAATGCCGGTGCGGCGCATCATGGCCTCGGCCTCACTCACCTCCATGCGGCAGTTTTCCAGCGAAGCGTAGCGTGAGTTGGGGCGGCGTTCATTGCGGATTTCGCTCAAACGCTCGGGCTGGATGGTGAGCCCGAAAATTTTGCCCCGGTGCGGTACCAGGGCAGGCGGAAGCTGCCTGCGCTCAAAGTCTTCCGGGATCAACGGATAGTTGGACGCTTTCAAGCCGTATTGCATGGCCAGATACAACGAGGTGGGGGTTTTGCCGCTGCGGCTGACGCCTACCAGAATCACGTCGCTTTGCTCCAGGTCGCGGTTGCTCTGGCCGTCGTCGTGCGCCAAGGAGAAGTTTATGGCCTCAATCCGGTCGTGGTATTCCTTGCTTTTGCTCGCGTCGCTGAAGCGGCCGATGCGGTGGTTGGACTTGAGCCCCAGCTCCTGCTCCAGGGGATGCACAAACATGCCGAA
>Ga0228699_1001286_pt1 | contig 13349 bp, 21 predicted proteins | sample McNCre217_Aug_MG_FD_178016 | JGI IMG/M metagenome (GOLD analysis project Ga0228699, IMG submission 178016) | Freshwater microbial communities from McNutts Creek, Athens, Georgia, United States - 2-17_Aug_MG | ecosystem: Environmental > Aquatic > Freshwater > Creek | place: USA: Georgia...
ATCTATGGCGCGGAGCACTTACTCACGCGCCGCGCGATCCATCCTGCCATTGCCGAAAACCTCATCTCGCGCATCAAATGGTGGGAGAACTACACCCGCATCAACGATGGTGAAATGAACAACAACCCCTCGCCTGGCAACAAGGCGGGCGGGCTCACGACCATCTTAGAAAAGTCACTCGGCGCGGTGGCGAAGGGCGGCACGAGCAACTTAAACGGCGTGTTTGAGTACGCCGAAACTGTTGACACGCACGGCTTCGTTTACATGGACACGCCTGGCTACGACCCTGTGAGCGCTACAGGCCAAGTGGCGGGCGGCGCAAACCTGATCTGTTTCACCACAGGGCGTGGCTCGGCGTATGGTTGCGCACCCAGCCCATCGCTCAAACTTGCGACCAATAGCGAGCTGTGGCGCAGGCAAGAAGACGATATGGACATTAACTGCGGCGACATCATTGATGGCGGCGTGAGCGTTGCCGATAAGGGCGCGATTATTTTCCAAGCCATACTGGACGCGGCTTCTGGACGTGCGACCAAAAGCGAAGCGCACGGCTACGGGCAAAACGAATTTGTGCCTTGGCAGCTTGGCGCGGTGATGTAACTACCAAAGTAACGACCAAAAAATGTGGAGATAAGAACATGGATAAATTGATTCAAGCCCAGCCACTCACCGACATCGTTGCCCGCATCATCAAAGGCACAGGCTCTAGCGACGCCGAGGCGCGGCAAGTCGCCGAAAACTTGGTGCTAGCCAACCTCAGCGGGCACGACTCGCACGGCGTGGGCATGGTGCCGCGCTATGTGGATGCGGTGCTGGAGAAGGGTTTATCCCCTAATACGTCGGTCAAAGTCAATCTCGATTCGGGCACGCTACTCGGCTTAGATGGCCAGCGTGGCTACGGACAAATCGTGGGCGTAGAAGCCACGCGCATGGGGATTGAGCGCGCCAAAAAGCACGGCTCGTGCATCGTGGCGCTGGGGCACGCGCATCACCTTGGGCGCATTGGACATTTTGCCGAAATGGCGGTGGCTGAAGGGCTGGTCAGCATTCATTTTGTCAACGTGCTCTCGCGTCCCGTGGTGGCGGCTTGGGGCGGCGGCGATGGGCGCTACGGTACGAATCCGTGTTGTATCGGCGTGCCCATTGGCGCAGGCAATGCACGGCTAGGCCAATCTGGCATTGGCTTTGCAGGCTATCAGGCTGACAAGCCGTTCGTGCTGGACTTCGCCACGAGCCGCGTCGCGCAAGGCAAGATGCGCGTGGCCTACAACAAGGGCGAGCAAGTCCCCGATGGTTATTTGATTGACGAAAAAGGCGCGCCCACCAACAACCCGGGCGTAGTCGTGGTCTCGCAAAACCCAGATCCGAGTGGTGAAGTGCAGCTCGGTGCTTTGATGCCGTTTGGCGAGCACAAAGGCTTTGGCATGGCAGTCGCTTGCGAGTTACTCGGCGGCGCACTTTGTGGCGGTGGTACCTGGCACCGCGCAGCAGATAACAAACGCGCGGTTTACAACTCCATGCTCACGATTTTGATTTCACCCGAAGCTTTGGGCACGCAAAACATCTTTGCGCAAGAGGCGAGTAGCTTTATCGATTGGCTGAAATTGAGTCCAGCTGGTATGGGGTCAAAAGGCGTGCTGACCGCTGGCGACCCCGAGCGAGCCTACCGCGCCAAGCGCCGCGTGGATGGCATTGTGGTGGACAGCACAACATGGGGTGAGTTGATTGAAGCGGGCAAAAAAGTCGGGGTTACAATCTGACCCAACAACTAACCCTTTCGTTGATGCGGCTTGACTGCATTGTGTTTGGGAGAAAAAGCCAGCTACTTAGCTGGTTTTTTCACATCTAAGGGTCTCACATATATGCTTCGTACGCGCGTGTACATTGATGGCTACAACCTTTATTACGGTTGTTTGAAGGGTTCTGCCTATCGATGGTTGGATCTGCATAAACTGTTTCGCGATCACATCTTGCCGTCAGCCCAATTGCAAGGACTTGAGTCGCAATTGCTAAGTTTGCCTGCCATCAAGTTTTTTACAGCGCCCATCCTGGCACGCGCCGCAAAGTCGGCTGACTCGGTAGGGACGCAACTGACTTACCACTCCGCGCTTGGGCATCATGATGCGGGTGCTACTGAAGTCGTATTAGGTTATTTTTCGATGACACCTGTTCGAGCGAAGCAAATCGACAGCAGTAACAAAAAAATACCACTGATTGACTTGCCTGATGTTGATGTCTGGAAGTTGGAGGAGAAAAAAACGGATGTGCATTTGGCGCTTCAGGCTTATCACGATGCTATGACGCAGGCGGTTGATCATGTCGTGATCGTGAGCAACGATACAGACATTGCCCCCGCATTAGAGATGATTCGCCGCCACACAAAAGCTTATATTGGTCTGGTTGTGCCTAGTTTGGAAGATCAAGCGCGCGCTCCTACGCGCTGGGTCAATCAAGAACTGAGAGATCTTGCGCACTGGACTCGCAGCCATATCCTCGCGAATGAGTTGCGCCAAGCACAATTGCCGTACGTGGTGCATGCTGCTAACGGAAAAGCGTTTAGCAAACCCGATGCGTGGTTTACGCATCCTGATATTTTTGCTGATGCTTTGAGGTTGGGTGTATCCCAGTGGGGCAGCCGTAGTGCGTTTTTTCAGCGTATCAAAATGGCAAATATACGCCTCGCCGATAAAACTTTGTTAGAAATGCTGGAGAGCACGAGTGCTGCAGACGCACAGGCCGCGCTTGTTTTTATTCAAAATTGGAAAGCCACATGATCCGCCCACACCTCCAACTCCACGACTTCGTCGAACCCGTTGCCCCGCGCCAAGCCGCGACCGTCTTACTGATGCGAGACACGTCTTCGGCTGAAGGGGGCGAGCTTGAAGTGCTCATGACCCAGCGCTCACACACCGCCAGTTTCGCGCCTGGCGTGTACGTCTTCCCGGGCGGCGCGGTGGACAAGGGCGAGACCTACGAGCAAGCGGCAGTTCGGGAATGCATTGAAGAGTTGAGCGTGACCGCCGAAATCGAGTCGCTCCGCTTACAAGCCATATGGACAACCGATCGCGATATGTCCAAACGCTTTGTGGTCAAGTTTTATGTCGCGCCGATGCCCGAAGGTCAAACGCCTGTGGCGGACGAACAAGAGCAATTTTTGCCCACGTGGGTGAAGCCTGCTGCCGCGCTTGCTATGCATCAGGTGAAGCAGTTTCCCATGATCTTCCCGACCATCCGCACGCTGGAGTGGTTGGCGAAATTTGACAGCACAGCCGCCGTGATGGCGCATTGCAATGCGAACGTGCCCATGTGGGATAGCTGCCCACGCTCCGCCATGCTGGGCGGCAAGCCGCACTACTACATGGAGAGCGACGCGCCCTACGGCGAGCTGGCGATGGTGTGCCCCGATGGCATCAAACGCCACGCGCTCGATTGGATACACGACGCGCCTGTGCCACTGCTCAAACACGTGCGCCGCTTGACGTGTGGCAACCCCAGCATGATGACAGGACCAGGCACCAACAGCTACATCATCGGCACGGTGGACACGGGTTTTATCGTGATTGATCCAGGCCCATATTCGACAAATAAGGGAACGTATGACCTCAGTACACCCGATGCGGATAAGGCACATGTGCAAAGATTGTTTGATGCCTGCAAGAATGCGGATGGCGTTGTGGACATCCGCGCCATCATCTGCACACACTCGCACCCCGATCATTCGCCAGCGGCAGCGCCGCTGCAAGCCCTATGCAGCAAGGCTTCCCAGCAAGGATCGGATTTGGGAGCCCCCAAAATCTACGGCATGAAGAATCTGCCAACCGCAAGGCCGCATTCCGACTTTGTGCCCGACGTGCAAATCCAAGACGGCGATGTGCTGACACTGCAAGGCGGCGATGCAAGCGGCAATCTAACCATCACGCTACGCGCCATCCACACGCCAGGCCATGCCGCCAACCACGTCTGTTGGGCGTTAGAAGAGGACGGACTCCTCATTTCAGGCGACCACATCTTGAACGGCAGCACCACCGTAATCGACCCGCCCGATGGCAACATGACCGATTACCTGCAAGCGCTCGATAAGTTAACGAGAGCTTGCGAGCAATACGACATCCAATACATCTTGCCCGCGCATGGCTATGTGCTGGGTTTTGCGAAAGATGCGATTGCCAAACTCAAAGCGCACAGATTAGGGCGCGAGGCGAAAGTGAAAAAAGCGATGGAAGCCCTGCCACGCGGGGCGTCCGATGCTGTGGCTTTAGATGAACTGGTTGCCCTAGCTTACGACGACGTGAGCCCCAAGCTCTGGCCGATTGCCAAGCGCTCGCTCGCTGCGCATGTGGAGCGGCTAAAGTTACCCCACCACGTTTGACCCAAGCCAAGCGTGAGTTTTTTTGTGCCAACGGTCTTTGCTGTCGAAGAGTGCGTAGAGCGGACCTGTGTCGATTACAGCCGCGCGGTGCGCACGGCGGTTGCTAGAACCGCTATCGTCAGCGCTTGCGTACTCAAAAGCAGAGGCAGCTTTTGGTTGAGTGATCTCCAAATACTTTTCCAATGCTTCGCGCATGAAGTCACTCGCTGTTATTTTGTGCATACAATAAGTCAATGGAAATTGTATTCAATTCAATCAAAGATGCGATCAATAAAGAAAAGCACGGCATTTCGTTAGGCGCAGCCTCTGATCTTGAATGGGATAGTTCGGTGACTTGGCCTGATGTTCGCAAAGACTATGGCGAGCACCGCATGGTAGGAATCGGCTATATAGGCGACCGCCTACATGTTATTGTTTTTGTCGATCGTGGCGACGAGAGACGAATCATCAGCTTACGCAAGGCAAATAAGCGCGAGGAAAGTATTTATGCCCAAACTTAAACCTACCCATATTGCTGTTACGGATGCCGAAGACTCAGCTATCACTATGGCGGGCGTGGCAGATCCAGACGCAATGCCCTACACGGATGCAGACTGGGCAATTGCTAAACCCATGATGCGGATTGGTCGCCCTAAAGCGGAAGTTACTAAAGAGCGTATTACTATTCGCTTGTCGCGTGATGTAGTCTCTCAACTCCGCGCCACTGGAGCAGGCTGGCAAACTCGTGTAGACAGCGTCTTGCGGCAATATGTTTCCGAACACGCCTTGACTGCATAGGGCGCTGGATTTAAGCGTCAATAAACGGTCAGAGGCTCCTGAAGGCTCGAGTAGGTCTCGGAAAGAAAAAAGACATTGTGGTAGACTTTAAAAATGGCCATTCAAAGTACCTTTCTCGGTTCAACAGTCATCACAGGTGAAGACGCAAAATTTTTCAACCGCTTGGTGAGTCACGGCCGTGGGAACCCTGCGGCTAAGGCTTCAATTACCAACGGCCGCAAGCTGGCGGCAGCTTTCGTTAAAAACGGCGCTGTCAGCATTAAGCTCAAGCCTGCTAAAAAACCTGCATCACAGCTAGCCTAATGCTGGAGTTTCGCGAACTGCATCCTGACGATGTTTGCACTGCGCTTAGTCTTGGTGATGCTGGGTTCACACCACTGAAAACATTCCTTCGCAAAGAGGCCAAGCGCCTACATAAAGACAACTTGGATACGTCACCACACTCTGCGCTCAAATTTCGGTTCAAGTTCTTCCCCCCTTTGTTGCGCCCTCGCAACAACTTCCTAGTTTTTTTGCCATTTTGGGGTCAACCCCTTTGCAAAAACCGCCGCGCTCCCGTCTAATACGCTCAGCTTCCAAATTTTTTGGGAAGTCCCTTTAGCGAGGTGTCAATTCCGACCCCCCGCTTTCTTTTTTAATCTTGGAGTAATTTCTCATGAAAAAAACCCTCATTGCTATCGCCGCATTGGCAGCAACTGGTGCATTCGCACAATCTACAGTCACTATCGACGGCTACTTTGACCGTGGTTATGTAACAACCAACAACAGCAACAATACCAAAGACACAAAGGCTGTTGGTTCTAATGCTGGTACAACAACGATTGGCATCAAAGTTTCTGAGGACCTCGGCGCTGGCCTCAAAATGGGTTTGAGCGTTAATACAGACTGGGCCGATTTGGGTGGCCTCGCTCAAGGCACAGTGGTTGCTCAGTCTGGCGCGTTTGCAAACAGTCAGTCGTTTGCTGAGTTGTCTGATGCAAAAATGGGCACGTTGCGTTTAGGTACTATCAACAATGAAATCTTGACAGCTGCCGTTGGCGTTGCTGCTCCTGCTTTTTCAACAGGCGTTGGCTCTGCTTACAGCTCTAGCTGGTCCACCTTCAACGGTTATGGCACTGGCTCAACAGGTTTGGGCGGTATTGTTAATGCTCCAACAGTTGGCGCCACCAATGCTGGCGTTCGCGGTATTCGTCAAGCCAATACGATTAAGTATGTGTCGCCAAACTTTTCTGGCTTGACATTTGCTTATGGTTTTGCACCTAAGAATGATGTGAGTGGCACAGGTTATACAGTTGGTGCAACCGATATGTCTATCGGCTATGCGAACGGTCCTTTGAACGTTACATATGCATCGATCAAGTATGAGGTTGGCTCAGTTACTCCTACTTCTGCAACTGCAACTGCAACTGCAGCAGCTGGTGCTAATAACACCCACAGTCTCTTGGCGGCTTCTTACCAAGTGATGCCTGCGCTCAAACTGCACGCAGGTTTTGGTGCGTCTAAAGCGTCTGACACAGCAATTGCTAACTCTACAAGCAGCCAATTTGGCGTGACTTATGTGGTTGGTCAGTTCAACATTTTGGCACAAGTGGCTAAAGTGTCAGATAAGAACACAGTGAACTATGACCGTTCAATGACAGGCTTGGGCGTTGATTACAACCTCAGCAAGACAGCTCGTGTCTATGCGCGTTATGACAACTTGAACTTGTATTCAAATGGAACTGATTCAGCAACAGGCGGTTCTTTGATCAAGCGTATGGCTGTTGGTGTTAGCAAGTCCTTCTAATCATCTGCGAGAGTCTCTCTCTCGCATTGATTAAAAGTTAAAAGCTTAAAAACCGCCTCTTCAGGAAACTGGGGGGCGGTTTTTTAATTGGAATCAGTTTTATTTGGATTACACTCCCAGTATGTCGAAAGTTGATGAAATTAAAGAAGAGTTGGGATGGCTAAAAGTTGCCTTTGGCGTTTTGAAGATTCGAACTTTAAGGGACTTATAAATGAATACTTATCTTTTTATGGGTGCAATTATCGCTTTTACGTTGGGCATGGTTATGATTGTGCGAGATATGATGAAGGCTTTTGATCATTGATTTATTGGAGGATTTATGACTTTCCCTGAAGTGGCATATGTTGGTGATGACAAGCTTGATGCTTATGCTTACCAAAGCTTTCTTGTCATAAGGAAATTATCATGAATGTCCTTTTTGTATATTTTGGTGCCTTTGTATTTATTGGCGTTATGTATTTGATGCTTCGTAACGTGATCGCTGGGCGGCACGGAGAGCCGCTTTAACTTTCAAAACTAAATTTTTAAAAACCGCTCCAAGAGCAATCTTGGGGCGGTTTTTTAAATTTGCGTAGGCGGTGCCGATTTGCTATACTGAAACGCATGTCTAAAGTTGATAGAGTTAAAGAAAAAATTGGCTGGTACAAGGTGCTGTTTGGCATTTTGATTGCGTCCGCTATTTCTTTGCTTGCATGGTTAGTTAATAATCTTGTCGTCTTGCCTACTTGGCAGGTTTTATGTGGCGTTACAGGGGCGGTTGCTGTGTGTGGCGGTGTTGTGTATGTCCATTTTTATGCGTTAAAGCTTATTGATTCTTTGGAGGATTTATGACCATTAATGAAGCTGCTGTTTTATTTGCTTTTGTGTGTTTTATTGGCACTCTGATCTTTGTGACTTACGACGCTGTGCATCGCCCTCTGATCAAATAATTTTTAAACCCAAGTTTTTCGTTTGATGGGACGGTGGTGATTTGCTACACTTTACATATCCGTTTAAGGAATAAATCATGCAAATTGAATTGACAATTTTTGGAGCGCTGCAAAGCAAGCAAATGGCAACTCAAGCAGATATAGAGCGCGTTATCGGGAAAATTGAAACGCTTCGAGGTGATTTGCATAAATTGGTCATCGACTCGCTATGCTGATGCCTATCAGAGCATTCATCTCATGCTGCGCAATGTCATTGCGGGCAAGCACGGCGAGCTGCTTTGAGGGGCGGTGGATCTGGATACTCTTGATAAAGAGGTTGAAAAAGAGGTGTTCAATGCAAGTTCAATTGGCTGAAATGAAAAACAAAATGTCCGAATATGTTCGAGCGGCTCAGGCTGGGTCGTCGTTTGAGATTACGGTAAGAGGCGTGCCAGTTGCACAGCTGACAGCGATATCCAGTGCGCCTGCTAAGAAGGGCTTTGCTATGCGTGTTTTATCTTTGATGGATAGTCCACTCGCCCGCAAGTTCGACGTGAGTGCAGCACTGCTGGACGGCAGGAAGTGAAGCTCGTTATTGATAATTCTGTGGTTATGCATTTGAGGCGTGCAGCCAATCACTGCGGAGTCGCCATTGCCTGCATTGCGGATGTTTAGCCCATCGCTCAAGTCAGCGCGCTGTATTCCAGCTTGGCAATTAACGCTAGCACCACTGCGATAAATACCCAGCGCACAAAGCTTGCGCCGTGCCGAATGGCTAGCCGTGTGCCCAAGAAGCTGCCGATGAGGTTGGCAGTCATTAAATACAGCGTGATGTGCCACCACACGTGCCCTTTGTACGCCAAGAGCGTGACGGCGGCTAGGTTGGTGGCGGTGTTGAATAGTTTGGCGTGGGCGGATGCGGTTAAGAAGTCGTAGCCTAGCACGCGCACGAGCAAGAAAACAAAAAAACTGCCTGTGCCAGGGCCAAAAAAGCCGTCGTAAAACCCGATGATGAGCCCAATCGCGGCGGCGATCCAGCTCTCAGCTTGGCCTGCGTAGCGCGGCGTGTGGGTTTGACCTAGGTTTTTGTTGGCCAGCGTATAGACCAGTACGCCTGCCAATACCCATGGCAGTGCGCTGCGTAGCGTATCGCTTGGGATGTAGAGCAGCGTCCACGCACCTAGCCCCGCGCCTATGAGGCACGCCAGCGCACCGGGCAGGGCGACGGATCGCTTGAGGTGAACGCGGCGGCTGTATTGGTGGGCGGCAAGCGCGCTGCCCCAAATGGAGGCGCTTTTGTTGGTGCCCAGCATGGTGGCGGCTGGCGCGGTGGGATAAGCGGCAAATAGCGCAGGTGCCAGCACCAAGCCGCCGCCGCCCACAATCGCGTCGATAAAACCCGCCAGCGCCGAGGCGCAGGTGATGAAGAGGAGTTCCATGTTGTTGCCTTTATGCCCACGTTTCTGATATACAATTTCGACCATTAACCCCCTCAGAGATAGCATCTCTGACCCGACGCCTCGGTACGAAAGTTTCGAGGCGTTTCTCTTGGCGGATGATTACTCGGGATTGGCTTGCAAGATCCAGCGCGCGGCTTTTTCGGCGATCATGAGTGTGGGTGAGTTGGTGTTGCCGCTGGTAATGAGTGGCATCACGCCAGCATCTACCACGCGCAGATGGGTCACGCCGCGAACTCGCAGTTTTGAATCGACGACCGCACTTGCGTCGTCAATTGCCCCCATTTTGGTTGTGCCCACGGGGTGAAAGATGGTGGTGGCAATATCGCCTGCAAGCCTTGTCAGATCGGCGTCGGACTGGTATTGCACGCCAGGCTTGATCTCTTTGGGCGCATATTTGGCGAGCGCTTCTTGGCTGACGATGCGGCGCGTGACGCGCAGGCTATCGGCGGCCACTTGGCGGTCGGCATCGGTACTCAAATAGTTGGGGCTAATGGCAGGCGCGTCCGCAAAGTTGGCGCTTTTGATTTGCACCGTGCCGCGGCTGGTGGGGTTTAAGTTGCACACGCTGGCGGTGAAGGCGTTGAAGCTGTGCAGCGGCTCGCCAAAGGCGTCTAGGCTGAGTGGCTGGACGTGGTACTCGATGTTGGCGTGTGGCTGCGCGGGGTCGGACTTGGTGAATGCGCCCAGCTGACTGGGTGCCATGCTCATGGGGCCGGTGCGTTTGAGCGCATATTCAAGCCCAATTTTGGCCTTGCCCCATAGTGAGTTCGCCATGGTGTTTAAGGTTTTCACGCCACTGACCTCAAAGACCGAGCGGATTTGCAAATGGTCTTGCAAGTTTGCGCCGACTCCTTTGCTATCGACGACGGTTTCAATGCCATGTTTGGCAAGCAGCGCAGTATCGCCAATGCCTGAGAGTTGCAAAATCTGCGGCGAGCCGATAGCGCCAGCGCTGAGTATCACTTCGCACTTGGCGCGCACCGTTACCATCTCGTGACCATCCCACACCTGCACGCCCCAGCAGCGTTGGCTGCCATCCGCTTGCGGTTCAAAGAGTAGTTTGCTGACGTGTGCCGAGGTCCACATCTCAAAGTTGGTTCGTCCGTAGCAGGTGGGGTTTAAAAACGCTTTCACGGTATTCCAGCGCCAGCCGCTTTTTTGGTTGACTTCAAAGTAGCCTACGCCTTCGTTGTTACCTCGGTTGAAGTCGGCGCTGGCGGGAATGCCTGCTTGCACGGCGGCTGATTGGAAGGCATCCAGCACATCCCACTGCAAGCGTTGTTGTTCAATGCGCCACTCGCCGCCTGCGCCGTGCATGTCGTCGGCGCCTTTGTAATGGTCTTCGTGCGCTTTGAAGTCGGGCAACGCTTGCTCCCAAGACCACGAGGCATCGCCCACTGCGGCGGCCCAGCCGTCGTAGTCGCGTGCTTGGCCGCGCATATAAATCATGCCGTTGATGCTGGAGCAGCCGCCCAGCACTTTGCCGCGCGGGTAGCGCAATTGGCGTCCGTTTAGACCCGCGTCTGGCTCGGTCTTCAACATCCAGTCGGTGCGCGGATTGCCGATGCAGTGCAGGTAGCCCACGGGGATATGAATCCAGTGGTAGTCGTCCCTGCGCCCCGCCTCAATCAGCAACGTGCGGCGCTGCTTTTGGGTGGTCAGTCGATTGGCAATCAATGCGCCAGCGGTGCCTCCGCCAATGACGATGTAGTCGAAGGTTTGGCTGGGCTGGGCGGGGTGTGGTGTGGGTTGTGTCATAGTGGGTTGATTTTCTGCGATAATGTTAGGTTTCCCGCAAATAGAGTCAAAAAATGAAACGTACTTACCAACCTTCCAAAATTCGTCGTGCACGTACGCACGGTTTTCTCGTTCGCATGAAGACACGCGGCGGCCGTGCTGTCATTAACGCACGCCGCGCCAAAGGGCGCAAAAACCTGACCAACGTCTAAGCTTTAGGCTGACCACTGTGCAGCATCTTCTGCACAAATCTCAGTTTGATGCGGTGCTCGGCACGCGTTCTCACCTGTCTAAGGTGGCGCGCACCGAGCATTTTTTTGTGCATCGTTTGCAGATAAGTCCCGAGCACGCGCATCTGTTCAAGCCAGACGTGGCGGGCGATGCGCCAGCTTGGGTGGGTGTGATGTCTCCCAAGCGCTTTGCCAAACGTGCCGTGACGCGCAACTTGATCAAGCGGCAAATTTATGCGTTAGCGCGCGAGTTGTCGCTTGCGCCCGCCGCCTATGTGGTGCGGCTCAAAGCCCCGTTTGCCAAGGATCAATTTAAGAGCGCAAGCTCCCAAGCGCTCAAGCGCGCGGTTCGCGCCGAACTGGTGCTGCTGCTCGCGCCTTTTATAACCGTTGCCGCTACCGCTACCGCTGCCGATCACCCTGAGCGCGTGCAAGGGATGGGCGCATGAGCTTGATCCAGCGCGGCCTCATTGGTATCGTTCAAGGTTATCGGCTTTTTTTAAGCCCGTGGCTCGGCTCGGCTTGTCGCTTTGAGCCCACATGCTCGCGCTATGCGATCGACGCGTTGGCAGTTCACGGCGCCGCCAAGGGCAGTTATTTAACGGCGGGGAGGCTGCTGCGCTGTCATCCGTGGTGCGCGGGTGGACATGACCCCGTGCCTGCTAAGACCGCAAAATCTAAGTCGCAAAATGATCGAATGAGTTAAAGCGATTGAGCAGTGGCAGTCCAGCCGAATCCAACAAGCGCAGTCCAAGCTGCGCATCGATAACCCCGATGCGGGTGAGCCTTGTGCAGGTCTTCTCCGATACGGCTTGCAGGGCATCGCGCTGATGGGGTGGCGCGGTCAATAGCAGCTCATAGTCGTCGCCGCCAGACAAGGCAAACGCCTGCGAGCCTTCAATCCAATGCGTCTGCACGTTAGCGCCAACATGGGATGCTTTGAGGATGTGCCCTAGATCGCCCAAGAGGCCGTCGCTAATGTCGATGCAAGATGTGGCAATTGTCCGCAAAGCCACGCCTAGATGGACACGCGGCGTGGGGCGCTCTAAGCGATGGCGAACGGCTTCGAGTGTTGCCGCATCGGCTTTGATATTGCCGCGCAAAATCTCCAGCGCCAATCGCGCTTGCCCAACGTGGTCAACGCCTGTTCCCGATACATAGATATCGTCACCCGCTTGCGCGCCACTGCGCAGCAGCGCCCCACTTTTCCCATTCACACGCGGCACTTCGCCAAACACGGTGATACAAATGTTGAGCGGTCCTTGGGTGGTGTCCCCGCCAATCAAAGTGCAACCATGCGCATCAGCCAATGCGAAGAGGCCGCGTGAAAAGCCTTCCAGCCACGCCTCATTGACCGCAGGCAATGCGAGCGCCAGCGTGAAGGCGCGGGGCGCGGCGCCGCAAGCCGCCAAATCAGAAAGGTTTACCGCCAGCGCCTTGTGACCCAATGCTTCGGGGCTCACATCGGAGAAAAAATGCCGCCCCTCCACCAGCATATCGGACGAGATGCACAGTTGCATACCCGCCGTGGGCGTGAACACCGCGCAGTCGTCGCCAATGCCAATATCTAAACCAATATCGACAGAGCGGCCCTCGTGCAAGCCCTGCTGGATATGGCTTGCGGGGCGATTGAAGTACCGCGCAATGAGGTCAAACTCGCCCATACTTACCCGCATCGGGGCTAACGGCATCGAGCACGAAGAGCGGAATCTCCACATCGAAGCGCTCACCGTCTTCTGCCACGCAAAAAAAGCTGCCGTGCATCGTGCCAGTTGACGTGGCAATGCGTGTGCCGCTGGTGTACTCAAACGACTCGCCAGGCTTAAGGTATGGCTGGCGCCCCACCACGCCTAGACCCTTGACCTTTTGGATCATGCCGTTGGCATCGTTCACGCTCCAATAGCGCGAAATCAATTGCACACCCACCTGCCCCGAGTTAATGACCTCGATGTTGTAGGCGAAGGTGTACACATTGTCTATCGGGCTAGATTGCTCGGGAAGGTACTTGGGGATGACGCTGACGAGCAGCTGGTATTTAGACATGGGAATGCGGCTGCTGAAGATGCGAAAATAGTAACATGA
>Ga0228699_1001289_pt1 | contig 13297 bp, 12 predicted proteins | sample McNCre217_Aug_MG_FD_178016 | JGI IMG/M metagenome (GOLD analysis project Ga0228699, IMG submission 178016) | Freshwater microbial communities from McNutts Creek, Athens, Georgia, United States - 2-17_Aug_MG | ecosystem: Environmental > Aquatic > Freshwater > Creek | place: USA: Georgia...
TTATATATTACTGCATGACTATACAACGCACAAGCGAAAGTTGTATCCTGAGGGCCTCCGTGTTTCAGGTGATCGCCATGCCGCAGCTCGACGACAGCGCCCTCGACCAGGTGTCGGACTACTTCCGCGCCCTGTCCGAGCCCCTGCGCCTGCGCCTGCTCAACGCCTTGCGCGATGGCCCCGTCAACGTGGGCGAGCTCACCGCGCGGCTGGGCTGCAGCCAGGCCAACGTCTCCAAGCACCTCGGCGTGCTGGCCAAAGCCGGCCTGGTGACCCGCACCGCCCGGGGCACCTCGGTGTTCTACGGCATCGCCGACCCGAACACCTACGCCTTGTGCGACCTCGTGTGCGGCCAGATCGCCCAACGCCTGCTGGCCCAGGCCGAGCGCATGGGCGCGCGCGCCACGCCCGCCCCGGATCTTCCCTGAGCCCTTCGGGCAAGATCGCCCAAACACCCCCGACTGGCTCGACACTCGGCGCTGGTGCGCCGTGGCTCCTCCCCCGTGATGCCTGGGCGCCCCCCAGCCACAACACTTTCAGGAGCCCCCTCATGCCGATCTGCCGGTCGACCGCCTTGCGCCCGCTTGCTGGCGCCCTCACCTTCGCCCGCAACGTCGCCCTGGCCACGTCCCTGGGCCTGGCCCTCAGCGCCCCCGCCCACGCCGCCAACCCGCTGATCCAAACCGATGCCGGCTGGATCGAAGGCGCACGCAGCGCCAGCGGCACCAGCTACTGGGGCATCCCCTTTGCCGCACCGCCCGTGGGCGAGCTGCGCTGGAAGGCGCCCGCCCCGGTCACCCCGTGGAGCGGCGTGCGCCCCGCCCAGCAAGCCGGCCATGCGTGCACGCAAGACGCCAGCCGCCCACCGGCCGGCGCCCCCAACTCTGACGAAGACTGCCTCTACCTCAACGTGCACGTGCCCGACAACCTGCCGCCCGATGGCACGGCCCCGGTGATGGTGTGGATCCACGGCGGCGCCTGGCTCAATGGCGCCGGCTCGCAGTACGACGGCAGCACCCTGGCGCAGGCCACGGGCAGCGTGGTGGTGACGCTGAACTACCGCCTGGGCGTGTTCGGCAGCTTGGCGCTCAACAGCCTGCTGGCCGAGGGCAGCAGCAACGCCGGCCTGATGGACCAGCAAGCCGCCCTGCGCTGGGTGCAGCGCAACATCGCGGCCTTTGGCGGCAACCCGGCCATCGTCACGGTCTTTGGCCAGTCGGCCGGCAGCGCCAGCGTGTGCCACCAACTCGTGTCGCCCGGCGCTGAGAACCTGTTCCACCGCGCCATCTTGCAAAGCGGTCCGTGCACCTTCGGCACCACGCCCAAGGCCGTGGCCCTGCAAAACGGCCAGGCGCTGGCCGCCAAGCTCAACTGCCCCGACAGCCTGGGCGCCGCCTCGCAACTGGCCTGCCTGCGCGGCAAGACGGCCGCCGAGCTGCTGGCCGCCTCGCCCACGCTTGACCTGAGCGCCCCCGGCAGCCTGGCCGCCATCACGCCCTTCCAAGACGGCATCGTGCTGCCCGACATGCCGCGCAAGCTGGTGCAGCAAGGCAAGTTCCACCGCGTGCCGGTGATGCTGGGCAACACCAAGGACGAAGGCACGCTGTTCATCGCCCTGGCCTACGACGTGGCCCGCCGCCGCGCCATGACCGACGACGACCTCAGCGGCCTGCTCAAGGGCCTGGCCCAGGGCAACACCACGGCCAGCGGCCTGCTGGCCAGCCTGTACACCGCCAAGAAGTACGGCTCGCCCGGGCAAGCCGCCTCGGCCCTGATCACCGACGTGATCTTTGCCTGCGGCACGCAGTGGAGCGCGCGGCAGATGGCCGCCCGCGTGCCCACCTACGCCTACCAGTTCGATGAGCAGGGCATGCCCACGCTGTTTGCAGACCCCTTCATGCCCTGGGGCGCCTACCACGCCTCTGAGCTGCCCCTGGTGTTCGGCTCGGCGATCGCCACCACGCCGCCCAGCGGCTCGCCCGATCAGTTGCTCAAGCCGGCCCAAGTGCAGCTCAGCCAGTCGATGATGCGCTACTGGGGCAACTTCGCCGCCAGCGGCAACCCCAACGTGGGCCAAGCGGGCAGCACCGCCAGCCCCGGCGTGAACTGGCCGCGCTTCACCCCGCTGAACCACAGCACACAGCGCCTCGACAGCATGGGCATCAAGGCCGGCAGCGGTGCCAGCGTGACCACGCCGCACAACTGCAGCCTGTGGGACACCTTGGCTTCACTGGGCATTGGCCTGTGAACCTGGCCTAGGATAGGCACGTAGCGGGCGTCAACGCGGCGCCCGCCCCACCCCTTGCCAAGGAGCCGCCCATGGACCGCCGCCTGTTTGCCCAATTGCCCACCCTGGCCGCCGTGGGCCTGACCGCTGCCGGTGTGCTGGGCAGCCGCCGCAGCGAGGCTGCCACCACACCCGCCACCGCGCCCGCCGCCAAGGCCGTGCTGCACAACCATGGCGCGCAGGCCAAGGGCAAGGCCGGCGAAGCCGCCATCGCCCACGAGCATTGCCTGCCCCGCCGCTTTGACGCCGTGGTGGGGCCGTTTCAGGCCTGCACCGTGGCCATGGGCAACTGCATCGCGCACTGCCAGATGATGCTGGCCGATGGCGACACCAGCATGGCCGATTGCCTGCGCACCGCGCTGGATGCCGATGTGGTGTGCAACGCCACGCTGCGCGCCGCCTCGCTCAACAGCAAGCTCACGCCGGCACTGGCGGCCGTGGCCGTGACCGCGATGGAGGCCTGCGTGGCCGCCTGCAAGCCGCACGTGGAACACCACGCCGAATGCAAGGCCTGCCACGACGCCTGCGTGACGGCCATCGCCGCCGCCCGCAAGCTGGGCTGAACCTCAGGCCTCAACGCGGAAGCGCTGCACCACCTGCGTGAGGTGCTGCGACTGCTGCTTGAGGCTCTCCGCCGCTGCCGCCGATTGCTCCACCAGCGCGGCGTTTTGCTGGGTCATCTGATCGAGCTGTGTCACGGCCGTGTTGAGCTGGCTGATGCCTTCGCTTTGCTCGCGCGATGACACGCTGATCTCACCCACCAGGTCTTGCACGCGCTTGACGCTGGTGACGATGTCGTCCATGGTCGAGCCGGCCTTGACCACCAGCTCTGAGCCAGCCGAGACCTTCTCCACCGAGGTGCTGATCAGGGCCTTGATCTCACGGGCCGCATTCGCGCTGCGCTGCGCCAGCGAGCGCACCTCGCCGGCCACCACCGCAAAGCCCCGGCCCTGCTCGCCCGCGCGGGCCGCTTCCACGGCGGCATTGAGCGCCAGGATGTTGGTCTGGAAGGCGATGCCATCGATGGTGCCGATGATGTCGGCGATCCGGCGAGACGACGCTTGGATCTCTTCCATGGTGGACACCACCTGCGCCACCACCTCGCCGCCTTGCTGTGCCACCTCGGCCGCCGTGGACACGAGTTGGTTGGCCGTCGAGGCCCCGCTGGCGTTGTGCTGCACCCCGCCCGAGATCTGCTCCAGCGAGCTGGCCGTTTGCTGCAGGTTGCTGGCCTGGTGCTCAGTGCGGTGGCTCAGGTCGGTGTTGCCTGCGGCGATCTCGGTGGCGCCGGTCTCGATGCTGTCGCTGCTGCGGCGCACATCGCTCACGATCACCGCCAGCCCCGAGCGCATCTCTTCCAGCGCCTGCATCAACATGGCCGCCTCGTCGCGCCCTGTGGTGTGCGCATGCGCCGTCAGGTCGCCCTGGGCCACGGCCCGCGCCACGCCAACCGCCTCCTGCAAGGGCTGCACGATCGAGCGCGTGATCAGCACCGTCAGCACCACGCCCGCCCCCACCGACAGCGCCACCACCGCAAGCACAGCCCACAGCACCTGGCTGTAGCGCGCTTGGGCGACATCCTTGGCGGCCTGCCCGCCCTCGGCGTTGAGCTTCACGTCTTGCTGGATGGTGTCGGCCAGCAGCTTGAATGCGGCCGACGATGGGCCATCAACCAGCTTGCGGGCCTCGTCGTGGTGATCCTCGCCTTGGTCCACCACCGCGATCATCTGGCGCTCGGCTTCGATGTAGGCGGCCCACTGCTTCTCGATGTCTTGGTACAGCAGCATCTCTTCTTCGGAGCTGACCAAGGCCTTGTACTTGGCCAGGGCCTCAGGCATCTTGCGCTGAATGATGTCGTCGCGGCGCTTGCGCGCGTCCGCCCGCACCGTGTCGTCGGTGGCCAGCACGTACTTGAAGCCCAAGCGCCGAGTGGTGCCGCTGAGCGTGTCCACCTCGGCCAGCGCCTGCACGCTGGGCAGCCAGTTGTTGCCCAAGTCCAGCACGTTCGCATTGATGGCGTGGACGGACCAGTATGCGGTGCCAGCCAGCACCAGCAGCAGGCTCAGCAGCGTGCCCGCGAACAGGGTCAATCGGCTGCGGATCTGAAGGTGTCTGAGCGTGTTCACGGGCGTCTCCGGTGCTTGTGGGTGAGCCAAGTGCTCACAGGTCGTCATGTCGGTTGTCGACTGGTCACGCGCAAGCTTGAACCAGCCGATCGGACACATCGGCAAAAGTGGACGCCCGGGCCCCCGAGGCCCTGCTTGACGCCAACTTGCCGGGCGTTTGACCCCGACGACTCAGCATGACGCGAGATTGGCTTCACTTATGCGGTCAAAGCGGAGACAAGCTGCACACACCCTGCCACAGCGTGACAGAGTGGCGCTCTCGGCCAAGTCCTTGCCGCACAAGCCCCCGCAGATTAAGATAGTGGTCACTCGCTAACATTGCAGGCATCGTTACCCATGCGTCAACGCGTGTTCATCACAGGGGCCGCCAGCGGCATCGGCCGAGAGCTGACGCGCCGCCTGCTGGCCCAAGGGGCGCAGGTCGCCGTGTTCGACATCCAGGGCGCGCACGCCGCACGCCAGGCGCTGTGTGAGGCGCTCGCCTTGCCCGCCGACCGCGTGCAGGCCTTCGAGATGGACGTGCGCGATGCCGCCTCGGTGCACCGCGCCTTCGAAGCGGCGGCGCAGCTGGGCCTGCCAGACCGCGTCATCCACTGCGCGGGCATCATCTCGGCCACGGCCTTTGCCGATCTGCCTGAAGACGAGTTCGTGCGCGTCATCACCGTCAACCTCATCGGCACGCGGCATGTGGCGGCTGCCGCCCTGCCCCACCTGCGCCCAGGCAGCCAGCTGGTGCTCACCGCCTCGATGGCCGGGCTGATCGGCTGCTATGGCTATGCGGCCTATGGCGCGGCCAAGCACGGCGTGGTAGGTCTGGCCGATGTGCTGCGGCTGGAGTGGGCACCGCGCGGCATCGACGTGTCGGTGGTGTGCCCGCCCGAGGTCGACACGCCCATGGTGGCGCAAGAGCGCCGTGTGCGCCCGCGCGCCACCGAGGCCATGAAGCTCATGGCTGGCGCGCTGACGGTGGAGGATGCCGCCCAGCAGATCCTGCGCGGCATCCAGGCGCGGCGCTTCCTCATCATCCCCGGCCAGCGGGCCAAGCTGATGTGGTGGGTGCAGCGCCTCACGCCTCGCCCGCTCACCAACTGGTTCACCGCACAACTGGTGCGCCACGTCACCCGCTGAGGCATCGCCATGGCCACTGCTGCCCCACGCTCACCCCGCACCCCACGCACCACACGCACCCAAAGTGAACGCCGCCAGGGCACCATGGGCCTGCTGATCGAGGCCACCATCGGCTGCCTCAACGACCTGGGCTACGCCCACACCAGCACGCAGGCCATTGCGCTGCGGGCAGGCTTGTCGCAAGGGGCGATCTTTCGGCACTTCCCCACCCGGCAAGACCTGATGGTGGCCACGGCCGAAGCGCTGGCCGTGCGCTTCTTGCAGGCCTACCGCGAGCGCCTGGCGCAGGCGCAGGTCGCCACCGAGCACCGCATCGACGCGGCCATGCGCGCCTTGGCCGACGTGACCTCCACGCCCGATCAGGTCGCCTGGTTCGAGCTGCAAATGGCCTCGCGCACCGACCTCGCGCTGAGCGAGGCCTTCCGCCCCATCTTCTTGCGCTGCCAAGACGACTGCATCGCGCTGGGCCAATCGCTGCTGCCCGACTTGCTGGGCACGCTGCCGTTCGCGGGCGAGGCCATCCAGCTGCTCATCCACGTCTTCCACGGCATCCAGCTCGATGCGCACATCGAGCAGAACCCGCAGAAGGCCGCGCAGATGCTGGCCTTCACCACGGCCATCGCGAAGGTGGCGCTGAGCACAGCCAGCCAGGTGATGCCGGCGGCGACCCCGCGCGCGCGCTGAGGCCCACGCAATCCGTCACAGGCTGCGAGTGCGGATGTCCTGGGCGATGGCGTCGAGCGCGCTGGCGTAGCTCACGCGGGGTCGCCAGCCCAGCGCGCGCAAGCGCGTGGTGGGGAACTGGTTGGGCCAGGCGATGAGGTTGAGCGCCTCGCGCGTGACCGGCGGGCGGCGCCCGGGCAGCACGGCGCGGCACAACGGCTCGGTCAGGGCCGCGCCCAGGTAGGCCAGCGCGCGCGGCACCGACTTCGGGCCGGCCGTGCCCAGCAAGCCGGCCAGGTCATTGAAGTAGTCAGCCCAGGTCTGAGGCAGGTCGTCATGCAGGTTGTAGGCCTGGCCCAGGGTGTCACGGCGGCTGGCCACGAAGCGCAGGCCATCGGCCACGTTGTCGGCCACCGTCAGTGCGGCCGAGCCGCGCCCACCACCGATCAGGGCGGGCAAGCCCTGGCGCAAGGCCGCGCAGGCATCGGTCACCCAAGGGCCGCAACCCGGCCCGATGATGTTGGCCGGTCGCACCACGGTGACCAGGCCACCGCGCGCGGCAAAGGCCCAGGCGTGGTCTTCTTGCAGCTGCTTGGCCCGGCTGTAAGGGCCTGGCGGGCGGCCACGGGGGGTGTCTTCGGCGCAGGGCCCGCGCTGGATGGCATCGCCATAGGCGCAGATGCTGGTGGTCAGCACCACGCGAGCGCTTTGCTGCGCGGCGGCGGCCAACAAGGTGGCGGTGCCACCGGCCGTCACGCGCTCGTGGTCGGCGTAGCTGGCGCCATCGCCCACCAGCGCGGCCAGGTGGTAGACCAGCGAACAGCCCTGCATCGCCGCGGCCACATCGGCGGCCTGGGTGATGTCGCCCCGGCACACCTGCACGGCCGCGCCCCAGCTGGCAGGCACCGGCTCGTGGGGCAAGGCCAGCACGCGCACCGTGGTGTCAGGCTCTTGCAGCAGTTGCGCCACCAAATGGCGCCCCAGAAAACCGGCGCCGCCGGTGACCAGCACGATCGCCATCGCAGTGCACCTGCCGCCGTCAGGCGATGGTGTGGTGGCCCGGCTTGAAGGCCTTGCACATCTGGCGGAAGGTGAAGCTGAAGCCCGGGAACATGGCGATCACGTGGCCGCTCTTGCTCTTGTACCAGCTGTTGCAGCCGCCCCAGTGCCACACGGTCTTCTTCATCTCGCGGTGGATCATGCCGGTGTAGTCGGCCTCGGCCTGCTTCGTCACCTCGATGGTGCGGGCGCCCTTCTTCTCGGTGGCGGCGATGGCGCGGGCGATGTACTCCATCTGCGCCTCGATCACGAAGATGGCCGAGGTGTGGCCAATGCCGGTGTTGGGCCCGGTCACCACGAACAGGTTGGGGAAGCCCGGCATCATCGTGCCCAGGTACGCCCGGGGGTATTCGGCCCAGTACTGCGCCACGGTCTGCCCGCCCTTGCCGACCACGGGGTAGCTGATGACGCCATCGGTGGCGTCGTAGCCGGTGGCGTAGACGATGGCATCGAGGTCGACCTGCTCGCCCTTGGTGGTGAGGATGCCGCGCGCGTTGATCTCGGCGATGCCGTCGTCCTTGGTGTGCAGCGACACGTTGGGCCGCGCCAGCGCCGGGTAAAGCGTGCTCGACAAGATGATGCGCTTGCACCCGATGGTGAAATCGGGCGTGACAGCCGCCTGCATCTTCGGGTCAGGCAGCTGGGCCTTGATGTGCTGCATGGCCGGGCGCTGGGCCACCAGGTGCAGGCCGAGCTTGCTGTACTTGAAGCCGAGCATGCGCAGCTCCAGCTCCCAGTAGATGGCGGTGCGCAAGGCCTTGTAAACCAGCTTGTTGCCCAGCAGCGCGCGCTGCCAGGGCTTGAACACGCGGTCAGGGCGCGGCAGCACCCAGTGCGGCGTGCGCTGGAACACATGCAGCTTGCCCAGCTCAGGCGCGATCGCCGGGATCACCTGCGCGGCCGAGGCCCCGCTGCCGATGATGGCCACACGCTTGCCCGCGAGCTGGTAGTCGTGGTTCCAGTTGTTGGTGTGCCAGGTGGTGCCCTGGAAGGTGTCGCGGCCCTTGAAGTTGGGGATCACCGGCGTGGACAGCGGGCCCGAGGCGTTGATCACGTACTTGGCCAGGAAGCGGCCCTGGGTCTCGGTGTCGATCACCCACAGCTGCTTGCCGCTGTCCCACTGCACCTGCAGCACGTTGGCGTTGAGCTTGACCTTGTCGCCCAGCTTGTGCTTTTGGATGCAGTGCTTGGTGTACTCGACCAGCTCGCTTTGCCCGGCGAACATCTGCGTCCACGGGTAGGGCTCGAACGACAGCGAGTACAGCGGCGACTGCACGTCCACGGCCGCACCGGGGTAGCTGTTTTGGCTCCAGGTGCCGCCGATCCAGGGGCGGCGCTCCAGGATCAGGAAGTCGTCAACGCCAATGCGACGCAGGTAATGGGCGGCCGATTGGCCACCGAAGCCACTGCCGATGATGATCGCGGTGTAGGTCTGCACGGGCGTACTCCTGCTGGTTCCAAGTCGGCCCGGAAGATAACATAGAAAGTGATCACTCTCTTTCTCAGATCACCGGTTTGCAGGGGGTGCGGCCTCAGGAGGCTCGGGCGCTGGCCCCAGGGCCGCGTGCACCGCCACGCCGAGGGCGGCGCCCAGCAGCTGCGCCAGCACGAAGCCCGGCGCGCTGGCCGGTGCGATGCCGGCAAACGTGTCGCTCAGCATGCGCCCGGCCACCGCCGCCGGGTTGGCGAACGAGGTGGACGCCGTGAACCAGTAGGCCGCGCCGATGTAGGCCGCCACCATGGCCGCCACGCGCGCGGGTGGCGAGCGCAGGATCACCAGCAGCAAGCCGGCGGTGGCCACGGCCTCGGCCACCCATTGCCCGCTGCCGGCCTGCAGCCCGCCGCGCAGCTTGGTGGACACCTGCCAGATCGGCAGGTCGAACATGGCGTGGGCCAGCCAGGCGCCCAGCGCCGCGCCCAGCAGTTGCACCAGCACATACGGCAGCCACAGGCCACGCGGCAGCGCGCCGCGCCAGGCCATCACGCTGGTGACCGCCGGGTTGAAGTGCGCCCCACTGACGGGCCCGAACACCTCGATGAGGATGTACAGCCCGCCCACCGTGGCCAGCGTGTTGGCCAGCAAGGCCACGGCCACGTTGCCGCCACTCAGGCGCTCGGCCATGATGCCCGAGCCGATCACCACGCACAGCAGCAAGGCCGTGCCCAAGCCTTCGCCCAGCAGGCGCGCACGCACAGTGGCCATGGCTCAGCTCCAGGCGATGCGGGCCAGCGCGGCGGCCAGCTCGTCGCGCGACAAGGTGGCCAGCGGCAGCGCCAGCAGCTGCAGCATCTTGTAGCCGATGGCCTGGCGCGTGAGCTCGAACGCGCGGCGCTTGCCCTCGTCGCCCCCGTCGGCGTTCGACGGATCGGGGTAGCCCCAGTGCACCTTCACCGGCTGGCCGTGCCCGCCAAAGAACACGGGGCAGGCCTCGGCGGCCGCGCTGTCGCACACGGTGATGACGATGGACAGCGGCGGCGCCTCGGGCGTGGTGAACTCGTCCCAGCTCTTGCTGCGGAAGGCCCCCGTCTCGACGCCCGCGTTGGCCAGCGCCTCCAGCGCGAACGGGTTGATGCGGCCGCTCGGTGCGCTGCCGGCGCTGTGGGCGCGCACGTCCACGCCCTGCTGCTGCGCGAGGTGGTTGAGCATGCCTTCAGACAGCACGCTGCGGGCCGAGTTGTGGGTGCACAGGATGAGGACGTGGGTGGTCATCGCAAGGAAACAAAGGCTGGGTTGAAGGCAGCGCGGGAGGGCTCAGCAGCAGCCCGAGCCCGCCGATTTGACGGGGATGCCGATGGCCTTGCCACGCGGCTTGGGCGTGCAGCAAGCGCTGTCGGCACTGGCCTCGGCGCCCGTGGTGGCGGGCTGCGCCTGCGTCAGCTCGGGCTGCTCGCGGAAGGTGGGGATGGTGCCCAGGGTGCGGAAGTGCTCCCAGGGGAGGCCTTGGGGGTCGACCAGCCAGTGCTTGTCGCTGCGGGCGTAGCAGCAGGTGGTGGCGCCCTCGTCGATCAGCGAGAGGTCGGCCTGCTCGGCCTGGGCCTTGAGCGCGGCCAGGTCGGCATCGTTGTCCACCTGGATGCCCAGGTGATCCAGCCCCAGGTGGCCGTGGCCGCGCGTCGAAATCGCGAAGTTCACGGCCGGGTCGTCGAGCATCCACTTGGCGTAGTCGCCCTCGACGCGCGCCGGATCGGCACCGAACATCTTTGTGTAGAAGGCGATGTTGCGCGGCAGGTCATCGACGTGGATGTGCACATGGAAACGCTTCATGGTGGGCTCCTGGTGGGGGGGATGCGACCGGGCGTCAGCAGCAGGTGTCGCCGCTGGCGGTGGCTTCGCAGGCCTGTCCCTGGCAGCAGTGCTGCGTGAGGTAGGCCAGCACCGCGCCCATGCGGTCGTAGGCGGCGCGGTAGATCAGGTGCCGGCCCTGGCGCTCTTGCGAGACCAGCGTGGCATGCACCAATTCTTTGAGGTGGAAAGACAGCGACGTGGGCGGCACCGCCAACTGGGCCGACAGCTCGCCCGGGGTGATGCCCGCCGGCCCCGCCACCACCAGGGCGCGGAACACGCGCAGGCGCACGGGCTGGGCCAGGGCCGCGAGGGCGGTGACGACGTCTTGTTCTTCCATGATTCCAATATATTTGAATCATTGGATTGATGCAAGCCCCGCAGGTGTTGCGGGAGAGACAGGACGGGGCCATTCAGAAGCTGCTGCTCAGCGTCAGCCGCACGGTGCGCGGCTCGGCCGGGTGCAGGTGGCGGTCGGCCACGCCCTCGGCGCCCTCACCGGGCAGGCGCGAGGTGTAGAAGTAGTCGATGTCGCTGACCTGGCGGTTGAACAGGTTGAACACATCGAGCGACACCTTCACCGCCAGGTTGATGCGGTAGCCCGCCCGCACCGAGGCCAGCGTGGTGCCCGGCGAGCGCACGCTCTGGTCTTCGATCAGCGGGCGCGAACCAAAGTAGCGCAGCTGGAACTGGCCAAACCAGGGCCCGCGCTCGGCCTGCGTGGCGCCCAGCGACACCACCGTGCCCACGGCGCCGGGCACATCTCTGCCCTGGTGAGGCGCATCGCCCTGGTCTTGGCGGAAACGTGCCTGTGACAAGGCCACATCCACATCGAACAGCACGCCCGCTGGCGTGGCGTGGTGCAGGTTGAGCTCGACCCCACGGCGGCGGCTGGCGCCACTGGCGGCGGTGTCGCCGGCATCGCCCACGAACACCAGCTCCGAGGCCAGGTCCAGCTGCCACAGCGCGACCGCGCCCTGCAGGCCGGGGATCAGCTCGGTGCGGGCGCCCAGCTCGGCGCCACGGGTGCGCACCAGGCCTGGCACGCGGTCCACCGCTGCGCCGGTGCGCGGGCTCACCGCTGCCGTCATGCCACGCGCATCGTTGCTGTGGAAGCCATACCCGCCATTGACGAAGAACTCGGTGCCCGCCCACGGCCCCAGCACCAGCGACAGCTTGGGGCTGGCGAGCGCGGCCTGTCGCTCGCCGCCATTGCCCGCCACCGACGCGCGCACGGCCACCGCCACCTGGTCGGCGCGCAGGCCGGCCACGGTGCGCAGCCAGGGCAGCCAGCGCGTGTCGTTCTCGCCAAACACCCCCACGCTGGTCTGCCGCACGCGGCTTTCCTGCGTGGTGCCGGTGCGCACCCCGCCTGCAGCACTGTAGAGCCCCACGGGCGAGAGGCGATCGTGGCGCACCTGCACGCCCAGCTTGTTCGTGGTCTCCTGGCCAGCCCCATCGAATGCCCAGCTGCGCACCGCTTGGCCACCCACCACGCGTCGGCGCTCGGCCTGCTCGAACTGGTCGCCGTTGACCGGGTCGTCCAAGAAATAGGTGAAGTTGGAATAGAGGTCCAACGACGAGGCGATGGCGAACGCACTGAGCTGCAGCTCGCCGTCGGCCAGGGTCTGGCGGCGTTGGTACGACAGGCTGCTGCGCGCCGTGCGGCCGTGGTCGGTGTCGTCGATGGCGCCATAGCGGCCCACCAAGCCGGCATCGAGCGCGCGCAAGGGCACCTGGTCGGTGGCGCGCCAGCGCGCGGTGTAGGTCATGGCCGTGAGCGACTGGCGCACGCTGCCCTCGTTCACGCTGTAGCGCAACACGCCATTGAAGCGGCGGTGCTGCTGTGCGAGTTCCCACGGGCCGTTGTTGTGCGCGCCCTCGACGGCGTACAGCAGCTGCCCGGTGGTGAGCGCCTGCGACTTGGCCACCAGCGCACGCACGAAGGCCCGCTCGCCCACCGTCACCGAGGCCAGGCCTTGCGGCAGCGTGTCGACCAGGCGGATGCGCGCCGAGCCGGCCGATGAGAAGTCGCCATCCTCGGCCGCGTAGGTGCCCTTGCGGTACTGGATGCGATCGACCAGCTCGGGGATCAGCCAGTTGAGGTCGGTGTAGCCCTGGCCATGGGCATGGCTGGGCATGTTGATGGGCATGCCGTCCACCCAGGTGGCGAAATCGGTGCCATGGTCGAGGTTGAAGCCGCGCAGGTAGTACTGGTTGGCCTTGCCGTCGCCACTGTGCTGCGACACGATCACCCCGGGCACGAACTCGAGCACCTCGGCCGGGCGCAGCGTGGGGCGCCGCTCGATGAGCTGGCGGGTGATGGCGCCGCTGCTGGCGGCCGCACTGCCGCCCACAGGCCCCGCAGACGGTGCGGCGTGGTGCGCAGACACCTGCAGCTCAGGCAGAACCACCTCGGCTGCCGAAGCTGCCACCCCCCCCGTGTCTGCCGCCTGCGCACCCGAGGCGCCCACCCAGAGGGCCAATGCGCCCTGCACACAAGCCCGGCGCAAGGCGCGCTGGCTGACCGCAGCATCAAGACAAACACACAGCATGAATGAGGCAGGCCCAAGGGCCTGTTGGAGGCAGGTGCAGCTTATACGCAGCTGAGCCCCCAGTTGGATGCATGGGATGCGCAGGGCGAACCGCCAATTGGGCTGAAGGGGCTGAATGGGCCGAACGAATCGGCATGCCAAGCGCACGAAAAGACACCCTGAGGCCGGTAGACCAGACCAAGATCAGCTGCGTTGC
>Ga0228699_1001290_pt1 | contig 13287 bp, 12 predicted proteins | sample McNCre217_Aug_MG_FD_178016 | JGI IMG/M metagenome (GOLD analysis project Ga0228699, IMG submission 178016) | Freshwater microbial communities from McNutts Creek, Athens, Georgia, United States - 2-17_Aug_MG | ecosystem: Environmental > Aquatic > Freshwater > Creek | place: USA: Georgia...
GCTTCGAGGCTTCACGCACCACGGCATAAGCCTCGGGCAGCAATGCATCCAACGTTTCACCTTGGGCGATGCGCGATTTGAACTCGTCGGTTTTGCCACGCAAAGCATCATCGCTGAGCTTCTCCAACGAAGGCTCTAAGGCGTTGATCTGCGCGACAGTTTTGCGGTATTGCTTGAGTAGACGCTCGTTGCGGCTACCAAAAATATGAGTCAGGAAAGAAAGAGCCATGCGAGCACTGCGAGGGTCTTGTTTTCACATAAAAACAAGGATCGCAAAATCCTTTTTGAAAGGCTTGATAGAAGCCGAGAATTTTAACCGTCAGCCGCCCCATAATTGCCGCATGGCCACTCGCTCAACCCCACATCCAGACACACTGGCTGCGTATCGCGCATTGGGTTACAACGCCCCTCCGAAAGCCAAGGTATCCGTACGTGGCAGATCTCAAACCCTAGAGCAAGTGGTTGACTCAGCACCGACCTTGGCCCATTTTTCGGCGGTCGCACGTGACACCCAAAACCGACTCAAAGCCATCGCCCCCTTGCTGCCGGTTTCTCTGCGTTCTTTGGTGCAATCTGGCGGCGTAGAAGGCGATGCGTGGTGTCTGTTGGTGCCCAACAGTGCTGTGGCCGCCAAGCTGCGCCAAACCCTGCCTGCTTTGTGCGCACACTTACGCACAAAAGGCTGGGATGTGAACACCATTCGCGTGAAGGTCAGCGCAACGCGCTAAAGTGGAATTGCCCAGCCAAAAGAAAAACCCGCTACGCCAAAGGCGTAACGGGTTTTATTTTGGTGCTGCATTGATCAAAATCTAAACAAATCTGATTAAATTTAAACTCGATAGGTAGGTCTAATGAGCGAATGAGCGGTTTTGAATGAATTTAGCCGTATTGATCATCGAAACTGATAAGAATAAATAAGTCCTAATGTGATCTTTTTGCAACAGTTAGGTTCGGATTCTTGGCAGCCCGTCGTGCGGAATCAAGGAGAAGGATTCCTCTCCGCCTTGAGGTGATGTTGCCAACATGGTTGAATGGAGTGCAACGTTAGCTGACCTTGAGGAACTAGGTTTTGGTTGTTCGCGATGGGTAATGAGCCGTCTTAGAACTTGTAAAACATCAAGCGTACTCGGCTCAGCGTCTGCGTGTCCTCTTTGTATTCTTGATCAATGCCTCTGCATGTTCAAGAAAAAGTCGAGCAATTGGGGCGTGTGGGCCATGCGCACCCCAAATCAAACCGATCTTTCGCACAGGCGCTTTACCCGGCAAATTTATTTTCTCAATCGCAAGTCCATCGGTCCACAAGGCAGACCAATCTGGCAATAAAGAAATTCCGAGCCCTTGATCAACCATCGCCGCAATAGACATCAACCCGTTGATCTCCAACCGTTTCTTTGGAGTTATGCCCTGTTGATGCAAGTATCGATCTGCAAGTTGTCCACCCAGTACTGAACGGTCATACTGAATGAACGGTTCAGTTCTTAGCAGCTCAAGCGGATCTTCTCCGGCCAACTGCTTAGGCACTACCACCACAAGTGGCTCCTCCATAAGCGTGCGCCACTCACAAGTCTTTGGAATCGCAAATTGCGGTTCTACAACCACCGCCGCATCCAGATCTCCGCTTGCCACCATTCGACACAACTCTGTGGATGCGTTAGACACGACCGATACAGATAAGTCAGGATGTTTCTCATATAAACGTCGTAGCACTGGAGGGAGCACGGTTGTCAGTGCGGAAACGAATGTGCCGAGCCTTAGCTCACCCAACAAAACCTTTTCATTAGCTAGTGCTCTCAAGTCACGAGCTTCGCGTAGCATGACTCTGGCGCTACCCAAGATATTCAAGCCTGCCGCAGTAGGCCCCACTGATCGGCCAGAACGTTGCAAAAGCTGAGCGCCCAGATCAAGTTCCAGTGCTTTTAGGCGAGCAGCTAAAGCGGCTGAAGTCATGTCCAGTCGCCTTGCTGCTTCTGCGATAGAGCCGCAGTCAACAGTGGTCACAAAGCTTTCAACGTATCTGAGATCCATAACAAATTATTTTTTTGTTTGAAACAACTAAAAGCAAATTGTATTTTCTTTCTTTGAAGTCAAAAATTCGCCAACTTCTTACAAACGATGGAGACGAAATGACAACTGTGAAAACTATTTCTCGCCGTGCATTTGCACTAGGAACCACAGCGTTAGCTGCGATTGGCTTGCTACCGCTTCGTGCCTATGCCGCATACCCAGACAAAGCGATCAAGATCGTTGTTCCCTATACCCCTGGCGGGGCAACAGATTTAATTGGCCGAATCGTTGCGCAAAAGTTATCTGTCGCACTGGGGCAACCAGTCATCATCGATAACAAAGCTGGAGCCGCAGGTAATTTGGGAGCCGCCTTTGTTGCGAAAGAAGCCGCTGATGGATATACCTTACTGCTCGGTGCATTGACCAGTCACTCCATCAATAGCGTGTTGATGGCATCGACCGCTGGTTTCACCATGGATAAGAGTTTCGCCCCCATCACGATTGTTGGACGAGTCCCGCTCGTTATCGCAGTCGGACCTTCTGTCAAGGCAACCACCCTTAGTGAATTCATTGCTACGGCTAAAGCAAAGCCTGGCGCATTGAACTATGGATCATCAGGTAACGGCTCACCACAACACTTGGCTGCTGAACTATTCAAGCGTCAAGCGAACGTCAATATCACGCACATTCCATATAAAGGTAGCCCACCTGCTTTGAATGATTTGATGGGAGGGCAATTGGACGTCGTATTTGATACCTTGCCCGCGACACAGTCATTTATCAAGGGTGGCCGTTTACGTGCTTTGGGAATTACGTCAGCACAACGCAACTCGGCAATTCCTGACGTGCCCACAACAACCGAAGCAGGACTTAAAGGCTTTGAAGTGAGCTCCATGTTTGGACTGCTCGCACCTGCAGCTACGCCTAAGGATGTTGTCTCACGTCTGAGTGTGGCGATGAAAGACATCATGGCTATGCCTGAGGTTAAAGATGCCATGGCCGCTCAAGGTGCGGTTGCCGTCTACACCAGTCCCGATGAAGCGAAGGCAGCAATTCGAGATGAAGTCACTCGGTGGAGCAAGATCATCAAGGACTCAAACATCAAGCCAGATTGATCATCTGTCAACTTAACGACCATCAATATTTTCAATTCGGACAAGGAGACAGAACATGTCAAACAATTACTCTCGCCGTGACTCAATCAAACTATTCGGTGCCATTGCCGCTACAGGATTAAGTGGTGTAGCTTGCACATCGATATCCACAACTCGCAGCGATGGCCCCATTTCTGTGAAATGGTCTGTGGGTACTGAACTTCCACAAACCAAGCTTCCAGCAAACGCAACAGATTGCCACCACCATATTTACGACTCTCGATTCCCTTGGGCTCTGCAAGCCACTCTGAAACCCGGCGATGCAACCGTCGAAGACTACCGTGTTTTACAACGTCGATTAGGAACAACACGCAACGTGATTGTTCAACCTTCGTCCTACGGTGTTGACAATCGCTTGCTCGTTGAATCCCTAGGTAAATTCAATGGAAACGCGCGAGGTGTGGCAGTGGTCAACACAAGCGTCACTGATAGTGAGTTGATGGAGCTTCACAAAGCAGGTGTTCGAGGTATTCGATTCAACCTCGCACCTCCCGGAACAACCACTCTGGATATGGTCAAACCGCTGGCTGCACGCGTGGCTGCACTTGGCTGGCACATTCAAGTCAACGCACCTGCTAACTATTTGTTGGAGCACAAAGCGACTTGGGCATCTCTGCCATGTCCAGTGGTTTTCGATCACCTTGCACACGTTCCACAACCTGCATCAGTCAATCACGAAGTTTTTGGCATGGTGCGTGATTTGCTCCAAAAAGACCGTGCGTATGTGAAGTTGTCTGGTTTTTACTTTGATACAGCCGTGGGGGCGCCAACGTATGCCGACAGCGTGGTTGTGGCACAGACCTTTGCAAAAGAAGCGCCAGATCGCATGCTCTGGGGTAGTGATTGGCCGCATCCAACAGAGCAGCCATCCAACAAGATTCCTAACGATGCGCTGCTGCTTGACTTATTTGCGAAGGCAGTTCCAAACGATGAAGTAAGGAACAAGATTCTTGTAAACAACCCCGCAAAACTTTACCAATTTGGTTGATTAAAAACTCTAACGAAAGAACATCATGAGCAACGAACCCAAAGGCCTGAAAAAAGGTCTCACCAACTACGGCGACCAAGGTTTTTCCTTGTTCCTTCGCAAAGCTTTCATCAAAGGCGCTGGCTATACCGACGATGCGCTTGACCGTCCAGTCATTGGCATCACCAACACAGGTAGCAGCTACAACCCTTGCCACGGCAACATGCCTCAACTTATTGAGGCTGTTAAACGCGGCATCATGCTCGCTGGCGGCTTGCCAATGGATTTCCCAACAATTTCCATTCACGAGAGTTTTTCTGCCCCCACCAGCATGTACTTGCGTAACCTGATGTCCATGGACACAGAGGAACTGGTTCGCGCACAACCTATGGATGCTGTGGTGCTGATTGGTGGCTGTGACAAGACAGTGCCAGCTCAATTGATGGGTGCGGCCTCAGCTGGCATTCCTGCGATCCAGCTGATCACGGGCTCCATGTTGACTGGAAGCCACCGTAGCGAACGAGTCGGTGCCTGCACAGACTGCCGTCGCTATTGGGGCAAGTACCGTGCGGATGAGATTGATGAGCAAGAAATCAGCGACGTGAACAACCAATTGGTGGCAAGCGTTGGTACTTGCTCCGTGATGGGTACAGCCAGCACCATGGCCTGTATTGCAGAAGCACTGGGTATGACTGTGCCGGGCGGTGCTTCGCCACCTGCAGTGACTGCTGATCGCATCCGCATCGCGGAAGAAACCGGGCGACAAGCTGTGGAGATGGCTCGCAAAGGGTTGACGATCGACAAAGTTCTCACACCTGCTGCTTTTGAAAACGCTCTGCGTGTGTTGCTGGCGATTGGCGGCTCCACCAATGGCATTGTTCACTTGACTGCAATTGCAGGTCGCATGGGCATTGACATTGACTTGCTAGGTCTAGACCGCATGGGGGCAGAAACACCTGTGCTGTTGGACCTCAAGCCATCAGGTCAGCACTACATGGAAGACTTCCACAAGGCAGGCGGCATGGCAACCTTGCTGCGCGAGCTCAAGCCCTTGTTGCGCCTAGAAGCCATGACGGTGACCGGCCGAACACTGGGCGAAGAGATTGAACGTGCTGGTGACGGATTCGCTCAGGATGTCATCCGTTCATTCAATGACCCGATTTACCCCCAAGGTGGCCTTGCCGTGTTGCATGGCAATTTGGCTCCGGGTGGCGCCATCATCAAGCAGTCTGCTGCTGACGCCAAATTGATGGAGCACGAAGGTCGTGCCGTCGTGTTTGAAAACAGCGCAGACTTGGCCAATCGAATTGACAGCGATGATCTAGACGTGAATGCAGAAGACATTTTGGTGCTCAAGAACATTGGCCCCAAGGGTGCGCCAGGCATGCCAGAGGCGGGATATATCCCCATTCCTCGCAAGCTCGCTCGTGCAGGCGTGAAAGACATTGTGCGTATTTCTGATGGCCGTATGAGTGGCACAGCTTTCGGAACCATCGTTCTTCACGTCACGCCTGAAGCAGCTATTGGCGGTCCCTTGGCCTACGTGCAAAACGGTGACCGTATTCGACTGAGTGTCAAAAACCGTGAAATCGCCTTGTTGGTCTCTGAAGAGGAGTTGGCACGTCGAGCTAAGCAATCACCCGTGGTCGAACCAACGGCTGATCGTGGCTACAAAAAGCTCTTCTTGCAAACAGTGACGCAGGCCGACCAAGGTGTGGACTTCGACTTCTTGCAGGCTGTGAACAAGGTCGGAAAAGCTCCAGAAAAATAAAAACTTTCGGAGATTCAGATGGAACTGCCAGCACACCAGCTCACCATGAGCGTCTTAATGACACCAGACACAGCTAACTTCTCTGGCAATGTGCATGGCGGGACCATTCTGAAACTACTTGATCAAGTGGCGTACGCCTGTGCAAGCAGGTATGCCGCTTCTTACGTGGTCACACTTAGTGTGGATCAGGTGATGTTTCGTCAGCCAGTTCATGTGGGAGAACTGGTGACCTTCTTAGCATCGGTCAACCACACAGGCACTTCATCCATGGAAGTGGGCATCAAGGTATTGGCTGAAAACATCAGGACGCAGCAGAAGAGGCACGTCAACAGTTGTTTCTTCACCATGGTTGCGGTTGATGATGAACGCAAGCCTCAAAGCGTTCCACAACTCCGTCCGTTTTCCCCAGATGAGAAGAGAAGATTTATGGCTGCGGAGACTCGTAGGTCAGTGCGCCGAGAGATGGAAAAAAGATTTTCTGAAATTTAAGTTTTTTAGCACTAGCCATTCGCTCTTCAATGACCGATCTAGAACGCACTCAATGACGGCAAAGGGTCGATACGGGAGAAGTTATTTTGAAAATACATTCATCCAACCGTCGGGAACCTCTCCGATTTCGATTGGAGACAAACTTCCTGCAAATGCACCTGCCCAACCTTCAAATTTTTGGCGATAAAGAAATGCTTTTCCATCGTTAAAAGGCTGATTAGTCAAAGTGAGTGTTACAGAATAGACCGTTGGATCTTCGTGGTACGCGTCATTGAAATAGCGCTCTCCGTTTAACGGCAAGGCTTCAACCATTCCAACAGTAGTAAACACTCCGTTATCTCCGTATTCCCCAGGTTTGCTCCAGAAAAACTTTGAGAAGCCGTCTGAAAACTCCACCAAATAGCACCTAGTCGGCTGATCAAGCGGCACGAACCTAGGGGCAGAAGACATATCGTTATTTTCTAGTTCTGCACTTAGTGTGATTGCACCAATTTGGATTGCAACGATGAGAGCTTTTGCTGATTTCGTCGATTGACGAGCGCCCCCGCCGAAGTCACTGTTAGCAACATCGCTCAAAATTTTTAATAGTTCTTCGCAAAGCTCAATATCAGGATGTTCATTACCTAAATAGATGTCCGGAGGATAGAACGCTCTCTTACCTTCAAACGACAAAGACTCAAAGAGCAGTATGAACTTATCTTGTTCATCTTCATGTTTGAAAATCAGCTCGAAGGATTTAGAACTGGCTGACTCAAGTGTGGTGAACTCAGATCCTAGGGTGCTTCCAAGTTGCTGAACAAGGGGATAGATACCAAGAGGCAATCTGAACCTAAGTAAGTCATTGTTTGCACTTTTTAGGCACTGAATTTGGATCAAATCAGCTAAAACAGATAAAAGCGCAAATCTATGTTCTTCGGAGTTGGAGATGTTTCTACGCGCAACATTCAAACCATCAAGAAACCGACCGAGAGACAATTCTTTTTCGTTCATTTTTATCAAACTGAATTAACTAAATATTTGCGGTTTCGTTTTTTCGAAACCTTCTCATTTGGCTTCGTAAATGTTTCGAAAGTATCCTTGTCTAGACCATTTACCAGGCTCCCGAATTGGGTCCCAGCATGTAGTCTTGACTCTCATTCCCACGAGAGATTTTGCTTTTTGGGTAATAGACCTATCACGATCAAAGGTAGCAGTTTTCATATGACGCTGAGTCCCATCTCCCAGCAACAAAACTGTACATGAGGATCCTTTAACGATGACGTCTTCTTTAACTTCAACCAACAAATCAGGCATGGAAAGTGTCGCAACGCTGCTATCACGCTGAGCGGCTTCAGACTCTAGTTTGTAGCGAGCTTCACCCTCTTTAATTCTTGCCTCTAACTCAGCAATTTTCTCCTCTTGAGATGCACGTTCGATCTCCAATCCTTCAACGGCATCAATTGCTTCTAGTGCCACCTTCTCCATATGTGCAGCTTTACTTCTTGCTGCCTCAGCCTCCTGCCGCGCCAATTCCATATTTTTAATTGCTCGAGCTGTCTCCTCTCTCGCTTCCATGGCAACTCGTTCGAATCTCGCTATATCTTTTTGAGCGATGCTTGTACTGAGGTACTTCATCAAACCAACCGAATCGATTACCTTGCCCGCCATGTAAAGGGGGTGCATTTCTAGTAAATGTGTAACCGTTACGAAACCATCTTTTCGTAAAGCGGTCATGGTGTTCGAAAGACCCCACTCAGTATCTCGATCACCTCTCCAGACAGTTACCAAAGTCGGATACACATCGTGTGGGCGCTCTCCTAAAACAAAGTGCCCTTGATGCAGTTTTGAGTTCGGATTCGTGGGATCTAGGAAGTTTGCCTCTACGTGATAACGATCCGGATAGCTTGGATCCCTTCCTAAATTTCTCAGAACTTGAAGCTCAAGCTTTTGGTCTGCAAAGAAATGAATTCCATAACGAAGAGGCAGAGAGTCAAAGTTTGCGTGACTATTCTTTGGAACTAAAACCACAATTGTGCTCATAATTTTCACTCGTATTTTCTAAGTAAATTTGCCAACTTACCCTCATCAAGCACGGTCGCTTCATGCACTAAATCGACTGAGTCAATTTCTTTCGTTACATTGCTAGACACTTCTGAAGTTCTTCTCGGAAGCTGATGTGGCAACACCTCATCAACATCAATCCACCAGTATGCAGGTGGATTTTTTGTTGAGTTTTCGGTTGTAGTTAACACAGACTTTCCTACAAGGCTCTTAGCCTTTTCAAAGATGTATGCATGCCCATAAAAAGACATTAGCCTACGCGGCTTGTGCAAAACCTGCCCATTTTCATCTGCCAGATCTAAGATCAGAGCAGGACCTTCGATGTACGCTTTCATCAATTTGAACGGTCCGAATCCCATAACACTCCAGCAGCTATTAGCCTTAAAGCCACACTACTGTTAGCTTTCAAGACCTCCCCGCGTAGGGGGCACATTGGTAAACAAGTGAAAATCAGAGGGTTGCAAAGCAGTCGTTGCGTTTTACATTCGCTTTTAGATTACGCAAGACTTCCTTACACAAGCCGCAGTCTCTATTCTCTTAGAGCACATAGCACCAAAAGTGATCAATCACTTACCTCGAGGGTCGGCGATGATGCGCGATGGGGTGCCGTAAAGAACCAGAACTTTATCGCCTGACTTGAAAACGACATCTGCACCTTGAACAATAGTCATCAGGTTGCCATTAAAAGTTTCAACAACATATTCATAGCCAACCTGTTTAGTTGCATTAGCTTCAATTGCCGAGCCAGCAATCGAACCTGCAACAGCGCCAACAATCGCACCTGCCAAGCCATCACGCGACGAACCTCCAACCGAAGAACCGGCCACGGCACCTAATGCGCCACCGGTTGCAGAACCGGTGCTATTCGTACCAGAAATGGCGACTTCACGAGCACTGACCACAGTAGCAGACACAGTGCGATTCACTTGACCGACCGAGCCTGCTGAATACGATTGAGGAGAAATGTTGGGGGAAGTACAACCGATGAGAGCTGATACGACGATGCAAAGTGCTGCAATTTTTTTCATAAGTATCACTTTTTAACTGGGAACATTGGTTTTGCCAAATCAACTGTTTCTAGAGCTTGCAAGAACGTAGAAATATTGCTTCGCACTGCTCGATTTGTAGCCTCAATGATCCGCGCCAAACCATTGACGTTCTCTCCGAATTTAACCGTACCTGTAGATGAAACGTTTTGCGAGTAAATGATGTCACCATTCCCTCTATCCACTAGGTCGTAGCGAGCTGTTGCTGTGGAAACCATATCAACACCACTATCTGCTGGTTTGAATTCTGTAATCTTCACCACTAAACTCACTTTCCGATTCGCATCATCTCGAAAAATCAACATGTCATTCAGCGCACCATCAAGCGCAGCTTTCCACAACTCTGGTGTGCGAACCGCAGTAGCAGGGATCGATCCCGTTGCTTCAGCCTGACTTGCATACGAAACATTGATCGACTTAAGTTCTGCATTGAGCCGAGTCTTTGACATTCCAACGTTTGGAACAGAATAGTTCACAGGAGGGGCAGGTGCGTGCGCACAACCAGAGAGAACGGCGACAGCCGCCAACGTCGCAGCAATCAGAAATTTCATAAACATCCTCAAATAAAGATGCTTTCTAGTCTACCTTACGGCTAAGAATTAAACTGAATGGGACACGACTCGAAAAAGCACTCGAGCAGATTTCAGCATGAATTGCATAATCTTTTCCCTTTATCTGTACATGACATCCACTACCAACATGTAGCTACCATTGAGCTTAGGAGCTCGAAGACAGCTACCGGCCAGGAGCCGTCGCTCTGAGTTGACTGCTTTCGGGTAGGCTCTGTGAACTGAACTTCCTTTGAGTTGTGTGCCACGTTAGGCCTCACAGAGCACACGTTTAGCGAGCACCATCATGAAACTTGCACACGTTCGCATACGGAACTTTCGCTGCTACCGCGAAGAATTCGAGATGTCCATCGATGAGCTAACTTGCATCATCGCCAAGAACGATGCCGGAAAGTCAACCGTTCTTGAGGCTCTAGACGCGTTCTTCAACCTTGAGAAGCTTGACTCTGAGGACAGATCGATTGGTGCAGGAAACGCTTCGCCCATAGACGTGACATGCATCTTTCGCGATGTGCAAGCTCGCTTGATCGTCGATTCGGACGTCACCATCGCGCCTCAGGACGAGTATTTGCTCAACGAAGATGGACTGCTCGAGGTCACCAAAAGATTCTCCGGTGCATCCCCGAAGTGCGAGGAAGTTTTTGTCAAAGCAATACATCCATCTGCAGATCACTTCAATGACCTTTTCTCGCTAACAATCGCTCAACTGCGACGTAGAGCTCAAGACCTCGGGGTGGACCTGAACGGTGTCAATCAGGGCGTGAAATCATCGATCCGCCAAGCGATATGGAACTCCGTACCCCGTCTGGACCTTGCTCTTGGCGAAGTGCAACTCGAAGTGAAAGGCACGATCTGGAAGCCGCTTCAAAATGCTCTTCCGCTCTACCAACTGTTCCGAGCTGACCGACCAAGCTCGGACCAAGACGCAGAGGCTCAGGATCCTCTGAAGTACGCGATCAAGGAAGCGCTGATTAGTCAGCAGGCTCAGTTGGAACTAATTGGGAATCACGTTCGGCAGCAAGTTGAGGCCGTTACGCGAGCGACGATTGACAAACTCCGAGAGATGGACCCCGCATTGGCTGGCGAGTTGAACCCAGTCTTCTCTTCGCTGAACTGGGCGAAGGTGTTCTCCGTGTCGCTTACTGCAGAGAATCAGGTGCCGCTCAATAAGCGCGGCAGCGGCGTCAGGCGGCTCTTCCTGATCAACTTCTTCCGTGCGAAGGCAGAGCAGCTGGCTGGCGACCGAGGGGCGCCAGATGTGATCCTCGCAATTGAAGAGCCAGAGACATCACAACACCCCAACAATCAACTGCTACTCCTTGAAGCATTGATTGAACTGTCCCAGTCGCCGTCAACGCAGGTTTTGCTTACAACGCACAATCCGCTTCTTGCGCGCAAGATTGACCAAAGCCAGATCAGATTCATAGAAGTCTCGCCGGATCGAGTCCGAACGGTCGCACCAAACGATGACGCCGCATCTACTAGGCTCCGGGACTCCTTGGGCATCCTTCCAAACCATAACGTACGCGTGTTCGTAGGCGTCGAAGGTCCGAACGATATTGAGTTCCTAAGCCGCATCTCGGCCAACCTAGCTAGAACTGAGGGAGATATCCCTGATCTCCGCGCCGCAGAGACCCGTGGCACCCTTGTCTACATTCCGATGGGGGGCTCAACCCTTGAGCTGTGGACGAATCGCCTACAGGGCTTGGAAGTCCCGGAGATCCATATCATGGATAGGGACTGTGCGCCTCCACAGCCAGCAAAGTACCAAGTGTCGGCCGACCGTGTGAACGCTCGCGGTGCAAGAGCAATCGCCTTCACCACCTCTTGTCGCGAGATGGAGAACTTTCTTCACTGCGACGCGATCCGCGAGGAGTTCGAAGTCGCTTCGCCAGCGATTCAACCCTTCGACGATGTTCCAGCGCTGGTGGCGGAACTCGTCCATGCTGCATCGCTACCTCCAACCCCGTGGGCTGCGATTGATGAAGACAAACGCGAAAAGAAGATCAGCAAGGCAAAGCGTCGCCTGAATCGGGGCGCCGCGGACCGCATGACTGCGGATCGGCTCACAGCCTCGGATCCCACCGATCAAGTACGTACCTGGCTACGTCGAGTTGGCGAGTACCTCCGGTGACGCTCCACACACGAGCAGGCCCGAGCAAACATTGAGCGCTTGCTTTCAGGCATCGAGTTCGCGTTTGGCAAGGACCGCCACGGGTCGGGAGTACTCGTTCATACAAGCAGGATGCGGACCTTCAGCTTTTGCTGCGACCCTGAACTTTCCAATGACGCTTGGTCACCTGAAACCGGTCTGGGAAAGAAACAGGAATGAGTCAGTTGGAATGACTGCTTCTGGGTAGAGACCACGAAGAGATGGAAGGGCACGAGGGACTGCAACCGCTGCATTGCAGTCGTTAAGGTCTACTAAGACAAAGACTGAAATAAGTCGGAAACTGCCTAGCACTCGGCCCAACCGAATAACAATTCCAGTCTTTACTGGGCGTACAAGATGGGAATCACCAAGGCGGCTTCTGACACGTTTTGTCATAACCGAAGTGCGTACCCGGTGCGTACCGCGTACCCGAATTTCGGCCCTATCGGTAGACAAATCTGGCGCTGATGCCCCCCGCATAGGTTCTTGGCAGGGAAGGACCCAGAAAATCCAGAACCCATCTGCTTTTTGCTTAAACATTAAGCACTTTCGCAAAGATTCGCACGGGTTCGCATTGCATCAAAATCAATGGCTACGCGATCTTTCGCGGGATTCGCACGTTTCGCAACGCAACAGCCAAATATTGAATGAGCACATCACCGATTGAAGACGATTCAGCTGATCACTTGAGTGTGCCGGTGGGAGCATTCAACCCACTGACTAACGACCTCAATGACTTACGTGAGCGCAACGACCAGTCCTTCCTATGGCCTGAGGTCTCCCCTGAGTTCTCACGAATTGAAGACATCATCTTGGATGCCAAGACCTTTATTCAGCCGTTGCTGACATCTGGTCCTGCTCAATGGGCTGTTGATGCAGGGCTTGGAATCTCAAGATCCAACATGGCCATCCATCAATACATGGAAAGGTATGAAACGTATCCCGCTGCAGTAAGGGCACTATGGACTACCAGAGTCCCACAAGCCGGAACCACGTTATCCGATACAGAAATTTATGCACTGCTGGCTATCGATGAAGCACGGATGGCTGCGGAGTATTACTGTGAGATTGTGGATGGCATCGAAGATGCGATTG
>Ga0228699_1001292_pt1 | contig 13256 bp, 12 predicted proteins | sample McNCre217_Aug_MG_FD_178016 | JGI IMG/M metagenome (GOLD analysis project Ga0228699, IMG submission 178016) | Freshwater microbial communities from McNutts Creek, Athens, Georgia, United States - 2-17_Aug_MG | ecosystem: Environmental > Aquatic > Freshwater > Creek | place: USA: Georgia...
CGGGGCAGCCACGGCAATATCGCCAATGCTGGGTGCGGCCACAGGTGCGGGAGCTGCTGGCGCTTCGTGGCGCACCTTGATGCGGTCCACCACCACGTCGATGTCGTGCTTCTCGGTTTTCTTCAGCTCGGGCAGATCGTCGTATTCGTACACCTTGCCTTCGATGCGAAAACGCACATAGCCCTGCGCTTGCAACTGGGTGAAGATTTCGCTGTACTCGCCTTTGCGGTTGCGTGCGATGGGCGCGAGCAGCATGAGCTTGGTGTCTTCGGGCAGGGCCATGACGGCGTCCACCATTTGCGACACGCTTTGCGCTTGCAGCGCCAAGTTGTGGTCGGGGCAATAAGGCGTGCCTGCGCGGGCAAACAGCAAACGCAGGTAGTCGTGAATTTCGGTCACCGTGCCCACGGTGGAGCGCGGGTTGTGGCTGGTGGCTTTTTGCTCAATGCTGATGGCGGGCGACAGGCCTTCAATCAAGTCCACATCGGGCTTGTCCAAGCGGCCCAAAAACTGGCGGGCGTAGGCCGAGAGGCTTTCCACATAGCGGCGCTGGCCTTCGGCATACAGCGTGTCAAACGCAAGGCTGGATTTGCCCGAACCCGACAAACCCGTGATGACCACCAGCTGGTTGCGCGGAATGTCGAGGTCGATGTTCTTCAGGTTGTGCGTGCGCGCCCCGCGAATGCTGATGTTTCGTAGGGCAGAGGGGTGGTTCAGAGCCTGGCCTAGATAGGCGCCGTCGTCAGTGGGTTTGTTCACGGGTCAGTCAAATTGAGGGCAACCCGCCATGATAGTGCGGCATTAAGACGGATGCACGTGCACATGATACGTACGCGAAAGGAGCTAAAGATTTGATTGCACGTTTCTAGCCTTGGACACGGGGCAAACCACACTTCAGAAAAAACACCCTTATTTCTGTAGCTACATTAAAATATGCATATCGAGTTCGATCCGGTCAAAGATGCGAGCAACCAGCTCAAGCATGGTGTCTCGCTTGCCATTGCCGCAGAGCTTGATTGGGACGCTGCTTTGGTGTGGGTGGATGAGCGGTTTGAATACAACGAAATGCGCATGATTGCGCTGGCGCCAAGAACCGAAATTCTCCATTGCGTGGCGTTTGTGGATCGTGGTGACGTACGAAGAGTCATCAGTCTTCGTCGAGCCAACCGACGCGAGGTAAAGCACTATGTCAAAAATCATGAAACGCTCTAAAGTTCAAATGCCAAGTGCGCAGGAAGACCGCGCCATCACCGCTGCCGCCAAGCTCGATCCTGACGCTCAGCCACTGACAAGCCAACAACTCAATGCCATGGTCCCTATGAAGGCTTTGCGCGGACGGCCAAAGTCTGAGAACAAAAAGCGTTTGGTTTCGGTGCGATACAGCCCAGAGGTGATTGACTATTTCAAGTCAACGGGGGATGGCTGGCAATCTCTCATGGACACTGTCTTGCGCAAATATGTGGCGCGTCATTCGCGCAGTGCCTGATTGGCCACAGCGGCCAGCCGATTCACAGAATGCAGGACAATGGCAGGCTGTGACGATCAACCTAACCCCAGACCCTTCTTTAGACGACAGCCCCACCATGACGCCCACTGAGCGGCGCGCCAGTGGCAGTTTGGCGTCTATTTTTGCCTTGCGCATGCTGGGCTTGTTTTTGGTGCTACCGGTCTTTGCGCTGGAAGCGCGTAAATACCCCGGTGGAGATGACCCTGCGCTGATTGGCTTGGCCATGGGCATTTATGGCCTGACGCAAGGCATTTTGCAAATTCCGTTCGGCGTGGCCTCAGACCGTTTGGGCCGCAAGCGCGTGATTATTTTTGGCTTGCTGGTGTTTGCCGCAGGCAGTGCCTTAGCGGGCAGCGCCGACACCTTGCACGAACTGCTGATCGGGCGTGCCTTGCAAGGCGCGGGCGCGGTGTCTGCGGCAGTGACGGCCCTGTTGGCTGACTTGACCCGTGACAACGTGCGCACCAAAGCCATGGCCTTGGTGGGGGCGAGCATTGGCTTGATGTTTGCACTCTCCCTTGTGATGTCGCCGTTGATAGCCGCGCACATCGGGCTGTCGGGTTTGTTTGTCTTGACCGCGTTGCTGGCGCTGGCGGGCGTGGCCGTGGTGCTATGGGCGGTGCCGGCAGAACCGGTGAAACACAAAGACGCGGCGCGAGGTGGATTGCGCCAGGTTTTGACTGACCCTGCCTTGATGCGCTTGAACCTAGGCGTGTTTGTGCTGCATGCGGTGCAACTGGCGATGTGGGTGGCCATTCCGGCCTTTTTGGTGCAAGCGGGCTTGGCCAAAGGGGACCATTGGCAAATTTACTTGCCCGCTGTCTTGGCCTCATTTGTGTTGATGGGCGGCGTGTTTCCCATGGAACGCAGGGGCTATTTGCGCGGCGTATTTTTGAGCGCAATTGGGCTGATTGCCTTGGTGCAAGTGGCCTTGCTGTGGGTGTCTTCAGGCGCACCCAGCATCACGACGTTGGCGTGGTTGTTGTTTGCATTCTTTTGTGGCTTCAATGTGCTCGAAGCCACGCAGCCCAGTTTGGTGTCGCGCATTGCGCCCGCGGCCTCGCGTGGTGCCGCCATGGGCGTTTACAACACCTTGCAATCGCTGGGTTTTTTTGCCGGTGGCTGGATGGGCGGGCAGCTCGTCAAAGGCTACGGCACACAAGGTTTGTTTTTAACTTGCGCCGCATTGATGCTGGTATGGCTGGTGGTAGCTTGGCCCATGGTGGCGCCAGCGCGAACCCCAGCAACTTTTGCCGATCCGAGCAAGACCCCATAATCACCCTATCTGGAGGAATTTACCCATGGCATCCGTTAACAAAGTCATCCTCGTCGGCAACTGCGGCCGCGACCCCGAAGTGCGCTACCTGCCCAGCGGCCAAGCCGTGGCCAACGTGAGCGTGGCCACATCGAGCCGCCGCAAAGACAAAAACAGCGGCGAGATGATTGAAGACACCCAGTGGCACCGCGTCACGTTTTATGACCGCTTGGCCGAAATCGCTGGCGAATACGTCAAAAAAGGCCGTCCCATTTACGTCGAAGGCCGCTTGAAATACGGCGTGTACACCGACAAAACCACAGGCGTCGAAAAAAACACCGTGGACATCATCGCCACAGAATTGCAACTCCTGGGCGGTCGTGAAGGCATGGGCAACCCCAGCTCAGGTGGTGGAGACGAAGGCGGTTACAGCCGACCTGCCGCGCCGCGCCAAGCCGCACCCGCTGCGCAACGCCCAGCCCCTGCACCAGCCAAGGGTGGTTTTGACGACATGGACGACGACATTCCGTTCTAACCTACGCGCTTAACTGGAAAAGCTCAGACCTTCGCAACTAGCTTTTCCTCGTGGTGCAGGCTGGACGCCACAAAACGGGCAAACGGCCCAATGTCTCCCTCAGAACTCGCTGCGTTGAGCGCCTGCATGTACTCTGGCCGCCGCGCCACCTCGATGACCGTCCAGGGATACCCACCAGAGGCCAGCATGGCGTTCATCAGAAAGCGGCCAATGCGGCCGTTGCCGTCCATGTAGGGGTGCGTGAAGACGAAGATAAAGTGCCCCAGCACCGCACGTGCTGCGGCGTGCGGTTCGGCTTCGAGGAGGTCGAACAGTGTAGGCATCATGTCCCGCACGGCCTCCGTTGGCGGTGGTACGTGCGCGGCGTTGCGAATAAAGACCTGGTGGCTGCGGTAACCGGCCAGGTCCGAAGGCTTCAGCAGCTTGGCATCGACGCTCGGAGCAAACAGCTCGCGATACCAGACTCGGTGATCTTGCGCGACCACGCGCCCGGAGTTTTCCCCGTCGAGGATTCTGCGGATGGAGTCCTCCACCTTCTGGCGCGCCAAGAAGTAGCCGCGGGCAGCTATCGCATCCTTGGATTTCAGGTCAGCCTCATTTTGCTCAGGATCCCAGTTGCCGGCGGCAACGCGCTCGATGAGCTCGTTGGTTACGTGATAGCCCTCGATGGACAGCGAGTTGTAGGCGTCGCGCACGTACGTGTCATGCACGGCTGCCAAGTACGCACGTTTGTTTTTGGGCAAACCTGGTTCTATGGGAAAGCTGGCAATGACTTCGTTGCGCATCTCTGCCCACATCAGCCGCATGCGAGTGACATAAGGCGACTCGCCACGAACAGCACGCAACACTGGCAGGGGATCAGCGAAGGGGTTGACTTCAGTCACTGAGTACCCTGCGGCGCGCATGCCGCCTGCTACGTCGTCTGCAAGATCATCGCGCCCGCACGCACGCATGGCGCCCGCGAGGCGGCCCGCCACCACGCCGTGTCCGCCGTCCAGTAGCCTGCGCACCAGCTCACCGGCGTCGCGCATGGCTGTTAGGACAATCTGCGCATCGCGAGCGTAAGTGCGAAAGAACGACTCAGGTACGCGGATGAGGGCCGGCTCAAGCGCAATCGCGCGCAATGTCCCCACTGTTGTAAGGCCGTCATCAGGCGGAAAATCCCTCGCCCGATAGTCCAAAAGTGAATGGCCTGCCAGCAGTTGGATCACCGAGTTTTGGCCGGCTGGTGCGTTGAGGACAAGCTGCGCCGGTAGAGTGGTGTTGCCGGCATGCAGGCGCACCGAATGGTCGGCCGAAACGCACCACTTTTTTCCGAATCGCTCTTCGGCGTACCGTCCGATGAACTCCGAGGCACAGGCGTACCAAGCCGTGGAGTCCCCATCACTCTCATCTGGGCGGGACGGCATGTACCAGCCCTTGATGATTGGCCGCAGGTAGCCGGCACGCAGAAGTGCCTCCCGATCAGCGCGTTCGAGTTGATCCGATCGAAGAACGTGGTGTCCCCTGTCTTGTAGGGCCCTGAAAGACTTGAGTGCCCGAGTAAGCCGACGTTGAGCAGGGGTTGAAGTGGCCATGGGACGTTGCTAGGATATTGCGTTCATTGATTGCTAGGATATCATGTTAATCCATTGCTAGGATATTGCGTTAGCCGGGTTTGTTTTTGGATTAATGATTGATATCCAGCTTGTAATGCAAATTCTCTATATCCCAATAAATACGATGGGCGTGAATTTCAATAAAGTCGCGCATCAGTGAACCTGCTTGTTGCTGCGTAATTTTGTACATCGTGACTAACAACTTGCGATTCACATAACCATGCGCCGTGTAGGCGGACATCACCAAAGCAATTCGTTGTTCTAAATCAGCCTCGGCTAGCCAAGGTGGCGGTAACGTCACCATCGGTGGTGGTCAGCGCGGTGAGCTGCTCACACTCAACGGCCAAACACAAGCCAACGCTCAAAACACCACTGTGGCCAGTGGCGCTCAAATTGATGTGTCTGCTGTGGAGCGCGGCGACGGTGGCCACATTGTGATTTGGGGTGACCAAGCCCGTGTGGCGGGTGCGCTCACAGCGCGTGGCGGCAACACATCGGGCAACGGCGGTCTTATTGAAACCTCGGGCCATGTGATTGATGTGGAGGGTGTCAGCCTTTCAGCCAGTGCCGCCAACGGCAAGGGGGGTGAATGGTTGCTTGACCCGTATGACATTACCGTCTCCACGGGTGCCACCACCAACATCAACAACTTTCTCGGACAATTTTTACCCATAGGCAATAGCTCTGTGGTGTCAACCGCAGCGATTAATAGCGTGCTTAATAGCGGCGTTAGCGTGACGCTGACCACCGCCAACGACAGCGGCACCCAGGCGGGTAATGTAAGGCTCGCCAATGCCATCACCAAAACCTCAGGCGGCAACGCCGCCTTGAACGTGTTTGCCAACGGAACGCTAAGCGTCGAGAGTTCTATCACAAGTACTTCAGGGACTTTGAATATCGGCCTCGGCAGTGTGGGCAATATGTCGATGTGGATTGGTACCAACGTCATCACCTCCAATGGTGGCCTCGTGGCGCTCAGTGCGCCCAACGTCAGTATGACTTACACCACAGTCAATACCTCGGGCGGCCGCTTCACGATCAACAACGGCGCAGGCGTCAGCAGCAACGTTACTTTATTAGGCGCCAATATAAACACGGGGGCTGGCGCAATTGACATCACGGCGAATAACTTCTCCATGAAGACTTTTACGGGTGTTACGCCGAACCTGCCTTCATTGCTTGGCACGACTTCGGGGGATGTGAATATCAACATTACGCGAGGTAGCACCTCAGCGCAATGGCAAATCAAGGGCTCAAATATCACCACCGTTAGTGGCAATATTTCATTGCTAGACACTGTAGTGAATGCAACCAGTCTAGTGGCGAATACTGCAGACGCTGCCAGCATAACCAGTAGCTACATCACGACTAATACGGGCAACATTTCTATAGATGCCAAGGGCAATGTAATCGGATTCCCTAGCGGAAGCTACAGGTTGGCAAGCATATGGAATTCAGTTGTCGCGGTGAATGGCACTAGCCCTAACTCCGTTATTCGTATCAATTCGAATATGACTATGGATGGCGTCACATCAAGTAGTTATCGCGCTGCGCTTGGCCTTCAGGGTGCGACTGTTCGTAACTCTGGAGGTTCGGTCAATATTTCCGGCCAAATAAATAACGTCAAGGTCGGTGGAGCTTACGTTGCAGCAATATGGGACGGAGGGTCGACTATCACTGCTAATAATGTGAGTGTGACAGGTGTCGTTTCGGTTGCGAGCAGCTCAAATTTTTTTGACACTACGACGGGGATGTACTGGAAGAGTGCTGTTACGGGAGCGAATTCCGTCAACATAACAGGTAAAGTTATTTCGCCTCTCCCTGCTAATTACCAATCGATCTCGCTTCTACGTCCCCAAATCATGGGCGGCAACATTAGCATTAATTCATTGAAGGCGTTATCCAGTTCGCCCAACATTACATCCGCAGCGGGTATTTATTCATATACAGCAACCGCAATTGGCAACGCCAGCACCCAAAGTATTAACCTAACTTTGGCTGCGGGAGGCACTCGCACCAATACCGCGACACTGGGCAATGTCACAGCGGCTAATGTGAGCATGAATGTGGGCTCCGTCGATGGCGTTTTGTCCGTCGGTAATGCGACCAACACCAACAGCTCCCTGTCTGCGGCGCTGCTATCGGGCGTTCACACCAACAACTTTGGCATCACTGCTAGTGGTAACGGCACGGTGAACATTGTTAACCTCAGCACGGTCACCGCGCTCAATGGCACAGTGGGTGCCGCCAATTTGTCGGTCAATAGCTCAGGTGCCGGCACGGTGGCCATCACTGGTCCGGTGGCAGGTGCCACCTTGAACGTGTCAGCGCCCAATGCCACGATCGCGGTGGACGCTGCTGGCAACATCACCAGCAGCGGTAATTTGGGCTTGACCGCGAACAATGTCACAAGCGCAGGTACCCTGACTTCAACCAGCGGCAACGTCAGTCTGAGCGGTAACACCACCAACGTAACAGGTGGCTCGATCACGACAGGCGCTAACGGAACTTCGACGATAGGTACCGTCAACGGCACGACCAGTGTGAGTAACGTCACGGTGAATGGCGGCAACGCCCTACTGGAAGGCAACAGTGTGACCACCAGTGGCAACGTGAGTCTGAATACAACCACGGACAGTGTGACCGGTACGATCGTGACGTTAGGTGGCAATGTCACAGCCAACAACACGCTTGCTGTGACGGGCAACAACATAACAAGCAGTGCCAACCTCACGTCGACTAACGGTAATGTGAGTCTGGCAGGTAATACCACCAGCGTGACTGGCGGCTCAATCACTACAGGCATTAACGGTTCATCAACGATTGGTACCGTCAACGGCACAACCAGTGTGAGTAACGTGACTGTCAGCGGCGGCAACGCTACGTTGGAAGGCAGCAGTCTCGCTACCAGCGGCAATGTGAACCTGAACACCACCAACTTGTCGGTGAGTGCCCTCAATGTGAACTTGGGTGGCAATGTCACAGTCAACAACACACTGGCTGTCACAGGTGACAACGTTACCAGCAGCGCTAACCTCACGTCGACCAATGGCAATGTGAGTTTGGCGGGTAACACCACCAGCGTCACAGGTGGCTCGATCACTACAGGCGTTAATGGCTCATCAACGATTGGCAGCGCCAGCGGTACGACTAGCGTGAGCAATGTCACGGTGAATGGCGGCAAACCGATGTGGGTGCCCGCGATGATGTGCTGAGCGTGTCTGGTTCGACCTCGTTGCACCGTCCGGGTCAAGTCAGTGTGGCTACCCTGCGTTATACCGTGCCAGATATGCGCTCGTTCACCAGTCATTCGTTAGGGCTGGTGCATTCGCAAAGCAATGTAGATTCACCGTTTCTGTCTTTTGGCAATGTCACTGGTAAGGGTAGCTACAACGAGTTGAGCTACCGGCAGACCCATTTTTTGAATTGGGGTAAAGACACAGGCTGGAGCAGTACCAAGTTCGTGGGTGATGTGGCTTGGAACAGAGCGCATTCAAACACCTCATTTCTTAGCAGCACGTTGGCCGAGTATTCGGTGTCTTCGCTACCGGTGACTTTGGGGCTAGAGAGCATGTTGAATGTGGGGGCTTCAAATGCGGATGACTGGGTAAAAGACTTCTCCGCTTCGGGTCGTGTTCAAGTGGTGGTGAGCAAAGCGGGGCTGATTTCGAGCCAGTCGGAGTTTCAGCAAGCGCGTGCAGACGCAGGCAGCAGCAGGGCGCTGCGCTTGTTCTTAGATACCCACACCACGCTGTCAGACCAGGCGCGTTTGAATGTGATGTTCTCGGGGCAGTTCAGTACCGACAAGTTGCTGCCTTCGGCTCAGATGCCAATTGCGGGTGACCGCATGGGGGTGCGCGGTTTCATCAATTCGGTGTTGCTGGGCGATGCAGCACAGGTGTTGCGCAACGAGATCGAACCTTTGGTGATGCGCAGCAAGTGGGATGCTTATGTGACGCAGCCCTATGTGTTTTATGACGTGGGTCACAAGCGCGGGGGTAACGATGAGCGGGCTTTGTTGGTGTCTAGCCGAGGCTTAGGCCTTCGTTTAAATCATGTGCAAGCGACGGGTTTTTCGATGGATGTATTTGGGGCGAGAAAAATCCATGGCGCAAGCTTTGACTTGGTGCCCAGCAGCACCAATGAGGTGAGCAAGACCACGTATTGGGCTACAGGAACGTATCGGTTTTAAGTCATGGCGTTTTCATTGGAGCAGTTTGAGAACGCTTGCTACAAGCGTCAGCACGAGTCGGCCGGTCGAGAACTGGCGAGCTTGTTGCAAGGTCTAGATCAGAACTTGGGTGGTCTGGGACAAAACTTTCAAGGGCAAGCCTTGCGTGGTTTGGCACCCCAAGAGATCAATACCCACTTTGCGACACGCATTTGTGCAGCGATGTCGTGTTTGTTTTCTGACCCAGAGTTTCATTTTTCACCCGAGTGGCGAAAGCGCACATTTGAGCTGCACCGCTGGATTTCAGCCTTGTTTGCAGCGAGTCCTTTTCATAATGCCGACCATGTGCTGCGTGCCTTGAATTTGCAGACAGGTGCTGATCAACCACTGACGGTGACGCAACGCGATTTGCACAAGTTTTGCATTCTGTACACACAAGAGTCAGAGATTGAAATTGATTTGACGTCGATGTGGACGCAAGCGCCGCTGTTAACCGCGAGTTTGTGTTTGTCGTTGATGTCACCTCGTTTTCTGGGAACGCAGGCAGCACACAGCAAACGCGAAACGCTGCTGCAGTGGTTGCCCGACCGATTGACCGAGTTAGACAACGTGCTCGATTTGCCGTTTGGCATCGTGCACGATGTGTACATGCATTGCAGCTACGCAGATGGGGCGTACAAGCACAACATCAAAAAATCGATCAACGGGCTCATTCGTCGTTATTTGCTGCTGCGTGAAGGTCTGCAAGATCGCGTGACACGCAATCAGCCCGGCGCCGCTCATTGGGTCGATGGCAAACCCGTGGTGTTGGTGGTGATGGAGTGGTTCAACAGTTCGCACTCCGTCTACCGCACACACTCACGGAGTTTGCTGGCATTGCGTGAACGTTTTCATGTGGTGGGCATGGGTTCTGCGATGGCTGTGGATGAGGCAGGTCGCGCCGTGTTTGATGCGTTCATTGCCTTGGACCCAAACAAGGCCTTGGTCGATCAAGTGCGCGATGTCATGCAACACGCGCAGCGCTTACAGCCTTCGGTGTTTTATTGCCCAGCGGTGGGCATGTTCCCGCTCACCATCTTTTTAGCCAATTTGCGTTTTGCGCCCATTCAAGTGGCCGCGTTGGGCCATGGCGCAAGCACCATGGCCGAGTGCATGGATTACTACGTGTTGGATGAAGACTTCATTGGGGACCCCGCATGCTTCAGTGAAACCTTGATACGCATGCCTGTTGACAGCATGCCTTTTGTGCGCAGCAGTTCGCAAACCGAGTTGACGCCTGTGATGCGCGAGAACCCCGATGTGGTGCGGGTGGCAGTGGCTTCGTCGCTGATGAAGTTCAATCCCAGGTTTTTGCAGGCGTGCCAGCAAATCGTGGCGCGCAGCCGAGTGCCCGTAGAGATGCATTTCATGCCAGGCATGGCGATTGGGTTGGGTCATGTGCAGCTCAAGTCGTTGGTGGCCAGGTACATGCCCACGGCGGTGGTGCATGCGCATTTGCCATACCCCGAGTACATGCAGGTGTTGAACCAATGTGATCTCTACATCAACCCTTTCCCCTACGGCAATATGAACGGCATCGCCGACATGGCGTTTCAAGGCTTGGTGGGCGTGTGCCGTACGGGGCCTGATGTGCACGAACATATTGACGAAGGCATTTTTCAACGCTTGGGTTTGCCCGATTGGTTGATTGCTAGCACCGACGAAGCCTATGTGCAAGCAGCGGTCAGATTGGCAGAAAACCACACCGAGCGACTGGCGTTGCGTCGCGATTTGCTCGAACGCCAAGCGGTTGAGGTGTTGTACCAAGGTCGTCCAGAAGTGTTGGGTCAAAAACTACTGGCGCTGGTAGAGGCGTTGAATCAATAGGGACGAATATGTCAGAAGAAATTCAAGCGTTGCATGTGATCAGTGGGTTGCCTCGTTCGGGCTCGACCTTGTTGTCGTCCTTGCTGTCGCAAAACCCGGATGCGTATGCCAGTATTTCCAGCCCTTTGCTGGGCGCCATGCTGGCGGTTCGAAATCAGCTGAATATGGCTGATTACAGTGCCTCGAGTTTGATTCAAGAAGATGAACAACTCGAGCTGTACCGCAACATGATCAAGGGGTATTACGCCAGCCGCCGTGGCGCACGAAAGATTATTTTTGACACCAACCGTCTGTGGACAGCCAATCTGGGTCTGTTGCATGCGCTGTCGCCCAACAGCAAGGTGATTGTGTGTGTGCGCAATATGGCAGCTGTGCTGGACAGTTTTGAACGTTTGTTTCGCGTCAATCCGTTTGTGTTGCCCAAGTTGTTTGGCGGGCCTCACGAATGGGGCACTGTGTATAGCCGGGTCGACACCATGATCTTGCGTGACCGTCAGGTTGGTGGGCCGTGGATTGCGCTGAAAGAGGGCTTGTACAGCGAGCACTCGTCCAAGCTTTTGTTGGTGGAATATGACTTGTTGGCGCAATCGCCTTTGCAGGTGCTCGAGCAGATCTACAACTTCTTGGGGATGACGCCTTACCAAGGGCATCACTTGGATGGGTTGTCCTTGCTCGATTCCGAGAAGGTCAAGGTCAAACAGTTTGATGACAACTTGGGCGCACCTTTGCTGCACCAACTCAAAGACGAGGTGCGTTACGAAACCCGTCCAAGTGTGTTGCCGCCCGATCTGTTGACGATGTTGTCGGACTTGAATTTTTGGAATTCCATGGACGGCACGGAAGCCAAAATGCTGCGCGCAACCTGATAGCTGCACTGCTGTGAGCCACGCTGTGAATACGCATTTGCACCCTCAAGCTTTGGCCGTGAGTCGGCTTGACCGCCAGCGTTTGAACGGTCATTCCGGCAAGGTCATTTGGTTCACAGGTTTATCGGGTTCGGGCAAGTCCACTTTGGCCAATGCGTTGGATGTGGCCTTGCATGCCCGCGGCAAGCGCACTTATTTATTGGATGGCGACAATGTGCGCCGTGGACTCAACCGTGATTTGGGTTTTTCAGATGCAGACCGAGTCGAAAACATTCGCCGCATTGCCGAAGTGGCACATTTGATGATGGATGCCGGGCTGATTGTGATGACGGCTTTTATTTCACCGTTTGCACGTGAGCGCGATATGGCCCGCGCGCTGATTGGTGCGGACAATTTTTTAGAAATTTACGTCAACGCACCTTTGGCGGTGTGCGAGCAGCGGGATGTGAAGGGTTTGTACAAGCTCGCACGCGCAGGCAAGATCGCACACATGACAGGCATTGACAGCCCTTATGAAGCACCTGTCGCGCCTGATTACACGGCGCAGACTGATGAAAAATCTCTGACCGATATCGTTCACGAGTTGTTGCAACTTCTGTGAGCGAATGCGCGGTGAGGCGCGCAGGCGTAACGCCAATGTGGTCTCAAACGTTGACGCAAATAATTAAATATTCGAGTCAACAGCTGTGATTCCGCGCTCGTTGAAGGTGTACTCCAACTTGGAGTTGTTCAACCACCGTAAAGGAATTTATATGAACAAGCTGATTGCCACTTTGATCGTTGGTGCATTTTCTGCCGCGGCGTTTGCCGTGACACCTGCGGCGCCGGCGACGCCAGCAACACCTGCTACCGCTGCTTCAGCAGCGAAGGCAGAGGCCGCACCAGCGGCGAAGAGCGAGGGCAAGCACCTCGGTCAAGAGAAGAAGGTGGCTAAAAAAGCCGAAGGTGCTAAGAAGGCAGATGCCGCGCCTAAAGCAGACGCCGCTAAGTAAGCCACCCGCTGCGTTGCGCAGTTAGGCCGGGGTTGTTTGCAGCGCTGCAGCGCTTGCAATGACCCCGCCACCCAAACACACATCCCCGTCATACAACACGGCCGACTGGCCTGGTGTGACGGCCCACTGAGGATCATCAAAGGCGAGCACCAGCTCGCCTTCTTCGTTGTAGCTCAGCGCGCACGGGGCATCGGCTTGGCGATAGCGCGTTTTGGCCGCGTATCGACCAAGTGTTGGGGCGTGCGGTGCACACCAACTCAGATCGTCGGCGTGTAGTGAGCCGTAGAGCAACCACGGATGGTCATGGCCTTGCACCACGTACAAGGTGTTGGTGGCCAAATCTTTGCGGGCCACAAACCATGGCTGGTGTTCGCCACCACCACGCTGTGCGCCTTTTTCTTTGAGGCCGCCAATGCCCAAGCCTTGGCGTTGCCCAAGCGTGTAAAAACTCAGACCCACATGCGTG
>Ga0228699_1001297_pt1 | contig 13227 bp, 8 predicted proteins | sample McNCre217_Aug_MG_FD_178016 | JGI IMG/M metagenome (GOLD analysis project Ga0228699, IMG submission 178016) | Freshwater microbial communities from McNutts Creek, Athens, Georgia, United States - 2-17_Aug_MG | ecosystem: Environmental > Aquatic > Freshwater > Creek | place: USA: Georgia...
CGAAAGTGAGCTCGCCCGGAATATCGGCTTGGCTATCGCAGCTATTCACAAATTGCCCCTTTCGGTTGTCGAAAATGCCAACCTGCCTGAATTTACTCCAGAAGAGCTAGTGAGAGCTCGAACCGCAGATTTGGACCGGTTCGCCTCGACTGGCAAAGTGCCTTCGGTGCTTTTGTCCCGTTGGGAAGCCGTTCTCGAAGACGTGAATATTTTTAGATTCCAGCCGACCATTGTTCATGGCGCGCTAAATGGTGACACCGTTCTTGAAGAAGGTGGGCGCGATGTAGTGGGCGTTTTAGCCTGGGGGAATCTCAAAATCAGCGATCCAGCGATTGACCTAGCCTGGGTTTTCGGGGTTCAAAATGACCCACTTGCAGATGCGGTCTTGGCCGCCTACTCGGCATCGCGCAGCGTCACCGATGCGGGTTTGCGACAGAGAGCAATTCTCTACAGCGAGTTTGACCTCGCGCGTTGGCTATTGCATGGCTTGAACAAGGGTGACCAGCTCATCATCGATGACGCTATCGAGATGCTGACCAAACGAGCCGAAGAAGTCGAATCCGGAGTTGTCGGCCGACTTACCGCCGCCCCGATTCACGAGCCGGAATTCGTTCCGTTTATGGATTCGCCGATCGAAATCGTTGACACCGTCTACACGGATTTCAATGATCCGAGCCAATCATTCGAGATTATTGAGATCAATGAACTCGACTCGACCGAGGATCCGGAAGTGACATCTGGGTTAGCTACCGATGACGATGATGAGTTTGAAATTGTGAAGATTGACGAGTCTCTGGCAACCGCGGAAATTCAGGTGGTCGATGACAAAACTAAGCCGATCGAACTACCGCAAAAGACTGACAACGAACTTTTCTAAACTGCTATTTCCTCCCATAGTTGGAGCAATTCAGACTCGCTGAAAAGTTTCACTGGTTTAACCTCCGCGTCATCGGCCACAAAATAAAAGCTCGCCTCTATCTCTTCGATTGGCCGGCCGCTAAATCTTGAATAGGCAACTCGATAGAGCGAAAGTTGCAGGGCCCGAAGATCTGCATCTTCATCGTTCTTGGGTTTTTTACCGGTTTTCCAGTCGACAATCTCGACACCAGAATCAGTGCTAAAGACCGCATCTAACTTGCAAATGAATGTATTAGCCCCGATAGTCACCTGAATTTCGCGCTCAATTTCAAGTGGCTGGAGTTTGGCCCAGCGTGAGTTTTCGAAATTCTGCTGCAGAATTCGAATCGCTTCCAGATCTAGCTCGTCATTGAGATTATCTGCTGAATCTAAGCCCTCGGCCAGGTGTAGCGAGCCAAATCTTGCTTCAACCCAGGAATGGAATAACGTGCCATTGCGGGTTTGTTTATAAGGCTTCTGCGGCACCGGCCTGCGATAGCGTTCCATCAAATTAGGCAGATCAGCGACAAAATCCTTAAAACGGGATGCGGGAATTCTCACTGGCAACTCAACGATTTGCGCTTCGTCAAATTGCTCAGCTTTTTCAGCGAGCAGCAGGTCGATTTCCGATTGAATTTTGTCTCCGAAGGAAATCGCCTGTTCGAGTTCGGCCCGATTATCGATTGCTTGTCGGGTAGTGGCCGCCGCAGATTCGACGATGGGCCGGTGGCGAAGGCCTAATGGGTCCAGAGGCCAGGTTTCGACTTGGGAGGTCTCAGTAAGCGGGTTGGCGTCCGACTGGATTTCGGGAAGTTGGTATCCGGCCAAACTTTCCAGTTCCAACGCAGTCAGCAAAAAGGCTGAAGCCGCCCTCGGCTTCTTATTTGAAGGTTTCCAATATGAACCTGTCAACAACAACTCGTGCTTAGGTCTTGTCACGGCCACGTAGACCAGACGAGTTTCTTCGAGCAACTGATGTGATTTGGCCGCTATTTTGAATTCGGCTTGGCTCTTTTTAGCTTCTTGTTGCGAGCCGACACCCCGGTAGTTCCAGACTGGAAGTGAGTCTTTGTCGCCACGCAGTGGATATGGCAAGCGACCAACACCTAGCCAACCGGTTCCGCCCTTGCCTTCGCCAGGAAAGTCTCCCTCGACCAAATTCGCGATGGCCACGTTGTCCCATTCGAGGCCTTTGGCCGCGTGGATGGTCAGAACCTGAACCACTCCTCTTTCCGGGTTGGTGCTTGGAACTTCGAACCGCTCCCTTTGATCGGCAAAATCTAGCCAATCTAAGAATGCGCCAAGATATGGGCGATTGTTATTTGCCGCATAACTGCCGACCACGCCAGCGAAAGCATTCAGGTGTGACATTGGATTTTTGCGCCTCGGGTTTGCCGTAACCTCAATGTCTAGCCAGAGTTCTTGCTCAACCACACGAACGAATTCGACAAGTGGCAACCCAGTGCGCCTTCGGAAATTTCTTAGGGTTTGTGCCGCATCTTTTAGGCGCGGTAAACCGACGTCACTGAAACCGATTTTCTCGGGATTCTTTTCTTCCAACAAGAGATCTAGTGCGTCAACAATCGATACGGCATCTTCGCGCGCCAACCCCTCCTGCTGCTTCATCTTTAGGGCTTCATCCTCGGTTTTAACGAGTCGACTTGCATATCGATGCAGCCGCTCTATATCTTTGGCCCCGATTCGCCATCGGGGGCCAGTCAGCAATCGAATGAGCTGCGACCCGGCATCTGGCGAGTGAACAACTCGGAGGGCACAAACCAAATCAACAATTTCGGCCATTTCAAGGAGACCGCCAAGACCGACGACCTCAACATCAAGCCCGAGACCGTCCATCGCCTCCACAAAAAGCGGCATCTGGCTTCGCTTGCGCATCAAAAGAGCACCGGTATTCTCGAGCTGCATTCGATCTTTGAACCAAGCCGCAACTGCTGCGGCTTCTCGATGCATATCTTGCTCGAATTGGATTGCAACGCTGCCCTCGCCAGCATCTTCACGTGGTGTAAGTGTGACAACTTTTAAGTCTCCGGTGAGCTTATTTGCCAATTCGAGAACTCTCGCAGGGTTGCGCCAAGAGGTTGAAAGGGTGAAGTCTTTGGGCTCTCCCCCGAAGTCGGCATAGAACTCGGAGAGGTTGGAGGCGCTTGCCCCACGCCAGCCGTAAATGGACTGGTTAGGGTCTCCTACCGCAAAAACTGAACAGCCCCGATAAAGGTTTTTCAGCAATCTGGTCTGTAGGTACGAGGTGTCTTGATATTCATCAAGCAGGACCTGAGTGTAGGTGTCGCGCTCGCGAATTCCGGCTGCGGGAACCTCCCGAACTGCACGTTCGGCCAGGGCTACCTGGTCACTGTAATCTACAAACCCCTGGCGCCTTTTCTCGGCCGAATAGGCCTCAGCGAGTTTGGCAATGACGGGCGTGCCGGCCAAAGGCCTTAGGATTTCGACCATGTAGGCATAGGGGCTTGTGTCACTTGACCCGGACTTCTTTGGAAGCTCACTCAAACTTGCGCCGATGTCAGTAATGAGATCTTCTACTTGAGCGGCCGAAACGATGTTGTCGTTCATTTCCTGGGCAAGTGACAGCACCGCATCAACAAGAGGATTGAGGTTTAGGTCGAGTTCGACCAGCCTGCTGTCAATCTCGCTGCCGTATCTCACTATTACCTCGCGAGCCAATTGAAATGCTGCCGCTTCAGTAAGTAATGCGGCCTCAGGCTCATAGCCAATTTGTAGAGCGAAATCTCGAAACAGGCTGTTGGCATAAGAGTTGTAGGTGGAGATATTTGGCGGTGCGAAATCATATTCGAGATCAGCTGGCCAATATTCACTGTCTCGAAGTTTTAGCAGGCTCTCGTAAATTCGCTTGCTCAGTTCGGCGGCGGCCTTGCGAGTAAAGGTCAACCCAAGTATTTGCTCGGGTCTGGCAAAACCATTGGCAACCAACCAAAGCACCCGCACCGCCATTAGCTCTGTTTTGCCACTTCCTGCTCCGGCAACAACTAAAGATGGCGAGTCAATTGCTGCGTCTTGAACAGCTGCCTCTTGCTCTGGTGTCAGCGAGTATGACTTGATGACCGAGAAAACCTGATTGGCCGAGTATTTGAATTTAGCCGCCATAGGAAACCGCCTTAGTCAGGTGTATTTGGCAGCTGCCGAATTCATTGCTGTTGTTGCAGTGCGAGTCGATTTGGGCGATAAAAATCTGTTCCGTCATGGCCATGCCATCAACAGCAGTTTGAACTAGACGTTCAAATTCAAGCTTTGATCCTTCATCATTGGCCAACGATGCCTGCTCGCGTTCAACTGGCTTATCGCCGAGCCCGACGAGAACCAATTTGGCTCCGGCGAGCTGAGCTTCGCGGGTCAGGCCAGGCATATTTGCGAAGGCTCCATTTTCAAACGCCAGTTGGTAGAGACCTAATTGGGCATGCTGACGAACATCTTCGGCGCTAAATGCTTTGGACCCGGTCTTTAAGTCGACAATCATGACACGACCGTCAGGGTATAGCTCGATTCGGTCTACCTGCCCACGGATGCGAGCCTTACCTGATTCAAATTCAAAATTAACCTCACGCCCCAGAACTTGCGCGCCTTCAATTTCAAATTTTCGAAGGTATTGAACCATGTTGGCGATCATTTTCTTGGCTCTACGCTGGCCGGATTCCTCGAGCCAGGCCGATTCAAAATTGAGGGTGTGCCATTTTGACTCGACTAGCCCCCAAAGGGACTCCTCGTTAATTTCAGCGCCAAGCTCTAGTGCTTTGTGAACCAGCGAGCCTAAATTTGCTGAAAATGTGTTGTCGCCGCCACCGTGCGCATTTAGGAACCAGTGAAGTGGGCACTTCAAGAAGTTTTCTAGCTGCGAAGGCCTGATCCAAACTTGTGCTTCTGAATCGTTTAGATCTACTAGGGGCTCATTGGTTGAAAGTTGTAGAACACCGTACCAACTGTCTGGATGTGCACCGGCGACACCCGCCCCCGACAATCGCGCCAAGCCAAGTGCTATCGAATCTTGCTCGGCCTTGGAGTTAGTCTCGGCAAGCCTTCGACGAAGTGTGCCGCTCATACCTCGGAGGGTAAGTTGACTTCCCTGGTAGGTTTCTCGTTCTGGAATTTTGCCGGCCATAAGCCCAACAAACTGGGAGATTTGGTTGTCTTCGGAGTCGGTGGCTGAAATCAGGAGGCGCTCCGAGGCCGCACCGACTGCCTTATAGAGCAGTCTCAGCTCATCTGGAAGTTCTGATTTCGAAGTTGCTGTAACTTGCTCGATTCTCTGATTTTGAAGTGCGTCTAGAACGGTTGCCCCCAACAACGAGGAACGCGGCCTCAGATTCGGCCAAACACCTTCGATTAGTTCCGGTAAAGCCACGACTTTGAACCGTCGCCCGATCAAGCCAGATGGAGTGGTCAGTGTCACGCGGTTTACGGATGAATCGGTCAATGCCAAAGTGTCTTCAGGGAGCTCCAGGGACAGCTGTTGGGCAACGAAAACGCGAGGGTCTCCCTCGGGGTGACGCTCAACAAATCGATTGGCAGCTGCAAACAGGGCAACAACCGCATCGAGGTCTCGGTTGGCTTGGAGCGCTACCTCTCCAACCCCTCGCGAAAGCGTCTGCCAGCCCTTCTCAAAGCCGCTCACATTCCAGATGTGCCAGAGCAGGTCTTCAATGCTTTTGGTTGAATCAGACCCGATTTGAAGTGCGCCCTGGAACATTTTCAAATAACGCTCGGCTTTGCGCGCCTCAGCTCCTCGGATGCTCGCAAGAGACTCGGGGCTTTCAAAAAGGGCAACCAGCAATTCATCGCTGTTTCGAAGACCATCAGCCAAGAGTTCTTCGCGGCGCAGGGCCCGCCTGAGACGCCTAAGTTCGAGGGTGTCTAACCCGCAAAAAACCGAGGTCAAGAATTCAACGGCTAGCTGAGGTTCGATTGGTCTTTGGTTTAGCGCTAGGTCAGCTAGCTGAAGAAGCGATCTGGACGCGAATTCATCTTTGAGGGCTGACTCGGAACCAAGAATGTGCACCGGAACAGATTCGTTTGCAAGCGAAGCCGCAAGTTTTCGCAGGCTCACCCTTGAGCGGCCAACCACGGCAAGTTCATTCCAGTTGTAATTTTCAAAAAGGTGCAATTCACGAAGTCGCCTAGCCAGCCAGGCAAACTCCCCTGTCTCGTGGTTGAAAACCCGTGCCTCAAAATTGCTGGCATCAGAAGCGCCGGCTTCTGCAACAAGTTTGGTTTGTTGAGCAACCAAAGACTTCCGCTGACGGCCCGCCCTAGCCGTGTCAATTTGCCGGTTCACCTTGGCTAAGACCTCAGACAGTTCGACCGGCCTTGAGCTATCTATCGGTCCAAGGAAAATTGTTTCCGTCTTGCCGCGTCGATCAATCGAAACCGCATCGGCGAGATTAGCCATTGCCCGAGGGTCGGCGGCTCGAAAACCAAGAGTTGATGCATCGGGATCACCAAACAGCACCAATCCTCTAGAAGAACCGGCAAGAACTCGAAGAAGTTTCATGGCCGCGGGTGTGAGCTCTTGAGCGTCATCAACAATGATTTGACGAATATCTGCGATTTCTGCAGGCCAGCTCTTGGTTTTTCTGAGCCAGTCGCCCGCGATTCTTAGCAAAGATGAAGTGTCGAATCGGCCTTGGTATTCGGAACCGCTCACTACAGCCAAGTACGAATTGAATAACTTGGCAGAAGCCACCCATTCTGGCTTCTGGTGCTCGATTCCCAGGGACTCAAGTTCGCTCGGATTCAAGCCATGTTCAAGACAGACGGTCACTAAGTCGCGTAGCTCTGCCCTGAAGCCCTTCAAACCGAGCACCGAAGCATTTAGTTGGGTGGGCCAACCCTCACCAACTTCAGGCACGCCCGCCGCGATGAATTCTTCGATCACCTGAGCCAATATTTGGTCTTGTTCGCTACCGCTAATTAGTTCAGGAAGCCGCTGCCCCTCAGCAAGTGCCTTTAGCCGTAAAACTCCAAAGGCGAACGAGGTGAGGGTTCGGGCAAGCGGGCCGGGAGTGGCGCCCTGTAGCCCCAGAGCCAGCTCATCACGTACTCGGTTTGCACTCTCTCGGTTGGCCGCCAAGAACAGCACCTGCCCCGCCGCGGTCTTGGCCATCGATCGATAAAAAAGAGCCTTGGCGGCCTCGGTCTTGCCCGAGCCAGGAACCCCGTAAACCGTAGCTACATCGGCCAAACCCAAATTGGCAGCATCAGATTGGCTCTGCGTCAGTGAATCAACGCGAGCGATCTTCATCGATGTCTTGAAATGCACCTCTGCCATGCGCTCAAAACTACCTTGTGGCAGTGACATTTAGGCGAATGGCCAATCATTCGAGGTAATCTAGACACATGGATATCAGAATCGGAATCCGCGACAGCGGCCGCGAAATTAGCTTTGAATCGGCACAAACTGCTGCCGAAGTTGAGGCCGCAGTGGCAGCCGTTCTCGAAGGCGGCAATAATTTCTTGAAGCTCTCAGACAGCAAGGGCCGCCGTTTCATAATTCCAACCGAAGCCCTTGGCTATGTAGAAATCGGTGAGGAAGAGACACGTCGAGTTGGGTTTATCGCCTAATGGAACTGCTATTCATCGCAATTTACGCGGCAATTCTCGGCCTCGTCGCCCCATATTTGGGCATCAACACCAAGCAAATGGGCTCACTGGTTCCAGGTGCAATTGCCCTGGTCAAGGGTGCTGCTGCTTGGGCCGTTCTCACCTGGTGCGGAATGCACTATGACCAAGCCTGGATCTGGCTCATCGTAATGTTGGCAATGCCTGCGGCGATGGTCGTTGGCGTTCGCTGGCTAGGCAACAAGCGCGCCTAATTACCCTAGAAATTATGAACCCGCGAATTTACGCGGTGAGACCCAAAGCATCCATGCGCACGGTGTGTGCGCCAATAAGTTCTGAGATTAAAGGCTCAATTTTGGCGTAAGCGGCCAGATTTAGGTCACGTTCTTCACTGGCGCTAAGTTTCTTGGTCTTCGGGAAACCGGCCAATTTGCGGTTGTCGAATGCGCCACGAAGTTCGAGCAAGACATCGCCCATCAAGCGACGCCCCCAGAGTGCCAAGTTCGAGGCCAACTTCTCATCGGCAGCCATTGATTCCAATAAAACACGTTTGGCAAAGGCCTCAAATTTTTTGTCATTCAATGCGCGCTCGACCTCGGCTCGCAAGGTTGGCTCCAGACCCACTGCCAGGCGTCGATAGAAATCATCGAGGAGCCCGGACACCAAATAGACCTTGATGATGCTTTCGTGCCAGCTGTTGCCGGTGGTTCGTGAGTGAAAAGTTTCAATTCGCTCAACGTATGGATCCATTGAGTCGGTTGGGTCAAATCCTAAGCCCACCAGCTTTTTCGAAATTGCTCGGTACTTATCGAAACTTTTTGCGGCCGCCTCGGAAAGCTCGGCCTTGTACTGAGTCTTAGGCGAAAACTTTAGTTCGTTGGTCAGAATCTCAAATTGACTCAGCTGAAGATAGGCAAGCTGGCCCAGAAATTCCCGAGGCTCGGGCGTATAAGGCTTAAGATCAATGGCCTCCGTGTTGCGGGCAACGCGCTCCTCGCGGGTTGGCAAAGTGAACTTTCGTGCACCCTTGCGCAGTTGCTTGAACCAATTGAACATCTTTCAAGAATACTCATCTCCGAGCCCGTTAGGAAAGCGAAGAGTAGACTGGTCGAGACTTAGGAGCACTATTGAATTTCGCCGAATTAGGCATCGATGCAGACATCGTTGAAGCCCTCGAATCTCGAGGCATCACCAGCCCGTTCCCAATCCAGGAACAGGCCATCCCGGTTGCCCTAACTGGTCAAGACGTGATTGGGCAGGCTAAAACCGGAACCGGTAAGACCTTGGGTTTCGGTCTGCCACTTTTGCAGAGCCTTGGCAAAGACCCTGAAAAAGGCGCGAAAGCTCTGGTTGTAGTGCCAACTCGCGAACTTGCGATTCAGGTCGCCGATGACTTGAAACTTGCCTCGGCGAACCGCTCCACAATGGTCGCCGCAATTTATGGTGGCAAGGCCTATGAAGAGCAGGTGGCCGAGATTAATGCCGGTGCTCAAGTTATCGTCGGCACACCTGGCCGCCTAATTGACCTTTCGAAGCAGAAACTTCTTGACCTAGGCAACATTCGTTTCATGGTTCTAGATGAAGCAGATGAGATGCTGGACCTGGGCTTCTTGCCTGACGTTGAGCGCTTGTTTGCCTACACCCCAGATGGCCGCCAGACCATGTTGTTCTCGGCCACAATGCCGGGAACCATTGTCACCATGGCCCGCAAATACCAGAACCGCCCGGTGCACATTCGCACCAATGACCCCGATGAAGGTCAGACCAAGGCAGATATCAAGCAGTTGGTCTATCGCGCTCACGCACTTGACAAGGATGAGGTTGTTGGCCGAATCCTTCAGGCTGAAGGACGCGGCAAGACCGTAATTTTCACTAAGACCAAGCGCCAAGCTTCGAAGGTTTCAGAAGAACTGATTGACCGTGGCTTCAACGCCACCGCCCTACACGGTGACATGACCCAGGAGGCTCGCGAGCGCTCGATGGCCTCATTCCGCACGGGCAAGAAAGACATTTTGGTGGCCACCGAAGTTGCTGCTCGCGGCATCGATGTGGACGACGTAACTCACGTGATCAACTACACAATTCCAGAGGACGAGAAAGCCTATCTTCACCGCGTTGGTCGCACTGGCCGCGCCGGTCGCCTTGGCATCGCAGTGACCTTTGTTGACTGGGAAGACCTGATTCGCTGGGGCCACATCAACACCGCTCTAGAATTTGGCCAACCGGACCCAACCGAAACCTATTCGAGCTCGGCTCACCTATTCGAAGATCTGAACATCCCTGCTGGCACCAAGGGCCGAATCGCTAAATCAAAGCGCCCTGAGGGTTGGAAGCCTGGCGATGATGAAAAGCCTCGTGGCAACCGCGCAAATTCTGGCCGTCCTGGTGGCCAATCGGGCAATAACCACAAGGATGGCGCTGGCCGCGGTGACAAAGATCGCCGTCGCGGCGGCGACCGGCCGCACAAGGCAAGTTCAACTCAGGCCTCCGGAGACAAGCAGGCGGAGGGTTCGTCGGCAAAGCCTGAAACTCACGGTGGCGGCGAGCACCAGCGCCCGGCAACACCGCGCACACGCAACCGAACTCGCACCCGTGGCGGTCAATAAAATCTAAAGTTGCGCTGGTGTTCCGTTTGCAGCCGAAATGATTCGATCAAGCATTTCCGGCGTGGTTGAATTTTCGCCAAGGCGATTCGGTTTACCCAGAACTCCGTGATAGTCGCTGGATCCGGTGACGATTAGATCATGTTTGGCGGCCAACCCCAAGAGCCATTCGCGAGCAACTTCGGGCACCTCACGGTGATAAACCTCAAAACCGGCGAGCCCCCCAGCAATCAGTTTTTCGAAGTGTTCTTGAGGCAAGTCTCCGCGGTCGAGGTTATCTGGTGCGCCGCCGAGAGGGTGGGCGATAACCGGAACTCCCCCGGCTGCCCTCACCAAATCGATAGCTTCAAATACATCTGCGGTTTCCGCGGGGATGTAATAGCCACCGCTCTTGGAAAGAATCGATTCGAAAGCTTCACTTCGATGGGCAACGACACCCAACTGAACCAAGGCATCTGCCAAGGCCGGGCGCCCGATGGTTGCCCCCTCGGTTAGCTGCTCCAGTACTAAATCCCAGGTGATATCAAAATCTCTGGCCAGCAAATCAACCATGGACCTGGCCCTGGTTTCTCGAGTCGCAACCGAATCACCGAGCACCGTTTTGAGACCAGCATGCCCAGGGTCTGGCAGATAGGCCAGTAAGTGGACACTGATCCACCGAGTTTTTCCGCCTCTTTGAACCTCGGCCCTAGTGGTGACCTCAATTCCAGGCACAAAACCCAGCCCAAGTCGGCGTGCTGCCAGACTCGCCTCGGCCCAACCGCTCGTGGTGTCATGGTCGGTGAGTGCAAGGATGTCGACCCCGGCCATAGCAGCCTGCTCAAAAACCTCGGTTGGCGATTCCTTGCCATCCGAGCGCGTCGAGTGAGAGTGCAGATCAATAATCATTTACCCCAGATTACCTCGCGAAAATAACTCGGTCGCTGGCAATGGCAGAATAAAGGCATGGGTAAATCGGCAAAGCGTGAAGAGCAGGATTCAAATCGCTCACGCACCCCAAATAGCCATGAATTTCTGGAATACATGGGTTCGCATTGGGCGCCGAGACCAAAACCTGAAACGCAGCCTTCTCCGGCCGCCGAATTCACGCCAAAGCGCCGTGCAAAAGTTGCCGCTGCCTTTGCCGGTGAAGTAATACGGATCGATGCCGGAGCCGCAAAGACTCGATCCAACGACACCGAATATCGCTATCGCCCGCACTCGACATTTGCCCACCTGACTGGCTGGGGTTCGGCCACCGTGCCAGACTCGGTGCTCATCATCGATGCTCGTGAATCGGTCACCAGGTCAGTTTTATTTTTGCGCCCCACGGCTGGCAAAGGCACCAATGAATTCTTTGCTGACTCTGCCATCGGTGAGTTTTGGGTGGGTGAACGACCAACGCTAAATCAGGTCAGTGACCTGCTTCAACTTGAAACCCAAGACCTTGCCGATCTCGAGGAATACCTCGAATGGGTAGGTAAAAATGTGATCACCCTGGAGCATCCCGCTTTGGCGGAATTTGTCTCAGAACTGCGATTAGTGAAAGACAAATACGAGATCGGTGAGATGCGCAAGGCGGTCGCGTCCTCCATTGATGGGTTCCAAAGCATCGCTCAAAGTCTCGAACTAGCAATTGCTCATCCGCGCGGTGAGCGCGTAGTCGAAACTGCTTTTTACAGCCAGGCCAGAACCTCGGGCTACGACCTCGGTTATGACACCATCGCTGCCGCCGGCCACCACGCCTGCACGCTGCACTGGATCACAAACGATGGCCCGGTGCGAGATGGCGATCTGATTTTGGTGGATGCCGGTGTGGAGGTAGAAACCCTTTATACCGCCGACGTGACTAGAACTTTGCCAATCAATGGCAGGTTCACTCCGATACAGCGCGAGATTTATGAGGCCGTTCTTGAGGCCGCCGACGCAGTTTTCAAGATGGCAAAACCGGGAGTCAAGTTTCGAGAGATGCATGCCACCGCGATGAAGGTGATTGCCAAGAAAACTCACCACTGGGGCTTCTTACCTAGCTCGGTCGAAGATTCGCTCAAGCCTGAGAATCAGCATCACCGACGATGGATGGTCCACGGCACCGGGCACCACTTGGGATTGGACGTGCACGATTGCGCTCAAGCCAGACGAGAAATGTCACTGGACGCCGAGCTGAAACCCGGGATGATTTTCACCATCGAACCTGGCCTCTATTTCCACCGCGATGATTTGCTCGTGCCGGAATCCTTCCGCGGAATTGGCGTTCGGATCGAGGATGATGTGCTGGTCACAAAAAACGGTGTTGAAAACCTGACTGCTGGATTGCCGCGAACTGTCCCGGAGATCGAATCCTGGTTAGCTAGCGCCAAAATCAAACGAGAGATGCGATGACGCTTAGCGCCCTAAACCAAGCTTTATCCTCTGTGATTGATCCGGAGCTTCGCCTGCCCCTAACAGAACTGGACATGGTTGGTGTAGTTACTCTGGAGCAAGGCAAAGCTTCCGTGCAAATTAAGTTGACTGTGGTCGGTTGCCCAGCATCGGCAAAAATCGAACGCGAGACCCGTGAGGCCGTGCTCAAGGTGCCAGGCATTGACTCCGTCGATGTGCGACTTGATGTTATGACCCAGCTTGAGCGAGACGCCTTGAAGGCTAAATTGCGCAACGGCAAACCACCTCGGTTCAATCCATTTGGCGCAGATACGCTTACCCGAGTTTTCTTAATTGGCTCCGGCAAAGGTGGCGTAGGAAAGTCCTCGGTCACCACTAACCTCGCCGTGGCCTTGGCTAAAGAGGGCTTCCGCGTGGGCTTAGTTGATGCCGACATCTACGGCTTCTCGATACCGGGTCAACTGGGCCTTACCGACAAACCAACGCGCGTCGACGAAATGATCCTGCCCCCGGTCTCTGAAGATGGCGTCAAAGTAATTTCGATTGGAATGTTTCTTGAAGACAGCAAACCGGTGGCCTGGCGAGGGCCGATGCTACACCGGGCCATCGAACAATTCCTCTGCGATGTGTTTTGGGGAGACCTAGATTTCTTACTAGTTGACCTTCCGCCAGGCACTGGAGATGTAGCGATCAGTCTGGGCCAACTGTTACCAACTGCCAAGACAATCGTCGTTACGACCCCTCAGGTTGCAGCGGCTGAAGT
>Ga0228699_1001298_pt1 | contig 13222 bp, 26 predicted proteins | sample McNCre217_Aug_MG_FD_178016 | JGI IMG/M metagenome (GOLD analysis project Ga0228699, IMG submission 178016) | Freshwater microbial communities from McNutts Creek, Athens, Georgia, United States - 2-17_Aug_MG | ecosystem: Environmental > Aquatic > Freshwater > Creek | place: USA: Georgia...
CAGACCCATCAATCAATGCAAAGCAATAGTCTGATATACAGCCGTTAATAGAACCGGAATAGTGATGCTTCTCAATGAAATCCCGAATCTGATTCCTTTGAGCAACAACTACTCGAAAGTTCTTGATCTGCCGATCAACCATTCAAAGGTTCTTCTTTGCTTTCCGGCATAACCTCGGTCAGCATATCGTCAGCCGAAGTTTCTTCACTGATAGGGTTATCCCCTACCATGTCTTCTTCAAGTTTCTTTTGTGTGGTCATACGTTCTCCAATGACATGCGGTTAGACTTCTTGGATGGCTTTTTGATGCGATTTTTCTGACGATCCTTAGCCTCGGCTTGTTTCTTCTCGAAATCAACTACAAAGCGCCCAATGTCTTCCATATTCAATTCGGACAGATCAATCTCGTAGTCACTGTAGGAATCCGGCTGCTGGAAGAATTCATTGGTGCTTGCCGATTTAAGGATAGATGCATACTTGGCGTACTGTTCCTCGCGCTCAATCTCGAAGCGCCCCATGAAGCTATTATAGGCGGTTTGGGTGAAATATGAGAATGGGTTTGTGGAAATCTCTGGGTTGAAGCTGTCAATGTACTTCAGAACATGCAGAATAGCATCCGACACCAATTCGTCTTTCCATGTGTATTGCGCAAAGTTCCATTTGGAAGCAAGTCCTTTACAAATCTTTACGATACATTCTCCGATGTATGGCGACACTGGATGGTCAGGATTTGTCTTCAAGATTTCCTTACGTTCCACAATGGCTTCGTAGAACTTTTGGCGGTCAACATAATGGGATTTCTTATCAGCAACTTTTTCGACGTTACCATGCAAGATTGTTGACTTCTTATATCGTTTCTTTTGTGGGGTTTCCATGATGACTTTCTCAAATATTCATTAGTTGTCGCTGCCAAATACATTGGCTGCTAAGGAATGGGACAAGTTCTCGTTCCTTAGCTTTCGTATGCAATTCGGAAATCTGCTGCACCAATCGTTCTTTCAATTCTTCACCGACCAAGAATGTCGGATATTCGCATACCTTCATATAAGCAAACAGAAAATCTTTGTCTAAGTTCTTGGCATTATTCAGATACTGGTAGTTAGCCAAACCACCATCTACGATTTTCTGCAATCCGTTGGCAATGTATGTGCGATAGTCAACAGAAAATTCTTCCATCTTAGCGATTAAAGATTCTTTAGTAATCGGCTTCTTGTAGTTGAATTCCATGATGTTCACCTTTCAAAGGTTGCATTATAACATAATTGGTGCTGGAGGTGAGACTCGAACTCACGTAGGTTTCCCGATGGCTTACAAAACCATTGCAATTGCCGCTATGCGACTCCAGCTAAAACTCAAGTTAGGATGATTTAAGAGGTTAACCTACAAGTCCTCTACTTACGGCGATTGTTCGACTCCGGAATCTACTGGTCGCTATCTTAGTTCTTTGGTAGCGGGAGGTGGTAACGCTCCACCCTCGGAACAGGCTTATGAGACCTGCCGGGCCACTTGGCCTTCCCGCAACTGTTCAAAATTTATAAGAATTTGACCTGCCCCGACTCCAGCTAAAATATTATTCAGTTTTACGCTGTTGTATAAATATTTACTTTTACTCAGAACGATTTGGTCTGTGTGGTAGGATTTGAACCTACGACCTCCTGACTCCAAATCAGGCCGTCTACCAAGCTGGCATTACACACAGAAATTTGGCCCGCCCTACCTCAGCGCAGGAACCGCTCTGAAATAGCTGCATGTTTCAACACAATGCAGCCAAATCTTCCTGCTTCATAGAGGTTGGTTTCGTCGCGGTATTGCTACCACGGCCAGAGCCATCCTCTCCACAGGCTGAAACGGTCAAGCTGACCGCCTTGTTCTTTAGGTTGATGGCCGCATTCAGGTCGCGGTCCATCACGTTGCCACAGTCACACACCATCACACGGTCGCTCAGCTTCATATCGTGGATTTCGCCGCACGCAAAGCATGTCTTGCTCGACGGATAGAAGCGGTCCACGATAAAAACTGATGCACCAGTCATTGCAGACTTGTATTCAAGCTGGCGGCGGAACTCGCCAAACCCAGCATCGGACACGCTGCGGGCAAGGTGGCGGTTACGCACCATTCCTTTCACGTTCAGGTCTTCAACGGCGATGGTGTCAAACTCAGTTGCAAGACGGTTGGTCAGCTTGTGCAGCGCATCAACACGGATGTCCGCGATACGCTTGTGCAACTTTGCCAGCTTGGTTTTCGCTTTGGCTCGGTTGCTGCTGCCTTTTTTCTTGCGGCTGAGACTACGGGATAAACGCACCAAGCGGGTGTGCAAGGCGCGGTGCGGTTTGAGCGGTGCCAGCACTTCGCCAGTGCTTAGCACCGCCAGATTCTTAATGCCGAGGTCAACGCCAACAACGCCCCCACCCAAGGGGCCAGTCAGCATGTCTGAGGTGTCAACCAAAACGGTGACATACCAGCCATCGGCTTGTTTGCTAACGGTGGCAGACAGTGTGCGGCCAGAGAAGCGCAACAACTCGCGCATCTTGACCGTGCCACAGCGTGGCAGTTTGATGGTCTTGCCGTCACACTCCACGGCATTGCTGTTGGCGTCAGCAGGCCCGTTGTCGGCACGGAAACTGTCGTGTTGGCCTTTGCGTTTGAACTTAGGGTAGCCAGGTTTTCCGCCTTGCTTGACACGCCGGAAGAAGTGCTGGAATGCGGCACCGACGTTCTTGATGGCTTGTTGCGGTGCGCACTTGGTGACATCCGCCATCCACGGAAACTCGGTCGCCTTAATGCTGTTAAGTTTCTTGCGCAACGCCGCTTCGGACGGCTTGCCACCAGCCTCGTAGTCTTTTTTCCACTCAGCCAATGCCCAATTAAATGCAAACCGAGCCACACCGCAGGCGCGAGCAAGGTATTGCTCTTGAGCCTTTGTTGGTTGCAGTTTTATCTTGTGGGCGCGGTGCATGATTTACTTTACAGCGGCGCTGAGCGCATCCATCAGTTGTTTGTTCTTTTTGCTGCGACTTCCGTACAGGCGGGCTGAGAACACGGTGATGATTTCCAGTACATCCTTGGCCAAGTCTTCTTCAAACGAAGGCTCGTCGCCTTTGTGGATGATGATTATTTCGATTTGCTGGTGGGCGCACAACGCAAACACCAACTCACTACCAAAACGAAGCAACCGGTCTTTGTGCGTGATAACCAGGCGTTTCATTTGCTTGCGCAAAATCATTTCTAGCAGCTGGTTCAACCCCTTCTTGCGGTAGTTCATGCCGGAGCCAAGGTCTTTGATGACCTCACTGCGCCAACCTTTGGCTGCGCAATATGCTTCTAGCATGGCGTGCTGGCGCTCCAGGTCTTCTTTCTGGTCGTGGCGGCTGACTCTGGCGTAGCCCACGGTCGGTGCATCCGCGTCGCCAAGCCCGGCAAGTTTCGCAGGGTCGTAGTAGCGCGTGCCACCGGCCGTCTTGCGGTCTGGCAACAACTCACCCGTGGATTCCCACTTGCGCATAGTGCTGACGGCCACGCCCAACAGCGCTGCCGCTTCACCAATTTTGACTAATCTTTTTTCCATAGGAGCCGATTGTAGCAGACTTTGTTAGATTTCTACTAACTGTTTTCAGCCCCAGGCCAGTGCACCTTCGTACCACTGGCCGATGATAAGCACGCCGCCCTCGTTGATGAGCAGCAAGCTCACCCCTTTGGGCGGTGGGTTAGTGAGCGGGTCGTAGAGCGTGGTGACCTGCTCGGTGGGGTGTAGATTGTCGCTCATGGCTTCAACCTCCCGATCTGAGCAAGCAGCTCACCCCTCGCAGCAAGTCGCTCGTCGCGGATTGTCGCAGCGATGCAACCGTAGAGGTGGTTCGCCTCGATGAACGTGGGTAGTTGCACGCTGATCTCGTAAACGGTTCCGGGGAAGTAGGTGGCTGTGCCGTTCTCGCCGCCGTTGCCGTTCTGCTCCCACTTCCAAAGTGTCTTGCTCACGGCGCACGCCTTTCCACCCGAGCGTTCTCAGGCCAGTACCAAGTCCATTGACTACTCCCCGCGCTAAGGCACGGGGATTCTTTTGAGAATCTGTGCTCATGCTGAGGCTCCTTCTGCAAGCGCAAATAGTCCTTTGCGGGCAATGTTCTGTGCAGCGTTTGTGTCGCGGTCATGTTCCGCGCCACAACTACACGTCCATCGCCTTATTCCAAGGCCTGCGACACCTTTCGGCCCCTCCACGCTTCCGCATGAAGAACAGGTCTGGGTTGAATAGGCTTCGTTGACCTCCGCAAACATAACTCCATGCCTAATGGCTTTGTACTGAAGTTTCTGCTTAAACATTGCCCAACCAGCATCGAGTGCTGATTTACTCATGCGGGTTTTGGCGATGGCGGATGGCTTTACGTTGCCGACGAATATCGCACCATGCTGCTTTACCAGCTTGGTTGATTCTTTGTGCAAGAAGTCATTGCGTTGGTTTTTACCTTGACATGCAACTTTTTGACTTGCTTCTTTTTCTTTGCTCGCTGAGCCGTGGCAATGCGCTGCTCCATGCGGCGGTAGTGAGTAGGGTGCTCAATCTTGCTTCCGTTGCTGATTGCAGCCAATTCCTTTAGACCAAGGTCAACCCCAATGGCGTCGCCTTGTGCGGTTTGCAAGCATTCGACTTTTACGGGCAGGTTGATATACCAACGACCCTGAGAGTCTTGATTAAACGAACCAGCCCCAAACGTCTTACCTTCTTGGAGGTCGCGGCTGACCCATGCCTTGTATTCGCGCCCACGGAACCAGAACGACCCATTGCTGTACCTTACGGTGCCTTGGTTGAATGGCACCCAACCGAGCGACTTCTTGTTGCTACGCCAGCGCAGGGAGGCTTTCTTGTGTGTCCTACGGCTGTCGTCGTACTTGCGGCAAACACCCTGAATGGTGTGCGCGTGTATGTCAAGTTCTTTCGAGCTTCCTGCTGTCAACTTTTGCAAGTCGTACTTGCTGGGCCATTTGCGTCCCTTGTTGACGGCTTCCTTCTGGCGTTCGTTGCAGTAATTCCAAACAAGGTTGACGGAGCGGGCTTGCCTGCGAAGTTCACTGTCGCAGGTATCACGTAAACGGAACTTGTAGGTCAGTTGCATTTTAGCCACTCCGTGATTGCACGGCGAATGAGCTCGCTGATTGGCAACCCGTGCTTCTCCGCTGCGGCTTTGAGCGCGTCTAGCATCTGGCGCGGGAAGTAGTAGTTGGTGCGAATCATCTTGTCCATGTGCCAAATCATACAACATATTTGCGTTGTGCGTGAAGTATTTTTTTACCTCCCTTTAAGGGGAGGATTGACCTTGGTGTTCAAGTTCTGCACTCCGGTTTTATCTGCGTTGTTTTTCGCAAGCTTTGGTAGTACGCGGCATCCTCGCACTTGCCGACGACTTCGCTCCAGTCGTTGTAGTGTGCCTTAGTCGGCCCTGCGGGTATTGTTTTCAAGCACTCGTTGAAAATCTCCCGGCGCATACATTGATCTACCTTTGTTGAATCAACTTCGCAGCCAGCAAGGGCTACGGTTAGCAGTAGCGTTGCTATCTTCATTTCGTTCTCCTAGCTTCTTGCCAAGTCGCCCAGCGCAACTTGGTCATCCACATGCTGTATCGACCGTGCTCATCTTTTCGTAGCGCGGCTTCGTGGTGTACTGTGCAAGCACGGATATGCTGCTCGAACAGGTCTTGCTCATCCGTCAGCGGCTTGGCTGTATCCACCTCAGTCGGCAACTGCACGGCACTGTGACGGAACAAGTGCGGATAGCCTTTGTCGCTGTACTGGTAGATGGCTTTTCCGTCTTTGATGGCGACCCATCTCCACACAGTTGCAAGTGGCTGGAACACCTCAGCTTGCTCGATGGCGTTGCGCTCAATGGCGGCGCTTGCGGCCACGCACTCTTGCGGCGTGCGTGGCGCATCTGGGCAGCTACCGTCTGGATTTCGCGGAGAGCAACCAAGGCAAATTTCGCCCCCGTCACAGGGGCCATGCGCCGCCTGCTCTATGGCGGTGCGGAGGGTGATCAGCGCCTCCTGTGCATCATCTGTTGTGTTTTGCAGATAGGACATACCGTCGCGCGTTCCGGTGTACTGGTATTCAATCAGAGCTTCTACGCTCTCCAGCGCATCAAGCGTCTGCTCCAGCACTGCTTTGTCAATCGTGATCTCGGTCATGCCAGTACCCTCCAAGCAAGTGTTACCGCGCAAGCGAAGGAACCTGCCACACAAGCCAAGGCGGCTGTGGTTTTCAACTTGCTCTGAGTGCCAGTCATGCTGGTGAGCATGCACAGGTACGCGGCCACGGCGAAGATGGCGGCCAGTGCCGCAAGGATGTAGGTCAATTCGGGTCCTTCTTTGAAGTCAACTTGTGGTACAGGTCAATCGTCATGTCGATGGCAAGCAGGAGAGCCAGGTAGCTCGCCACCGCTGTCGCAATGAGCAGGACGATGGCGGCGGTGGTGATGCCGGAGTTGTTCATGTGTTCTCTCCCACGAGGTGCCCGTCGAGATACATCTCGGCGTACAGCCCGCTGGCATACGTCTCGCCGTGGATGTTGAAAATCGCAAACAAGTCTTTGGCTGTCTGCGCTGTAGGGCAGGCCACAAAGCCGCCCAAGGTAATGGCGTCCATGATGGCCTGGTGCGGGGCCTCGTAAAGAGGACCGTACGTCACGTGGTTCGCGTGGATGAAGTTTTCAAGCTCATCCAGCGCCACATCCAGCAGTCGTTCGTCCTCGTCACTGGACGGGTCCAGCTGGTTGACGATGCGCACGCCTGTGGCCTTCATGGAGGCCAAGGCCACGCCCACCAGCTCCGAGTCGCTGTAGTGGCCCATCAAGCGGTCCTCCCTTGGTACTTGGCAAGCAACCACTTGTCTCCAAGGTCGCGCACGGAGCGGACCCACTTTCGCTGGTTGGCTCGGTTGATCTCAGGGCTAACGTAGGGGGAATTGAAAAGACGGCGGGCTGCCGTCAACATCTTGATCTTCATGGTGGGTTCCTTTTTCGACAACACGGGCAGCATGTGCCAGCATGTATGCTTCGGCTAGGGCGAGGCGCAGGTGCGGGGTCAAGCTGGCCAGCACAGCATTTTGCACCTCGGGTTGCTGCATCAGGCCGGGCAGGAGCTCTGCCCAGGTCCTGCGCACCAGTTGATCGTCGCACACCACAGGCAGGGTTGCCCCCGTGGACAAGGCGCGGTGCGCCTCGTTCCACAACCTGTAGAGGGCGACTACTCGATCGCTCAAGCGGTCTTGAACACGGTGTAGGTGTCGCCTTCCTTGTGCATCGCGCCCTTGCCGCCGAGCTTGCGCAGGAAGGCAGTCGCGTTGGCGGCTTGAGATTTGGTCAGGGGCGAAATGCTGCCGCCGACACGCATCTCCATCAAGGCGGCGGTCATGGGCGAGCGGGTACGGGCTGCGGGCAGGGGGCGGTCGTAGGAAACGGTGAAGGTCATGTTTTCTCCAGAAGGATGGGGGTTGGTTTGGGTTCCGGGCCACAGTACCGCGCAACTTGCTTGGTCTTGGGTCCGAAGGTTTGCCAGATGTGAAACGAGAACCGGGCGCACTGGCTGGTCACAGCGCACTGGTATCCGAGGCACCTGTCTTGCTTGACAGGCAAGGTGATGGGGTTAGGCTGCATGTTGCTTTCCAAAGAGCAAGCTGGGGAGCTGGCCCGCTTGCTGCGAACCCTCCCTCGTATGCCATGCCTTGGGCACATACTGCCCGGTGTGGAACACCTGGCGCGGCTGGGCCACAGCAAAGTCGGGGTCACCATTGATCTTGGCCAAGTGGTTGCGTCCGCTCGCGGTGATTAGCACGCTCTGGCCGATGAACTCGGCGAATCGGTGCTTGACAAGGTAGGTCGCAGCCTGTCGGCCTTGCGCTTGGCGCTCGCCAAGTGTGTCGAGGTGGCTCATGAGCTGCGGGCCTTTGGCCAGCTCCGTGAGCACCGTTATTTGAATTTCCGTCATGGCAGGGTTATCTTTCCGGTACGTTCTTGGTACGCCGCATACGCAGTTCCGTTGATGACAAGCTCGTATCGCAAGCGGCCGGGGTACTGGCAAGGTCTGGCGTCGATTGGTGTGCGCTGGTGGCACAGTATCGTGGCGTCCCTGTCACCCAGCCACTCAGTCACCGCGTCAAGCAGCGCAGGGTCTGGGTCAGGTACTCCGTACAGGGTTACAGACATCTGGGTCTCCGTCGCACGTCTCGGTTAGCCTTGTTCAACAGTATCTTCACTTGCTCTGGGTGTGGGACTGTACCACGAAACAAGCGTTGGACACGCTTTGCTGCCAATTCGCATAGACAGTAAACTGTGAAACATGCTACAAAAAACGCAGCAACTGCTGTCAAGGTGGGGAACCCGTCATTCCAAGCCCAGTTGTCAGGCAGCGGCTCAATGGGCTGTCTCAATGTAGAGAGTTTTGAAGTGGTCATTGCCTGAAAATCCTCTTGAATACGTGGTCACGTACCGTGGTCCATAGCATGGAAAATGATTTGTTGAGCACGTCCATGGGTACGGGCGCACACTTTCGGTACACATCGTACTGTGTACCGCGTGGTGATCGTCGGCCTAATCTCACCAAGCCTCCTCCCACTCCTCCAGCATCTGCTGGTAGTCCTGCTCTACTCGAAACACCATGTTGTGTTTCACATGCTCAGTAGCGTTCTGTGGCGTAAAACATACATCCCACTCCTCAAGCATGGCAAGCAAGTTGCGGCACCACTCGTTGGATACCACACCATCCTGTATGGAGGTCTCCAAGTCAGTACACTCGTGGCCCTCGAACTCGGTCAGGACAAGGTGTTTGCCTTGCCGCCCTTGGAGCTCAAAGTTGCAGTCGAAGTGACTGTTAACGTACGGCTTGACCAAGATCCAGCCCGGCTTGCCTGCTGGGTAGTAGGCCATTTCGTCCGTATGTCGCTTGTACTTGCGCTTGCCGTGGTAGGGCAAGCCGTAGCGGGCTGCTGTCGCGGGGCTGTAGGACCGATAACCGTCGTCACTGTCCATACTTTCGCGGGCGGATTCGACAGACTCGTCCCACAGTTGTTCCACGTCGATTTCCATGATGTTCTCAGCATCGGCCAAGGCCATCACCTCGTCAGTGTCGAAGTAGTCACAGCGTACGTTCCACTCCAAGTCGTACTTGCCATAGCCCCTGCCTTGGAGTTGGTCAAGCAGCAGGCGGCGAAATACGTTGCTCACTTCTTGAGTCCTTTAAGGCTGGCGTGGTACAGGTCGTGGGACAAGTCTAGCATCGGCTCCCACCAGTACAGTAGGTCACTGAATGAAAGCTCGATGGGCAGTTTGTATTTACCTAGTTTCATGTTTAACTCCTAGAAAGCATTTAGCGAAGATTGGGACTTGAATTAGATCGCGGCCTAATGTTGTTGTGGCTGCACGAATACCGTAGAAGATGGATGACAGGTACGCCCTGTCGCTTTGTCCTAGAGTCATAGAATTTTTGCCGCTATCACGTAGAATATCTTGTCCGATACAAGGTCGTATACTTGACTTCGCCTTGGGATACGGACTTGCCTCACTACCTGCCTTAATACTCGACTCCAAAAGGAGTCGATTGTTGGCGTTGGTGAATGATTACCAAGTGCCACGATCTCTCCTTGTTATAGCCCATACGCTTCCGGCCGTGGGGTATTGCACCAGTTTTTGCCCGTGGTAATGTACCATGTAAGGTGTAACTAGACGGATACCTGTCCATATACGCCCGAAAATGCCATCATAGGGATAGTGAAGTTCCATATATCCTCTGCTCTACTTGCGAGCCAATTGACCTGAAGAATAGTAGTACTATGGATAAATCTGGTACCTTACGCCAAACTAAGGTATGAGTAAGTCTACCTATGCCCTTACCGCATATCATACTTGTATCCATACTTTCTGCCACACCACACTAATCACCCGGTACCTAGTGCAAGTTCGGGCTTGCGAGCGGATGCTGTCTGCAACTTGTTCCATAACTGGGTATCGGATAAGGTCCCACAAGTGGATGTTAGCGTAAGGTTTTCCAGTTTCATGGTTTGCTATTGAGTCGTTTGCATACTTTAAGCCACACGTCTGACCATATAAATGTAGATGATTTATTCCACGATAGATCACCGGATATACTCAATATCTGGCTTCTTAGTCTGCTCCATGAGGCCAGATTCCGGTGTCCAAGTCTCATGGCTTGCTCCTGATTAGGTCCGACACTTGGACCCACACTTGGCCCCGCACCAGGTCCTGCACTCGGGCATCCGATTTGTCAAGTCTCATACCTGCCTTCGATTCGGTCCCACACTTGGACCCGCACGTGGACCCACACTTGGCCCTGCACTTGGTCCTGCACTTGGCCCCACACTGGGTACCACACTTGGCCCCGCACCAGGTCCTGCACTGGGTACCATACTTGGTCCCACACATAAGCATTCGGCTTGTCAAGTCTCATACCTGCCTTCGATTCGGTCCCACACTTGGACCCACACTTGGCCCTGCACTTGGCCCCGCACATAAGCATCCGATTTGTCAGGTCTCATGGCTTGCTCCTAATTAGGGGCCATACTCGGCCCCACACTCGGCCCCACACTTGGCCCCACACTTGGTCCTGCACTTGGCCCCGCACTTGGTCCCACACTCGGTCCCACACTTGGCCCTGCACTTGGCCCCACACTCGGTCCCACACTTGGCCCCACACTTGGCCCCACACTTGGTTCCGCACTTGGTCCCACACTTGGTCCCGCACTTGGACCCACACTTGGTCCAGCACCCAACTATTCGGCTTGTCAAGTCTCATGGCTTACTCCTTAGTTTATCAAGCACTTGGTCCCACACTTGGTCCCGCACTTGGACCCACACTTGGTCCAACACTTGGTGCACCAATTGGTATCGCCCTTGTATACGCACTGGAATCCGCACTTGGTCCCACACCTCTCTATCCGGCTTGTCAAGTCTCATGTAAGCCTCACTTGACCAGCAAGGACACACCCCGGTCACTGTTTACGGGCTTCTCATAGGACAGCCAGACAAGTGGGCCGGTGGGCAAGCTGCCGATGTTGTAATCGTCGTATCCGTCGGTCAACACCACGAACGGAGCACCTTGCACGTAGTCGGGGCTGCCAACCACTTCTTCCATGGCAGGGCGCACGGCAGTGCCTCCGCCTCCGGGCATGGAGGTGATGGTGTAGCCTTCCATGTCGTCGAAGTCGATCACGTCCCGGCGCTGCACCCCCACGTCGTAATACACAATCTCCAGTGTGCTGACTTGGACGGCCCGCATCAGGCCAAGAATGTCGGCGGCCACAGTGGCCAAGGTTCCGTGCATGGAGCCGGACGTGTCAACGAACAGGTACACGTGGTCAAGGGCGGGCTGCTCCCCGGTCTTGGACGGGCGGTACTCTTGGCGTGTGCAGAAGGGGCGGCGGCGCACCTTGGTCCAAGTCTTGCGCTCGGGGCTGGGGATGGATTGCAGGAAGTCAGCAAGGGTGTCTTGCCAGCGCACCTTCTCGGCAGCCGCTGTGATAGCGATGTTGTCGATGCCGGGGGCGTTTCCAGCCAGTGCTTGGCGGGCGGCTTCGGAGGCTTTCTGGGCGGACTTCCACAAGCGTTCGGCCTCGGCTCGGGCTTGCGCGGCCTCGGGGGTGTTGTCGTCCCCGTATCCGTGGTGGTCGAATGAATCGTTGGGCTGCACATCGGCTTGAGAGCGCAAGTCCTCGTACACATCACGCCAGTTCCAGCCCTTGTACTTGGCGTAGCTGTCGGGCAAGGGCATGAAGTTCTGAATGTACCGGTCGGCAGGTTTAACCCCCGGCTGGTCGGCTTCGGACAGTTCTGCCACGAAGTTCTCCACCACCACGTCTTGGGCGATGTTGCGCAAGCGGAAGAATGACTCCTCGGTGATCGTCTTGTCACGCCAAGGATGGGACAAGTGTTCCAACGCACCGTGCAGAATCTCGTGCAAGATCAAGCCGCGCTGCTGCGGGGCGGGGGCTTGGGCGATGAACTCCGACTGGAACAGGAACTCGGTCGAGGTGCAAGCCGCCGTCTGCGGGAGGTGGGCGGGGATCTTGGCTTGGTACTCCTCGGGTGAGAGGACACGCATAGGTATGACGAACAGGAAGGGTTCGATGTGTGGCAAGCGGGTCACGAGGGATTTTGTGAGTTTGGAGAGGTCGTCTTGAGTAAACATGATGCTTTTATGGTTGAGGTTGTTAGGTAGCAGGCTTGCCAGGTGATCTCGGTGGATTGGTTCCACACGTGGTTTGGTATCTGATCGGTCGCTATGTCCAACAATGCGTATAAGACTCTGCTGCTGAGCCGTTCTACGGTGTGCCTGTTGTGTTCGCCTAGATACATATTCGTCCTCGTACTTGGTCCCACACTGGGGTCCATGTGCGATGGGATGTGTAGAACCAGAGGTTACTGTTTAGGGTGTAGATACGGGCTGTCATCGCTGACCAGTGGCCGGGCCGGTATGGGTTGGATAGTGTCATGGTTTGGTATTGATTTGGTCCACCACTATATACATAACTTGGCCCGCACTTGGTTCCACACTCGGTCCCGAATCTGGTACGGTACTCGGTCCCGCACTTGGTCCCACACTAGGTACGACACTTGGTCCCACACGTGGTCCCGCACATAAGCATTCGGGTTGTCAAGTCTCATGGCTTGCTCCTGGTTCGGTCCCGCACTTGGTCCCGCACTGGGTACCATACTTGGCCCAGCACCCGGCCCGACACTTGGCCCCACACCCGGTCCCGAATCTGGTACGGTACTCGGTCCCGCACTCGGTCCCGCACTTGGTCCCGCACTCGGTCCCGCACTCGGTCCCGCACTGGTCCCGCACTCGGACCGACACTTGGCCCAGCACATAAGCACCAGGCTTGTCAAGTTTCATGGTTTGCTCCTGATTTGGTTCCGCACTTGGTCCCACACTTGGTCCAGCACTCGGTCCCGCACCTGGCCCCACACTCGGTCCCACACTTGGTCCAGCACTTGGCCCCACACTTGGTCCCACACTTGGTCCAACACTCGGCCCCGCACTCGGTCCCGCACATAAGCACCAGGCTTGTCAAGTTTCATGGTTTGCTCCTGATTCGTTCCCGCACTTGGTCCCACACTTGGTCCAGCACTCGGTCCCGCACCTGGCCCCACACTCGGTCCCACACTTGGTCCAGCACTTGGCCCCACACTTGGTCCCACACATAAGCATTCGGCTTGTCAAGTCTCAT
>Ga0228699_1001301_pt1 | contig 13196 bp, 13 predicted proteins | sample McNCre217_Aug_MG_FD_178016 | JGI IMG/M metagenome (GOLD analysis project Ga0228699, IMG submission 178016) | Freshwater microbial communities from McNutts Creek, Athens, Georgia, United States - 2-17_Aug_MG | ecosystem: Environmental > Aquatic > Freshwater > Creek | place: USA: Georgia...
TCGACTCGCCCATGCTCGGCGGCTGGAAAGCCAAGCTGCTCAAAGTGGGCAAACGCGTCCCCGGTGCAGAAGCCTTTTCACCTGCGGCCATCAGCCGCAAACGCCGCACCACGTGGGCGAGCGAGGCTGAGGTGTTGGCCCACTTCCAACACAAAAAAGCATTCACCAAGTGGGCCCCTCAGGTGCTGCAAGACTATGTGACATACGGCACGCACGACGAAACAACCGAACACGGCACACGCCGCGTGCTGAGTTTTGACCGCGACGTAGAAAGCGCCATCTACAACGGCCTGCCCGACCATTTGGAAACCTATTTCAAACGCCACCCGCTCAAATGCAAAGCCGCCCTGATCGGCGGCTTGCAATCGCGCGAGTTGAAACAAGTGGGCTTAGATTTCAGCCGCCGCGTCACGCATGGACGTGTGATGAAGATCGATGGCACGCATCTGTTTCCGATGGAGCGGCCTTTGGTCACAGCCGCCGCAGTGGAGGCGGCGCTGCTTAACCTCATGGGTTGAACTTAGGCCGCCCAAGTCACCGTGCCAGTCCACGCCGTGGCCAGCACCACAACGCCAAACGCAATCCGATACCAAGCAAACGGCACAAAGCTGTGTGTGGCGATGTAGCGCAGCAACCAGCGCACGCAAATCCAAGCGCTGATGAACGACAAGACTAAGCCCACGGCAAACATGGGCGCGTCGGAAACGCTCAACAACTCACGCTCTTTGTAAAGGCTGTAAGCCCCTGCGCCAATGAGCGTCGGGATAGCCAAGTAAAACGAAAAGTCCGTCGCAACCTTGCGCGACAAGCCCAGCAACATGCCACCAATGATGGTCGCACCGCTGCGGCTGGTGCCGGGAATCATGGCCAAGCACTGCACCAAGCCCACTTTCAAAGCGTCGAGGGGCGACATGGCCTCTACCGTTTCGATGCGTGCAGGCTCCACGGCGGGCTCTTCTTCGCCTTCAGGTTTGGCACGCCCCCAGCCCTCGGCCCACAAGATGATGAAGCCACCAAGGATGAACGTGCTCGCCACCACGGTGGGCGTGAACAAATGCGCTTTGATGAACTTGCCAAACAACAAGCCCAACACCACGGCGGGCACAAAGGCGATCAGCACATTCAAGGCAAAGCGTTGTGCCTCGCGCTGGCTGGGCAAGGCCACCACGGTGCTGAAAATCTTTTGCCAATACACGATGATGACTGCCAAGATCGCGCCGGTTTGAATGGCAATGTCAAACACCTTGGCCTTGTCGTCATCCATGCCAAGCAATGCGCCAGCCAAGATGAGGTGCCCCGTCGATGAAATGGGCAAGAACTCGGTCAAACCTTCGACCACGCCCATGACGGCGGCTTTGATTAACAAAACAATATCCACAAAAACTCCTCAAAACTGCGGCAATTATCGCCACTCCGTCACAACCGAAGTACGCCGACACCCGACAATCCACGCCTGTCGCGCCCCTGTCGGGGATGTGTCGTGCAGCTGTCGTGTTCAAACCGTGCCAATACGCCTAAATTTCGCCACTCAGCAAACAAGGAGTTTTCATGTTGATTCAAAAATTGAGGTTGCAACGCGGCTGGTCTCAGCAGCAACTGGCCGACCTCAGCGGTTTGAGTGTGCGAACCATTCAGCGTCTTGAGCAAGGCCAAAGTGCCAGCGTGGAATCACTCAAATCCTTGGCTGCTGTGTTTGAAATTGATTTTTCTGAACTGCAAAGGACTGACATGCCCACCACCGACACACCTCACGAAACTGCCTCAGCACCCAACCCACACAACCTGAGCCCCGACGAAGCCTTGGCCTTGCACCATGTGCGCAAGCTCAAGGGCTTTTACATCCACCTCGCGCAATACGTCATCATCATCGCGGCCTTGTTTGCCATCAATTTGTGGCAAGGCACACCGCGCCTATGGGCCGTATGGCCCGCACTTGGCTGGGGCATTGGCATCTTGTTTCACGCGGCCCGCGTATTTGACGTGCACCCATTTGGCCCCGATTGGGAAAAGCGCAAAGTAGAAGAACGCTTAGGCCGAAAAATCTAGGCGGGAGCCACGGCTGGCACACAAAAACCTGAAGGCCAGCCGCCTAAAATCACGGCATGACGAAACCCGCCTCTCCTGCGACAGAACAAGACCACAAGCCCAGCAACTTTTTGCGCCAAATCATCGAAAACGATTTGGCCCAAGGCACTTACGCCAGCCGCCGCTGGGCGGGCAGCCCCGGCGACGCCGCGCATCACGCGAAGGGCGAGCCAGACCCCGCAAAAATTCGCACGCGTTTCCCACCCGAACCCAACGGCTATTTGCACGTGGGCCATGCCAAAAGCATTTGCATCAACTTCGGTTTGGCGCGCGACTACGGCGGCGTATGCCACCTGCGCTTTGACGACACCAACCCCGAAAAAGAAGACACGGAATACGTCAACTCCATCATTGACGCGGTGCAGTGGCTGGGCTTTAGCTGGAGCCAACCTGGCAACGACAAGGCTTACCAAGCCAGCGACTATTTCGACTTCATGTACCGCGCCGCCGAGGCGTTGATTGAAGCAGGCCACGCCTATGTGGACGAACAAACGCCCGAAGAAATGCGCGTCAACCGTGGCGACTTTTCCAAGCCAGGCGTGGACAGCCCTTTCCGCAGCCGCACGCCCGCAGAAAACTTGACCCGCTTTCGCGACATGCGCGACGGCAAGTTGGCCGATGGTGCTGCCGTGCTGCGCGCCAAGATTGACATGGCATCGCCCAACATCAACCTGCGCGACCCCGCCATCTACCGCATTCGCCGTGCCACACACCACAACACAGGCGACACGTGGTGCATCTACCCGATGTACACCTTTGCCCACCCCATCGAAGACGCATTGGAGCAAATCACCCACAGCATTTGCACGCTGGAGTTTGAAGACCAACGCCCGTTCTACGACTGGCTGATGGACCGCCTGTGCGAGTGCGGCCTGCTGGCTGCACCTGCGCCCAAGCAATACGAGTTTTCGCGCCTCAACCTCACCTACGTCATCACCAGCAAACGCAAGCTCGCGCAACTGGTGAACGAGGGCAAGGTCAGCGGCTGGGACGACCCCCGCATGCCCACCATCGTCGGCCTGCGCCGCCGTGGCTACACGCCCGAGAGCCTGCAACTGTTTGCCGAACGCATTGGCGTAACCAAAAGCGACAGCTGGATTGACTACAGCACCCTCGAAGGCTGCTTGCGCGAATCGCTGGAAAACACCGCACACCGAGCCATGGCCGTACTCGACCCCGTCAAACTCGTGCTCACCAACTGGGACGAGGTGATGGGTGCGGGCCACTTAGAGCCCTGCACACAACCTGCACTGCCCCACGCCAACGAAGGCACTGAAGTGCCCACGCGCCATTTCAAAATTGGCAAAGAAGTGTGGATTGAGCGTGACGACTTCGCAGAAGTGCCGCCCAAAGGCTACAAACGCCTCTACCCTGGCAACAAAGTGCGCCTCAAAGGCGGCTACGTGATTGAGTGCACGGGCTGCACCAAAGATGCAAACGGCGTGGTGACAGAAGTACAAGCCACCGTCATCCCCGACACCAAGAGCGGCACACCCGGCAGCGCCACCGTCAAGGCCAGCGCCGCCATCACCTGGGTGGGTGTGAACGACGGCCTGCAGGCCGAAGTCCGCATGTATGACCGTTTGTTCACCGACGCACAGCCTGACGCAGGCGGCAAAGACTTCCTAGCTGCCCTCAACCCCGACAGCCTGAAAGTGGTGACTGCGTATGTGGAGCCATCACTGGCCCACGTGCCCGCGAGCGCGCACTTTCAGTTTGAACGCCACGGCTACTTTGTGACCGACCGCGTGGACCATGCGGGGGGTAGGTTGGTGTTTAACAAGATCACTGGGCTCAAGGACACTTGGGCCAAATAATTTCACGTCTTTTGGGTACATCTAAAAGTTATCCCTCGCCCCTGCGCAAGAGGCTGTGGACAACCACTTGAATATCTTCTCAACGCTTGAATCCATGCGCCCTAGAAGGCTGTGCTTTCTAAATAAGCAGTAAACAGGCACTAGGATCGATAGCCATTGACAAACAATGTCACCGCATTTTTGGCAGCGGTTTTGATTTGAGATTTTGAAAAATTCTCTTGAATACCCAAAAGCGCCTCGACATCAAACTCAGCGCGAAGCAAGCCCAAAAATTGCATCGCTGCCAGTTGCATATTGGGAGCTCTGAACTCACCGCTGGCTTGCTTGGTTTTCAGGAAATCAGCCAATTTGGCCCGCAGACGCAGCACACCCCGCTCAAACATCACCTGACCAATCGAACCGCGATTCGCTTCCGCAATGGCCAAACGTCTAGCCGCAATGACAGACGCACCATAGTTGAACGTCAGGTAGTGCAATCCAAACTCAAGCAAGGCCGCTTCAAGGCTCTGATCCGGCGTTTCCAAAGCTTGCTGCATGGCCGACAAATCATCTTCCGCAGCCACCAACATCACAGAAGAAAAAATTTCTTCCTTCGATGCAAAGTAGCCGTACAGCGTGGCCTTGGATCCGCCCACACGATTAGACAACTCATTCATGGAAGCAGCTTCAAAACCCACCTCTTTGAACAACGCCAATGCAGCCTCGAGGATTTGTTGCCTTTTCTCTTCAGACTTCTTTCTCATACCACCTCATGCAAGCGAAATGAAAAGATGTTAACATTCAATAACCGTACAGTTTGGTTTAGTTATGAAAAAACACCCACCCATCTCATTTCACGCCGTGCTGCTCAGCAGCTTACTGATTGCGGCTGGTTGCGCCCCACTGCCAGCCACGCACACCCCCACCACTTTTGAAGTACCTACGCCACAACGCTGGTGGACGGTATACAACGATGCACAGTTGAATCAGCTCATTGACCAAGCAACCCAAAACGCACCCGATATGCAGCGCGCCCAAGCGCGCTTGCGGCAGGCCGAGGCCGTTCGTGGCGTGGTGCATTCATCTGAATTGCCTCAAGCCAAGGTAGAGATGAGTGTGAGCCAGCAACAGCAAAGCAACAACTACCTGTTTCCCAAAGCCATGATTCCTCAAGGCTGGAATGGCTATGGCAACGCATCGGTGCAATTGGGTTGGGAGTTTGATTTTTGGGGCAAAAACAAAGCTGCGATTGCCGCTACCACCAACGATGTATGGGCATCCGAAGCAGAGCGCACCCATGCACAACTGACCTTGGCCGCCTCAGTGGCCCAGCAGTATGTGGAGCTCACACGCTTGTACGCCGCATACGACAACGCACAGCAACGCCTGTCGAACCACCATCATCGGCACCACTTACTGGAAGTGCGTGTGAAGCAAGGCATGGATCTGTCAACCGTGCTCAACGACGCACAAAGCCAAATGCTGCAACAAGGCTTGGAAGTTCAATCACTCGAAGCGCAAATCGAAACAGCCAAGGTCAAGTTGGTCACCCTCACCGGTCGCCCCCCGGAGGCAGCGTCATCCATTCAAAAACCCACACTCAGCTTGAATGTCATGCTACCAAGCACCGACAAGGTATCGCTCAACACACTGGGCAAACGTCCCGACTTGGTGGCTGCCAAAATGCAAGTCGAAGGACAACTGCACCGCATTAACCATAAGAAAGCCGAGTTCTATCCAGACATCAATCTGAGCGGTTTCGTCGGGTTTCAGTCCTTCGGCTCTGGTCGCTTGTTTGACAACGATTCACGGATTGGTGCAATTGGCCCTGCTTTGTCCGTGCCGCTGTTCACTGCGGGTCGTCTGAAAAATGAACTGCGCTACAGCGAGGCCAAGTACGACGAGGCGGTGGCGTTGTACAACAAAGTGTTGTTGCAGTCGCTCGAAGAAGTTTCGGTCACGCATTTGAACGCACGTTCAGTCAGTGCACAAAAACAAAGTTTGCAAGCTTTGGTGCATGAACGTCGCCAGTCTTGGCAGACCACCGCCAAAAGAAACCAAGCAGGGTTGGTCAGCCTAATCGAAGTGATGCAGTCACAAGACGCTTGGCTGAACACCGAAAAACAGCTCAGCGACATGCAGTCCAAAGCCATCTCGCTGGACATTCAACTCCAACAAGCCTTGGGCGGCGGCTATGAAGCCCCTGCACACTAAGACTTCAGAAAGACAGCCATGACAAACAACAAACAAAACAAACGCAAAAAAGCATTAGCGCAATACGCCATCGCTGTGGGCGTGGTCGGCACTTTGGCTTTAGCCTACAACGCCTACACCCACTGGCACAGCGTCGAAACAGATGATGCCTACACCGCCGTAGACACCGCACAAATCAGCGCAACCACCTCGGGCATCGTGTTGCAAGTACACAAGACCGACACCCAAACCGTCAAGCAAGGCGATGTCTTGGTGGAGCTTGATCACACCGATGCCAAGCTCAAGCTACAAGAAATCGAATCGCGCCTGTCGGCAGGCACTGCAGAACTCAAACGCGCCAGTCTCGACTGGGAGCGCAGAAACACCATCAAAGACAGCGGCTCAGTGTCTGAAGAAGAACTCACCAAAGCCCGTTACGCACTGGACCTAGCCAAGGCCAACCTCGAAACCTACAGAGCGCAAAAAGACCAAGCGCAGCTGGAGCTCACACGCACAACCATCACCGCCCCAGTCGATGGCGTGGTGGCCAAACGCCAAGTGCAAGTGGGGCAACGCATTGCCACAGGCGCGATGCTGTTGACGATTGTGCCTATCGAGAAAATGCACATCGATGCCAACTTCAAAGAAAACCAGCTCGATGGCATTGCCGTGGGACAAAAGGCCACGGTCAAGGCCGATGTGTATGGCAACACTGTCACTTACCACGGCACAGTCACCGGTTTTTCTGCAGGCACAGGCTCTGCGTTTGCAGCCATTCCGGCGCAAAACGCCACAGGCAACTGGATCAAAGTAGTTCAGCGCGTCCCCGTGCGCATTGAACTCAACCCCGAAGAACTGGCCCAGCACCCGCTACGCGTGGGGTTGTCGATGACGGTGGACATTGAGAAGAAGTAATTCGCATGACATCTTCCCCCACAGAAAACGGCTCCCCCCCGCTCAGTGGGGCCATGCTACTGCTCGCAGCCATCGTGATTGCGGGCGCAAACTTCATCGCCGTGCTTGACATGACGATTGCCAACGTGTCTGTCTCTACCATCTCGGGCAGCTTGGGCACATCCATCAGCCAAGGTACTTGGATCATCACCTCGTACGCCGTGGCGGAAGCCATCACCGTGCCACTGACGGGCTGGCTTGCCAGCCGTTTGGGTGCGGTACGCGTGTTCAGCGTATCCATGCTGATGTTTTCATTGTCTTCCCTTGCGTGCGGCCTTGCACCTTCGTTTGAACTGCTCATCGGTGCGCGGGTGTTGCAAGGTTTGTTTGGCGGACCGTTGATGCCTTTGTCGCAGTCTTTGCTCATCCGAATTTTTCCCAGAGAAAAAGCAGCAATGGCCAATGGCATTTGGGGCGTGACCACCCTCATTGCACCCGTGTTGGGCCCCATTTTGGGTGGCTACATTTGCAGCGAATTCACGTGGGGGTGGGTGTTTCTGATCAACGTACCTATTGCCACAGTAGGTGGCCTAGTAGCATTTTCCTTGCTGCGTCGCTACGAGCAAGCACGGCAAAAAAATCCCATCGACGTGGTGGGCATTGGGTTGCTCTTGGTGTGGGTGTCGGCCTTGCAAATTTTTTTGGACAAAGGCAAAGACCTCGATTGGTTTGAGTCCAATACCACCATTGCCTTAGCCACCGTTGCAGCGGTTGTGTTTGGTTTGTTTGTCATTTGGGAATACTACGAGAAACACCCATCTGTGGACATTCGCGTGTTTCGGCACAAGGGTTTTGTCATCCCCGCTGTCACGTTATTTGTCGGATTTGCCTCGCTCTTTGCCGCCAATGTGCTGACACCTTTGTGGCTACAAAACTTCATGGGCTACACGTCTTATGACTCTGGCAAAACCACCGCGTGGTCGGGCGTGTTTGCGGTGTGCATGGCACCCGTGGTCGCTGTTTTATCCACTCGCATAGACCCCAGAAAACTCGTGTGCCTTGGACTAACTTGGATTGGCGCTGTGTCTTTTGTGCGCGCTTTCGCGACCACCGGCATGGACTACTGGAGCATTGCCCTACCCATCTTGGCCTTGGGCATTGGGATGCCCATGTTCTTTGTACCGTTGATGAGCTTGGCACTGGGCAATGTGGATGACAAAGAGGTGGCTTCCGCCGCTGGTTTGTTGAGTTTCATTCGCACGATGGCTGGTGCAATCGGCACGTCGCTCATCACCACAGCATGGGAGGACCGTGCCACACAAGTTCATGCGTATTACGCTGGCATCACCGACCGTGATTTGCAAATCACCCAAAGCCTGTACAACCTAGGACTGAGTGAAGTCGCCACACAAGGCACGCTGGAAAATATGTTGCACACCCAAAGCATCATGGTCTCCACAAATCAACTCATGCTCGTGATTGCCCTGTGCTATGTATTTGCTGGATGGTTCATCTGGTTTGCGCCACGCCCCAACAAGGCAGTAGATACCAGTGCGGTACATTGAAGCGATGCCTTTACTCCACTTGCGCGTGTGCTGATCCGCTTTAACAAACCCTACGGTGTCCTCAGCCAATTCACCGCAGAGGGGCGTTGGCGCGGGCTGAAAGATTTCATTAACTTACCGGGCGTCCATGCAGCAGGTCGCTTGGACGCCGACAGCGAGGGCTTGTTACTGCTAACCGATGATGGCCCACTGCAAGCGCGCATTGCCGATCCGCGTTTCAAGATGACCAAAACGTACCTAGCTCAGGTAGAAGGCGAAATCACCGAAGACGCATTGCGCCGGCTGTGCCAAGGCGTACAGCTCAACGACGGACCCACCCTGCCAGCCGATGCACGCGCAATCGATGCCCCTGCTTGGCTGTGGCCACGCACGCCGCCCATTCGTGAACGCAAGCACATTCCCACCGCGTGGCTGGCGTTGACCATTCGCGAAGGCCGCAACCGCCAAGTGCGCCGTATGACAGCCGCCGTCGGCTTGCCCACATTGCGGCTGATTCGCACACAAATTGGGCCCTACACCTTGGCCGAACTTACGCAAGGTAAATGGGCCGAAACAGCCGTGTTACCGACACAGGGATAATTGCCACTCAGCCTTATTTGCTAGCCATGCCCCACCCACTCAACAGCCTTCACAATTTGCGCCAAGCCTTGGCGGATTTGCGCAGCAACGTCATCACTGACCGTGCGTTTGTGCAAACCGCTCGCGAACAAACCGACTTGTTTGCCACGTTGCCGCCCAAGTTTAAAACCGTATGGCTGAACTTGCTGGACCGTCTCGAGTCCAGCGCCTTGTTCACAGAAGAGAGCTGTTCGTTCAGCCAAACCGATTTGCTTAACAGTCTTGCGATGGTGTTAGACAAGGCCCAAGCTCAACTTGATACGCCAACATGACCGCTCCTGATACTTTTCAAATCTTCACCGTCAAAGTGGAGCCCGCCGATTTGCAATACGACGTTGAGGGAGACTTGAGCTTGCTCGAAGCCGCCGAGATGTCGCGCATCGAGCTACCCAGCTCGTGCCGCAATGGCACTTGCCGCACCTGCCTGTGCAAGCTGGTGAGCGGCGAAGTCAGTTACAGCGTGGAGTGGCCAGGCTTGAGCGCCGAAGAAAAAGCCGAGGGCTATGTGTTGCCCTGCGTGGCGCGCCCCACGAGCAACGTGGTGATCGAGCAAACCGAAGCACGCACCAGCTGAACATGCAACCACTCTACGAAGACGAACACCTGTTGGTGTTTGAAAAACCCAGCGGTTTGCTGTCGGTACCGGGCCGTGGGCCTGAGAAGCAAGACTGCTTATCCAAACGCGTGCAAGACATTTACACCGACGCACTAGTGGTGCACCGCCTCGACCAAGACACCTCGGGCCTGATCGTGATGGCGCGCGGCATTGAGGCGCAGCGCCGCATCAGCCGCTTGTTTGAAACGCGTCAGGTCGGCAAACGCTACATGGCGGTGGTGGCGGGCAACCCGCTGCTCACCCAAGCGCAGGTACCCACCAACGAAGACGGTTGGCGTGCGATTGAGGGCAACATCTTGCTCGACTGGGAGCGTCGCCCCATCCACATCATTCACCCCGACGGCAAGCCCAGCCTGAGCCTGTGGCGCATGGTGCAAGCGGGCGACACGGCCAGCTTGATTGAGCTGGAGCCTTTCACGGGCCGCACGCACCAACTGCGCGTGCACATGCAAAGCTTGGGGCACCCGATGTTGGGCGACTCGCTGTATGCGCCACCAGACATTAAGGCGCTTACGCCACGCCTGATGCTGCATGCACAAGACATTGGTTTTCCGCACCCTTTTACTGAAGAACCATTGCTTTTCACGGCTCCCGTGGCGTGGTCTGCGGTAAACCCTTATGTTTTAATCCTTCAGCCGTAAGAGATCTGTAGCAAAAGCGGCGCACACTGGATTTGTTCTAACTTTTATAACTGGAGATAAAGATGCGTGAAGTAGTAGTGGTCAGCGGTGTTCGTACCGCCATCGGTACCTACGGCGGTAGCCTCAAAGACATTCCCCCCACCGAGCTGGCCGCCCAAGTCGTGCGTGAGTCATTGGCCCGCGCACACGTCGAAGGCAAAGACGTGGGCCATGTGGTGTTTGGCCATGTGGTGAACACCGAACCCAAAGACATGTACCTCTCACGCGTGGCCGCCATCAACGGCGGTTGTGCCGAAGGCACGCCCGCGTTCAACGTCAACCGTTTGTGCGGTTCAGGTTTGCAAGCCATCGTGTCTGCCAGCCAGGCCATCATGCTGGGTGACTGCGACATCGCCATTGGCGGCGGCGCTGAAAACATGAGCCGTGGCCCTTACGCATCTCTCAGCGCTCGCTGGGGTGCACGCATGGGCGACACCAAGATGGTCGACATGGTGGTGGGCGCTTTGCACGACCCCTTCCACACCATCCACATGGGCGTGACCGCCGAAAACGTGGCCGCCAAATTTGGCATCACCCGTGAGATGCAAGACGCAGCAGCCGTCGAGAGCCACAACCGCGCCCAACGCGCCACTGAGGCGGGTTACTTCAAAGACCAAATCGTGCCTGTGATGCTCAAGAGCAAAAAAGGCGATGTGGCCTACGCCACCGACGAACACTTCCGCCCCAACTGCAAGATGGAAGACATGGCCAAGTTGAAGCCTGTGTTCGTCAAAGAAAATGGCACAGTCACCGCCGGCAACGCATCGGGCATCAACGACGCGGCTGCCGCTGTGGTGTTGATGGAAGCCAAAACGGCACAAGCCCGTGGTGCCAAGCCATTGGCACGTTTGGTGTCGTATGCCCACACCGGCCTCGACCCAAAGATCATGGGCATGGGCCCTGTGTCGGCATCACGCCTCGCTTTGCAAAAAGCAGGCCTGACCACCAACGACATGGACGTGATTGAAGCCAACGAAGCCTTTGCCGCACAAGCCTGCGCGGTGAGCAAAGAGCTGGGCCTTGACCCCGCCAAAGTGAACCCCAACGGTTCTGGCATTTCTTTGGGTCACCCCATCGGTGCCACCGGTGCTTTGATCACCGTCAAGGCCATTCACGAACTGCAACGCATCAACGGCAAGTACGCTTTGGTCACCATGTGTATTGGTGGCGGCCAAGGTATCGCTGCCATTTTTGAGCGTCTTTAAACCCGCATGAACCGCCCAACCGACGACAGCTTGATCGCACGCGAAGCCAACCAGTTCGCACTATTAAATCAACGTCGGTTTGGGCCATTTTTCTGGACGCAGTTTTGCGGTGCGGCGAATGACAACCTGTTCAAGTTCGCTTTCACCGTGATGGTGACCTACCAGCTCAGCGTGAGCTGGTTGCCCGTCTCTTTAGCGGGCTTGGCGATTGGGGCGCTGTTCATCCTCCCCTTTCTTTTGTTTTCAGCCACCAGCGGGCAATTGGCTGACAAATACTGCCACGCCACGTTGATGCGCATGGTGAAGAATTTTGAAATCGGCATCATGGTGCTGGGTGCCATCGGCTTTGTCACAGAGCAGGTGTGCGTGCTGTTGCTGTGCACGTTTTTGATGGGGCTGCACTCCACCCTCTTTGGCCCCGTGAAGTTTGCGTATCTGCCGCAAGTGCTGAAAGCGCACGAGCTCACCGGCGGCAACGGCATGGTCGAGATGGGCACGTTTGTGGCCATCTTGCTGGGCAATGTGGCAGGTGGTTTGTTGGTAGCCATTCCTGACGTGGGTCACACCAGTGTTGCTGTGGCTTGCGTGGCGGTGGCGGTGCTAGGGCGCTTGACCAGCGCGCACATTCCATCGCTCACTGCGGCCAACCCCGCTTTGCAGATCAACTGGAACCCCATCACCGAAACCTTGCACAACCTGCGTTTGGCCAAAGCCAACCGCACGGTGTTCATCCCCCTCATGGGCATCAGCTGGATGTGGTTCTTTGGTGCCATTTTTCTCAGCCAGTTCCCGAGCTTGGCCAAAGAGGTGTTGCACGGCGATGCACAAGTGGCTTCGCTCTTGTTGGTCTTGTTCTCGGTGGGCATTGGCGCAGGCTCGCTCTTGTGCGAAGCACTCAGCCGAGGACGTGTGGAAATGGGCCTATGCCCCTTAGGCGCTTTGGGCATGACCTTGTTCGCCGTAGATTTGTATGTTGCCGTCTCTGGCTTGCCCGCCGCAGAGCTGATGGGCATTCACGCCTTTGTGACCGATAGCGCGCATTGGCGTGTCATGGCCGACTTGGTGTTGCTCAGTTTGTTCGCCGGCATTTACAGCGTGCCCATGTACGCGCTGATTCAGCAGCAAAGCAACACGGGCGAATGCGCCCGCATCATCGCGGCCAACAACATCATCAATGCGCTGTTCATGATTGCCAGCTCGCTCATCGCTGGAGCGATGTTGGGCGCGGGGCTAACCATTCCCGACGTCATTTTCTGGACGGGCATCGCCAACGCGGTTGTGACGCTGGCTGTGTTTGTGGCCGAGCCTGCGTATTTGCGCCGGTTTGCGGCATGGGCCCAAGGCATTTGAACCAGACTTGACCCAGCACAAACTTCGTGCACCTCGGTTTTTTACAATAAGCCCATCTGTTCGTTTGGCGCTTGGTTGGCCAAACCCTTTTCAAGAAAGCATGTATGTCCGACACACTCACCACCGAATTGCCCACACGCGAAGTTACTTTGGCTTGGTCTGACGCGCTGGTGTTGGAGCTGGACTTCATGGAC
>Ga0228699_1001309_pt1 | contig 13134 bp, 20 predicted proteins | sample McNCre217_Aug_MG_FD_178016 | JGI IMG/M metagenome (GOLD analysis project Ga0228699, IMG submission 178016) | Freshwater microbial communities from McNutts Creek, Athens, Georgia, United States - 2-17_Aug_MG | ecosystem: Environmental > Aquatic > Freshwater > Creek | place: USA: Georgia...
CTTTAAGACTATTGTAGAATATACAAAGTTTGAGGCTGGTGCATGACAGAATCACATATTATTATTTCTAAGAAGAATGAAGCTTTCCTTCATGTTAGCGGTGACCCGGGAGTTCTGATGGAATTATCCGAGACACTAACTTTTGAAGTACCTGGTTATAGATTCACTCCTGCATACAAGAGTGGACGTTGGGATGGCAGAATTCGTTTATACAATTTGGCATCTAAAACTATGTATGCTGGTCTGTATAATAAACTGATCGAATTTTGCGAATCTAGAAAGTATACATACACGCTCGAATCTACTGGTTATTATTCTATGCCAGGCGTACAAGAGAATCTTGGCTTTGATGACATCGCAGAGTATATGAAGTCATTGGAACTTAGTTCATCTGGTAAATTGTTGGAGATTCGTGACTATCAGATCAATGCAGTTCATATTGCCCTGCGTGATACCAAAGCTCTGTTGCTTTCTGCCACTTCATCTGGCAAATCTATGATTCAATACAGCATTTGCCGTCATATCCTTGAAAATGATGAAAATGCAAAAATACTAATGGTTGTACCAACCGTTTCTTTGACCACCCAAATGTTCAAGGATTTTGATGATTATTCATCTAAAAATGGGTGGAATGCAGAAGAAAATATGCATTTAATCAGCGCTGGCAAGGATAAAAAAACTAACAAGCCAATTACCATTTCTACCTTCCAAAGTATCGCAGAATTACCTGCTTCTTACTTTAACAAGTTCGATGTAGTATTGGTCGATGAAGCACATCGTGCAGTCGCCAAGTCAATTACTTCTATCTTTGAGAAATGTACTGAAGCGAAGTATCGTCTAGGATTCACGGGTACTGTCCAGGATTCTAAGTGTAATGTACTAGTACTTCAGGGTCTGACTGGTCCGATTCATTCAATCGTTAGTACTAAAGAACTGATTCAGAACAAGCAAGCATCCGGTCTAAACCTGAATATCGTAATTCTGGACCACAAAGAAGAAATCAATAAAGCATTCAAGCATTCAGAATATGATGATGAAGTGAAGTATCTAGTATCAAATGAACGCCGCAATAAGTTCATCAGAAATCTTGCACTACAGACAACCGGTACTACGTTGGTACTATTTCGTTTTGTTGACTTGCAAGGTAAGCCGTTATACAATCTAATCAAGGATGCAACTCAAGATAGAGATGTATACTTCATTGATGGTGGTGCAAAGAAAGAAGCAAGGGAAGAAGTTCGTATCGTTGCAAAGGATAGACCGATCGTCATCGTTGCTTCATATGGCACATTCTCGACCGGTGTCAACATTCCAACCATAGAGAATATCATTTTTGCTCACCCAACCAAATCCAAGATTACATCATTGCAGTCTATTGGTAGAGGTATCCGTCTGAGCGAGGGGAAATCTGAATGTAATGTCTATGATGTCTCCGATAATATGACATACAAGAAATATGTCAACCATACATACAAACATCTTTCCGAACGTATTAAAATCTATACGTCCGAAGGTTTTAAGTTTAAGATTACCAAAATTCCATTTTAATTATGAACATTGAAGAGATAACACGTACTGCACAAGTGATCACTGTAAAACTTTCTACCGGTGAGACTATACTTGGTAAGCAAGTGGATTACACCGATGACGTGTTATTCATTCTTGACCCTATCAGAATTACACCATCATTGACTACGGATCCAAACACTGGGATGACCCTGCCTATCAGTACTCCATCTCTGTTCTGGCAATTTTCAGAGAATAGAATTGTCCAGATTCCTACATTTGCGATTCTATTTGCTTCTAATTGTAGTGAGTACTATACTACGTATTACGAAGCAATCATCGGTGATCTTTATAGTATAGAAATGTCAAGACAGAAGACATTCCTACAAGCCATATCGGAAATAAATTTTACAGAGAGCACCGAAGGTAATACAATTGCTATTAACGGCAATAAAACACTTCATTAAATGCTCTGGCTTGATCTAAAATATACTAAACTTGCTGGGTCTAGAGGTACACTGTTTAGAATTAAACGTGATACACCATTCCTTGCCACTCAACGTTGCCCGATATGTGGTGACTCCAAAACAAACTCCAGAAAAACTCGTTTCTATTTTCTACAGATGGACGATTCCATCGTAGTGAAATGTCATAACTGTGATTATTCTGGTTCTATCTTAAAATTCCTCAAGGCAGAATTCATTGACTTATACAATGAATATGTATTCGAGCGGTTTAAGTCTAAAGAATCGGATTCTACACCTGTAATCACTAGTGTATCTAAAACACCGATAGAATTACCACAGACCGAAGGTTTAGATCTTCCTTCGGTCTGGCAATTGAAAGATTCACATCCTGCAAAACAATATGTTATGTCCAGGAAATTGCCCAAGTCTTTTAATTTTCTATACTGTGATCAGTTCAACAAGTTTTCATCCCAATTTAACAAGGAGTTTGCTAATGCCAAAAATGACCATCCCCGCATTATTATTGAGTACAAAACAGCAAAAGGAAAATTATTTGCATACCAGGGTAGAGCGATCAACGGAGAGACGCCAAAGTACCAAACAGTTGTGCTTCCTTCTTATGAAAACTACCCAAAGATCTTTGGCCTAAACAAGTTAGATCTATCGGAAAAGATATATCTAGTAGAAGGACCGATCGACTCATTGTTTATAAATAATTGCATTGCATCTACTAATGCTTCACTTAGTACGACTGCATCTAAACTGCTAAAGTCAATAAATACAATTCCTAAAGAGAACTTAACTTTAGTCATTGATAATGAACCGCGGAATACGCAAATTTTAGAACAATATAAGCGTGCGATCGAATCTGGTTTTAATGTAGTAATCTGGCCAAAACATATCAAACAAAAAGACATAAATGACATGGTTCTTTCTGGGCTTAAGCCAAAAGACATCATTGATAAAAATACATTCTCTGGATTGACAGCACTAAACGAATTTACACATTGGAAAATGAATTAAAAGATGGACGAAACACCAAACATTCTAAAAGCAGGTGGACTTGAAGTAGCATACCCCCAAGCATTAGAATTCGAATCACAACAAATGTCAGTGTTCTGGCTACCGGACGAAATCAAACTAGAAAAAGATATCCAAGACATTCTGGTTAATATGCCAGAATCTGAACGCCACGGTCTTATTACTGTATTACGTCTATTCACTCAATATGAAGTACGCGCAGGCGAGGAATTCTGGGGCACCAGAGTCAAGAGCATTTTCAAACGCCACGAGATTCAAGATATGGCTACATGCTTCTCTATGGCAGAACAATGTATCCACAAGAAGTTCTATAATAAAATCAATGAACTGCTCCACCTTAATACAGACGAGTTTCATAATTCATACTTGAATGACGAGACACTCTCTGCTCGTATGGAATTCATCGATTCTGCAATCTCAGACCCAGATAATCTATACGCACTTGGTACGTTTGCGATGGTAGAAGGCGGCGTGTTGTACTCTAACTTCTCATTCCTCAAACACTTCCAGAGTCAAGGAAAGAATAAAGTAAAGAATCTGGTTGCCGGAATTCAGTTCTCTCTAAGAGATGAAAACATCCATCACCTTGCAGGATGTTGGTTATTTAGACAATTGCTATTAGAATCTAAATTAACGCCAGAGAATCAGATCGCACTATATGAACGAATCTATACTGCTGCAGAGAAAATTCGTGAACATGAACACCGTATCGTCGACATGATTTTCGAAAAGGGTCGTATCGAAGGTATCACTCCACATCAAATGAAGAACTTCGTAGACTCAAGAATTGATCTATGTCTAGAAAATCTTGGTCTACGTGCACAATTCAAACCTGCATCTAATCCTATTGCAGAATGGTTTTATCTAGGAATTAGTCAGACGATCATTCATGACTTCTTTCAAAACGTTGGTAACCAATATAACCGCAACTGGTCTGAAGAATCTTTTAACTGGTAATTATTATGAGCATCTTAGAACAACTATCACAACAACGTAAAGAACTACAAGCTAAAGGGTCTGTGCCACAGTGGATGACTACTGCTGGCTTTCAATTATTCTCCGAAAAATATACAAACGAGGGCGAAGATTCATTTAACGGTAGAGCACGCACTATCGCTAAGACTGCAGCATCAAGACTACCAGAATCTCAGAATAAAGAAGAATGGGAAGAAAAGTTCTATGAACTAATCTGGAAGGGATGGCTAAGTTGCTCGACTCCAGTACTATCAAATACCGGCACTTCTAAAGGACTATCGGTTTCATGTTCTGGACAGTACATTGGCGATTCTATAGATCAGTTTTATTCTAATCGCCGTGAGACTGCGATTTTAACAAAGAATGGGTTTGGTACTTCTGCACATCTAGGTGCAATTCGTCCTCGTGGTTCTAAAATCTCGGTTGGTGGAAAAGCATCTGGTGTAGTCCCTGTCTTTAAAGGTTTCGTGCAAGATTCACGCGATGTTTCACAAGGTTCTACTCGTAGAGGCGCCTGGGCAGGATATCTGCCAATCTCTCATGGCGACTTTGATGAACTAGCAGATTTTGTTAAAGATAATCCGGACGACGCTAATGTCGGTTGGAACTGGTATGATTCAGACACCGAGAAGTGCAATAGTGGTGATGCAGAAGCAATTAGGCGCTTCAAGAAGATGCTTAAGTTAAAGATGCTTACTGGTAAGGGATACACATTCTTTAATGATAAGATCAATCGTTTGTCTCCACAAATGTATAAAGATCTTGGACTGCTAGTTAGCAACGGCAATTTGTGTGCGGAGGTGACCCTATATAATGATGAAGAACATACATACACTTGTGTTCTATCGGCGATGAATCTGGCAAAGCGTAATGAATGGAAAGACACCGACGCAATCTTTAATGCTACGGTGTTTCTAGATTGTATTGCTGAAGACTTCATTCAGAACGGTTCTAAAATTCCTGGGTTGGAAAAAGCAGTACGTTTCACGCAAAAAGGCAGGGCATTAGGACTAGGTGTCTGTGGATTCCATACGTATCTACAGCAAAATGGGATTGCCTTTGAAGAATTACGGGCATCGTTTCTGAACGGTGAGATCTTCAAAGAATTGCATGATGAATCATTGCGTGCGTCCAAATGGATGGCGACAGAATTCGGTGAACCCGAATGGTGTAAAGGTTATGGTGTTCGCAATACACACCGCACCGCTTGCATGCCAACCATGAGCACAGCTTTAATTATGGGCGGTGTGTCTCAGGGTATTGAACCAATTCTTGGAAACTGCTTCATTCAATCTATGGCGGGTGGAGAAGTAGAACGTATCAATCCAGTATTCTTGGACCTAATGAAAAAGCGCGGCAAGTACTCAAAGAAGTTGGTAAAAGAAATCGCAGACAATCATGGTTCAGTACAGAATCTAGATTGGTTGACGGATGAAGAGAAGATGGTCTTCCGTACTGCATTTGAAATCAATCAAGAAGTAATCATCCGTCTTGCCAGTCAACGTCAACATTATATTTGTCAGGCGCAGTCTCTAAATCTGTTCTTCTCTGCAGATGAGTCTGAAGCGTATATCGCAAAGATCCACCGTCTAGCAATTGAAGACGAGTACATCAAGAGTTTATACTATGTTAGAAGTCAGGCAGGTGTACAGGCTTCAAGTGGTGAATGTATTGCATGCCAGTGATGGACAGTTTTATAACTGGAGGTGCACTCTGTTCCAATGGAGTGCACCTCACTCTAGAACAAATATCTGAAGTCATTTTGCTGCAAGAAGCAAAGCAGGTAGGGATTGTTTATCACTTTACTAAATTACATAATCTAATGAGTGCAATTAAAGATTCTTCATTTGACACTAGTTCATTCGATAGAGAATTTTTAATGTCTAGAAATAGACAAATGCCATATGACAATTTTGGTAAGAATGACTTTTCAGTATCAAATGGATATGTCGTCAGAATAACATCAAGTGAAAAGTACATCCTTAATGTAGAGATTTTATCTACAACAGAATCGGATAAAGAGTTTGCGGGAATTGCAAAAATTCTCAAACACTATAAGATACCATGCAATTTGATTCACAAATTCTAATTAGAACAGAACCGGTATCATCTTTCATGTATGCTTATTTGACTGTAAGTGAACTTGATAGTATAATTGATAGTAACTCATACGAGTTCAGTTCACGTAAGTATCTAAACACTATTGCAATGTCAAGTACTTACTTTAAAGACATCATCCTGGTGTTTTCAGAATCTGATTTTGTTTCTATAGAACCACTAACTGGTAATTATGAGTACGATCCAGAGTACTTTGCAAAAACAGATAAACCATTGCTTTATTATGTGAGAGCGATAGAGTGTCTAACGAACTATAATGAAAATGAATACATTAAAATTTTAAAGACTATTGAAAGAATAAGAAATGAAGTTAATTAAATTCTCGGCATCATGGTGTGCTCCATGCAAACAACTGTCTACTGTAATTGGTTCTATTAAAGATCAGTTGCCGGAAGTAGTCGAAGTAGATGTAGAAAAAGATTTTGAACTAGCATCAAAATATAACATTCGTTCAGTACCAGTACTTGTATTGGAAGATAATGATGGCAATTTTATCAGACGCATGGCAGGATACCAATCTGCAGAAAAGTTGCTAGAATTCGTCAAAGAATGATTATTGAATAAATAGTAGATCATCATAATGAATGCATCTACTATATGTCAGACTGGTTATATCAAGAAAAGCCGATAACAGAGTTACCAGACAAAGTTATCGGCTTTGTGTATTGTATTACGAATAATTTGGATGGACGAAAATACATAGGAAAAAAGAAGGGTTTTCGTAAAAAAACATCAATAAAAACGATTATTCTTAAGTCTGGAGTGAAAAAAAAGAAGAAAATTCGCACCATAGTAAATTCCGACTGGATGGAGTATTTTGGTTCATCTTCTGAATTATGCGCAGACATAGAGAAATTGGGTGCGGATAATTTTACTCGTGAGATTTTACACCTATGCTATTCTTTATCTGAACTCAGTTATATTGAAGCAGAGTTACAGTTTAAACTTGAAGTACTAAAACATCAAGACCGATTCTATAATAGATGGATTATGGTAAGAGTGAGAGCAGATCACCTTAAAGGCAAACTAAAATGAACACTATAGAAGAATTTAGAATTCTCAAGAAGCTTGCCGTAATTCATGACTTAGATTATGAATATGAAATCGATGAAGACGGAAACGGTAAGGCGTTCATAGAAGGTTATGCTGTTTATTTTGAAGTAGATCCTTATGGTGAGATTAACCTATGGACAGCAACTATGGAAAAGCTATGATAACGTTTTTAGAATTTGTTCAACGTAACCCGATTCATCCTGGGTATAACACTGGGAAGAGAACGAAAGATGACGAAACTGCTAACGGTGCAGACTCATCGATCAATAAAGTTCTGAAGTACCGTGATTGGACATTCAAGCCAACTACACATGCAGCATCGCAAGCAAAAGATCGTCGTCCAGAGTTTTCATTAGACGACTGGAAGAAAATGCATGCAAAAGTACATGCTCACGTCACTAGTGATACTTCAAAGACAAACGGTGAACATTTATTCCATTCAAAGTCTGCAGATCAATCATATGTTGCTAACGTAGACCATAAGAATAAAGAAATCCGAGTGATTACAGTTTTGCCAAAAGGTAAGCACAATCCCAAAGAAGGTACTAAAAAGTACACGATGGAAGGTGTTGAGGTAGAATTGATCTACGTAGAATTAGAATAGACATAAATTTATGTCTATGATATAATTAGGATGTAACAAGGAAAAACGATGAAAATTTATTACATCCATGGTTTTGGTTCTAATGTAAATTCTACTACGCGTAGTTTGCTTGAAAATGAACTTGGTGAACCCGTAATCGGTCTGACATATGACGTCAAAGACCCAGCCGGTTCACTGGAAAAAATGATTGCGATTTTGGAACAAAATGAGGCCGATGAAAGCATCATCATTGGTGCATCGCTCGGTGGTTGGTACGCAGACCAGCTTTCCAAGCGATGCATTGCAGACTATGTTCTGTACAATCCAGCAATGAGTCCTTGGACTGAACTTAGGGAATTGACCGACGACATTGATATTACTGCGAATCTTTATAAGTACAAAGATTTTTCCATGCAGTATGTCCCTAATATGTCTAAGACTGTATTCCTTGCAACTGATGACAAAGTAATCAATTATAAGTATGCAGCATACACATTTAAAGATTCTGCAGAAATCGTGTACATAGACGGCGGTCACCGTCTGACACAAAAGAATATCGGCTTGGTTGTCGATAAAATTAAAACAATAAAAAACCAACTCTTGGGGTAAACTAACCATGCAACATTTTTCTGAAGACGTGTCTTTTCTATTTGAAGACACCGAACTATCCTTTTCTTTCAAAGACTTTCTAGCAGAGCGCTTTAAGACTCTGCTTCCTGGTGATGAGGAAGAGAAGCATAAGATGAAAGATGAAGTGTTCAAGCACCTAGATAATGCGTACAAAACAGTTGGTGGAATGTCTGCTGGTGGTTTTCATTCTGCAGATCAATTAGTCAAAGAATTACCTTTATGGAAAATTGGTCGCAAGAATGGCAAGATTCATTCTATTGCACTTTATAAAGATAAGTCTGGGCGCAAGTTATCCCTAGCAGGCACCGATGGTTCTGAAGAAGGTAAGAAAGCTCTCGGCAACACTCTATCAACCGATCTTAAAAAGAACCGTGCAAAGCTGGAACTGTCGAAGAAAGCTCTGGGTTTCGTCAAACGTCATGTCGATCTAAAGCAACATGCAATGACATATGATGAAGCCAAAGCGTATCATAAAGAAAACGGTGGTCATGAAGTATCAAAACCAAGTCATGATGATCCAGAAGTGCTTGCTCATCCAGAACTAAAAGATCATTTTTATGTACGTTCTATTGGTGGTCATAATCACACCAAAATCATGTTGGGTAAATGAAATTTAAAGAGTTTCTGAATAAGAAAAGTCTGCCAGTACTTTATACGGTATTCGGCAGACACTCTAACCCTCCGCATGCTTCTGCACATCTTCCTGCACTGTACACCTCGTTCGGTGGTGACAGATTAAATGAATCAGTTCTTCCACCAAGATTCTTGGATTCACATGAAGAAGAAATACATTTAAAGAATTCGATTAAACATCATCCGTCCATCAAAAAGTACACGGATCATTCTGCGGACATAAACAATGCTCTAAGACGTCATCACGAGAAACAACAAATCGACGATGACATCATAGAAGACATTCATAGTCTAGATTCTGTTTTAGATCATGCAAAGACCGATCGTAATTTGACCTTATACACCAGTCTTTATGAATCACCTGTGCACTATTGGACAAACGGTGATAAGAACGGTTCTACGATAGTACACCTTCCTGCATACACATCTACTTCGACGAAATACGTGCAAGCAAGAAAATTCGCGAAGTTTGACGATTCTCTCGACAAGACCAATAAAGTTAAGCATCTCTTAAAGATAGATGTCCCGCCCAAGTCTAAAGGTGGTTCTGTAATGAGTCAGTCTGAGAATCCTCTAGAATATGAATTTCTTTTGCATCGCGGACATAATCTAAGAATTGACCATAAACCAGAAATAAAGACAGACGGTACCCACATCTGGAGTGCGACAGTACTTGGTCACGATCCAAATGTAGTCAATTGACACTAAATAGCATGTTTGTTATAATTCAATCATGAACGAAAAACACTATTTAGCAAATCTTCTCTGTGAAGTATTCTATTACCTCGACCCTGCCGATCTTGGTACTGTTGAAAACGAACTGTATGACGAGTATGATGCCGAAGCCACGGAAGTCGCTGAGATGTTCTTTGATACTCCAAAAAATGAACGAGATCTTGCATTGGATGTGACTGCAGTCTTCAATTCTCGGTTTGATCACAATTTTGGTTCTCTAACTGAAACACTGGTTTCTGTTTTGTCTAAAATCCAGAATGATTTAGAATCTGCATAAAATAGAATTCTTGGTATAATTGATCTATTGACAACGCAATTGAGAAATTCTAAAATGAACGTCTTTGATCGTGATAATGCAGAAGCAGTCTACTGGGAAATGTACAAAGACGCTCATGGTGTTCGTCCACGCGGTATTGACACATCGACTTGGTCTGAGCAAGAGTTTAAAACTCGGTTCGATAATCTGCAGAAACTGATCGCCGAAAATGAAGCATTCACTCGTGAATCAGAAGCTCGCATGATCAACTCGTTCGAATTGGAACTGCTTCGGATGCAGGGCAGTCTTGCACAGAAAATTGGAGTTCTTCATAAGAAACATCGCTCTAACGGCGACGTTGCATACTTAGAGTATCTGCTTGGCGTTCCATATGGATACATTCAAAACAAACTAACAAATGATAGTCTTTCACATCAATGATACTTCTTCGGGAAAGCATGCATTCACATCCATGATGTTGAAGCAGCACTTCCGTTCGTATCATCCACTATCATATGATGTCATGTACCCTGAAACATCGATGAGAGACATGATCATCAACATAGAAAAACTTAATGTCTATAATGAGGATATCGTTATAGTTGGTTCTTCTCTAGGTGGTTGGTTTGCGAACAGAATTGCTAAAACATTGAAGTGTTCACTGGTTCTATTCAATCCGATTCTGAATCCACAAGAAGCACTATCTACTATGGGTTCGTATTCTGCCGCATCATATGTGGTGTTTGGAGATACTAGGAAACTGGCGAATGTGCCAACTTCATTGTTGGTATCAATAGACGATGAAGTGATTGATTTTAGAAAAACTGTAGAACTATATGCACCGACTGACGCGTCTATAAAGTATACGACGGGCGGTCATTTACCTACGGATAAAAATTCTCATCTCTTAATTAAAGAAATAAACAAATTTGACCCTGACTTGCCGATTCTATTCGACATAACAGATTAAATAAATTATCCGGGATAGACCTGGATCATCATAACACTTGTAAGGATTTTACAATGTCTCAGAAATACGATACACTAGTATTCATTGGTCGCTTTCAACCATTTCATACTGCTCACTTAGAGATTGTCAAACGTGCAACTGCGCTAACAGATAATCTCGTCATCATCGTTGGTTCTGCCAAACAACCACGAACATATAAAAATCCATTCTCCGCAAAAGAACGTGCTGCGATGATTCGTGCAGCTTGTGGCGGTCTTGCTATGACCGTCCATATCGAAGAAAATACCGACTCCATGTATAATGACGAAGCGTGGGCTTCTCGTGTCCAAGGAATCGTTTCTAAATATCAAGTTCTTGGCGGTACTACTGGAATCATCGGTCACAAGAAAGACGAATCCAGTTTCTACCTGGAAATGTTCCCACAGTGGAAGTATGAGAATGTCGATGAAGTAGAACCTCTGTCTGCCGTCGATATCCGTGATCTATACTTCAAGCAAGACACCAACTTCAACTTTATTCGTGGTGTTGTTCCTAAGACTACATTGCAGTTTCTAGAAGCATTTCGCGAGACCGAAGACTACGCTCAGATTATCCGTGAGCGTGAATTCGTCACCAAGTACAAGAAGCAGTACGCCGGACTTGCGTATCCGCCAATCTTTTCAACTGCAGATTCTATTGTAATTCAATCTGGACACGTGTTAATGATCAAACGTAGATCGGAACCAGGAAAAGGATTGTGGGCACTTCCCGGTGGATATGTGAATGCAAATACTGACAAGTCAGTCGAAGATGCAGCAATTCGTGAACTGCGTGAAGAGACAATGATTAAAGTACCTGCACCTGTTCTACGCGGTTCAATCGTTGCTAGTCGAGTATTCGATGCAATAGACCGTAGTCCACGTGGAAGGATTATTACTCACTGCTTCAAGATTGTACTACCACCCGGAGAGTTACCAAAAGTAAAAGGTTCTGACGACGCTGAAAAAGCTCGTTGGATCCCTATCTCGGAAATTAAGTCTGAAGAGTGCTTCGAAGATCACTATGACATGGTTGCTTGGGGGGTTGGTGCATGATTAACGGTAAACGAATTACAGTCTATGATTGGTTTGACATTCAAAATGAATTGTGTAAAATCATGGACATTCCAGAGAATGCATTCCGAGACTATCATAAAATAGTCGGCGGCGATTATAAAGACTTTTGGCATGTGTGTCTGCATTCAATTGTTCCGGAAAGCATGGGCAACGGTACAATCGTGACCATGTTTAGGGCAGATGAAGATTGGTATGCTATGGACGACAGTGCTTGGAAAAACAAAGTACTCCAAGCATGGAATGTTCTATATGACTCGCTAGATCTTGATAAGAAAGATTCTGGTATTTTTGTAAGCTTTGATTGGTAATCGTATGTTCTTCAATTCTGCAATCTCACTTCGTGGTTCATTTGGTAGAGAATTCGCCAAAGAAGAAATTAGCAATGAACCGATGTTCTATCGTGCAGATAGAAACTTTGTCATGGAAAATGGCGGTGTGATTACTAAATCGTTCATGGAATCTCTACCAGATGATTGGAAAGACATTCCAGTTACCATAGACAGTAGAGTCCATATGTTGATGCCCAATTGGTATCCGTGTATTCCTGGAATGCATCTGGATGATATCCCACGCACTAGGGCTGATGGTCAACCAGATCACGAAACGCCAACATATGACGCAGATCACTTAATGGGTCTGGTGAATGGTGATGTTGCTCCAACGGAATTTGCACTTGGGCAGATTCAATTAGAGATTCCGCCTCTGGGTAGTATCATCTATAAAGAATGGCACCCACAGATTATGAATGCTATTTCAGATGGTCTTTTGCAATCATTTTCTGCACCAAGTAACCAGTACATTCAGTTTGATAATCATTCATTCCATCAAGGAACCGGTGCAGTAAAATCGGGTTGGCGGTGGTTCATTCGTGTCAGCAGAAATACCGCAAGAGCGAATGATACCAAGAATGAGATTCGCCGTCAGACACAGGTTTATCTTGAACATCCGATGGAAGGTTGGTAATCGACATAAATTACTATTCTATGTTATAATTGATCTAACAAAGGAAAATTATGGACAGAACAGATCGTCTAATAATTGCCACAATCGTGATTCTCTTGGTTAGTCTAGGA
>Ga0228699_1001310_pt1 | contig 13131 bp, 10 predicted proteins | sample McNCre217_Aug_MG_FD_178016 | JGI IMG/M metagenome (GOLD analysis project Ga0228699, IMG submission 178016) | Freshwater microbial communities from McNutts Creek, Athens, Georgia, United States - 2-17_Aug_MG | ecosystem: Environmental > Aquatic > Freshwater > Creek | place: USA: Georgia...
GCGCAAGCCATCGCCCAGCGAATAGCTCACGTCGTACGCCTTCATGATCTCCGTCATCTCGTCGAAGTGCGTGTACAAGAAGTTTTCTTTGTGGTGGGCAATGCACCACTTGGCCATGATGGAGCCGCCACGCGAGACGATGCCCGTGACGCGATTGGCCGTGAGGTGGATGAAGGGCAGGCGCACACCAGCGTGCACCGTGAAGTAGTCCACGCCCTGCTCGGCTTGCTCGATCAATGTGTCGCGGAAGATTTCCCAGGTCAGGTCTTCGGCAATGCCACCCACCTTTTCCAGAGCCTGGTAAATCGGCACCGTGCCGATGGGCACGGGCGAGTTGCGCACGATCCAGTCGCGCGTGGTGTGAATGTTCTTGCCGGTGGACAAGTCCATCACCGTGTCTGCACCCCAGCGGATAGACCAGACCAGTTTTTCCACTTCTTCTTCGATGCTCGAGGTCACTGCCGAGTTGCCGATGTTGGCGTTGATCTTGACTAGGAAGTTGCGGCCAATGGCCATGGGCTCCAGCTCGGTGTGGTTGATGTTGGCCGGGATGATGGCGCGGCCGCGGGCCACTTCGTCACGGACGAACTCAGGGGTGACGATTTTGGGAATGCTGGCCCCAAAGCTGTTGCCAGCGAGACGCTTCTCGCGGTCGGCGTTGCTGAGGTACTGCGCTTGCCACTCAAGGTTCTGGTTCTCACGCAGTGCGACGTATTCCATCTCGGGCGTGATGATGCCTTTGCGGGCGTAGTGCATTTGCGTGACGTTGGCGCCACTCTTGGCGCGGCGCGGCTGGCGCTGCAGTCCGGCGGCTTGGGCGCGCAGGGCGGCCAGTGCATCGGTCTCGCCGTTTTTCAAGCCATCGTCCAAGGCAAAAGGCTTGCGGCCTTCGTAGAGCTCGGTGTCACCACGCCCATCGACCCACGCCTGACGCACCAGCGGCAGGCCGGCGCGTACATCGATATGGGCTTGCGGATCGGTGTAGGGACCGGAGGTGTCGTACACCGTCACGGCCTCGCCGTTGCTCTGCATGATTTCGCGCAGCGGCACCTGAATGTCAGGGCGGCTGCCTTGCAAATAGCGTTTGGTGGAAGCGGGAAGCGGTTCGCGCGTGAGGCGGATGAACTGGGCGAGTTTGTCGGGTGCGTTCACTGGGAAATCTCCGGGTTAACGCCCGAAGACAGAGAAAGCCACCACCCCGCAAACTTCAAAAGGAGACCGCCCGAACGGCACACGGCCTGGGGCATTGCTCTGCACTTCTTACGCTGGTATGAACCAGATCAAGTTCACGGGTTTGGTATCCATCTCAGCGCAACCACTGCGCACCCCGGGCAGAGCGGAGTGTACGACAAACCCGACGTCTGCTGTGTCAGCGCACCACAGCGGCCACCAGCCAAGCACTCAAATCCTGCACCACACGGGCCTCCAGCCCATTGAAGCCGTGGTAGGCCATGGCCTCACAAGGATCGCCGACGTTGTTACCGCCTTCGTACATGCGGACCTGGTAGCCCGCAGGTAACTTGTCCAGCAAGGCCGGCAGGTCTGCAGCAGCACACAATTTGCATCCATCCTGCTGGTGGTGCATCACCAGCACCGGAATACGCAGCACCTCCAAGGCCATCTTGGGGACGGCCTTGCTCTGCGGGTCAGTAAGGATGGTGGATGTCAGCACCAGCGCATCCGGCCCTCCGGACTCCGCCAGGGCTATAGCCGCCGCGGCGGCGGACTGTGTGCCCCGGCTGGTGCCAACCAAGGCCACCGGGCGTTGGCTGCGCTGGCGCACATCCGCAATCAAGGCTTTCAGGTCTGCCATATGCTCAGGCGTCTGACGAAAGCCACCGAGAAAAGGCGGCGCCTGCCGGTCGGATGGCGCATCCATCAAAGCAACCGCCAGCCCCTGCTGGACGAATTGCGCGCGGGTCCGCGCCAAAAAGTTGCCGCCCATACCCCCGAGGCTGCCATCTGCCCCCAGGCGCACGCCCCCGTTGCCACCCACCAAAAGAATGACCGCCGCTTTGGGTTGCGCCGGCGCTTGCCAGAGGTAGCGCAGCGTGACGCCGGGGCGCGTAGGAACATCCACCACCGACGGGGCCTGGGCCCACGCGGCACCTGGCAAGAGGATTGCCAGGGCCAAGGCTCGGGCTGCCAAGCAGTATTTCCACATACGCTACACCTCCGGGGTTGAACTGCGGGGGAACCGCTTGTCCTTCTCATACGGGTACACATCATGCACATAGCCCGCCGCAATGCGCTCTTTTTGCATTTGCCAAAAAGCCGGGTCCAGCAGGTTGGCGTGGTATTGCAAAAACACATCGCGCACCAGCGGGTTGCCCAGCAGAAACGGGGCAAAGGTTTCGGGAAACACATCGCGCGGGCCCACGGCGTACCAGACCTCGCCGGACATTTCTTCTTCTTCGTTGCGCGGCTCCGGTACCTTGCGGAAGTTGCAGTCGGTGAGGTATTCGATCTCGTCGTAGTCGTAGAACACCACCTGGCTGTTGCGGGTGATGCCGAAGTTTTTCCACAACATGTCGCCGGGGAAGATGTTGGCGGCCACCATGTCCTTGATGGCGTAGCCGTAGTCAATCACGGCGCGGGCAATCTGCTCCCGTGCGCGCACGGCGGCCGGGCTGGTGTTGGCTGGGTCGGCGCCCCCGGCGTCAAACGCCTCTTGCAGGTACATATTGAGCGGGATCATGCGCCGCTCGATGTACACGTGCTTGAGGATGACCTCCAGGTGGCCATCACCATCGCGGTCGCTGATTTCCAGCTGGCTGGGCGCAAACTGCTGCAGCTCGGCAATCAGCTCCTCGCTGAAGCGCTCGCGCGGAAATGCCACATCGCCGTAGTCCAGGGTATCGGCCATGCGGCCCACCCGGTCGTGCTGCTTCACCAGCTGGTATTTGGCCTTGACCTGCTCGCGGGTGGTTTCCTTCTGGTGCGGAAAGTAGTCTTTGATGACCTTGAACACATAGGGGTAGCTCGGCAAGTCAAACACCAGCATCACCATGCCCTTGATGCCGGCGGCGATGCGGAACTTGTCGGTACTGTGCTGCAGGTGGTGCACAAAGTCGCGGTAAAACAAGGTCTTGCCCTGCTTGGCCAGCCCCAGCGCGTTGTAGAGCTCGTTGCGGGGTTTGCGCGGCATCATGCTACGCAAAAACTGCACATAGGCGCTGGGAATCTCCATGTCCACCATGAAGTACGCACGCGCAAAGCTGAAAAGGCGCAGCAGGTCCTGCTCACCGAACAACGCCGCATCGATGCGCAAGCGGCCCTCTTTGCTGTGCAGCACCGGCAAGGCAAAACCAGCCTCGGTGTAGCCATTGATGAGCTTGCCGATGATGTAGCAGCCTTTGTTGCGGAAAAAGAGGTTGGACAGCACCTGTACCTGAAAGTTGGCGAGCAACTTGGCATCGCCCAGTTGGCGGTTCATCACCGCCAGCACATGGCGGGCATCGCGCTCCAAGTCTTCAAAGGGCACGCGCAAATCAAAGTCCTGCACCATGCGCACCAGCTGGGTGTGCACGTCGTCCGGCGTGGGGTAATAGCAGCGGTAGGTCGAGGGCGCCCGACCGCCGGGTACATTCAGGTTTCCGATGTACTCGGTGCTCACCGCCGGCCGCACAAAGATGAAGTCGTTCTGAAAGTAACTGCGGTGCAGAATTTGAGTGGTCACCGAGTTGAAAAACGTCTCGGCCAGCTCGGGCTGGTGGTGGTTGACCAAAAGCCCGATGTAGTGCAGCTTGATTTGCTGCCACACCTCCGCGCCCTGCTCGCCCGCCTTGAACTCGCGCTCCAGCCGGCGCGAGCACTCCTGCACCCGCAGGCCATAAAACTCGATGCGCTCGCGCTGCGCGCGCTGCTGGCCGTGCCAGTCGCGGGTTTCAAAGCGGTGCTTGGCGCGCGCACTCTCGGTGCGAAAGAGCTGGTAGTGGCGGTTGAAGCCATCGAGCAACGCACGCGCAATGTCGTAGGCAACCGAGGAGTCGAGGCGGGTGGGAAACATGCGCGGCAGTTACTATGGTTTTGATAGCTGCTTGCGCATACTCCACGAGCGCTAGAGGCCTACTTGATCAAGAACGCTGCATGCGCGGCATCAGGCGCACGCCGGAAATGGCTTCGCGGTACAGCTGCTCCAGGTCGTCGCCACGACCCACCGTCATGTGCAGGTCTTGCACCAAACCGTCGTGCACGCCGTACACCCAGCCATGCAGCGTGACCTCCTGCTGCCCGGCCCAGGCATCTTGCAGCACGGTGCTTTGGGCCACGTTGACCACCTGCTCAATCGCATTCAGCTCACACAGCGCAGCGGCTTTGCCATGGTCGGGAATGGCGTCCAGGATGTCGCGGTGGCGGTCGCGCACGTCCTGGATATGGCGCAACCAGTTGTCGGCCAGGCCGATGCGCGCGCCTTCCAGCGCGGCCTGCACGCCTGAGCAACCGTAGTGCCCCACAACCATGATGTGCTTGACCTTGAGCCGCTCCACCGCGAACTGGATGGTGGACAAAGCGTTCAGGTCCGAATGCACCACCACGTTGGCCACGTTGCGGTGCACAAAGATTTCACCCGGCGCCAAACCGATGATTTCGTTGGCCGGCACCCGGCTATCGGAGCAGCCGATCCACATGTACTGGGGCTTTTGCTGGTTGGCCAGCCCGGTGAAAAAACCGGGGCGGGTGCGCTCCATCTCGGCGGCCCATGCGCGGTTGCTGGAAAAAAGGTCGTTGAGTTTGTCAGTCATAGGGCGTGATTATTTATGAAGCGAGGTGCGCACATTCCAGTCCAACAGTGCGTACCGGGCACGTTCCTGCTGGTCGTCCAGCGCATTGAACTCGCACTGCGTCTGCGGCGTGGCCGAGGTGCACACGAAAGACTTGGGATTGCCCAGCTGCCACATGCCCTGCGCGTTGCGCGCCTCGCCGGTGAAAAACATGGCGCGCGGCGCATTCATCGGGTCTGGCTGCGCCGGCAACGGCTTGAGCAGGTTGCGCCCGGCATTGATGTAGCCGGCATCCACACCTGCCAAGGGGAACAGGGTGGTGAACATGTCGCGGTGGCTGGCGGGCAGGGTTTGCTGGTTGCCGCATTGCAACTTGTCGCCCCAGATCACAAACGGCACCTTGCGCACCAGGTGGCGGCGGCTGGCCTCGGCATACACGCCGAAGGAGCGCACATTGTGGTCGCCTGTGGCGGCCAGAATGGTATGGGCGAACTGCGGAGTCTTCTGAAAGTCTTGAATAAACCCGCCCAGCTGGTCGGTGGCGTAGTGGTAGGTATCCAGGTTGGGAATCAGGGTTTCCGAACTCGTTTCCCCTTTCCACAGGCTCATGTCGCGGGGCACGCGCTGGTAGTCCGGTGGCAGATCGTAGGGCGGGTGGTTGGTCATGGAGAGCACAAACACCATCAAGGGTTTGTCCGCCGGCTGGGCGGCCATGCGCTTTTTCAGGTACTTGAAGATATAGCTGTCCCACACGCCCCAGATGCCCAGCGTGGCCTCGGGGTAGGCCTCTTTGAGGTTGTTGGCGTCCACCACCTCGTCAAAGCCTTGCACTTTAAGCACGCGGTTCAGGTCGCGCCAGCCCGACCTGCCGGAGGTGAGAAACAGCGTTTGGTAACCCGCCTGCTTGGCCACATTCGCCACCGCCCACGGAATCGGCTTGCGGCCCGCATCGCCCAGCGTGAGCGGCGTGATGGGGGTGGAATACAAAATGGCTTCCAGCGACGGATGGGTGCCCGCGTGCGCAGAATCAAAGTTTTTGAAGTGGCAGGCCCGCTCCAGCGTGGGCGCCAAGCGGCCCATCACATCAAACTGGGGGGACTGGTAGAGCAGCGGTTCGGCGCTCCACGACTCCATCAAGAAAAACACCAGGTTCTTTTTGGTGGCCCCCGCAGGCAAGGCATCGTGCGCGAACAGCGCGGCTTTGACTTGCGCATCGTTGTCATGCGGCAGGCCCAGCGCCTCGGCAGCGGCCAGCGGGGAGCGGAAGCCCATGGCTTTCACGCCCACATTCGGGTCCGCGAGGTTTTGGGACTCCGAGCGGCTGTCCCACGCGTATTTGAGCGCGATGACGCCGTTGGGCACCATGTCGTTGAGAAACTGGGAGGTGGTCACCGTCAGGTGCTGGCGCTGCAAGGCCATCTGGCGCACCGTGCCTTTGCCCGCAAACAGCAGAGCAAACAAGGCCACGATCACCACCACCAGCTTGACCACGGCGTGGCGGGTGTGCAGCAGCGTGTCTGGCTGGATACGGCGCACCAGCCCCCGGTGCAAGGCCACCGAGCCCCAGGTCAAAGCCGCCACCAGCAACAGGGTCCACACCACCGGGAAATCGTGCCAAATCGTCTTAAGCACGGCGGAGGTGTCGTCCTCCGCAATTCCGAAAATCAAGGAGTCGATGGGCGTTTTGTAAAAACTGAAGTAATGCAGATTGACCAGCGAGAGCAACACATACACCAGTGCCAGCCCCGCCACCACCCGCCCCTGCACCCGGCCGGACACCCAGGGCAACACCAAGAGCAGCAAAAATCCAGCAATCGCGCTGACCTTCAGGTCAAAGCGGAAACCCTGCAGGGCCACCGCAGCCACATCGCTGCTGGAGGCCTGGTAACCCTGCGGCCAGAAATACGCCAATTGCCCCCACCGGATCACACTCAGCGCCACCACCAGGGGCACAATGAGCACCCACGCGCGCATCAAGCCGCGCAGGGCGCCATGGAGGAGAGTAGTCAGGGTTTGGGCAATGGCAGATTTCATAAGCCTCACATTGTCTCAGCGAACAGCTCCCGTCCGATGAGCATGCGGCGGATCTCACTGGTACCCGCCCCGATTTCATACAACTTGGCATCGCGCCACAAGCGCCCCAGCGGGTACTCGTTGATGTAGCCATTGCCACCGAAAATCTGCACGCCCTCGCCCGCCATCCAGGTGGCCTTCTCGGCCGTCCACAGAATGACCGAAGCACAATCCTTGCGGACCTGACGCACATGCTCCGCGCCGAGCAGGTCGAGGTTCTTGGCCACGGTGTAGGCAAAGGCCCGGCCGGCTTGCAACACGGTGTACATATCGGCCACCTTGCCCTGGATCAGCTGGAACTCGCCAATGCTTTGGCCAAACTGCTTGCGGTCGTGGATGTAAGGCACCACGTTGTCCATCACCGACTGCATGATGCCCAATGGCCCGCCGGAGAGCACGGCGCGCTCGTAGTCCAAGCCGCTCATCAGCACCTTGGCGCCGCCATTGACCTGCCCCAGCACGTTGGCCAGCGGCACTTCCACATTGTTGAACACCAGCTCGCCGGTGTGGCTGCCGCGCATGCCTAGTTTGTCCAGCTTCTGGGCGATGCTGAAGCCGGGCATGGACTTCTCGATCAGGAAAGCGGTCACTCCACGCGCGCCCAGCTCGGGTTCGCTCTTGGCGTAGACGACCAAGGTGTCGGCATCCGGGCCGTTGGTGATCCACATCTTGTTGCCATTGAGCAGGTAGTAGCCGCCCTTGTCTTCGGCCTTGAGCTTCATGCTCAGCACATCGCTGCCGGCGCCGGGCTCGCTCATGGCCAAGGCACCCACGTGCTCGCCGGTGATGAGTTTGGGCAGGTACTTGGCGCGCTGCTCGGGTGTGCCGTTGCGCTTGATCTGGTTCACGCACAGGTTGCTGTGGGCGCCATAGCTCAGGCCCACCGAGGCGCTGGCGCGGCTGATTTCTTCCATGGCCACCATGTGGGCCAAGTAGCCCATGTTGGCGCCACCATATTCCTCGCCCACGGTGATGCCGAGCACGCCCAGGTCGCCCATCTTGCGCCACAGGTCCATGGGGAACTGGTCGGTACGGTCGATCTCGGCGGCGCGGGGGGCAATTTCGGCTTGGGCGAACTCGCGCACCGCATCGCGCAGGGCGTCAATGTCTTCACCGAGTTGGTAGTTCAGTCCGGGCAAGTGGCTCATGGTGGTCTCCTCGTTGTAGTGTGTTTGTGTGAAAGCGCAGTGACGCGCAGGGCCCTCAGGCCGCCGTCTTTTTGCTGACGGCTTTGCTTGCGGGCTTGGGGGCGGGTTTGGCAGCCGGGGGAGCGGCTTTTTGCTCGCTCTTGGCCAGCAAGGCCTTGGCCTCGCGCTGGTGCACCTTGATCTCGTCCAGGTTGGCCTGCAGGTCGGCCATTTGTTCTTCCACCTGCTTGCGGTGGGCGGCCAGAACGTCCAGAAACTTCTGGAGCTGGGCGCCGGTGTCGCGCGGGCTGTCGTACATCTCGATGATGTCTTTGGCCTCCGTCAGGCTCAGGCCCAAGCGCTTGGCCCGCAGCGTGAGCTTGAGGCGGGTGCGGTCCCGCCCGCTGTACACCCGGTTGCGGCCGCCTGGGCCGGTGCGCTCGGGTTGCAGCAACCCCAGATCTTCATAAAAGCGGATGGCGCGGGTGGTCAGGTCAAACTCTTTGGCCAGATCGCTGATGCTGTAGGTGGTGCTCATGGTGAATTCGGGGGCTTGGCAGGCCTGAAAAGTTGACGTTTACGTAAACGTCAATTATGAAGCAAAAGAAAAGCGGGTTACTAAACCAGAACGCCGCTCCCGCGCCCCGTCGGCACACCCCAAGCGGCCTTTGCCGCGCTAGAGTGCAGCCATGCTCCGCTCCCACAACCTCAGTTTTTACGGCTCGCTACTGCTCTCCCGCCTGGCGGATCAGATCTTGCTGTTTCTGGTGCCGCTCGTGGTGTATCAGCAAACGGGCAGCGCGTCGTGGACCGGGGTTGCCTTTTTTGTGGAGACATTGACCCGCTTCGTCGCCTTCCCCGTTTGCGGGGTGCTGAGCGACCGGCGACCGCCCATGCGCCTGCTGCGCCAGAGCCAGGCCTTGCGGGCGCTGAGCTGCATCGCCGGGCTGGCGGCAGGTTTTGCGCTAGAGCAGCATGCGGCCTTGGTGGCGATGGTGCTAGTGTCGGCCGCCTGCGGAGTGTTCACCACCCAGGGCGTGATGGCGCGCGAAGTGCTACTGCCCCACATCTTTCCCGGCGAACGGTTTGAGCGGGTGCTGGCCCATGCGCAAATCGCCGACCAGCTCGGCATGGTGGCCGGGCCGGTCGTGGCCGCCGCGGCCTTGGCGCTCTGGCCCTGGCAAGGGGTCTTGGGCTGCAGCGCCTTGCTGTTTGTGGTGGCGGATGCAGGGCTCGCCTGGTGGCAGCGCCAGCACACAGGCCCTCTGCCTCAAGGCCAGCACACGCAGGGGGAGTCTTGGTGGGTGCCGCTGGGGACCGCACTGCAACACATTGCCCACCTCCCCGGTCTCAAACCCCTGATTGCCCTAGCTGCGGGGGTGAACCTCGTGGTCGGCGTGACGCAAGCCACGGTGGCGGCCATGGTGACCGGCATGTTGGGCCAAAGCGATGCTGCGTATGCACAACTGCAAACCGCTGGTGCGGTGGTCACCGTGCTGGTGCTGGCCTGGGTCGCACGCGTGCATTGGCGCGGACATGCGCTGGGCGTGTGGTCCTACACCCTGCTGTTTGCCGGTGGGCTGATGACGGCGTGGGCGGTGCACCCCGGGGTCTATGCGCTGGGCTTTTTGCTGGTGATCGGGTTTGACAAGATGTTCAGCGTCTACATCCGTGCCGGGCGCCAACGCATCATCCCACCGCAAGACTTCGGCAAAACCAGCGGCGTAGTGGTGTTGCTCAACAACCTCACCCAGCCCCTGGCCGGCCTGGCCGTGGGCCTGGGTGCACAGGGTGCCGATGCGCGCGGCGTGATCACGGCGCTGGTGCTGGGCATGGGCCTGATAGGCGGCGCCGTACTGTGGATGGGGCGGCACACCGACAGCCCCCAGGCCTAGCGCGCCACCATGCTGCTGGCTAGCCCCAGCAGTGCGCACGCGGCAATCACGTGCATCACATTGCGCTTGTAGCGGAACAGGGCGACGCCTGCTGCCACCGCGATCAACGCCGCCACGGCGTCAAAGCGCCCGGCAAAGCCCTGGGGCCAAAGCACGTGGTAACCGAAGAACAGGGCCAGATTGACAATCACCCCCACCACCGCCGCCGTGATGGCCGTGAGAGGCGCAGTGAATTTGAGCTGGTTGTGAGTGCTCTCCACCACCGGGCCTCCGGCCAGGATGAACACAAACGACGGCAAAAACGTGAACCAGGTCACCACGCACGCAGCCACCGCGCCAGCCAGAAACAGGCTGTCCGGCCCGAACACCGCTTTGGTGTAGCCCCCCACAAAGCCCACAAACGCCACCACCATGATCAGCGGCCCCGGGGTGGTTTCCCCAAGGGCCAGCCCGTCCATCATTTGGGTGGGGTTGAGCCAGGCAAAGCTCTCCACCGCACCTTGGTACACATAGGGCAGCACCGCATACGCGCCGCCAAAGGTCAGCAAGGCGGCCTTGGTGAAGAACCAGCCCATTTGCGTCAGGGTGTGCTGCCAGCCATACGCCAGCGCCAGGCCGGCCATGGGCAGCGCCCACAGCGCCAGCCCCACCGCGCACACCCAAGCCAGCCGGCTCCAGCGGAACTGCGCGTGAGGCGGCGTGGGGGTGTGGTCATCCAGCAAAGCCGCACCAAACGACTTGTCTGCCGCACCATGCCCGCCACCAGCCCGGAACCACTGCGGCGCCCACCGGCCACCGGCGTAACCCACCAGTGCAGCCGCCAGCACGATCACCGGAAACGGCACATTCAAGGCAAAGATGGCCACAAACGATGCCGCTGCCACAAGCCACAGTGCGTTGTGCTTGAGCGCCCGCGAGCCGATGCGATGTGCCGCATGCACCACGATGGCCGTCACCGCCGGCTTGATGCCGTAAAACAGGCCCGCCACCCACGCCACCTGCCCGAAGGCGATGTACACCCACGACAGGCCAATCAAAATCGCCAGCGAAGGCAGCACAAACAAGGCACCAGCCACCACGCCGCCCCAGGTGCGGTGCATCAGCCAACCGATGTAAGTGGCCAGCTGCTGGGCCTCGGGGCCGGGCAGCACCATGCAGTAGTTGAGCGCGTGCAAAAACCGCTTTTCTGAAATCCAGCGCCGGCGCTCCACCAACTCGGTATGCATGATGGCAATCTGGCCGGCTGGCCCGCCAAAGCTGATGAAACCCAACTTCCACCAGAACAACAAAGCCTGCCAGAACGACACCGGCTCCGGCGGGCTGGCGGGGGGTGTGGGCAGGTGAGCGTCAGGCGGCATGGAGAGTTCCAATTAAGAGGTGCGAAAGGTAGCCATGCGGCTACCACTTGGGAATAGCCGGGTCTTTGAGGCTGTGACGCAGGGTGGCGTAGTCGGGCACCACGGTGCGCACCGTATCCCAAAAGCGGGGGCTGTGGTCCATCACCCGCAGGTGGCTCAGTTCGTGGGCCACTACGTAGTCCACCACCGCCGGCCGGAAGTGGATCAGCCGCCAGTTGAGGCGGATCGACCCATCGCTTTTGGCGCTGCCCCAGCGGGTGCCGGCATTGCTCAGGCTCAGCTTGGTCCAGCGCACCTTTAGCAGCGGCGCAAAGTGCTCCAGCCGCTGCACAAACAGCGCCTTGGCTTCGCGCATCAGCCAGGCTTGCACCGCATCGCGGATTTGGGCGGTACTTGCCGTTTGCGGCAAAGCGACGCGCAGCCAGCGCACACCGGAGGCATCGGCAACCTCGTCCAGCGCCGCGCCTTTGGCGCTGAAGCCGTGGGTGGCGTCCAAGGCAATGCGCACGGTATCGCCCAGAAACGGAAACTCGGCCCCCTGCGCCCATTCCACTTGGGCATGCTGCTGGCGGGCAACGCGCTCGCGGGTTTCGTGCAGCTTGCGCAGAATCCAGCCGGCTTTTTCTTGCAGGGCCGCGTCCACTTCCATCAACGGCGTCCAGCGGGGCGCGCGGACGGCCAAGCCATCCGGCCCCACCAAGAAGCCAATCGTGCGGCGCTTGCCGCGGGCAAAGGCGTAACGCACCACCGCGCCGTCCAGCCGCACTTCGCGCGTCGCCTGCGGATGGCTGTAGCTCACCGGCGCAATGGCGTGGGGAAGGGGTTGGCCGGGCTCAAAGGGGCCCGCTGGCGCCGGGGGCTGCGCAGGCTTGGGCACCGCAAGCCCGCCAGTGGGAGCAGGAGCGGCGCGTCTTTTTGCTACTTTTTTAGGAGCTGCTCGCGCAGTATCGACGGGCGCCAGAGCCTCAAAAGGCTCAAACAAATCGAGCGTAAAGCGCAGCAGCGGGTGCATGGCGCGTGCGGCTTAGGCTTTGGCGGGGTAGGCCTCAGGGTCCAGGCGGCGCATTTCGGCTTCGATCCAGGCTTGCACCTCGGCCATCAGCTCTTTGGGATCCCGGCCTTCGCTGGGAATGGGCTTGCCGATCGACACCTCCACCACACCCGGCGTTTTGATAAAGGCTTTGCGCGGCCAGCATTTGGCGCTGGTCACCGCCACCGGAATCACCGGTGCGCCCGTGGCCACCGCCAAGCGGGTGCCACCCAGTTTGTAGGTGCCCGTCTGCCCACGGGGAATGCGCGTGCCCTCGGGGAACATGATCACCCAAATGCCTTGCGCCAAGAGACGCTTGCCCTGTGCCACCACCTTGCTGAACGACTCGGCCCGCTGGCTGCGGTCGATGTGGATCATGTCCAAGCGCCCCATGGCCCAGCCGAAAAACGGCACGTACAGCAGCTCTTTTTTGAAAACATACGCCAGCGGGTGCGGCATGAGCGTAGGCATCAAAAAGGTCTCAAAGGTGGACTGGTGCTTCACCAGCAGAATCGCGGGCGCAGTGTCGCCGGTGGGCAGGTTCTCCCAGCCGATGACGTGGGTGCGTATGCCCAGCAGCACGCGCGCGCCGCCAATCGCCCAGCTCAACCAACGCACCGCCATCCACCACAGCGGCTTGCCGCGCACGCGGATGGACGCCACCAGCATGATGATGCCCCAGGGAATCACCGTCACCAGCATCCACAGCATGTGCAGGCACGAGCGCAGCACCGCCATGAACCAGTTGGGGCGCTTTTGGGTGGGAACTGCGGTGTAAGGGGGCATGCCGCTCATGATCGGGTTACCAGGTAATCAGCAAAGGCCATCAAGTCCTCGTGGACGCGGGTGCCGGGGGGATAGTTGTCGGGCAGGGGCTTGCCGCGCAGGGACAAGGCCTTGCCGGTCAGCACTAGGTGCGGCTCG
>Ga0228699_1001311_pt1 | contig 13128 bp, 13 predicted proteins | sample McNCre217_Aug_MG_FD_178016 | JGI IMG/M metagenome (GOLD analysis project Ga0228699, IMG submission 178016) | Freshwater microbial communities from McNutts Creek, Athens, Georgia, United States - 2-17_Aug_MG | ecosystem: Environmental > Aquatic > Freshwater > Creek | place: USA: Georgia...
TTTGCTTGTCTTCATTGGTAAAAACTCTTTCTGCCCGACGGGCTTTGAAGTCTCTACTTTTAACTGTTCTTAATTTGTGGGGGGATTACCGGTGCAACCGCCCAAACGAATGTCGTTGACAAACCAGCCTACACCATCACGGTGAAGTCGTCCGATGGCGTGTCTAGACAAGTGCTGGTGCCGCGTGACAACCTTGAAGCTGGTCTCAAAAGTTTCAAGACAAGCGGATACGTCAAATCCTGCTCTGCAAAGGGTGTTGAAACAGATGCCGTTGAATCTGGCTTCATGCTCAAGGTTTTAAAAACATCGCCATCTCAAGTGCTAGTCGATGTAGCGGTCTCTACTTTAGAGGGCTTCGACGAAGTGGCCGCTGGCGGCTGCAAGATTCAAGTACCACGCGGCATGGGCGGCGAAGGTGGCACCATGCTTCTTAATTTGGATGGTGCTGTCGAGCGCATCGCTGGCTATGAAGTTAGCGCGCAGCGCATCAAATAAGGAATCCCATGAAAACACTCATCACACTATTGAAATCAAAAACAACGTGGTTGGCTTTGGTTGTTGCACTTGCAACATGGAATTGCGGCGGCGGAGGTGGTGGCAGCTCAACGCCTGCAACAACTTACACCTATACCTGCCCTGCTGATAGCAGTGTGCAAACGAGCACTGTGTCACAAGCAGATGCACAGAGCCGTTGTTCTAACATTGTGGCGACTGTTGCCACGCCAACGTATAGCAACACATCGGAAGAATATACCGCATTCAATTTACTAAACGCCGAGCGCAGCCGCTGCGGTTTTGGCAAGCTCGCACAAAACACTACGCTTGATTTGGCAGCACAAAAACATGCTGATTATTTGCTGCTGAATAATTCTTTCACTCACACTGAAACAAATGGGTCGGCAGGCTTTTATGGTATCAATGCTTGGGATCGATGGTCAGCTGCTGGCTATGCATGGTCAACGGGATCCGAGGGATATACAGGCTTCACGGGCACATCAAGTATGACAGGCAATGGCAATTACACAATTCGCACGCTATTAGCTATACCTTACCATTCGGCAGAAATGCTGAGGAACTACCGTGATGTTGGCATTGCAATTCGCAACAACACGCTTGCTGGCGCCGTCAGCTCTGGAACGCGCCAAGTTCTTGAATACGCATACACAACGGCCCAAGGCGATCAACACCAAAATGGCACGGCAACATTAATTTATCCGTGCTCAGGGACAACTGGCGTTTATACGAGCAACACAGGCGAAGCTCCGACTCCAGTGCCTGGACGAAATCTGGCAACCAGTCCACTAGGCCACGCAATTACCATCAAAGCGTACCCAGGTAATACGCTGGCTATCACATCCGCAACGCTTGTAACTACGGTCGGTGGCGTTGCTGTAACGCTGCGCACCCCCATCACGCAAGCTAACGATCCATACGGCACGACATACCTTGGCACACATGAAGGTTACATTCTTCCCGATGCACCTCTGGCCACAAATACCAGTTACACAGCGACAGTCAATGGCACGAGCAACGGTGTGCCGTTCACGCTTACCAGCGTTTTCACAACAGGCGGCATTTAATAATTCAGGAGATCACAATGACTTTAAATTTAAAAACAAACACAACGGTCGCACTTTTAAGCACCTTACTTTGTGCAGCTATAGGCGCTGCGCAGACACCATCTAGTGTTGACCGTCCAGCATTAAAAGTGGGTAATTCATGGACATACCAAACGGTCGATTTGTACACTAAAAATGTGTTGCTGACGACAACCGAGAGCGTTCGCGAGGTCAAATCAGATGGCTACATCTTGAAGCAATCACGCAATGGTGCAGCGGAGCAAGAGATTGTTAAATCACTTGACCTAGGGACGTGCTTGCGAAGCAAGGATGCGACACAGCCGCCCGTTTGCTTGAACTTCCTGCACTTCCCGCTGACCGAAGGAAAAAGCTATGGGTTAGAAAAAATTCCGCTCATCGGCGACGTTACTATGAAAGAGGCCCAGTGCGTGATTAAAAAACTAGAGCCTACCGAAACACCTGCAGGAACTTTTGATTCCGTCCCCGTGAAATGCACGGGAACTTGGAATCGGCCAGCGGAAGGCAAGACCGATTACTTTGGGCATTTTGAGTTGACGTACTGGTACGCTCCCAGAATCGGAAGCGTCGTGAAACGCCATCTTGAACGGCGTGCATCAATTACCAATGTTCGTAAGGACATGAAGGGACGCTTAGAAACCTACATCGACACAACACTCACGCACTACAGCGCAACAAGCCAATAATCCACACCGAAGGAAAGTCAACATGAAAAAATCATCCCTCTATTTAATCCTCGCGTTATCCGCAGTTTTTGCTCAACTGGCCGCAGCCGAGACCGCATCAACATCACCCAATACAACGTCATCCAGCGCGAATTTTGATGGGAACTACGACGGCTCATTCACGGGTGAGCTGCGCGGCAAGTCCTACGTGAAGTTCCTCAGAGTCAGCATCAAAGGAGTGACTGGAACTTGGCGAACAGCGCAGTCATTAGCGGGCAATAATTGCTTGGCTCAGCCCGTTCAATTCACAATTGACTCAGCAAGTGCGGACGAGCTCAATTTCGTGGCGGCCTATTCAAAACAATTGGCTGGATGCTCTGACTACAAAATTGCACTCAAGAAAGTAGCGGCTGATGTCTTCAAAGGAACGTTAGAAAGCGAGGGTGTTTTGCATCCGCTAGAGATTAAAAAAACCGCAGATTAAATTCTGCCGTTATGGTATCCGTGCTTAGTCAAAATTGAAGGTAAGTTTCTGAACATCGAGGCGAATCAAATTCAATGCTTCCTGATCGGCGCATGTTGCAATACGCGCCGAGTATTGATCTTTGATTTGCTCAGTCATCAGCAAATACCTCTGCTGACGACCAGCCTCTGACAGTACCAACTGAGCCGCATCCCATACTGAAATAGCGTAGGGGATGGCGTAGCTTGCAAGAAACGGAAATTCATCAGCTTCATAGTCACCAATGGCTTGCGGACTTTGAATCCTAAGTGTTGCCTCTTCCAACTTTCTTGCCCTAATTTCGTCACTGGACACGAAGCCACTCTCCAGTGATGCGCGCGCTTGATTGATCTTTGCGGCTAACTCAGCACGAATGGACTGCTTGGCCTGAAACAAGATCGATGCTTGGTGCGTCTCGTCCAATTGCTCGAATCCAACCGCGTACCCCGCATCCGTCAATAACCCAACCTTCTGCGCGTGCGCAATCAGAATTGATTGCCGCCACAACGTCCTTTGATCGAGCAAATTGGCCGCCTCAATACTGATGAGTGCGTTGGCCAAAAATTCGGCACTGAGTCCGCTGGACTCTTGCGACTGAGCCAGATCGTAAGTCGTGTGGTCTTTGAAAGCCAGTGTAGTGCAGCCTTCCAATAATTGCATAGTCGCCAATGGCCTCTTAATATGGCAAAACAGCCAAGCTAGCTCCTCAGCCGCAGTGCCAATGAGCGTCCGAACCTCGCCTCGCTTGTCTTCACCTAAGGTTTGAACTTTGAATGCACTGGTGCCGTAGATGCTGTGGAATAGACCTGCCAAACACACATGCGGCAAATGCCCTGAGCGCTCCAACAACTGGTGAACGGCTACCAAATGAACGTAGAGGGTCCGCCCACTGTGCGGCCTCCTATTGCATCCGTTTTGAAGCAAAAAAGATTTGGCATTTTCCAGTACGCTTGAATCAGTGGTTGGCATTTGAGTCCTCACTTGGCGGCATTGGCGCTTGTGATTTAAAAACAAGTACTCGCCTGAGCGCTGGGCAAATGCGAGAAACTGATCTTGCCGAGTGAACTTGAGCGCCATTGAACACCACCAATCGATTGGGATTGGGTAGAACCGACTGCACCAAATCTCCCGCGTCATTAAAGAACGCCGTCTCACCAGCCCACTCAGGCTTCCACTCAGGCACAAGATAAAGCATTGTGGTGTAGTTGTCATCACGTCGGCTGTCAGTATGGGGATAGCCCTCCACGCCAAACGTGTGCGCATTCGCATAACACCGCGTCAGCACATGCCCAGGCAAAAGAAATTTTTGGACGTACTCCCACGCGGCTTGAACATGAACATTCACGGGCTTGGCGTTAAAGAAATCACGATGCCACTGCGTGAATTCCGTCTCCTTGTCTGATTTCCAGCCATACATCCATGAGACCTCTTCAACAAAGTGTTTGCATAAGGATTCCCATTGCGCGGACGGCAAAAACGAATCCCACTTTTGAACAGCCAGTGTTTTGGGTTTGGGGCTGAGCGCCTGTAAATGTGTTGTCATCACTTTTTCCTTGTTATTTGAATGTTGGCTTCATCGTGCGGGCACAACAATGTCCCGCGTTTGGTGCTGGCAATCTCACTCACCGACAACTGATAGCGCTCGGTCAACTTCTGCAAGACATAGGGGCCAACGACCAATGAGAGCATTTTTCCTGGACACGCACGCTGCCCAAAACCAAAGGGGATGTACGCGTGTTTAGGAACAACGCCCATACCACCTTGAAATCTGTCTGGCTTAAACTGGTTTGGCTCATCCCATGCCAATGTCGAGCGATGCAGCCCAAGAACATGGACAACCCGATCTACAAACTTCAATTGAAATCGTTTGAACGGGCACTTTGCGCCCTCTAACGGCTTTGGGGTATACCCAAGTATGTGGAAGGGTGGATATAGGCGTAACGCCTCTAAATAGCAGTATTTAGCCCATTGGCCATTTACCTGTATCCGCGTTTGATGCTCTGGATTTTTGGCAACGCATAGCAATGCCCAGGCGATAGACACCATCAGCGGTGTTGCGCTATCAAAAACGCTATTGATTTCGCCTAGAAGCTGCTGCTGCGTGATCGCCTGGGCATTGTGCAAATGGATCAACGAGGCGATTCTGGAGTGTGGATCAAGCTGGTCGCCCATTTGGATGGCGTGGTCAAAAATAATGACAGCAAGACGTGCTTTGTAGGTGGCTAATTTTTTTGTTTTAGGTAGCAGCCAATCTTTCAACTTCCCCACTGGCAAGCCTGAAAAAAAGAAAAGTTTTTTAAGGCCATCAACCTCGCTGGCCAGCGGAATGTCGCGCCCAAAGACATCAAGCCTAGCTTGGTGGATTTGCTGTGCGAGATGGTCTGTCACGGGAACACCCAGCAGCCCTTCGATCAATGCTTTATTGAACTCAGCTCGGAGCAGTGGCAAAAGTGTGACGGTTTGCGTATGTGCAACTTCAGCATCCATCCGCTGGATTAAGCCTGCAACGATGAGTTGCGACATTCTCTCGTAAGCAGCAGGCGTTAAAAACTGCTTTAGATTGGTGCGCATCATGGCCGCAAAATCATCGTCCTGTACGACGATGGAGTTGATTCCCTGCGCTGTCAACATGCGCTGGGAGATGGCGGAACGTGTTGCTTTTTGCGAAGCAAGTTCCGCCACATCTTCTGGATTGGAAGTGAGCAAGAAATCAAACAGCGGAAAGAATGGCGCGACTCGAATACGTTGACCAGGCCAATTGCTTAGACTAGCCAACGTTTTTTTAGGGTGTAGCAGCCAAAGCATTTATGCCGCGACTAAAGACAATTTTTGCTTCAACGTGGCTCGCACTTGATTGAATTTCACATCGTAGGCGAGATCAGATTTGCCAAACATGTGATCGTGAATCGCTGTGATTTCCGTCAAATCTTCGTGTCTGTCAATGTACTGATAAATCAAGCGCATCGTCTCGCGTTTGTAACGTTTGATGGCGGACTCGTATTGTCCCTGTTCAACCATTTTCGTCAATGGCTCTAAGACCGCGCTGTAAAAATCAGCCCAATCGCTTTTGCGCTTCACAATGGTTGGTGCTACTTTGTAGTACAGATCAATAGCGGAACGATCCTTGCTGGAAGTCATTTTGTGATCGCGCAAAAACCTTGCCATTGTGAGTTCTTTGCAATCGTCAGGCTTGTTCATGGTCTTTGCTGTGGCTGTAGTCAGGAAGCATCCACCACCACCACCACCATCGCCACCATCGCCATCATCGCCATCATCGCCATCATCGCCATCATCGCCATCATCGCCATCATCGCCATCATCGCCATCATCGTCATCATCGTCATCAGGAGAAACAGGAGCCGTCCATCCATCACCAAAGCCTTGTTGGCTGCCATCGCCAAGACCGCCTGGCGTTGAACCACCTGGAGTCCCTGCAACTGCACTGTCAGCGCAATAAGCAATCCCACCACCAGCGGGAATGCGCCAGTGCTTTCCCGCTGCACATTGGGCAGCGGTAGGCACAGGAATCCAACCTGCCCCAGCCATGTAAAGCATTCCACTTTGCTGCTGATAGAACGGATGACTCGGATTGCCTGCGTCATCGTTTCGATAGTGAGCACGCTGTGCCAGCGCACCTGTATTGGTATTTTTCCACCCGTCTTCGTCATCATCTGCAAAAGCGTTCGTAGCGATCATTGCCGCCATAAGTGCGGGCAGGAGCGCCATTTTGGCAAGCGGAAACTTTCGCCGCAATTGCGCGACTTTGACGGGGTCAGCTAATGCTGCATGGACATGAGTTGGATCGGTATGAGTGGACATGGTGCGCTCCTGGTGGTTGAGTTAAGAAGAAATTAGGACGGATAAAAACAAGAGGTTTTGAACCAAGCACTGAGGCTAAGTACGTTGCCCGACAGGGTTGAGCCATTCGATGCCACTAGCGTGATGCGAGGTAGCCAAGTTGCGCCTTGATCGACGGCTGTGTAGGTAACAGATGAGTATGGTGGTGCGACCGTTAAATCTAATCCCATCGCGATTGGAATCATTTCCCACTGCTGCGTCCCGCCTGACTGACAGGCTGGTTTTGCAACGCTGACGCTGGCATCTGAGACCAAAGTGCGCAACATATCCACGCTCGACGGATTGAGGCTGTTAATCGGCTGATACACACCGCCACGGCACACAAAGCCTGTGCCTGCGGCATTTGTAGCAAACAGGCCAGAAGAAGCGCAAGCTTGACCTTGAGCAACGTTGTTAGGAATGCCACTCGATGCTTTCCACACTCCGCCTTGGCAGCTCATCAACACGCCGTTGGCATCATGACCAATGGCTGGCGCAGTACACGCAGCACCAGCCGTTACGAGCTGGTCAACGCCAGACACGTTTTGCCAAGTACCGCCTGTGCAAAGTAAGAGAAGCCCTGATGTGCTACGGGCGATTTGATTAGGTGTTGTGCAGGCCGCACCTTGCGTGCCTGTGCCACCAATGCCGACATAACCTGCAACGGTCATATCACCTTGAAGATTAAGGTCACGTGTATCGTTAATCCGAACATAGTTGGCATCAAATAAGCTGCCTTCGCCATTGACCGCAACAAAAATGCCAGCACGTTTTGGTGAGCTGGTGTCTGGATTGGCAAACGTGTAAGAGCCGATATTGATATTGGTGCCGCTACTGGCACTGAATGCGGCCTTGCCTTGCAAGCGGCTCGCCATTGCACCCAACGTCACTATATCTGGTTGATTCGTTGTGGAATCAAGCACGGGATTGGTGAGCCAAAGTTTTGTGCCGATGAGGCAGTTCGAGCCAGAGCAACCCGAAGGCATCAACGCGACTAATGTGCCATAAGAACCGCCATTAAAAGGGGTCGTGCGTACATTGGCCGATCCAAACAATCCCAAACCTTGCAATTCGGCAACTGTCGGAGCCATGATATTGGCCACGCCAGCAATCGTACCGCCAGTGCGAAGCGCCTGCGCTCTGGTTGTATTTGTAATGTATAGGCCAAGTGCGTCGTTGATATCACGCACGGACTGCCCATAAGTTTCACCCGCCTGAGTCTTGCTGCGATCTACAGCGACACGGGAATACCAAATACTCAGGAGCGCAACCACCAAGATGGCGATGATGACACCCACAATGGCATTCCCTCTTTGTTTATGAAGGTGTGGGTGAGTTGATCGTCTGTTTTGCATGGCGGCGCTCCTGCGGTGCTCTTTGATTAACGCGAAATCGTGTAGACGATGGTTGCGTTGTCCGCACCTGCATTGCACTGCGTAATCATGGTGGCTACGTTCAGATTGCCGCCATTAGCTTTAACAGTTGTACCACCGATGGAGACGACGGCAGCAATTTGAGCGGCACTTTGTACCACTTCTTTGCAGGCATCTGTTGGATAGCCCGTGTAGGTAAATGCCAGTGCGTCATTGGAACCAGAGGATGCAATGCTCGCTGCTGCGACCGTGATCGTGCCCTTCCATTGGTTCAACACAGTGGTAGTCGAACCAGATACAGAGACGCGATTTGCAGGGAAAAATCCAAGTCCAGCAACAGTTGCCGTGTCGATGGATGCAAAATTACCGCCCTGATTGGCCGCCAACTTCACGGTTGCCGCACGCAGGGCAGAAATTTCTTGAATGTCGGCATCGGCTTTGGCTTGGTTCACGTACTGGTAGGCGTAAATGCCGCTGCCAGCCAAGATGGCTGAAATCAAGAGGCCGATGATGTAGGGGATCAGCGCACTGCCACGCTGTTTGCGCTGATTACGGTTAGCAGGTGTTTTGATTGAGGTTTGGGTTTTCATGGAAAGTCCTTTAGGTTAATGTGCTGGGCACGGTTGGTTGAAGTGAAACGAAAGGGGAAACTGGGGAGGGTGAGTGCCATGAAGTCAGCGCTTTGTCCTTGTTGTCGCGCAACATGCGGTCACTGGCCAACTGAAAGCCAATCACCATCGCGGCGGTGTAATAAATGAAAAGCAAGCCAACGATGGAATACAACAGGACTGAGGCAATGATGGCGCGACGTTTGACGATACGCACCACCGAGTCAATGGCTGAGTCGCCGATCTCGCGCAACGCTTCGTCTAGCTTTGCTACAGCCGTGGCGTTGCTGATGCGATCCAACAATTCATCGCTGAACAAACCAGAATTGAGTGCGCGTGCAGCGTCTTCGGGATAGAGCAATTTGCGTTGGCGCATTTGGCGGGTATGCCACCGCAGATAGCGACTACCGCGTTGCCCAATGATGTCCATCGCTTTGTCGAGTAACAAGCGCCCTTTGAGCAAGCCTGAAAGCACGATGAGGAACTTAGCGGCGACTTGATCGCGGTAAGTGCTGTACGGCAAAAAAGACCACGTATCGACATTGCGTCTAAACGACCCCGTCCAGTGCTCTTTGGAATAGTTGTAGAGCCAAAACACGCCAATCACCATGAACAATGAGTACCAGTGCTCCGTCAATCCCATTTGGAAATTGACCATCAGCAGCGCCCAGCCGTCCCAATACTTTGGCGGCACAGCACCGACCATTTGCGGCCAGAACGACAAGCCCATGATGAAGCTGACCACGATGAATCCGATCAGACTTCCAAGTGGCGAGCGAAATGCGCCCGAAGTGGCGTCATCAATCTCACGCGAGGCAGCGTAGCTTTTGAGCAAAGATTTGAATGCCGTTTTAAGGTCGCCTGAGCGCTCCCCAGCTTCGATGATGAGCACGTCTTCAATGGGCACGTAGGGCTGTAGTGCCTGCGACAGTGGCATCCCTGAGAACAAGCGATTGGAAATCGCACGATACAGCTTTGCATGACCTATCAGATTGCGCCGCTGGGCACGTAGCGCCCAATCTTTGAGCACCGTTGACCACAGCGGCTTGGTCGCGCCAGGCGGTCCGTTCAAAATGTTGTCAATGCCCTCATAGACGATAGGGCGTAGTTTTTTAAAGTGCCTGCTGGCATTCCAGCGCCGCAGCACTACGAGCCACCCATCGAGCGCCAACCATTGCATCCAGTTCATGTGGTCATCTCCATGATTTCATAGCTTTCAAGTGGTTCAAAATCGGTCTCGATGTCGTTGATGTCCACCGTACCTGCGGCCATCTTGGCCAGCGCGTGCTCAAAGGCTGTTTTGCCAGTCATGTTCATGTCACCAAAACCTGTCACCCTTTGACTGCGCCAGTAGTCGGTTGCACCCATCCAATCGCGTTCACGTACAAATTGGAACAGTTGCCTATCAAAACTGAGCACCTCGGCAGCCACGGTCATGCCCTTCACGCCGCGTATGCCCAGCTCAGGCACGATGCAGTTCTTGCAACCTTCTTCACTGGCCACATAAAGCGAGCCAGGGTCGATTTGGAATTTTTTGATGAGCGCATGAAGCTGCTCGGGATTCAAGGTTGGCTTCGCTGGTTTTTTGCAATGCGGGCATAGCACAGGCAGCAACCGTTGATAGACCGAGGCCGACATGAACGTCTTGCTGGCCAAGGTGGATGGAAGAACTTTGAGTTCCTTACCTGTGAGACGGTCCAACACATCGATGCAGCCATTGCCGTGTACCGTGGTCAGCACGCGATGCCCCGTATTCACCAACTCAGTGGCCAGCGAAGCGACTTCGCCATCACGAATTTCACCGATCATCACCACGTCTGGGTCTTGCCGCAGCAAGTCGCGCATGGCGCTCATAAACGTAGCACGCACGTCTTCGTCTTTGGCATCCGAACTGCGTTGAATCGAAATTTGCGTCACGCCTGGCATGTAGTATTCAACAGGGTCTTCGACTGAATAGCACTCTAACTGCTCCTTGTTAGGCAGTGATGTCATCATGGTGCGCAGCGTGGTGCTTTTGCCGCTACCCGTGCTACCGACCAAGGCAATCAAGCCCACGTTCTTACGCAACGCTTGGTTCAGTGAGATGATGTGCGACGGTGCATAGCCCAGCTCGTGTAAGGTAGGAATGCGAATGTTTTGCACATCGGTCTCCAGCAGCCTTGCTGTTGCTTTCGCGCCGCCGCTCACTGTCGGCCTTGAATTGAAACGAGCACTCAAAGTACGTGGATTGCAATGCACGTCTTTCACCTCGTGCTTGGTCATGGTTGACGTTGGTCGTGTGGCCGAATAGTCGTTTTGCGAATTTGTTCCTTCGGTGCTCTTGGTATAGCCCGTAGCAAGGGCTTTGAGCAACAAGTGCGATGGATAGGTTTTCCAATCACGCATTCGGCCACCTACACGCAAACGAACCTTACTCAAGGTATTGGGTGCATCGGAAGCGCTTAGGTAAAAGTGAATATCGGTTGCGCCTAGCAGGTAGGCTTTTTGAATTTGGTCTTCATACAGTTGACCGCTTTCATGCTCGCCTTGCGTGCTGCTAAGTTTGGCTTGTCCTTTGCTTTGCAAAAACTGCACTTGCGCCCTGAGTGCATCAAAAACCTCGGTATTGGCTTGGTACTCGGTGACGCTCAATGCGCGGTGTTGTAGCGCTGCACGGACAGTGGCCAAACCGCTTGTAGAAAATGCGCTGGGTAGGCAAACGAGTGATGCCGCATTCAGCCCGTGATCGAGTACCACACACATCGCTTTGAGCGAGGTGGTGACGACGTTGTCTATTTCACGCTTGAATGGCGGCAAGTCTTCAACCCGCGCCAGATAGGCGTTGTTGTCATACGGCAACGGACGATCTTCTAGGTGAATGCTTTGAAATGTGGGTGTACTTGTCGGTATGAATGCGGACTCTACTGCATCCCCCGAGTTCAGTCTCGGGTCATCTTGCGCAGGCATGACGGTTGATGTTGCAGACGCTTCCAGCAATTGGACAGCACCATCACTCTCCAGCGCACGGCTTTGTCTAAGCACCGCTTCGTCCACACCCGTTGCCATTGCCTCGCTCGCCGCAGACTTTCCAGCGAGTCTAGGCGAGAAATGCGGCAGCGACGGCGCAGCTGATCTGGCTGAACCCTTCGGGGCTTTGGATCTAAAAAAGTCAGTGAGTGCCACAACAATCCTTGCGCTTTTGATTAACGGTTGTTTGACCCAATAGGCACCAATGGAATGCCGCCCGCTGGCAGTACGGGCTGACCCGCATTACCCGCCAATGCGTTAATGGGAATGTTCATGCCGACGGTAGGTGCGCGTGAGGTGGCGGATAAGCCCAAGGCGGCTCGGGTATTGGTCGTTTCCTGCGCTGCACGAATACGCAAGTTGTCACCCCAATGAACAATCAGACGGCGGTATTGTTTTTCAGGTGTTACTGCGGGTGCATCCGCCTCTTTTGCAACGGTTTTGCTAGATACTTTTTTATTTGATGTAGCCTTAGAGGCTGGCGCTTCTGACTTCTCATCGGCAATTTCTTTGGCACTCATTTCCTTCGACAAATAAACCGACTGCGGCGTGATGCGAGCGACTGTCCAGCCGCTGCGTGTTTGCTCACCAACACGCAAACGTAAATTGCGAGCACCCGTCTCAGCAATTGTGGCCGTGAGAGTGGTTGGGCTGCTGCCACCAATGGACACCACAGCAAAATTAGGCGGTACAAAGGCGGGCTTGGCCTCCGCCTTTGCTTGTTTGGGCATTGACGACATCACTGGCGAAGGCTCACCCATGCCGCTTTCGCGCTTGATTTTGCTCATCGTGGCTTTGCGCTGCAACTCTGAGACTTCGTCAATGGTTTGTGCAGCGGTTACACCACACAACAAGGCAAGAATGCCACTGGCGGCTGCGATGATCTTAGTTTGACGATTTGCGTACATATGCTTTGCCCTCTGCTGAAAATGTGATTTGTGATCCGTTGAATTTGAGTTTGACGTTTTGCAAGTCCATGTTGCTGGCTTCGGTTGTGAGACCCTCGCGCATCCACCAAGGCTTTTCTGATGTGCTCCAAGAAGCCGCGAAGACGGCGCTCGGCAGTGTCTCGGCTACGCTGCTTGGCACGCCGTTCGGTACGCCTTGAATAAGCGGGTCTTTGATGGTGACGTTGAAGCCAATGTTGCCGTAGCGCTGCCATCGACTGCCCTCTTTGACTAAGAAGTCTTGATAGGTTGGCCAAGTGTCTTGCTTGGGCAACGGCTGGCGTTTGATGGCGACCAACCACTTCACGTCGATCACTCCCCCCTTGTTTTGGATCGTGACGTTTTTCCAGCCCTCAGGCTTGGCTTTCATGAACGAATCAAACGTGCCAAGACCATCTGCATCGCGGGTAAAGCCGCCGACGCATTCGCTCACAGTCACATCGCAGTTGATATCTTTGAGCGTCCAACCCGAGAGATGCAAAGGGACACTTCCGACGTGCGATGCGATGGCGGTCAAGCCAGCGGTGACTGGCACAAAGGCATCGCCGCGTGCCAGCAGCTTTTGCGCCTCTGCGTCGTATTTTGCAGTTGG
>Ga0228699_1001313_pt1 | contig 13123 bp, 14 predicted proteins | sample McNCre217_Aug_MG_FD_178016 | JGI IMG/M metagenome (GOLD analysis project Ga0228699, IMG submission 178016) | Freshwater microbial communities from McNutts Creek, Athens, Georgia, United States - 2-17_Aug_MG | ecosystem: Environmental > Aquatic > Freshwater > Creek | place: USA: Georgia...
ATGCCTTGCACGCCCACGGCATAACGCGCCGCGTTCATCATGATGAACATGTACTCGAGACCACGGTTTTCTTGGCCAACCAAATAGCCAATTGCGCCACCGTTATCTCCGTATTGCAGCACCGCTGTGGGCGAAGCTTTGATGCCCATCTTGTGCTCGATGCTCACGCACTGCACATCGTTACGTGCCCCCAAACTGCCATCTTTATTCACTAAAAACTTCGGAACAACAAATAGCGAAATGCCTTTCACACCTTCGGGTGCACCTTGAACACGTGCCAGCACGAGGTGGACGATGTTCTCGGCCATATCGTGCTCGCCGTAGGTGATGAAAATTTTTGTGCCAAATACCTTGAAAGTGCCATCGGGCAAGGGCTCAGCGCGGGTTCGCACTGCCGCTAAGTCGCTGCCCGCTTGCGGCTCGGTCAGGTTCATCGTGCCTGTCCACTCGCCGCTAATCAGTTTTTCTAAGTACGTGGCTTTGAGCTCGTCTGAGCCAGCGGTGAGTAGCGCTTCGGTGCAGCCATCGGTCAGCATCGGGCACAGCGCAAAACTGGTGTTGGCGGCGTTCAAAATCTCGCCGCATACCGAGCCAATGGTCTTAGGCAAGCCTTGCCCGCCAAATTCTGGCGGATGCTGTAGCGACTGCCAGCCACCCGCGCAGTACTGTTTGTAGGCTTCTTTAAAACCCTTGCTGGTGACGACTTTGTTGCCTTCTGTCCAGTACGAGGGGGCGACATCCGCAGGCCAGTTGGTGGGCGCGACCACGTTTTCGTTGAACTTAGCGCATTCCTCTAAAACGGCTTGCGCGGTGTCTAAGCCCGCATCCGCAAAGGCTTCGATCTGTGTGAGTTGCTCAAGTCCAGCCAAATGCTGAATGTTGAACATCATGTCTTTGACGGGGGCTTTGTAGCTCATAGTTGAATTTCTCTTAGTTCGTTGAAATGTGTAGCATGACGCTTTAAGCGTAATGCCTCGGTGTGTAATTTGCCATCGTCGGTTAATAAAACGCAATTAGTAAATTCATCACTGAGCAATCCAGAGTCGGCTACGCCTAGGCGTGAGAATGCAATTGACTGTACGACTTTATTAGAGGGAATATGCCGCTCCAAGATGCCGTGAACAAAAACCTTGAAGTACGCCATCACCTCTTCACGAAAACTAAGTTTCGTATCAAGCAAAAAGTTGGAAGTCTCTGCTAGGACGTGTGGTGTGGTTGCGATGCTTGGATACTGACCCACGTACTCATTAAGATTGTAGAAATCTTTTGTGCTGAACTGAGTGAGTCGCTTGTGCCCATTAATCAATGACGTATCTGTCGCTCCAACAATAAACAAAACTAACAAATTGGTGTCAATGAGAACTGGCGCCATGAAAGCACTCAATCGTCTTTGTTTTTAATGGATCGGATGCTACCGTCTGACGCAACGCTCACGATTTTATAGGTGCGGCGTGGATTGGAGAGACTGGCAACGATTTGATTACTTGGGTTATTCCAAGGCCTTGAAAATCCGAGAGTGACAAGCCATCCCACTCGGGCGCTACCTTCAACTTCTTCTAAGCCTAGATTGAGCAAATTTTCATCTTGATAAATTTCTTGAAGATGTTGTTTAGCAATATTGACCGCTTGTTTTGCTTCAGTGATATCCATTGGGAACTCCTTTACTTGTTGATTTAAATCATCAGAGGGCGGCCACAAGCTCAGGCACAGCAGTGAAAAGATCGGCTTCTAAGCCGTAATCTGCGACGCTAAAAATCGGTGCTTCGGGGTCTTTGTTAATGGCCACGATGACCTTGCTGTCCTTCATGCCCGCCAAGTGCTGAATCGCGCCGCTGATGCCGCAAGCCACATAAAGTTGGGGCGCGACGATCTTGCCAGTTTGACCCACTTGCCAGTCGTTGGGTGCATAGCCTGCATCGACGGCAGCACGTGATGCACCTAGGGCTGCCCCCAATTTGTCGGCGAGCGGTGTCATGACTTCGTTGAACTTTTCGGCTGAGCCAAGCGCCCGTCCGCCGCTGACGATGATCTTGGCGGCTGTCAATTCTGGTCTGTCATTCTTCGCAATTTCGCTGCCCATAGACGTACTCTTGCCGCTAGATGCCACGGCGGCTAAGGCTTCCACAGTGGCTGATCCGCCTGTGTTGGCTGCTGGATCAAAGCCCGTGGTACGAACGGTCAACACTTTCACGCTGTCGCCAGATTGCACGGTTGCAATGGCGTTGCCTGCGTAGATGGGGCGCTCGAAGGTGTCTGCGGAGATGACTTTGGTCACGTCCGATAGCTGCGCGACATCGAGTTTTGCTGCCACACGTGGTGCAATGTTCTTGCCACTCGCGGTTGCGGGAAAGAGGATGTGCGAGTAGTTGGCTGCAATGGCGAGCACCTGCGCGGCGACTTCTTCTGCAAGGCCGTGCTCAAAATAAGCCGCATCGGCGTGAAGTACTTTTGAAACGCCAGCTATTTGGGAGGCCGCACTAGCTGCGGCTTGCGAGGCACTACCTGCTACAAGCACATGAACTTCGGCGTTATTCGCATCTGACCCGCAGGCCAGTGCTGCGGTAACAGTGTTAAGAGTGGCACCTTTGATAGATGCGTTGTCGTGTTCGGCGATAACAAGAATTGACATGATTGAGTTCCTTAATTCTTCTTAAATTTTTTTAGATAACTTTGGCTTCAGTCTTGAGCTTGGTAACCAGCATTGCTACATCAGCTACTTTGATGCCCGCACCGCGCTTGGGTGGCTCGCTCACTTTTAGCGTCGTCACACGAGGCGCAACGTCTACGCCTAAGTCTTCGGGCTTGAAGATATCCATTTGCTTTTTCTTCGCCTTCATGATGTTGGGTAGCGTCACGTAGCGTGGCTCGTTCAAGCGCAGATCGGTGGTAATCACCGCTGGCAGGCTAATGGATAGGGTCTCCAATCCACCATCGACTTCGCGGGTGACAGAGGCTTTTCCATCGGTAATTTCAACTTTCGATGCAAACGTGGCTTGCGGTATATCAGCCAGTGCCGCCAGCATTTGACCTGTTTGGTTGCAGTCGTCGTCAATCGCTTGCTTGCCCAAAATCACGAGCTGTGCGCCTTCTTTGTCCATCAAGGCTTTGAGAAGTTTGGCAACAGCGAGGGGCTGCAATTCAACACCGGTCTCGACAAGGATGGCACGATCCGCGCCAATCGCCATCGCAGTGCGCAGGGTTTCTTGACACTGCGTCACGCCGCAAGACACGGCAATCACTTCGGTGACTACGCCTTTTTCTTTCAACCGCGTGGCTTCCTCGACGGCGATTTCGTCAAATGGATTCATGCTCATCTTCACGCCTGCTAAATCCATACCCGTGCCATCGGACTTGACGCGCACTTTGACGTTGTAATCCACCACACGCTTTACAGCGACTAAAACTTTCATAACTAAACTCCAGTGTTAAATTAACTTTTGATTTTAGGCGTTAGATAAATAGAACGACCGTGCTTTTATTCTAGTCGAAGGAGCGTGAAGTGCAAATTTTGAATCCAATGAGTGCACGGCATTTGCTAGTGCGTACAGGCTTTACGCCTAGCGAGAACGAGCTACAAGCTTTTGTGGGCATGACTAGCGATGCCGCAGTGGATCGCATCCTTGCTGCCGCTAGGCAAAACAAAACGAACGAACCGCTGCCTGCCTTCATCAACGGATCGGTCTTTAAGCCGCAGCGTGAACTTAGCCAAGAAGAGCGCCAAGAGCAGCGCCGTGCGCAAATTTTGGAAGGCGTGAGTTTGAAGCAGTGGTGGTTGTGGGAAATGCTCACCACCAAAAATCCACTTGCTGAACGCATGACTTTGTTTTGGCATAACCACTTTGCCACCTCGCAGCAAAAAGTGGTGCGCTCGGTGGCGATGTGGCAACAGCATCAGCTTTTACGCACGAACGCCCTGGGGAGTTTTGCAACCATGCTGCGCGGCATTGTGGTTGATCCTGCGATGCTGATTTATTTAGACAACGCCAATAGTCGTCAAGGTGCACCCAATGAAAATCTGGCACGTGAACTTTTAGAACTCTTCACCCTTGGCGAAGCCAGTACCAGCAAGGCCTACAGCGAATCAGACATCAAAGAAGCGGCTCGCGCCTTGACAGGTTACAGCATTGAGCCAGAGACAGGAGCATTTGTTTTTAGACCGCGGATTCACGACACAGGCAGCAAAACTATCTTTGGACAAACGGACCATTTTGATGGCGAAGGATTAATCGATTTAATTTTGAAGCAGCCCAATACTGCGAATGCCTTGGCTCGCTATATCGTTAGCAAGTTGTGGCTAGAGTTCGTTTCGCCAACGCCCAATCCTGTGGTTGCAGCGCAGGCGGCAGATGCATTTCGGCAAAGCGGCTACGACATCAGTGCAGCGCTGCGCGTGCTCTTGCTCAGCGACGATTTCTGGGCGCAAAGCAATCGCGGCAGTTTGATTAAATCGCCGATCGATTTGTTGGTGGGCGTGGCGCGGCAATTTCAGTTTGCCGTGTCAACGCCTGAAGTGCTGGTCAATCGCGCCGCAGGACTTGGACAGAACTTGCTCATGCCGCCCAGCGTCAAAGGCTGGCCAGGTGGCGTTCAGTGGATTAACGCCACATCACTACTGGAGCGCAAGCGCACGACGGAGCAAATTTTTTCCATCGGTAACAGTATGAATGCGTCCAGTTTGGGTATGTCGTTTGATCGCGAGAAGTTTCTCAAGCAATATGGCGCAACCAGCGAGCGCGAACCTGAGCCTGTCGTGAAGGGCAAGCTGGCGGAGGCGATGTTGGCTACAAGGCAAGTGACAACCGCTGTGCCCTCGGGAACAGTGGGATCGGCCTACATCCGGGCGCTCACACTCGATCCTGCATTCCAATTGAAATAGGAGATTGATATGAATAGGCGTGAATTACTCGCTAGCAGCCTCGCAGCCCCTATTGGAATTGGGTTTTCAGGCTTTCCTTCCCTTGGTTTTGCACAAAAAATATCCAATCAAGATCGGGTGCTCATTTTGGTGGAGCTCAAAGGCGGCAACGACAGCCTCAATACGGTCATTCCGTATGCCAACGCACTCTACGCGCAATACCGTCCGACGATCGGGATTAAGCAGGATGAAGTGATCCGCATTGATAGCCAGCAAGGGCTGCATCCCAGCCTCGCGCCGTTAGTCCCGATATGGGAAAAGAACGAACTGGCCATCGTGCAAGGTGTGGGCTACCCTGATCCCAACTTGTCGCACTTTCGCTCGATTGATATTTGGAATACCGCTTCTAAAAGCGCAGAGTATTTGAGTGAAGGCTGGGTTGCACGCGGCATGAAAAATGGCTTGCAAGCCGCAGCGGGTAAGGCTTTCACGAGTGAAGGTGTGTTGATCGGCATCAACGAACAAGGACCGCTGGCAGGCGCAGAAGCGATCTCGCTGCGGCAAACCGAGTCCTTCGTCAACCAGTCGCGCCTTGCCATGCCCGCGGAATTGGCGGCGAATACCTCGTTTGCGCACATCCTTGGGGTGGAGCGTGCGATTGTCGATGCGGCCAATGGACTACGCGGCGACAAGTACGCATTTAAAACCGAATTTCCCAACGGCGGCTTTGGGCAATCGGTACAAACTGCCGCGCAAATTGTCGCTGGGCAACGCGGCAAAGCGGGCGTGCCCGTGATTGTGCTGAGCCTTGGTAGTTTTGACACGCACGTCAACCAGCCAGGCAATCACGCCAACTTGCTCAAGCAATTGGCCGAGGGTTTGGCGGCGCTGCGACATGCGCTCACAGAGGTGGGCGCTTGGGATCGAACGCTGGTGATGACGTATTCTGAATTTGGCCGCCGAGCGCGGCAAAACCAAAGCAATGGCACCGACCACGGAACGGCGGCTGCGCATTTTGTGATGGGCGGCGCGGTGCGCGGTGGATTGGTTGGACAAGCGCCTGATTTAGCAAGGCTGGATAGCTCGCAAAATCTGCGCTACACCACCGACTTCAGACAGCTGCAAGCCACGGTGGCAAAGGGCTGGTGGGGTGTCAACCCTGAGCTGGTTGTGCGTGGTAAGTTCGATTTGTTGCCGTTGCTGCGGGCTTAGAATGAAACGCCTCAAGACGCATTTTAATCACCAAGGAATATTTTATGAGCCAGTTAGTACGAGTTTTCATAGCTCTTTTGATTAGCTTCTTGACTTTGATAGCTTATGGACAATCGCTTGCTGTTAATCCCGTCAATCAATTTTCTTCTGAGCTTCATGCGCTTGAAAGCAAACAAGTTTTGCAACTTGATAGGCCTTTCAAATACAGTGATTCTGAAAATGGTGCGGCTTTAAAAAAATTATTAAATCCTGAACGAGCACCTGCGGTAGTTGATGCGTATGCAACTAATATGGCCCAACGAATTACTGATCCTGACGTAATTAAGCAGTTGGATCCTATTGTTCAACGATACCAAACTGCATTCAACAAGAACGGCAGAGAGTATGAAAATGAATATCTCGATTGTTTGTTGTGGTCGGCTAGGATATTGGAGCTATCAACAAAAGTCTCTGAAAGATCAAGAACTACAGATCAGCAGCCAGCAAAATCAAGTGGTTACCAAAAGACAAAAGAGGATGAAAAACTCTTGGCGGCAATGCAAGGGATGATGGCGAGTGTGCAACAAATGATGATCAGCATGAAAGGGGCGTTGGCAAAAGGCATTCGCGATGATGCGGGTGCAAAACGCGCTCTTGATATTGCGAATCAAATTAGCCCGTTACCAGCGACAAAATAATCAAAGCACCTACTGGGAAAACGCACGTATTTGGCTATAATGAAAACACCTCAGGGATGCGATCCATACTTCAGCAATTAGAGCTTCGGTATCCGTGTACTGAGGTCTTTTTTTGTCTGTCGTTTCCTATTGCGCCCAAATCAGCAATCCTGCTGCGTCCCATTTATCAAAAATGCGCGGATCATCTTTAACGTAACCGCTAGCAACCCAGTGCATGGCTGGCTTGCCTTTGCTGCTGGGCTTGTTTAACCAAATGGGAATCAAGATCGGTTTCATTCCCAAACTTTGAAGCGTCATGACGACAACAGAAGTTTCTGGATGTGATGCGGATTGGTAAATTCGCTGTGGTGTGCAAATAGTTTGATTCAGCGATTTAAGTTTTGTCGCGCTAATTCCGTGGTCGAACATCATCTTTTCTAATACCGATACAGAAGTGATCAAGTCCAAATCGGCGCAACGCAATCGCCACAGCATGTCTTGTCCGAATCTTCCAATCACAATGTGATCGTCCAAGCGATTCGGCGAAATCGTGCCTTTGCTGCCGTGGGTTTGAATCCACTCAACGAGGGAGTCGGTTAGATGTTCACGCATTGGCGAGGATTACTCTAGCACCCGCATTAAAAACGCGCTGATATCCGCAACCTCACGCGGATGCACGCTATGCGGCATCGGGTAGGTATGCCACTCGACGCTGTAGCCAAGACTTTTGAGTTTCACGTGCGATGCCTCGGCGCGGTCTAACACGACGACGGGGTCTTGCGTCCCATGCGCCATAAAAATGGGTGTGGCCTTGTTCTCAGGGCTGGCCTCGTTTGCCAGCGTGCTAGCCAACGGCAAATAACCCGATAACGCCATGATGCCTGCCAGACGTGCCTTGTGGCGCAGCCCTGTGTGCAGCGCCATCGCGCAACCTTGCGAAAAACCTGCAATGACAATGTTCTCGGGCTTGATGCCGCGGGCGACTTCGTTCGCAATCAAAGCTTCAATGTCAGCTTGTGATTTGTGAATGCCCGCCGCGTCTTCTTGCCGAATCGCGCCAGCGCCTAGTTCTGTGCCGAGGATGTCGTACCACGCGGGCATGACGTAGCCGCCGTTAATGGTGACGGGAATTTGCGGTGCATGCGGAAAGATGAACCTGATTGCGGGGCAGCCTGCAAGGTCTAGCTCGGGGTAGAGCCCTGCAAAGTCGTCGCCGCTTGCACCTAGGCCGTGCAGCCAAATAACAGCGGCGGTGGGGTTGGGGGCTGATTCGATGTGGATGTGTGTGAGTAGGCTCATAAGGTGCAATCCATTACAGTTACGTGATGATGAACAATAACGCAAACATAGGGCTTGGTTGCATTGCCGATGATTTTACGGGGGCAACCGATTTGGCCAACAACTTGGTGCGCGGTGGTATGCGCGTGGTGCAAACCATTGGCGTGCCGACTGAGCCTATTGATTCTGATGCTTGGGCTGATGTGGATGCCGTTGTCGTGGCGCTGAAGTCTCGCACAATTTCAGCAAGTGATGCTGTAGCCCAATCGTTATCAGCCTTGCGCTGGCTGCAAAGCTTAGGCGCGAAGCAAATCTACTTCAAATACTGCTCCACGTTTGATAGCACGAGTGCAGGCAACATCGGTCCCGTCACAGATGCCTTGATGGTTGCCTTGCAAACCAACTTCACCATTGCTTGTCCTGCCTTCCCCGATAACGGGCGTACTATTTTCAAAGGTTATCTGTTTGTGGGTGATGAGCTGCTGCACGAATCGGGCATGCGGAATCATCCGCTCACACCGATGTTGGACTCCAACTTGGTGCGCGTACTGCAAGCGCAGACCCAGCGCAAAGTGGGTTTGATTGACTATAAAACCGTTGCGGCAGGACATGCTGCCATCACAGCACGAATGGATCAACTCAAAACTAGCGGCATTAGCATGGCCATTGTGGACGCGACCAGCAATGCCGAACTCGTCGAAGCTGGAAAAGCTTGGAAGGACATGCCGCTTATCACCGCAGGCTCTGGCATTGCAATTGGTTTGCCGAAAAATTTTGGCATTCATGCAACTGAAGCAGCTATTGCAAAATCCTCTAGATTGCCCGCCCCGCAAGGCTTGCAAGCCATTGTGTCGGGTAGTTGCTCGGTTGCGACCAACGCGCAGGTTGCCAAATTTATGGCTTCTTTTAGCGATGACGGCGGGAGATCATTCCACGTCGATCCCCTTCAATTGATAGCGGGAGCGGATGTGGTGGCCGAGGCGCTGGCATGGGCAAAAGAGCAATTTGCGCTAAAGGCAACAAAACCGATCTTGGTCTATGCCACATCCAAGCCCGAGCAAGTCAAAGCTGTGCAAGTCAAAGCTGTGCAAGTCAAGCTAGGCGTCGAAAAATCGGGCGAACTCATCGAACGCACGTTGTCCGCGATTACCAAAGGCTTGGTTGACCTAGGCGTGCGTCAGTTAGTCGTAGCAGGCGGTGAAACCTCAGGCGCGTGCGTACAAGCACTAGGTGTCACGCAACTGCGCATCGGCCCGCAGATCTCGCCAGGCGTTCCCTGGACGCATACAAGGGCGCAATCGGACGATTTGCACCTTGCACTGAAGTCAGGCAACTTTGGCTCGGTTGATTTTTTTAGTGAGGCGTTTGCGTCGCTAAAAGCGTAAGTCCCTATCGCAGCACATCCATGTGCCGAAATGCGGGCGCAATTAGATGGATCTGTTTGCCATCCACGCCGTAACTTTCAAAATAAGTTTTCCATTCACGCACTACTGTCCAAATGCGGTCGATGATGGCTGTGCTTGATGCCTTCGTCAGACCAAAGCGCCCATGCATCGACATGGCATTCGCAATCGTCGCCAATCGGCCTTGCATGCCCACGCCCAAATGCAGATAGCGATCTGTGCCGATACTGGGGCGCGGCATCACGTCGTATAGCGGGGAGAGCTGCCAACCTTGCTCGCGGAACTCGCCGTCCTTGCTTTCTTTGCCTAGCGAATGCAAGAACGCGTGGTTACGCAAATGATCGTCGTCGTTGCTCACCAAAATGTTAAACACCATGCGACCAAACAGCTCAGCAGAGTCGCTCTTAACCTTATGGATAGGGGCTTTGCGGCGAATCATGTCAGCAACCTCAACATAATTTTTGCTGCGCGATTGATCCTCGGTGCAGCCTAGCATGGTGAGTGCCGAGACCATATGCGTGCGGTGCATTTCTAAGCCAGTAGCGCCTTCTACATACGTGCGATCAAAGCGCTTAATCATCATCACCGATTGACCACCAATCGTGGCGAGTTTGATTTCAGGCACAACCAGCCCCGCGTCTTTGGCCAGCCACATTGTGGCGGTTTCAATCATGGGCACGTTCAAGCGATCACCTTGCGCTGGAAATTTCGCAAGCCACAGTACACCTTCGTCGTCCGCCACCGTGACCTTCGGGCGCATCCCACCAAGGCTCGTGCCTGCGTCAAAGATGTCCTCTAGGCTGGTCGGAATAGGCAGCCCTTGGTCGATGCGGTCAGCCGCTTCGACGAGGTATTGCAAGCGATGAATAGACGTTGCTGCTTTGGGCGATCCTGTATCTTTTAGCGATTCACGAAAGTCCAAAGCGCCAATGCGCTCACCGCCCACATGGCGAACGTAGGTTGATTCGGGCAATCCATTAAGCGGGGCGTTAAGGCGTGATTCAATCACGCGGCGACCCCACGCATCGGGCGCGGCATCGCGTACTGCTCCAAAGACCAGCAAGCCTAGCGCGGGCACATTTTTGTTGCCTCGCAAATTTGCTTTGTTGTCGCCATCAGTACCAAATGCCAACGACACTGGATCAACTTCTACAGAGTCCTTGGCATTCAAATAATTTATGCCGTATTGAAAATGAGAGCCCAGCGTCTCTAGCCCCAATTCACGCAGCGTCAACATGCCTGCTGGAGTGAACCGCCCCGCCTTGTGCATCATCACAATCAGCTCGAACTCTTGCTCGTAGTCGGTGTGGTGTTTTAGTTTCGTTGCCATGCGCGTAGCTTAAAAATCAAGCCTAGCAAGTTCAGCCTTCGACAAGCCACGTGCACGCTGCGTTTGCTCGTTAAAGCTCAAAGTCTTCATGCTCGCTTCGTCTTCCATCAACACGCTAGCCAAACTCACCTTAGGCGCAATCGCATCTAAATACCGAATCACCGATCCGAAAGCCACGCTAGGCGAGCCTTTCTCAATCAGCGCCGCCGTAGACCGTGCGATACCAGCCCGCACTGCTGCATCAGATTGACGCACACGTCGCGCCAAACGCAGACGAGCTAAGCACGCGCCAACGTGGCGTAATTGATCGAGATGATCGGCAGTCAAGAGAATGGATTGATCTTTTTTCATGCGGTAATGATACCGCAAAATAATGATTAAATGTCCGCTAAATCATTCTTTAACTTCTTTTGGTCTTATTTAACGGACGTAAATAATGGATTATTTGTCATTTAAGCTTGATTGATTTTTTAGGCTTAGTGAGAGCTTTTTTAATAAACATGATTCGCGGTGCAATGGCTTCTGAATTACGGTTGCCAGTGAAGCTGATTTCGTCAGTAGGTAGCTTCGTCCCTTTTTGATTAAAGAGGACGTGCCCCTCGCCTTGAGCGTGGAGAATTAAAGCCTTTTCAATCACCTCTACTTGCTTCTTTGCCTTTGGTGCTGATCCAGCTTTGACCGTGCAGTAGATAAGGAATCGTTTCCCCGTAGCAGCATTCTCGATTTCACGCATTAAAGGCAATGACTTTAAGTGAGCTTTTATTCTTTCTCGAAGATTCTTAGTTTCACCGATATAGATTGGAGAAGTTTTGTCAGTGTGCTTCCTGCAAAACACATATACCCCAGGACCGTTCGGCAATAATTCAAGATCTAGTTCGTAGATGAGTCCACCTGGCTTGCACTTCTTTAGATAGACTGGTTGAGACCAAGTTGCTTCTATTTGCATAAAGACTTTCGTAGTGAGGTAAAAATAGAATTATGAGGTTTAACGCAATGCTTATCGCAAAACTCGTGAAATAATTTGACGCTCTTGTTGTACATGAATTGCCAACATGCCGCTAAACCATACCAGTCAAGGCTTCCACATGTGCCGCCACGCTATTCGCCAGCGCATTGAGGTTGTAACCACCTTCTAAGCTCGACACAATGCGCCCCTTGCAATGCTTGTCCGCAATCTTCATGAGCTCTTTGGTAATCCACACATAGTCGGCCTCCGTCATGCCGAGTTGCCCTAGGTCGTCGTCTTTGTGCGCATCAAAACCTGCACTGATAAAAATGATTTCGGGCTTGAACGCGTCTAGCTCTGGCAGCCAGCCATCTTTAATCGCTTGGCAAATGTCCGCGCCCTTAGTCCGCGCCGCTATGGGTATGTTGTGCATATTGGCAGCGACCATGCCTGTGCCGCTGTGCGGATAAAACGGATGCTGGAAGATGCCGCACATCATCACGCGCTCGTCATTGCTCAGGATGTCTTCTGTGCCATTGCCGTGATGCACATCAAAGTCCACCACCGCCACGCGCGTGAGGCCGTACGCTTCCATCACGTATTTCACGCCAATCGCAACTTGATTGAAGAAGCAAAAGCCCATCGACCGTCCACGTGTGGCGTGATGACCTGGCGGGCGCACGGCGCAAAAGGCGTTGTCGCACCCCCCCGCAGCACTGCCCTTCATGACCGCATCCGTTGCCGCAATCACCGCGCCAGCCGCGCCAGTCGTGGCTCCCCAGCTGTAGGGGTTGAGCGTGGTGTCGGGGTCTAGCGGGAGATAGCGCAGTCCGTTGCCTTCAAACTGCTCCACTAAATCCATTGCCGCATCAAACGTTTCTTGCACATGGCTGGCGGTGTGCGCGAGTGCCAATTGATCGAGCGTGGCTTCTGGCGCGGTGCGGCGCATGACGTGGGCGTTGAGGCCGCTTGATTCCATCTTGGCTTCAATCGCTTTGATGCGCTCGGGGCATTCGGGGTGACCGCGTCCCATTTCGTGGCGTAGCGAGTCGGGGTGGGTGTAGAAGGCAGTTGTCATTTCAGCGGAACGCAAAGTAGTGTCGTCCATTCGTTGCTACGGACTGCTTGCATTGGGTTGATTTGATACACCTCAAGGGCAGGGCGGCTCTTATCAATTTTAAGTTTTTGCATTTTGATTTGACCATAAATGGTGTTCCAGCTACTCGGCAAAAAGTCATAGTTGCCGCGCATCGTCATTTGGAAGTATTTGCCTGCAGGCAACGCCAGATGTGCCTCGCCTGCTTTAGCCTCCTTGATAGCAAGCCCCATATCCATGACTGTTGTTCCAGCCATAAATTTGACTTTATGGTAAGCCGCAATCATAGGTTTTTGGTCGCTGCGCGTGGTGTCTTGCGAGAGGCTTTGCCACAGCTTGGGATAGGC
>Ga0228699_1001316_pt1 | contig 13107 bp, 16 predicted proteins | sample McNCre217_Aug_MG_FD_178016 | JGI IMG/M metagenome (GOLD analysis project Ga0228699, IMG submission 178016) | Freshwater microbial communities from McNutts Creek, Athens, Georgia, United States - 2-17_Aug_MG | ecosystem: Environmental > Aquatic > Freshwater > Creek | place: USA: Georgia...
ACGAAACATCTGTTACATTGCGTGACGACTCTGCTGGCAACATCTCTAAGATGGTTGGCGAACAGATTCAGAAGCAATTTGACTTCCAAGAACAAGCAAGTGCAGCATCAGGTATTGATTACAAGTTCCAACTTCAAATTGATATCCTTGATGGTGGCAACGGAGCTGCAACTCCGAACGTGCTTGAATCATGGGCTCTTTATGGCTGTTTCCTAAGTTCTGTAGATTATGGCGAACTAAACTATAACTCAAGCGATCCAATGACAGTTGCTCTAAGCATTCGTTACGACAATGCTGAACAGTTACCAGCTGGCGGTCAAACTGCTGGTGTCGGTTTCGGTGCAAGTATCAGTCAGACTATCGGTTCTATTACTGGTTAATATCAGTAAGACACAAAACAAGCCTGCTTTCGAGCAGGCTTTTTTATTGCATAAATATTAGTATGAGCGTAGTAGACGATATTTTACACGGGGTAAGTACTGGCCCAACTGTGCGTGATTTCCAACACGCAAACAAGATTTTTGTGGGTGATGCATATGCATTGATGCCCAAGTACAGCTTCCTATTCCATGTAAGTTTTGACATTAACAGTGCTTTGTCTCGCTTGCCCAACATAGAGAAGTTACATCTAGGGTTGCTTGTGAAAAGCGTACAACTACCCAAGTTTTCTCTAGATACTAAAACACTTAACGCATACAACAGACCCAACATTGTTCAAAACAAGATCAAGTATGATCCTGTTACTATCACTTTTCATGATGATAGTAATGACAGTGTTAGAGACTTCTGGTATGACTATATGAGTCATTACTACAGAGACTCAGACTATAGTCCAAACCTCTACATGCAATCAACCAAGTACAATCTACAACAGACTGAGCACTGGGGCTATCAGCCAGCCAAGTACGATCAGAATGGTAATGTAGAGCGCATGTTGAACTACATCAAGATTTATAGCTTGCATCAAAAACGTTTTACTGAATACGTACTAGTGAATCCCACTATCACTGGATTTCAACATGGCCAACATCAACAAGGTCAAAACGATTTTCTTGAAAATTCAATGACTGTTGCGTATGAAACAGTTCTTTATAATTATGGCGATATTGCAGTTGGCGGAGAGCCAGACGGCTTTGCGACATTGAACTATGACAAAGTTCCAAGTCCACTTACTCCCATCGGTGGTGGCACTACGAGTATTCTTGGTCCAGGAGGATTGTTGAGTACTGCACAAGGTATTGGCCAGTCAATGTCCAATGGCCCATTGGGCGTAATTGGTGCAGGTATTGCAGGTGCTCGGGCATTTAACAATCTCAAGGGTCAAAACTTATTGGGTATGGCTGGTGCAGAGTTGAAGACCATTGGCATGGGAATATTGCAGGGTGATACTAACACTCTTAATCGTTTGAGTCTACCTAGAGCTGGTGGAAACGGTACAAACAGTACAGTACAATCGGCAGAGTAACATGAAATTTAATGTAATCTATAACAACGATGGCCCAAGAACACCTAGCGGCAGAACGGACAATCAAACAGTGTCTGGTCTTAGTTCGGTCGGGGTATACATGCAGTCAGTATCGCCTGCCGCACAACGAGCCCCTGCTGGGAATAGATATGCTGCCGCAGTGATACAAAGTAATGGGGAAAATATTGGTAACGCTCAGACTCCGAGCAATCCACTTCCACCCGGGATTAAATCATGAGTAACGCATTTAACTTATCACAGGTTGATCTATCAAACAACAAGGGTACTCAGTCTGGTAAATATTTCAACAATTACTTTTCAAAGCCAACTACAGTATCATCTAATCAGAATGATGCAGTTATTGCTTATTTTGAAAAAGTGACCAATGGCAACAAGCAAAGTGCAGCCGTTTTGGCCAGTACAGTTATCTATACAGCATTGGCACAGGGCGTTGACCCTATGAGCATCGTTCAACAGTTTCAAGCATTGAAGGCAGGTGAGTTGAATTTATATCTTGCAATGTTCTTAAACTTGAATAGAGTGGGAACAAGCATTGTCGGTGCTAACGGGCAAACAGTCAAGAACAAATACATCACTAGATCAATTCTACCATAATGGGAAAATATGCAAACGGGTTTTATCAATTAATAAACCCTGAAAAATACGTTGGCAAGAATACCCCGCACTACCGTAGTAGTTGGGAAAATGCTACTATGAGAATGCTTGATACTAATCCAGGCATATTGAAGTGGGCCAGCGAATCAATTCATATCAATTACAAGAATCCGTTTACTAACAAACAGACAATCTACGTCCCAGATTTCTTTGTGCTATACCAAGACGCCAACAACAAGCAACATGCTGAACTTTGGGAAGTTAAACCAAACAAAGAAACGACCCTTGAGGCAGCGGGTCGCAGCAAGAAAGCCCAAGCGGCAGCAATTCTCAACCAATTCAAGTGGCAAGCAGCCAGTGCATACTGCAAGGCCAATGGGTTGACATTCAGAATCATCACAGAAAACGATTTGTTTCATCAGGGCCGCCGATAAATATCGGTATGACTGAAAAACTCGCACAATTACTAAATCTTCCGCCACTTGCCGAAGATCCTTCAACAGAACAAGCTCAACAGTTTGTAGAAGATAACAAAGAGATAATCCAAGAAGTAGATGTTGCAATCAGCAAGATTGACGCAGCACTTCCAATGGTTCGTGACCTAGACGCTGCCGATGAAGAACTAGATGAACTAGCAAAATTGGCAAAAGAAAAAGCCGAAGACTTGATGGATTTGGGCATGAACATTGATCCACGATTCGCTGGGGTCATTATGCAGACTGCTGGTACAATGTTGGGTCATGCTATCACAGCCAAGACTGCTAAAATGGACAAGAAGCTACGAATGATTAGCTTGCAGTTGCAAAAAGCGCGCCTTGATCACCAGATTAGTAAAGACACGAAATCTGGTGCAACAGATGCAGAAGAAGCTGTAGACGGTAAAGGCATTGTTTTAGACAGAAACGATCTTCTAAAGCAGATTCTTGAGCAGTCCAAGAGCCAAAACAAGTAAACTTTTATAAATACAGTAATAGGATACATTAACATGGCTGTCACACAAAACTTTCAGAATTACTTTTACAACTCTAAGAAGTTGTATGAGTTCCGTATTAAAGTTGCTAATCTTGAACTCGGCAAAGAAGTTACAGAAGCAATTAAGAACGCACTTGATGCTTACGAAGTAGAAACTATTACTGCTCCTAAGCGTCTCCCAATCCAAGAACACAGAGATTTCGGCAAATTAGGCCCATGCGAAGTTCATCACATTGATGTTGCTTTGAATTACCCTACTATTGCTGAACAAGTACGTCAGTTGGTTATTAACCGCGCTGGCGTTCCAAGTAGCAATGTCTGTGTGTACACTTTGAATCAAGATCAACAAGAATTACTTGTACAAGAAACTATTGATGCACAAGGCGCTGGTGGCCCGATTATTGATAATCCCGAACTCGCTGCCCCTGCACAGGGCGACATTGCTGGCCAGGCTCGTGTAGATAGTTTGCTTAAAGAACTAAGCAAGACAAGTTTGAACAAGGCATTTGAAGTTGCTGGTGGCACTACTGCTCCTGCAAAAACTACAAACACAGACACAACGGGCGACAATAGTCCTGTTGGCACATCACAAAATTACGTATATCGTAAACCAAGAGGATAATCATGAGCAACAACATTTACGACATTTTAGGTAAATTGAATTCGTTGACACCGAAGGAAGAGCCTGTTGCTCAACCTACAAAGGTCTACGAAAGCGTAGAAGCCAAAGGCAGCGTCTTAGAAGGCGTGAAATCAGTACAGCAAACTCTAAGCGAAAAGTATGCAGGCTTCAAAGAAGCTAGTGAAGATAGTAGCAAGGACGTTGCAGAGGAACGTGAAACTCTAAAGACTAAAAAAGGCACTATCTACAAAGGTGGTACTTACGGTACAGATTTTGACGCCGGAGAAGAAGATGGCGAAAAGAAAAAGAAGCCAAAAGCTAAAGATGGTGAGAAGAAGGGTCGCGGCCGTCCTAAGAAAGAACAACCAGCCGAGTACAGCGGACCAAAAGGCGATATCTTTGGTCGCACAACTGGTACAGCTCCTAAGGGCAAGAAAGGCACAGTTGTAAAAGGCAAGGCCAATCAAGATACAGTTGATGAAGTTGCGCCTCCAGGGGCCAAAGCAGAACGCATGGTTAAGGGCATTAAAAAGTCCTTGAGCAAAGACGGTAAGTTGTCCAAGAAAGACAAATCAATTGCTTATGCTACTACTTGGAAGGCACACAACGCTGGCAAAGTAGAAGAAAGCAAAGTCACAGCAGCCAAAGCATTGATGGAAAACGTCAACTTCAAGAGAATGGTCGACGAAGCAAACATGACAGTTGATGAAATGCTAGAAGGTATTAACAGCGATATCCAAGCATATCGTACAACTGGTGATATGACAGCACGCTTGCGTGATTTCTTGCATCTTCACAATCACATGAAGAAGATGGATGAGCAAAAGAGCGCATCATTTGCTCCACAACACGCACTTGAATTGAACCCAGACTTACAATCACAAGCCCAAGGTACTACGACTCCTAAGAAGTCAATGATGCAAAAGGGTATGGACTTGATCAGTCACCCAAGCGATGACGAAATGCTTGCACAGTTGCAGCAAGACACGCAAGCCCCGAGTACAGTTGACGAAGAATTGGATGAACTAGCACGTATGGCTGGAATCAGCGAAGCTAAATTATCAGATTTTGCCAAGTTAGCAGGTATCTTCCAAGAAGGCAAAGATTACGGCGATACATCATACAATGAGCCTCCTACATACGACAACAGCCCTGACGAATGTGTTCAAGATGAAGACGTAATGTTGAAGGGTGGTGATGGTGAAGTTGCTGGTAAAGAAAAAGCAATGAAGAATGATAAGCCAACATTCAAGAACGCAGATAATCCATTGAGCGAAAACAAGTCATTGTTGAAGCCAGCGGCAGAGTTTAACTTTGTCAAAGAAATGGGTCGTGACTTGATGAAAGCATATCAAGACATTAAAACAAAATGAAAATAAACGAAATCATCGTTGAAAGTTTACGTGATGATAACCCTTGTTGGAAAGGGTATCATCCAGTGGGCACCAAACAAAAGAACGGCAAGACTGTCCCTAATTGTGTGCCTACCAACGAAACCGAAGTTGATGAAACTGCTGCCTGGCAAAAGAAGTCAGGTAAGAATAAAAATGGCGGCTTAAATCAAAAGGGCGTTGACAGCTATCGTAGAGAGCATCCTGGTAGTAAGCTACAGACAGCAGTTACTAAAAAGCCCAGCGAATTAAAGCCAGGCAGTAAAGATGCTAAACGCCGTAAGAGTTTCTGTGCTCGTATGAGTGGCATGGAAGGTCCGATGAACGACGAAAACGGCAAGCCAACACGCAAAGCATTGGCATTAAAGAAATGGAATTGCTAATGAAAACGTTTTTAGAATATCTAGCAGAAGCTGAGAAAGTAGATCGTAACGCAGAGGAGCAGTCCGAATCGGAAGGTTCTGAAACTAAGATTCATCCAGACCATGATGCTGTTCATACTGGGGATGTTTATCGTGCGCGTGACGTTGGCGGATACGACCGTGTATATCACATGAATCGTATAATGATGGCTATGGCCAAAGCAGACGGCAAGAGCACTAAAGCAACTGACAGTCCAGCAGAAACATGGTTTGAAAAGAACAACACCATGCATCCATATACTAAAGAAGAAAGTAATATGGTAAAGTCAGCAATGAAGACTGTACCAACAGACGGTAAGATGGTGAGCCACGACAACAAGAGTCGTGAACCAAACGATGTGCATCGTGTAAGCCCACACAGAAATCCGGGCCCAATCAAGCGTAAAAAATGAAACAGTATCGCATCACTAGTGAACACTTTGTAACACCAGGTGAAACTGGTGATGCTGACGCCTATATGGCGCCAGACGACCTAGCACAGATAAAGAAACTTGCAGGCGTCGGTAGTTTGGGCTTGTTAGAAGACTATAATCAAGTTCAACAGCAGGCAGCTGACCAAGACATGCCAAGTCCATTAGGTAGCAAAGACAGCATGCCCAATGGTGACAAATATCAAATTGAAAAAGCAAAGGGTATCAAGGTTGGAACACCAGAATGGTTTCAATTGTGGTTCTCTAAACCGTGGCTGACTGGCGAAAAGCCAGTAGGTGACGCACCCGCTGATAAAGTTCAACGAAACAAAGACGACAAGTAATGCAGTATGTAACCAACGGTGAGTTTGGTATCCTACTAATCCCTGAGTGCAAGCAATACAGTGTTGATGAAATTGGTATCAGAAACAATTTCAAAAAGTCACACTCTTATAGTAGTGAACTTGACTACATTATTCCATATAGAAAACCCTATGACAGAATCATTCGTGCGATTGCCGCAGACTTGCACGAACTCATGCATGACTCTGGGTATGTGAATCTTAATCTAGAAAAATGGGACGATGTGCGCAGCAAGTCTCTGGATTACATACATAACTGGTTAGAGACTGCAACCTTACCCATAGTAAAAGATTTCTGTCATACTGCATATTTTACAAACTATGCACAACTGTCAAAGAATTACGTACTCATAGACGTGGACAACTTTGAAGTTTTACCAAAATACATCAAACAACGCTACGACATAGACGTGGGAGAGATTAAAGAGCTACCCCCAGAGTTTTATCAACACACTGTCCCATATTGGGAGATTGACAGTCTTTATCATAGCCATAAAAAAATGCACACCCTCATTGACGAGTGGTGTGCATCAGATCAGCGATTATCAGCCACGATGGTAGTTGACAACCTCTTTATCAACGCCTAAGTACTTGTTCCAAGAATCTTGACGAACAGTAAATGGCATGTTTTTCCAACGCTTGACTAAAGCGTAGTAGTCTGGCTTGTAAGGCATGTTCAATGGGCGAATGTTAGTCTTGTCACCCTTGTGATGGTTACAAGGCTTACATGCAGTCACGCAGTTCTCCCAGTTAGTCTTACCGCCCTTAGCACGTGGAACAACGTGGTCAATGGTCAGGTCTTCAAAGTCAAAGACTTCTTGACAGTACTGACATTGGAACAAATCACGCATGTACATGTTGTAACGGCTAAACTTCACATTCTTTTTGAAATGGAAGTATTCAGTGGTTACACAAACGCTGGGTACATTGATCGTTAGACGCTCACTACGAATTAACCAATCGGGATACGTTTCAAGCACGTTCACGCGCCCCAAGTACATCAGCTTAATGGCATGCTGCCAGCCGATGACGCTCAAGGGTAGGATGGAAATTGGTTCATAGTTAGAATTTAACAATAGTGTATCTGACATTTGGTACTCCTTTTCTGTTGCCCATGTTAAATATACACATATATTATAACAGGTTTATCTTTTTATGTCAAAAGAACTCGCTACGGCAATTATACGAAATCCATACCAAAAGATGAGTATGACTGAGACTGAGATTATGGAGTTTGCAAAATGTGCAGACCCCGTATCCGGACCCAGATATTTTATGAGTAATTATTTCTTCATTCAGCATCCCACTAAGGGCGCTATGAAATACCAACCATTTGAATATCAAGAACGTCTAATCGACAGTTACCACAACTACAGATATAGTATTAGTTTAATGCCGCGACAGACTGGCAAAAGTACCAGTGCTGCTGGGTATTTACTCTGGTACGCAATGTTTGTGCCAGATTCTACGATTCTTGTTGCTGCCCACAAGTACACTGGTTCTCAAGAGATTATGCAGCGTGTTCGCTATGCCTATGAGAACTGTCCAGACTACATTCGTGCTGGTGTAACAAGCTACAACAAGGGCTCGTTGGATTTTGAAAACGGTAGCCGTATTGTTTCAGCTACGACAACTGAAAACACTGGTCGTGGTATGTCTATCTCGCTATTATACTGTGACGAGTTTGCATTCGTTAGACCAACAATTGCTCAAGAATTCTGGACAGCTATTACTCCTACGTTGTCAACTGGTGGTAAGTGTATTATTACTAGTACACCCAACTCTGACGAAGACCAGTTTGCTCAAATCTGGCGTGCCGCTAATGATACGTTTGACAAACACGGTAACGAGACTGAACTTGGACGAAATGGCTTTAAGGCATTCCGCAGCAAATGGCAAGAACATCCAGATCGTGACGATGCATGGGCCGAGCAGATGCAACAACAATTGGGAGAAGAACGTTTCCGTCGTGAAATGGAATGCGAGTTCATTATTTTTGATGAAACTCTAATTAATCCATTGTTCTTGGCTGAAATGGGTGGCATTGACCCAATTGAAAAACAAGGCCAAGTCAGATGGTACAAGAAACCATCTAAGGGCAGTACATACTGTGTTGCGCTAGATCCAAGTCTTGGTACTGGTGGCGACCCGAGTGCTATCCAAATTATTGAGCTACCAAGCATGATTCAAGTGGGCGAATGGCGAGACAACAAAACGCCTATTCAACGACAGGTTAAAATCTTACAAGAAATCACCCAGTACATTCATGACATTATTGGCAATGAAACTGAGATTTACTACAGCGTTGAAAACAACACATTGGGTGAAGCTGCACTTGTAGAAATTTATCACGTTGGGGAAGAAAATATCAGAGGTATCTTCTTGAGTGAGCCCAAGAAGCCCGGAGCAAGCAATATCTATCGTAAGGGTTTCAACACCACAAACAAGGGCAAGATCGCAGCCTGTGCTAAGTTGAAAAACTGGGTAGAGACTAGAAAGCTAAAAATTGGCAGTAAGATGCTGGTTTCTGAGTTCAAGAACTTTATCGCAAAAGGCGTCAGCTACGAAGCCAAAATCGGTGAGACTGACGATTTAGTAATGGCATTGCTGTTGGCCATCAGAATGATGCAGGCAATTCAGAACTTTGACGCTACCATTGATGAAACTCTACGCAGTGATGACGAGGAAATCATGCCCATGCCTTTCATCATGATCTAAATTGTATAAATACACAATAAGACGGAACACCCATGAGAGACTTAAAGAATATTTCCAGTGAATTGTTTGACAAGATCCGAGCACGATTTGACAACATTCGCTTGGGCGATGAAAAGTCTAAAGCAACGACTGATCCAGAGCAGGCTCGTTTCTTTAACTTTGACTATACAGTTGATGGACACAAAGTTGGTAACATCACAATCAGCTTGATTGACGAACAGAGCTTGAAACTCTACTATGGTCGTGACATTGTTGAGGGCATTAAAGCTGTTGACGCCGAAAGCGGTGGACAAACAGAAGATGGCGTCAGCAACGAGCAAAAGTGGTATAACTTTCTACGCAGTGTGCGTCAGTTTGCCAAGCGAAACTTGCTGACATTTGATACTCGTGACATTACCAAATCAAACCTAGAAATCAAAGACGTTAAACAGCAAGCTAAAGCTGACGATACTTTGGGTACGGATGAGATGAACGTTACTGAAAGTAGAATGTTTGGAACTCGCCGCAGCAGCTATCAGGAATGTGGCCCAGTCAAAATTATGATTCGTCACAGCGGTGAAGTTGATGAGACGATTCGCGGCGCACGTAGTCGCAATATTGAAAGTATTTTCTTGGAAACACACTTGGGCGAACGCTTCTTGTGTCCAATGAAAAATCTTCATATTGCTCGTGCTTTGGCTCAGCACTTGAGTCAGGGCGGCGAAATGCAAGACGAAATCGGTAGTCGCATTGTAATGATCGGTGAAGAAATGGATTCAATGCGTCACTTTGTTCGTGAAGTAAAGCGTCGCCAATTTGAAGATTCAGAAACAGATAACATGGCTCGCGCCGCAATTCGCCGTTACGATGAATTGAAATCACAATTGAAGCATTTAGCTGGTCGTCGTGGGTATAACGATTACACTCAGCAAGAGTACACAGAAGAATCTTTTGATGATGTTGATGTAGATGCTCTACGTGAACGTTTTGTTAAGAAGGTCTATAACGATAAATTTGACGCGGCATTGCCGTTTGTTTACAAGGCATATATGAAACAAAAACAAGAAGGCTTAGAAAGCCCAATGGCTAATCAGTTTGAAGATTGGGCCAACGAAGTAGTAGAAGGTACTTGGCATCTTCCAAACGATGAACAAGACACACAAGCACTAGATGATCTAATGTCTAAGAAATTGGAAGCTGGTGATAATGGTGAGAATGCTACTGGTGCTTTGTATGACATTATTGGCGATGATGCACTGTTTGATAAGTTGAAGGATGTGGCCAGCGCAGAAGGTCCCGAGACAGACGCACGTCCAACAGTTATTTCTTGGTTGCGTGATAATGGATTTGCCGAACTTGCTGACAAGTACGAGCAAAACTACACACAAGACGATACTGGTATGCAACAACAACCAGATGCAGTGGCAGCGCAACAAGCGCAGGCAAACGCAGGCGAAGTTGGAGCGACTGGTGCAGAACCTACTCCAGCAAATACGCCACCAATGCAAGAAAGTTTGAGTTGGTTGCGTAAGCTAAGTGGCTTAAAGTAATAAACACGTACTTAACCAGAAAGGCACATTTTTGTGCCTTTTTTCTTGCGTCCAGCATAAATAAAATTGTATACTGCGAGAGTGCTGTATACATTAGGCACATTATTAAGGCACATTATTAAGGAGAACCATTATGGCCATGACTTTAGCAGAAATCCGCGCAAAACTTCAAGCAAACGAGAACCGAGGTAAAGGTGATCGTCCTCAAGGCGACAACGCCATCTACGCACACTGGAACATTCCAGAAAACACATCAGCACGTATCCGTTTCTTGCCCGACGCAGATCCAAAGAATAACTTCTTCTGGGTTGAACGAGCAATGATTCGTCTACCATTCGCTGGCATCAAAGGTCAAGCAGACAGCAAGCCTGTCACAGTTCAAGTTCCATGTATGGAGATGTGGGGAGAGGCATGCCCGATTCTTGCAGAAGTTCGCCCATGGTTCAAGGATCCCAACTTGGAAGAAATGGGTCGCAAGTACTGGAAGAAGAAATCCTACTTGTTCCAAGGTTACGTTCGTGAGAACCCAATCGGTGATGACAAGACTCCCGAAAATCCAATTCGTCGTTTCATCATCAGCCCACAAATCTTCAACTTGATCACCAATGCGTTGAAAGATCCTGATATGGAAAATCTACCAACTGACTATCAGGGTGGTAGCGATTTCAACATCAAGAAGACTTCAAAGGGTGGTTACGCTGACTACAACACTAGTGGCTTTGCTCGTAAAGAAAGCGCACTTTCAGCAGAAGAAGCAGATGCAATTGAGCAATACGGTTTGTTTAATCTTGCAGACTTCTTGCCCAAGAAGCCAGGTGAAACAGAAATTCAAGTATTGAAAGAAATGTTTGAAGCCTCTGTTGACGGACAACCTTACGATCCAGATCGTTGGGCCAACTACTTCAAACCAAGCGGCTTTAAGTCTGGTGAAGGTAGTACAGGTGATGAAGCGGCAGCTCCAGCTGCACGTCCAGCAGCAACTCCAAAGCCAGCAGCTCCAGCAGCAGCACCCCAACCTTGGGAAGATGATGCAGCAGAAGCAGCAGAAGCTCCAGTTGTTACTCCAGCAGCCAAGCCAGCATCAAGCCAAAAAGCAGAAGACATTTTGGCAATGATTCGTAATCGTCAAAAATAAGCAGCAATGCATTTGACGGTTGTTCTTGGTACTTCTGACGAAGTAACCTTTGACATTACGTTAAACGATAACTCCTTTGTCCGTAAATGGGCAGAGGAGTTCTCATGGTGTCTGAGTAACTGTGAGTTCAATCAACAAGAATCATTTGCTGGGTTGCTGACCCTAGACGAAGCTAAACAAATTTTGAACAATGCTTGTGTCACAATCAACAAGTACTTGAAGGGATTTATCGTCATTCAAGAGAATCTGTCTCAAGAATACTTCAACTACTTGCACTCAAAATTTGAACAGCTTAGTGGGCAGTTTGGTAAACCGACAAAGTTATTTGTAGCAGCGAACGCAGAGTTAAAAGCGGCAATACGTGATTTGAATTTCTATTTACATAGACTAGAGCACGAACGTGCAACGGTCAATGAGTTTTATATTAGTTTCAATAAGAATCAGTATCGCCGCTTTCCACTTGAAGAAGCCGACTACGAGTATTTTGAATTAGACACTCCACCGGGTACTTTATATCTTCACTATGTGGAACTTGGGAAAGAGTATTTTGATTTGTTTCAAGACGGTCTTGACATTGACTATCCAGGGTTTTCAAATTTGCATTACTACAGCGGAGAAGCATCGTTGACCTTTGATGCATTGAACTTTAGTAAGAACATGGGATATATTGAATGGCTGAAGCAACACAATATTGACCCTTATAATAAAAGAAGTGGTCATGGGAGAATCCCATTGGGCACAGCCAGTCTTGATGCGCTAGACAAAATCAAACAGCATCGTTTCATCAAACACATTACTATCAATGATTGATTCAATTGCACTTGCATTAGATCCGAACAATGTTCCTAGTTTTTTACTAGACTGGGAAGTTACCAAGTTGTGTAACTTAGATTGTTCGTATTGCAGCACGGGCGTTGATGGTGGGCATGATAACTCAACAAAACATCCGCCATTGTCAGAGTGTTTAGACTCCATTGACTTTATGTATGAGTATGTTGATCTGTACATGAAACACAAGAAGTCAAATCAACGAAAAGTTGTTCTGAATGTCTATGGTGGTGAAAGTCTATTTCATCCTGACATTGTTGAGATACTTGAGCAAGCTAGACTGCGATATCTCTCGTATAGTGACAGATGGCATTTGACAATCGCATGTACAACTAATGCCATTGTGGGCCCATCACAGTGGAAAAAGATAACTCCATTGATTGACAATTTCACCATCAGCTATCATAGTGAAAATCTGCCCAAACAAAAAGAAATATTCAAGACCAATGCATTAAATCTTAAACAGTCAGGCAAACCATTCAAAACTATTGTTATGATGAACAATGACCCAAAGTACTGGGACGATGGGGCATCTATGATTGAGTTTCTAAAAGAACATGCTATCAACTATACTGCAAAATCATTGGACAATAAAGATCGTTTTTACACGCAAGAGCAATTCAAGCAACTAAAAACTT
>Ga0228699_1001318_pt1 | contig 13074 bp, 7 predicted proteins | sample McNCre217_Aug_MG_FD_178016 | JGI IMG/M metagenome (GOLD analysis project Ga0228699, IMG submission 178016) | Freshwater microbial communities from McNutts Creek, Athens, Georgia, United States - 2-17_Aug_MG | ecosystem: Environmental > Aquatic > Freshwater > Creek | place: USA: Georgia...
GCGCCGATTCAGCGAGGTGCGCGGCACGGACGTGGACACCTACCTGACCCGCCAGGCCGACCTCAATGACACCTCGGTGGGCGCACTGACACGCGACGCGGGCCGCCTGGCGATCTCGGCCGCGCAGCTGACCTTCGATGCCCGCACGCTGATGAAGGCCGCATCGGGCGGCCGTGGCGGGCAGCTGGACATCGCTGCGCCGGCCATCCAGATCGGTGGCGCTGCACCGGCGTCGGGGACGCTGCACCTGAGCGAGCAGCAAATCAACAGCATCGGGGCCACCTCGGTGCTCATCGGCGGTTTGCGCCAGGACCCGGATGCCCGAGGCGTGCAAGCCGTGACCGGCGTGGCCGACACCATCACCGTGCAAGCCACCCCAGGCCAGGCGCTGCAAGTGCCTGACCTGACGCTGGCGGCCGGTTGTGACACCTGTACCCAGTCTGCCCTGACGGTGGCCGAAGGCGTGCGCATCGAGGCCACTGCTGCGGGCACGGGCAGCACCGATGCGCCCGCGCTGGCCCTCAGTGGCGACGGTGCCCTGGTGCGTGTGAGCAGCGGCAACAACGTGGTGACCACGCGCAGTGGCGCCAGCCGCCAGCAAGGCACCCTCACGCTGGGCCAGGGCCTGTCGATCCAGGGTGGCACGGTGGTGCTCGATGCCACGGCCACGAACACCATCGCCTCGTCGCTGACCCGCGGATCGACCATCAAGGCTGACACGCTGGTGTTGGGTGCCAGCCGCATCGTGACGGGCAACGGTGAAGACAAGCTGGATGGCGAGACCCCGCTCATCCTCTCGGGTGCGCTGGCCGAGCAGCTCAATGCCACCCGCGCCCTCACGCTGCGCAGCTACAGCACCTTCGACATGCTGGGCACCAGCCGTGTGGGCAGCGCCAGCACAGGCAGCCTGAGCATTGATGCGCCCCTGTTGCGCCTGCAAGGCGATGCCGCGCAAGCCACCCTGGTGGCCGGGCAGGTCAACCTGCGCAACAGTTCGGGCAACAATGCCACCGGAGATGTGGGCAACGGTAGCCTGACCGTGCAGGCCAATGGCCAACAGGGCGGCACGGGGCACATCACCCTGGGCGAGGGCAACGTGGCCGTGACGGGTGCGCAAGCCGTCACGCTCAACGCTGCGGGCAGCATCGTGGCACAAGGCACCGGTGGCCTGAGCGTGCCGGGCGACCTCAGCCTCAACGCCCAGAGCCTGACGGCCAAACAGGGCGCACAGGCCCAGTTGGCCGCGTCGGGCCAGCTCAACTTGACGGCGACCGCACCCGCCACCCCCACGGCGGTGGCCACCCCGGGGCAGGGCGCCAGCGTGGCCTTGAGCGGTGCCCGTGTCATGCATGACGGCGTCATCGATCTGCCCTCGGGCAAGCTGACGGTGGCTGCAGACCAGGACATCGTCTTCACCGGTGCCTCGCGCACCAACCTGGCTGGCGCCGTGCGTGAGATCGACGGCGTGACGCTGACCACCATGGGCGGCAGCCTCAAGGCCACGTCGGCCAACGCCAACATCAACCTGGCCGCAGGCAGTGTGGTGGACGTGTCGGCCGCCCGGGGCAGCAGCACGGCCGGCAGCATGGTCTTCAGTGCGCCCAATGGCGACGTGAACCTGCAAGGCCGCCTGGTGGCGACCTCGGCGGCGGGCCAGCTTGGGGGCAGCCTGTCGGTCGACAGCGTCAACGCGCAAAACCTGAGCGACATCGCAGCGCGCATCGCAGCCGAGCAATCGACCACGGTGGGCAACTTCACCCGTGCCATCAGCCTGCGCAACCGCCAAGGTGACCAGACGCTGGACCAAGGCACCACGTTGAGCGCACAACACATCGAGCTCAGCGCCGATCAGGGCAAGCTGACCCTCCAGGGCAAACTGGTGGCCGCAGCCGATGCCTTGACCCAACTCTCGGGGGGCGTGGTGCAGCTCAATGCAGGCGGTGATGTGGTGCTGGACACCACGGCGAACATCGTGGCGCAAAGCTCGACCCAAGGCTCGGGCGGCACGGCCGGCCAGGTGAGCCTGAGCAGCCGAACTGGCACCCTGCGTCTGAGCGGGGGGCGCATCGACACCCGTGATGCGAGCGGCGATGCGACCGGCTCGGGCACCGTGAGCCTGCGCGCCGCGCGCAACGGCAGCGACATCAACATCGATGCCATCGGCACGCAGCTGTCGGGCGTGGGCGCGGTCAATGTCGAGGCCTACAAGGCGTACAGCCAGTCCACGCTCAAGGATGCCGACATCACCAAGATGCGCACCGAGGCCACCACCTATCTGGCCAATGGCAATGCAGCCACCATCGCCAGCAAACTGGGGGCCCAGCAAAGTGGCCTGGCCGCGAAGGTGAATGTGCGTGCCGGGGTCGAGGTCAACGCATCGGGCGCCCTCACGCTCAACACCACCAACCTCAAGAGTGGTGTGGCCATGACCACCTACAGCACGGCAGGCCAGCCCACCACCAACGCCCCCATCAACCTGACGATCCGTGCGGGCGGCAACCTCAACGTGGCCACCAGCATCAGCGAAGGCTTCTCCAGCACAACGGCCACGGGCGTGCCCCAGGCCGGTCTGGGTGGCGACATCCGACTGGTGGGCGGTGCCGACCTGGGCGCGGCCAACCTGATGGCCACACGCGCGTTCGACGATGGTGGCGACCTCAACATCGGCGGCAGCAGCGCCACCAACAGCGTGATCGTGCGCAGCACCACGGGCAACATCCATCTGGCGGCAGGCCGCGACGTGAACCTGCTCAACGCGGGTGCCGTGGTCTACACCACAGGCCGCACGGTGACCAGCACGCCGGGCTACACCAAGCCTACCGGCACGGGGACCAGCACGCTGTTCACCAACACCACCCAGGCCAACCCATTCCTGAGTGGCGGCGGCAGCATCCGCATCGATGCCCAGCGTGACGTGAGCTGGTTGCAGTCGGGCACGCAGCAGGCCATCTCGGACTGGGCCTACCGCTTCAAGGCCAAGACCACCAACCTGATGAGCGTGTGGAACCGCTACGACCTGTTCAAGCAGGGCGTGGCCACGATGGGTGGAGGCGACATTGCCATCACCGCGGGCCGTGACGCCTGGCATGTCAACGCGGTGGCCGCCAGCAATGGCCACGTGGGCACCGATGGCACCCAGTACACCTATGGTGGCGGCAGCGTGGCGCTGCAGGCTGGCCGAGACGTGGTGGGCGGCATGGTGGGCGCATCGCGCAACCTCACCGTGGTGGCCGGGCGCAGCGTCACCAACACCACCTCAGACAACGCGCTGGCCGACAACGGCACGCCAGCCCACAACCTCACCGTGGTGTTGGGCGACGGCAGCAACCGCGTGCTGGCACGCGACAACCTGATGATCGATGCCGTGACCCTGCAAGGCTGGCTGCCCGCTGTCAGGCAGACCACGCTGGTCACGCAGGTGCCTGGCGTGGTGCACCGCCCGTTCGACAAAGCCACCTTGGAGATGGCCTCCACCGCCGGAGACCTGGCCGTGCAGAACACCAGCAACCGCTCGGTGGTCATCCCGGGCACCACCACACTGAGCGCGGCGGGTGGCCGCCTCGATGTGGCCGACATCTCCGTGCAGGTGGCGGCGCCGCAGACCAGCCTGTCCCTGTTGGCACGCGATGACGTGACCACCGGTGCCATCACGCAAGTCGGCGCAGACGCGGCCGTCAACACCCTGACGGCCACCGAGGGCAAAAGTGCCAACAACCTTGTCGGTGCGGGCAGCACGCCGACGCGCGTGGCCTCTGAGTCGGGCTCGGTGTACTACGGTGCGCTCAACCTGCTCACCCCGCTGCGCATGACCGCAGGCAAGAGCATTGGCGTCAACCCCGCCAACCCTGAGATGGCGCGCCTGCAGTTCCAGCACCAATTGGCCACCGACGTGTCCTTGATCCAGGCAGGTCGCGACATCAACCTGGGTGATGCCTACGGGCTGGACGCCCATGGCCCGGGCGACGTGATCGTGGTGGCGGGGCGCCACATCAACCTGGGCAAGTCGGCGGGCATCAGCGCGCGCGGCAACCTGTCGAACCGCAACCTGCCTGCCGGCAGTGCCAACATCACCGTGCTCGATGGCGTGGCGCTGTCGAGCACGGGCGACGTGGGCGATGCTGTGGCCGCAGGCTACCCGCTGCTGGGTGGTCAGGGCATGGGCGCCTACCCCTTGATCACGCTGCTGCAGATCACCGGCGAAGACGGTCGGGCTTACAGCGCCCAGCAATGGCTGGACAAGGCCCAGGCGCTTGCTGGCGATACCGCTTACCAGGCGCTGGCGTGGGCCTTCGTCAACCACCGCGACAACGCCGCGCTGAGCCAGGCCGACGCGCTGACGCGTGTCAGCCAACTGAGCGATGCGCTCAAGGTCAAGCTCGCGGGCCAGGTGCTGGCCAAGGTGTGGACGCAAAAGGTGGACGCAGACAAGCAGGCGCAAACCCTGCTGCGCCTGGCCGATGGCGACCTGCGCGTCGCCAGCGCCCTCAACCGCGCGGCCAGCGCCAGCGATGGCGACACGCTGGGCAACGGCAGCAAGGCGCAGGCCCTCATCGAGTGGGTGGCCGCGCGCACCGGCCCAGCTGCCGGCGAGCTGACGCTGGCGCAGGCGTGGCAGCAGTTCCTGGCCATGCCGGTGGCGCAGCAGGCGCTGCTGGTGACCCGCACGCTCACGGCCGAGGTGGCTTCGGCCATCGATCAGGCCGCCAGCCTGAGCGGTGCGGCTCGCGAAGCCGCCTACACCCCGGCCTACGACGCGCTGACCACGGTGTTCAACCGCACCAGTGGCAGCACCGCCAACGTCAGCCTCAGCTCCAGCCAGATCAAGACGCTGCAGAACTCGGCCATCAGCATCTTCACGCCCAATGGCGGTGTGAACGTGGGTCAGCTGTCTGCCGATGCCAACGCCAAGACGGCAGCTGACCTGGGCATCGTCACGGCCGCAGGGGGCAACGTCAACCTGATGGTGCGCGACGACGTGGCGGTCAACACCTCCCGCATCTTCACCCTGGTCAAGGGCGATGAGGTGATCTGGTCGTCGCTGGGCAATGTGGACGCGGGCCGTGGCGCCAAGACGGTGACCTCGACCCCCACGCCGGTCTACTACCTCGATGGCAATGGCCAGTTGCAGGTGGATGTGTCGTCGGCCATTTCGGGCAGCGGCATCTCGGCCACGGGCAGCGCCTACATCGCAGCACCGAAGGGCGAGATCAACGCGGGTGACGCGGGCATCTCGGCCACCAAGGGCCTGGCCCTGGCTGCACAGCTGGTGCGCGGCGCGGACGCCATCGCCGCGCCCGTCATCCGGGGCACCCCGCCTGCGCCCGCCGTGAACATGGCCCTGCAAGCCCCGGCACCGGCCCCCACCGCCGCCGGCCCATCCGACAACACCAACAAGGAAGAGGCACAGAAGCAGCGCCGCAAGCGCCGCAACCTGCTGCTCGAATTCCTCGGCTTCGGGGTCGAAGGCACCTGATCGCGTGACCGATTTTCACGAGGCGGTCACATGCCATCCGGATCATGTGCCGTCCTCGCCGGTCTCGCTTTGATACACGAATTCTGCTTTTTGGAAATGGCCATGCGCAAACTCAAGTCCGCTGCCTCGCTGGGCCTCGTCGCCCTGATGGTTTCGGCCCTCACGCCCTTGTCTGCACACGCCTGGTGGAGCGGCGACTGGAAGCACCGCACCAAGGTGAGCCTCAACACCTCGGCCGCTGGCGTGGAAACCAAAGCCGCCGAGAGCGGTGTGACCGTGCCGGTGCGCCTGCACTCGGGCAACTTCGATTTCTTGTCGGCCGCACAAGACGGCAGCGACCTGCGCCTGGTGGCCGCAGACGACAAGACGCCCTTGAAGTTCACCATCGAGCGTTATGACGCCACCAACGAGCTGGCGCTGATCTGGGTGCAGGTGCCTTCGGTGGCGCCGGGCACCGACAAGAACGTGGTCTACGCCTACTTCGGCAACGAGCAGGCCAAGGCCGAGTTGGCAGCGCCCGCCGAGGTGTTTGACAGCGCCACCGTGGCCGCCATCCACTTTGGCGACAAAGATGGCGTGGCCGTGAGCCACAACGCCAGCCTCAAGGCCAACGAGGCTGCGGGCACCAACGCCAACGGCCTGCTGGCCGGCAGCGCCAAGCTCGAAGGCAAAGCCATCACCTTTGCCGCCAGCGATCGCGTGAAGGCCGCTTCGGGCGCGCCCTACAGCGTGAGCCTGTGGGTCAAGCCCAAGGCGCTGCAAGGCCAGCTGTGGTCGCAAGGCGGCCTGCAGATCGCCCTCGATGGCGGCAAGGTGGCCGCCCGTCTGGGGGCGCTCAACATCGCCGGTGGTGCGGTGGCGGCGGGCTCCTGGGCCCACGTCACCCTGACCGTGGGCAGCGGCAAGGCCGTGCTGTACGTCAATGGCGACAACGCAGCCCAGGCCGACTTGCCTGCAGGCGCTGCGGCCATCGACGGCCCCATCAGCCTGGGCCAGGGCCTGCAAGGTGAAATCGACGAGGTGCAGGTGGCCACCGCCGTGCGCTCGGCCGATTGGGTCAAGCTGGCCGCGGCTGCGCAGCGTGGCGATGCCAAGCTCGTGGCCAGCGTCAGCGAGAGCGAAGACAGCGCCAGCGCCGAAGGCGGCGAGGGCGGCTACATGGGCATCCTCATCAAGAGCCTGACGCCTGACGCCAAGGCCGTGATCGCCATCCTCACGGTGATGTTTGCCGTGGCGGTGTGGGTGATGATCAGCAAGGCGCTGCTCGTGGGCCGTGCCGACAAGGACAACACCGCCTTCCTGCAACGCTTCCGCAACGCCCAGGACGACCTGCTGGCGCTGGAGCAAGGTGGCGTGCACCCCAACTCCTCGCTGTTCCGCCTGTACCAGGCTGGCGTGCGCGAACTGGCCAAGCGCCAGGTGGGCCAGCCCGGTGCGCTGCCGCTGGGTGGCGCCTCGATCGACGCCGTGAAGGCCGCCATCGATGCCGACCTGGTGCGCGAAAACCACCACCTCAATGCCCGCATGGTGCTGCTGACCATCGCCATCTCGGGCGGCCCCTTCCTGGGCCTGCTGGGCACCGTGGTGGGCGTGATGATCACCTTCGCGGCCATCGCCGCGGCCGGTGATGTGAACGTCAACGCCATCGCCCCGGGCATTGCGGCCGCGCTGCTGGCCACCGTGGCCGGCCTGGCCGTGGCCATCCCCGCGCTGTTTGGCTACAACTACCTGGCTGCACGCATCAAGAACATCTCGTCGGACATGCAGATCTTTGTCGACGAGTTCGTGACCCGCGTGGCCGAGCGCTACGGCGCCCGCTGAGCCGCCGACCTCACCTGACCCCAAGGAACCCACCCCATGGCCGGTGACGTCAAGTCAGACAATCAGCCGTACGACGACATCAACATCACCCCGATGTTGGACCTGGCGTACGTGCTGCTCGTCACCTTCATCATCATGACCACGGCCTCGGTGCAAGGCGTGAAGGTGAAGTCGCCCGAAACCCAGGCGGCCAACAACCTGGCCAAGCCGCAGACGCGTGCCATCACCATCACGGCCGATGGCGCCGTCTACCTCGACGCCTACCCCGTCACCACCGATCAACTCAGCAGCACGCTGGCCCAGTACAAGGCCGCCAACCCCAACCTGCCCGTGGTGCTCAAGGCCGACCAGGCCACGCAATACGACAAGGTGATGGAGGTGCTGGAGGTGGCCAAGAAGCTCGACATCACCGAGATTGGCCTGGTCACCAAGCGCGTGCAGGGAGGCTGAACCATGCAAGTTCAAGACGAAGCCAAACCCTACGACACCATCAACGTCACGCCCATGCTCGACCTGGCCTATGTGCTGCTGGTCGTGTTCATCCTGATGACCACGGCCTCGGTGCAGGGGCTGAGCGTGTCCAGCCCCAAGCCCAGCAACAAGCCGGTGACCGAGAAGCACGAGCTGCTGGTGGTGCAGGTGTCGCCCGATGGGGCGCTCTACCTCAATGGCGCCGTGAAGAACGAGGGCGAGCTTGAAGCCGAGATCAATGCGGCCAAGGCGCGTGACCCCAAGTTGTCGGTGGCCATCAAGGGCGATGCCCGCGCGCAGTACGCCCGCGTGGTGTCGGTCATCGACCTGTGCAACAAGCTGCAGGTCAGCATGGGCCTGGTGACGGCCCGCATCGGCACGTGAGGCCCACACCATGAGCGTTGCAACGATGGGTGCGCCCATGAACAAGCAAGAGCCTGAAGGCGACAACAAGCTCAAGACCGTCCTGTGGGTGGTGGTCGGTGTGGTGGTGCTGGGCCTGATGGCCTGGGGCATCAGCCGCATCAAGTTGGACGGCCCCAGCAAGCCCAAACAGCAGACCGTCAAGATCATGCTGCCGGACACCCCACCGCCGCCTCCGCCCAAGCAAGAGGAAAAGCGCCCCGAGCCCAAGGAAGACAACAAGCCCGTGCCCCAACAGCAGGAGCAAAAGCCGCAGCCCGTGCAGCAAGAGCCCCAGCAGCTGAAGATGGAAGGTGCGGCGGGCAATGGGCCGAGCGCCTTCTCGTCGGGCAGTGTCACGTCTGACTACAAGGGCGGGGCCGTGGGCATTGGGCCAGGCGCTGCTGGCGCGCCCAGTGCCGACGACCGGCGCAAGGCTCAGTACTACGTCAACAACATCCGCCGCCAGCTCAAGGATGAGCTGGAAAAGCACCTGGGCTCGGACGCGCGGCTCAGCGAGGTCACCTTCGCCATCTGGATCAGCCCCGATGGTCACCTCAGCAGGTACGAGCTCAGCCCCACGGGCGATGCCAAGGCCGATGCCGAGGCGCGCCATGCCTTCGACGAAGCCGCCAAGACCCTGCGACTCGACAAGCCCGGCGACGTGCTGCAGCCGCTGCGCATGAAGCTGCAGCTGCTGGCCTCTTGAACACCCTTTTGACCTGATGTCTCCCATGTCCCGCTCAGCACACCGCCGCGCGCCCCGCGCCGCCCTGACCCTGACCGTCGTGTCCGCCTTGTTGGCTTCGGCTGGCCTGGCCCATGCCCAAAGCCCAGCCTCTGGCCAAGCTGCCGACCGTGCTGAAGTGGAGCGCGTGCGCGCCACCACCCAAGCGCTGATCGAGTCGCTGGTGGACAGCGGCTTGCTGCCCCGCGAGAAGGCCAATGCCATCCTCAAGCAAGCGGCCGAAGCCGGCGACAAGGCCGCAGCCAGCGCAGCCAGCGCAGACGCGCCCAAGCCGCCTGTGGTGCGCGTGCCCTACATCAGCGAGTCGGTGAAAGCCGAGCTCAAGGAGCAGCTGCGCCAAGACGTGCTCAAACAGGCCCACGACGAACGCTGGGGTGACCCGGGTGCCATGCCCGATTGGCTGCGCCGCATCCGCTTGGAGGGCGATGTGCGCGTGCGCTTCCAAAAGGAGCTGTTCGACAAGCACAACCTCGCGCCCGATGTGGCCGATGGCTACGCCACGCAAACGAGCAACGGCAACACCCTGGGCTGGGCGCCAGACCTGGTCAACACCCAACACAACCGCGACCGCATGACGCTGCGCGCCCGCTTGGGCCTGGTGTCGGAGCTGGGTGGTGGCTTCTCGGCCGGCATACGCCTGACCACGGGCAGCACCTCGGGGCCCACCTCGGTGTCGCAGACCCTGGGTGCCACCAGCACCACCAGCAACGGCGCCACGGGCGGCGGCTTCAACAAGTACGCCGCCGTGTGGGACCGCGCCTACATCCAGTACCAGGATGAATCGGGCGCGGGCCTTGTGGCCGGGCGCTTCGGCAGCCCCTTCTTTGGCACCGACCTGACCTGGCCCGACGACCTCAACTTCGACGGCGTGGCGGTGTCGTACAAGCCCGCGATCGGTGCGGCCGACAGCCTGTTCATGACCGCAGGCGCCTTCCCGCTGCGCGAGTTCGAGGTCTCCAACCAAGACAAGTGGCTCTACGGCGCACAGCTGGGGGCGTCGCTCAACCTGGCCAGCTACACCCAGCTGCGCGTGGGCCTGGCCGTGTACGACTTCGCCGGCATCCAGGGTGTGGCCGATGACAAGCTGCCGGTGAGTGGCGCCAGCGTGGGCGTCAAGCCCTACCTGCTGACCGAGTACCCGGTGGGCGTGCGCCAGAAGGGCAACACGCTGATCCGCCTCAACCGTTACGACACCAGCAGCGCCACCACCTGGGGCCTGGCTTCGAAGTTCCTGCCGATCAACCTGACTGCTGAGCTCAAGCTGCTGTCGGATTACCCGGTGAACGTGCGCCTGTCGGCCGACTACGTGAACAACCTGGGCTTCCACATCAACGAGATCCAGCGTCGGGCCATGCTGCCCGACGACTACCTGCCCGCCAAGCAGACCGCTGCTTACCAGTTCAAGGCCATCGTTGGCCACGACCAGACCGACAAGCTCGGCCAATGGCAGGGCACGTTGGCGCTGCGTCGCCTCGAGCGTGACGCCTGGGTGGACGCCTTCACCGACACCACCTGGCACCTGGGGGGCACCAACTACCAAGGCTGGAGCATCGGCGGGCAATATGGACTGGGGCACCGCACCACAGCCGGTGTGCGCTGGACCAGCACCCGCAGCCTGCCAGACAAGAAGCTCTATGTGAGCCCGTCTGACCCGACCAAGTCGGGCATCGACCTCAGTGGTGTGCCGCTGAAGATCGAGGTGCTGCAGCTTGAACTCAACGCGCGCTTTTGAGTGGGGGGACTCCATGCCTGAACGCATTGCCTCGGTCGCCAAGGCCTGTGCGGGCCAAGCCCAGCCGCACCGCATGCATCGTCGCCCCAAGCTCGTCGCCATCGTGTGCCTGAGCCTGGCTGCCCTGCTGACCCTGCCCGCGCACGCCGAGCCTGGCGGCCGTGAGCGCGAGGCCCTGCGCCGCGCGCAACAAAGCCTGCGCCAGGCGCAACAAGAGCGCGACGCCATCGTGGGCGAGAAGGCTGCGCTCACGCAAGACAAGACCAAGCTCGAAGGCGAGCTCAAGCAGACCGCCGCCAAGGTGCGCGGCGCCGAAGCCCAGGCCGCTGGCCTCAAGGCGCGTGTGGCCCAGCTCGAAGCCAGCGTGGCCGATCAGCAAAAGGCTGTGGCCGAGGGCCAGGGACGTGAGGCCGCATTGGCCGAGCAACTGGCTAAGTTGCAGGCGCAACTCGCTGACCAAGTGCGTGTGGCCGCCGCCGTGCAAACCCTGCTGGCCGAGCGCACCCGCGAAGGCCAGACCCTCAAGGCGCAAAACCAGGCGCTGTACCAGGCGGGGCTGGACGCCATCGAGCTGTACCGCGCCAAGTCGCCCTCGGCCTTTCTGGAGGCCCACGAAAAACTGCTGGGCTGGGACACCGTGAAGGTGGAGAATGTGGCCGAGGCTTTGCGCGACAAGCTCGACGACGCCCGCTACAAGACCCTGCCGAACGAGGCCACAGGCGCGGGCCGCGCCAACTGATCGCCTCAGCCGACGCTGCCCCAGCAGGGCAGGCGCCGAGTCGGTGGACAATCCGTGACGGGCACACGTCTGCACAGCGTGCCCCACGGAGAACCCCATGGTGAAATTCAAATCCCAAGCCACCGGCGACCTGGTGATGGTGCAGGCCCACGCGGCCCTGCTGCTCAAGCTGCTGGGCAAAGCGCCCGAGCAAGGCATCATCGAGGTGGCCGACATGCCGCGCCACCTGGCCATCCTCAAAGGCATCCCTGACGAGCCCGTCAACGACGAGGGCTTGCCCGTGGGGCGTGACACCGACGAGGACAAAGAAAAACGGCTCGCCTTTTCAGACGAGCCGGTGAGCTTGCGCAAACGGGCCTTGCCGCTCGTGCAGATGATCGAGCGGGCGCAGGCCGAGGGACACCCCATCGTGTGGGGTGTCTGACTCAGGGCATCACGTCCACTGCTGGCCGATGGCGGTGTACACCGTGGACAAGGCTGTGGTGTTGGTGATGGCACCCGTGGTGGGCGCAGTCTTGCCCGCCATGGCGATCACCAGGGCCTGGATGCCCGCACCCGTGAGGCGGTCGTTGGCTGTGTCGGTGGAGCTGATGAGCTCGATGCTCTCCAGGTAGCCGGTGCCAGCGGTTTCGCCCGTTGCCGCGGCATAGAAGCCCTTGATCGTGATCGATGACGTGTCCACCGCCGAGGTGCTGGTGGGCTTGTTCAAGGATTTGATCACCACGTCGGCGCCACTGCGCGTGAACCACAGCTTGTCGTGGGTGAGGCCCGTCACACGCAGGGTGTCGCTGCCACCGCCATCGGTCCACTGATCAACGCCGTTGGCGGCGCCCCAGTAGGCGATGTCGTTGCCCGTGGCGCTCGACAGCAGGTCGTTGCCTGTACCGCCGTCCAGCCAGTTGTCACCCACGCCGCCGGCCAGCACGTCTGCACCCGCGCCACCGTAGAGGGTGTCATTGCCAATGCCGCCGCTCAGGGTGTTGTTGGCACCGTTGCCGGTCAGGATGTTGTCCAGTGCGTTGCCGGTGATGTTGGCTGCGTTGGCGCCCTTGAGCGTGGCGCGCTCGATGCCGTTCCAGGCCGCAGTGGCTTGCATGTCCAACGTTGCCGTCGGGTTGTACCAGAACTCGATCGTGTCGGCGGCGCCACCGGTGTCAGAGACCGTCGTGCCGGCCACATACAGCTGGTACAGGTCATTGCCCAGGCCACCCTCCAGGGTGTCCAGTGCCGTGGTGCTGGTGCCACCCACCAGCGTGTCGTTGCCGCCTGCCCCGGTCAGCCGGTTGGCCAGGCCATTGCCGGTGAGCGTGGTGCCCGCGGTGTCGACCTTGAGCGCCGCATGGTTGATGTTGGCGTAAGCGGTGGCAGAGAGGTTGATGCTGCTGGTGTTGTAGTACACCTCCAGCGTGTCCACGTCGGAGACCAGGCCACCGGATACGGTGTCTTCCTGCACGACCGTGGTGGCCGTGTAGACGCGGTACACGTCGTTGCCAGAACCGCCCACCAAGGTGTCGTTGACCGTCGTCGAGGTGCCGCCGATCAGCGTGTCGTTGCCTGCGCCACCGCTGAGCTTGTTGGCCTGGGTGTTGCCCTCAATCACGTTGTCTCGGCCGTTGCCCACCACCGCGGTGGTGGTGGCATTGTTCTTGATCGACACGTTCTCGATGTTGACCCAGGCCGTGGCGTTC
>Ga0228699_1001322_pt1 | contig 13032 bp, 11 predicted proteins | sample McNCre217_Aug_MG_FD_178016 | JGI IMG/M metagenome (GOLD analysis project Ga0228699, IMG submission 178016) | Freshwater microbial communities from McNutts Creek, Athens, Georgia, United States - 2-17_Aug_MG | ecosystem: Environmental > Aquatic > Freshwater > Creek | place: USA: Georgia...
ATCGCTGACCGCGACCGCTTCAGCTACGAAGCCCTCAACAGCGCTTCGCGCCTGACCACCCCCCGCATCAAGCAAGGCGGCGTGTGGAAGGACGTGGACTGGACGACCGCCCTGGAATACGTGGCCAACGGCCTCAAGGGCGTGAAGACCGAGCACGGCGCTGGCGCCATCGGGGCCCTGGCCTCCGAGCACAGCACCGTTGAAGAGCTGTTCCTGCTGGGCCAGCTGGTCCGTGGCGTGGGCAGCGACAACATCGACACCCGCCTGCGTCAGGTCGATTTCACCGCCGGCAACGGCGTGCGCTGGCTGGGCCTGCCCGTGGCCGCGCTGTCCACGCTGGACCGCGCCCTGGTGGTGGGTTCCTTCCTGCGCAAAGACCACCCGCTGTTCGCCTCGCGCCTGCGCCAAGCTGCTCGCGGCGGTGCACAGGTCTCCGCCATCGGTGGCGTGGCCGACGATTGGGCCATCTCGCTCAAGACCCGCGTCACCGCCGCCCCGTCGGCCTGGGCCCAAGCCCTGGGTGACGTGGCCGTGGCCATTGCCAACCAACTCGGCGAAGCCATCCCCTGCAACGGCACGGCCACCGAGGCTGCACAAGCCATCGCCACGTCGCTGCTGTCGGGTCAAAGCAAGGCCGTGCTGCTGGGCAACGCCGCCGCCAACCACCCGCAAGCCTCGACGCTGCAGGCCCTGGCGCAATGGATTGCAGCCAAGACCGGCGCCACCGTGGGCTTCCTGGGTGAAGCCGCCAACACGGTCGGTGCCCAACTGGTGGGTGCTCAGCCTCAGCAAGGTGGCCTGAACGCCGCGCAAATGCTGTCGGGCAAGGCCTTGAAGGCCCTGATCCTGATGGGCGTCGAGCCCGAGCTGGACAGCGCCAACCCCGCTGCCGCCCTGGCCGCCGTGCAAGCCGCCGAGATGGTCGTGTCGCTGTCGCCGTTCGAATCGAAGGCTTCGGAATACGCCGACGTCATCCTGCCGATCTCGCCGTTCAGCGAAACCTCGGGCACCTTCGTCAACGCCGAAGGCGTGGCGCAAAGCTTCCACGGCGTGGTCAAGCCCCTGGGCGAGACCCGTCCGGCCTGGAAGGTGCTGCGCGTGCTGGGCAACCTGCTGGGCATCCAAGGCTTCGACTTCGAAACCTCGGAAGCCGTCAAGGCCCGCGCCCTGGGTGACCTGGCTGCCATCCCTGGCCGCCTGAACAACACCACCAACGCCCCGATCGCCATTGCCGCCGGCAACGGTGCCCTGGAGCGTCTGGCCGATGTGCCCATCTACAGCGCCGACGCGCTGGTCCGCCGCGCCCCGTCGCTGCAGGCCACGGCCGACGCCGCCGCGCCTGTGGCCAGCCTGCCGGCTGCCCTGTGGGCCGAGCTGGGCCTGGCCGAGGGTGCACAAGTGAAGGTGTCGCAAGACGCAGGCAGCGTGGTGCTGCCGGCCGTGCGCGACGCCAGCCTGCCCGCCAACGTGGTGCGCGTGCCGACCGGCCACGCTGCCACTGCCGCTCTGGGCGCCGCCTTCGGCCCGATCAAGGTCGAGAAGGCCTGACAGGGCAGGGAGACACCTGAATGATTGACGCTCTCTACAACGCTGGCGCAGCCAACCTCGGGGCCTTGTGGCCCCTGGTCTGGGCGCTGATCAAGATCGTGGCGGTGCTGCTGCCGCTGCTGGGCTGTGTGGCCTACCTGACCTTGTGGGAACGCAAGTTCATCGGCTTCACGCAGATCCGTCCGGGCCCCAACCGCACCGGCCCCTATGGCCTGCTGCAGCCCATCGCCGACGCGGTCAAGCTGATCTTCAAAGAGATCATCCTGCCGACGGCCGCGAACAAGGGCCTGTTCCTGTTGGGCCCGATCATGACCATCATGCCGGCGCTGGCCGCCTGGGCCGTGATCCCCTTTGGCCCTGAAGTGGCACTCGCCAACGTCAACGCTGGCCTGCTGTTCCTGATGGCCATCACTTCGCTCGAGGTCTACGGCGTGATCATCGCCGGCTGGGCCTCGAACTCGAAGTACGCGTTCCTGGGTGCACTGCGCGCATCGGCCCAGATGGTGTCGTACGAAATCGCGATGGGCTTTTGCTTCGTGATCGTGCTGATGACCGCCGGCTCGCTGAACATGACCGACATCGTCATGACGCAGGGCAAGGGTCAGTTCGCGGACATGGGCCTGGGTTTCCTGTCGTGGAACTGGCTGCCGCTGCTGCCGGTCACGGTCGTGTACTTCATCTCGGGCCTGGCCGAAACCAACCGTCACCCGTTCGACGTGGTGGAAGGTGAATCGGAAATCGTGGCCGGTCACATGATCGAGTACTCGGGCATGTCGTTCGCCATGTTCTTCCTGGCCGAATACGCCAACATGATCCTGGTGTCGACCCTGTGCGCCATCATGTTCTTCGGCGGTTGGCTGCCCCCGGTCGACTTCCTGGGCTTCATCCCGGGTTGGATCTGGTTGGGCATCAAGGCCTTCATCATCGTCACGCTGTTCCTCTGGGTGCGTGCCTCCTTCCCGCGCTACCGCTATGACCAGATCATGCGTCTGGGCTGGAAGATCTTCATCCCTGTCACCCTGGTCTGGCTGATCGTGGTCGCCGGCTGGATGATGTCGCCCTGGAACATCTGGAAGTAAAGGGGACCGCACATGTCTGCCATCAAAGATTTCATCGCCAGCTTCTTCTTGATCGAGCTGTTCAAGGGCATGGCCCTGACGGGTCGTCACTTCCTCAAGCCGGCCATCACCGTGCAGTTCCCGGAAGAGAAGACCCCGCTGTCTCCGCGATTCCGTGGCCTGCACGCCCAGCGCCGTTACGAAAACGGCGAAGAGCGCTGCATCGCCTGCAAGCTGTGTGAAGCCGTGTGCCCCGCCATGGCCATCACCATCGAAGCCGGCGTGCGTGAAGACGGCCAACGCCGCACCACGCGTTACGACATCGACCTGACGAAGTGCATCTTCTGCGGCTTCTGCGAAGAAAGCTGCCCCGTGGACGCCATCGTCGAGACGCACATCTTCGAATACCACGGCGAAAAGCGTGGCGACCTGTACTTCACCAAGGACATGCTCCTGGCGGTGGGTGATCGCTACGAAAAAGAAATCGCAGCCAACAAGGAGGCGGACGCCAAGTACCGCTGATGCCCATGGACACCTTGAGCCTACTTTTCTACGTCTTCTCGTTGGTGCTGGTCTACGCGGGCTTCCGCGTGATCACCGCCAAGAGCCCCGTCACCGCAGCCCTGCACCTGGTGCTGGCGTTTGCCAGCGCCTCGTGCGTGTGGATGCTGCTGCAAGCCGAGTTCCTCGCGATCTCGCTGGTGCTGGTCTACGTTGGCGCCGTGATGGTGCTGTTCCTCTTCGTGGTGATGATGCTCGACATCAACATCGACTCCATGCGCCAGGGTTTCTGGAAGCACTTCCCGGTGGCGGGCCTGATTGGCGCCGTGATCGCTGTGGAAATGGCTTTCGTCCTGACCCGCGGCTTCGACCTGCCGCAAGCCAAGGCCCTGCCGGCTGATGTGGCCAAGGTGCCGAACGCCAAGGCCCTGGGCATCGAGTTGTTCACCCATTACCTGTTCCCGGTGCAAGTGGCGGCCGTGATCCTGCTGGTGGCCATGATTGCCGCCATCGCGCTGACCCACCGCAAGCGCAAGGACTCGCACTTCCAGGCCCCTGGCGAACAGGTCAAGGTCAAGAAGGCTGACCGCCTGCGCGTGGTGAAGGTTGCCCCGCAAGTCGAAGCCCCTGCCGCCAACGCTGAAGGCCAAGCCGGAGGTCAAGCATGACGTCGATCACCCTGGGTCACTACCTGTCCCTGGGAGCCATCCTGTTCGCCATGTCGGTGATCGGGATCTTCCTCAACCGCAAGAACCTCATCGTCCTGCTGATGGCGATCGAGCTGATGCTGTTGGCCGTGAACATGAACTTCGTGGCTTTCTCGCATTACCTCGGCTACATGGACGGCCAGGTCTTCGTGTTCTTCATCCTGACCGTGGCGGCCGCAGAATCGGCCATCGGTCTGGCCATCCTGGTGGTGCTGTTCCGCAACCGCGCGACCATCAACGTCGACGAACTCGATTCGTTGAAGGGCTGACCTCAGGAGCACCACAACAATGTCTGAACTGTCCCTCCACAACCTGCTGGTCGTGCCGCTGGCGCCGCTGGTTGGCGCCATTGGCGCCGGCCTGTTCGGCAAGGCGATTGGCCGCAAGGGTGCGCATGCGCTGACCATCCTGGGCGTGCTCGTGTCCTTCATCATCTCCGTGATGACCCTCAATGAGGTCATGGCGGGTGCCCGCTTCAACCAGACCGTCTACGAATGGATGACGCTGGGTTCGCTGAAGATGGAAGTCGGCTTCATGGTCGACGGCCTGACCGCGATGATGATGTGCGTGGTCACCTTCGTGTCGCTGATGGTGCACATCTACACCATCGGCTACATGGAAGAAGACCCGGGCTACCAGCGCTTCTTCTCGTACATCTCACTGTTCACCTTCTCGATGTTGATGCTCGTGATGAGCAACAACCTGCTGCAGCTGTTCTTCGGCTGGGAAGCTGTGGGCCTGGTGTCGTACCTGCTGATCGGCTTCTGGTTCAAGAAGCCCACGGCCATCTTCGCCAACATGAAGGCCTTCTTGGTCAACCGTGTGGGTGACTTCGGCTTCATCCTGGGCATCGGTCTGATCCTGGCCTACACGGGCACGCTGAGCTACACCGAGATCTTTGCCAAAGCGCAAGAGCTGGTGGGCCCGGAGATCCCGGGTTTCGGCTGGCCGCTGATCACCACCATCTGCATCTGCCTGTTCATCGGTGCGATGGGCAAGTCGGCGCAGTTCCCGCTGCACGTGTGGCTGCCTGATTCGATGGAAGGCCCGACCCCGATCTCGGCACTGATCCACGCGGCCACCATGGTGACCGCCGGCATCTTCATGGTGACCCGCATGTCGCCGCTGTTCGAGCTGTCGGATGTCGCGCTGAACTTCATCTTGGTCATCGGCTCGATCACCGCGCTGTTCATGGGCTTCCTGGGCATCATCCAGAACGACATCAAGCGTGTGGTGGCTTACTCCACGCTGTCGCAGCTGGGTTACATGACCGTGGCCCTGGGCTGCTCGGCCTACAACGTGGCCGTGTTCCACCTGATGACCCACGCTTTCTTCAAGGCCCTGCTGTTCCTCGGCGCGGGTTCGGTCATCATCGGCATGCACCACGATCAAGACATCCGCAACATGGGTGGCCTGTGGAAGCACATGAAGCTGACGTGGATCACGTCGCTGCTGGGCTCGCTGGCGCTGATCGGCACGCCGTTCTTCTCGGGCTTCTACTCGAAGGACTCGATCATCGAGGCCGTGGCCGCCAGCCACCTGCCGGCCGCGCACTTCGCCCAGTTCGCCGTGATGGCGGGCGTTTTCGTGACCGCCTTCTACAGCTTCCGGATGTACTTCTTGGTCTTCCACGGCAAGGAACACTTCCACCACAAGCCGTTCCCGGGTGAACACGATCACCACGATGACGACCATGGTCATGCCCACACGCCGCACGAGTCCCCGCTGGTGGTGACCCTGCCGCTGCTGCTGCTGGCCATTCCTTCGGTGATCATTGGCTACTTCACCATCGAGCCCATGCTCTATGGCGACTTCTTCAAGGATGCGATCTTCGTGAACCACGAACTGCATCCTGCGATGGAAGAGCTGGCCCATGAGTTCCACGGCGCTGCCGCCATGGGCGTGCACGCCTTCACCTCGCTGCCCTTCATGCTGGCTGCAGGTGGCGTGCTGACCGCTTTCGTGTTCTACATGGTGGCCCCGCAGATCCCTGCGATGTTCGCCAAGGTGCTGCGTCCGCTGATCGTGATCGGCGAGAACAAGTACTTCATGGACTGGATCAACGAGAACATCCTCGCCGCTGGTGCGCGCCTGATGGGGCGTGTGTTCTGGAAGGTGGGCGATGTGGCCATCATTGACGGCGCTGCCGTGAATGGCTCGGCCAAGCTGGTGGGCCTGATCGGTTCGCTGGTGCGTCTGTTCCAGACGGGTTACCTCTATCACTACGCGCTGGTCATGATCCTGGGTGTTTTCGCCCTGATGACCTGGTTCGTGTTCATGCACCACTGAGCGCGAGGACCAGCCCCATGCAAACCATGTCCAATCTCCTCTCTTTGGCCATCTGGGTGCCGATCGCCTTCGGCATCCTGCTGCTGGCCGTGGGTCGCCAGGAAAACGCTGGCGTGACCCGCTGGATCGCCCTGGTGGGCGCCGTGGCCGGCTTCCTGGTCACGCTGCCCATCATCAACAGCTTCGATAACGCGACGGCTGCCATGCAGTTCGTCGAGCAGGCCCCCTGGATCGAGCGCTTCAACATCCATTACTTCCTGGGTGTGGACGGCATCTCGATGTGGTTCGTGCCGTTGACGGCCTTCATCACCGTCATCGTGGTGCTGGCCGGTTGGGAGGTCATCGAAGACCGCCCGCACCAGTACTACGGCGCCTTCCTGATCCTGTCTGGTCTGATGGTCGGTGTGTTCAGCGCGCTCGACGGCATGCTGTTCTACGTGTTCTTCGAAGCGACCCTGATCCCGATGTACATCATCATCGGCGTGTGGGGCGGTCCGCGCCGTGTGTACGCCGCGTTCAAGTTCTTCCTGTACACGCTGCTGGGTTCGCTGCTGATGCTGGTGGCCCTGGTCTACCTGTACTACAAGTCGGGCGGCTCGTTCAACATCCTCGATTGGCACAAGCTGCCGCTGCCGGCCACGCCGCAGGCGCTGCTGTTCGGTGCCTTCTTCGCGGCCTTCGCCGTGAAGGTGCCGATGTTCCCGGTGCACACCTGGCTGCCTGACGTGCACGTGGAAGCGCCCACCGGTGGTTCGGCCGTGCTGGCCGCCATCATGCTGAAGCTGGGCTGCTACGGCTTCCTGCGCTTCATGCTGCCCATCGTGCCGGATGCCTCGCACACCTACGCCCCGGTGGTGATCACCCTGTCGCTGATCGGCGTGATCTACGTGGGTTTGGTGGCCATGGTCCAGCAGGACATGAAGAAGCTGGTGGCGTACTCGTCGATCGCCCACATGGGCTTCGTGACGCTGGGCTTCTTCATCTTCAACGAACTGGGCATCTCTGGTGGCCTGGTGCAGATGATTTCGCACGGCTTCGTGTCGGGCGCGATGTTCCTGTCCATCGGCGTGCTGTACGACCGCGTGCACTCGCGTGAGATCTCGGCTTACGGCGGTGTGGTCAACACCATGCCCAAGTTCGCGGCGTTCGCGCTGCTGTTCTCGATGGCCAACTGCGGCCTGCCGGGTACCGCTGGGTTCGTGGGCGAGTGGATGGTGATCCTGGGCGCTGTGAAGTACCACTTCGCCATCGGCATCCTGTCGGCCACCGCCCTGATCTTCGGCGCCGCCTACACGCTGTGGATGTACAAGCGCGTGTACTTCGGCGATGTGACCAACGACCATGTGCGCGAACTCACGGACATCAACGCCCGCGAGTTCCTGATCATGGCCTTGCTGGCCGTGGCCGTGCTGTGGATGGGCATCCAGCCCAAGCCCTTCACCGACGTGATGCACGTCTCGGTGACCGAGCTGATCAAGCACGTTTCCGTGAGCAAGTTGAACTGAAGGCCCGACCAACATGACTGATTTGAACTGGTGCGCGGTGACGCCCGAGATCGTGCTGCTGGCCATGGCCTGTGTGGTGGCGCTGGCCGATCTCTTCGTCACTTGCCCGAAACGAACCACGACTTACCTGCTGTCCATGGCCTCGCTGGCTGTGGTGGCCGGCTTGCACCTCAATGCGCTGGACAACGGGGCTTCTGTGTATGCCATGCAGCGCATGGTGGTGACCGACCCGATGGGGCACCTGCTGTCGCTGTGCGCGACGCTGGCCGTGATGGGCACCCTGGTCTACGCCCGCAGCTACGCGGGTGACCGCGACATGCTCAAGGGCGAGCTGTTCTCGCTGGCGATGCTCTCGCTGCTGGGCATCAGCATCATGATCATCGGCAACAACTTCTTGGCCATCTACCTCGGCCTGGAGTTGATGTCGCTGTCGCTGTACGCCGTCGTGGCGCTGCGCCGTGACCATGCCCAAGCCACCGAGGCCGCGATGAAGTACTTCGTGCTGGGTGCACTGGCTTCGGGCTTCCTGCTGTATGGCATCTCGATGATGTACGGCGCGACCGGCACGCTCGACATCGGCGAGGTCTACAAGGCCACGCTGACCGGCACCATCAACAAGCAGGTGCTGGCCCTGGGCCTGGTGTTCATCGTTTCGGGTCTGGCCTTCAAGCTGGGCGTGGTGCCTTTCCACATGTGGGTGCCTGACGTCTACCAAGGCGCTCCGACCGCTGCCACGCTGATGGTGGCTGGCGCCCCGAAGCTGGCTGCGTTCGCGATCACCGTGCGCCTGCTGGTCGAAGGCCTGATCAACCTGGCCACCGACTGGCAGCAGATGCTGCTGATCCTGGCCGTGTTGTCGATGACGATCGGCAACCTGGCCGCCATCGCCCAGACCAACCTCAAGCGCATGCTGGCTTACTCGGGCATTGCCCAGCTGGGCTTCATGCTGCTGGGCTTCGTGCCCACGATCGTGGCGGGCAACACCGTGTCGGCTGGCAATGGCTACGGCTCGTCGCTGTTCTACGTGCTGACTTATGTGCTGACCACCCTGGGCACCTTCGGTCTGATCATGGTGCTGGCGCGCCCCGGCTTCGAGGCCGAGCAGATCGGTGACCTGGCCGGCCTGAACAAGCGCAGCCCGGTGCTGGCTGGCGTGATGTCGGTGTTCATGTTCTCGCTGGCTGGCATCCCGCCGACCGTGGGCTTCTACGCCAAGCTGGCCGTGCTGCAGGCGCTGATCACCACCAACGACCCGCTGCTGCTGCAGGTGTCGATCGCGGCCGTGCTGCTGTCGCTGGTGGGCGCGTTCTACTACATCCGCATCGTCAAGGTCATGTACTTCGATGAGCCGACGGACCAGTCGCCCATCGCGGAAGGCGGCGGCCGTGTGCTGCTGGGTGTGAACGCGCTGGCCGTGTTGGGTCTGGGCATCCTGCCCTCGGGCCTGATGACCCTGTGCGCCCGCGCCATCACCCAGTCGCTGGCTGGCTGATCCGGCTTCGCGCCACACAGACGGGCCCTTCGGGGCCCGTTGTCGTTTCTGGGTATGCCCCTCAAGGCGGTAGGCCGCCCAAAGCGGTGGGTCTGTTGCGTGCACGGGGCAGGCAAAATGCCAATTTGCTTCGCGCAGTGGACTGACCTGGGGGTTGGGCTGGGCGAGCCGGCTGTGCCTGTTCATGTCTGACACTTCCTCCAAGTCCTTGGCCGACACGCACCTGCGCGAGACCACCGAAACCACCGAGACGGTCTACCAGGGCAAGTTCCTGCGGATGAACCGCGACGTGGTTCGGCTGCCTGATGGGCGGACGGCTTCGCGCGAGTACGTCGTGCACCCCGGCGCCGTGATGGTGGTGGCGGTGCTGCCCGACGGCAAACTGGTGATGGAGCGGCAGTTCCGCTACCCGGTGCGCCAAACCATGATCGAGTTCCCGGCCGGCAAGCTGGACGCGGGCGAGGGTGGCTTGGCCTGTGCACAGCGCGAGCTGTGGGAAGAGACCGGCTACAAGGCGCGCCGCTGGGCCAAGGCCGGCGTCATGCACCCGGTGATCGGCTACGCGACCGAGGTGATCGAGATCTGGTTTGCCGAAGACCTGACGCTGCACGAGCGGCACCTGGATGATGGCGAGTTCCTCGATGTGTTTACCGCCAGCCAGCAGGAGCTGGAAGACTGGGTGCGCGATGGCCAGCTCACGGATGTCAAAACCATCGTAGGCTTGATGTGGCTGCAGCAGTGGCGCGCGGGCACCTGGCCACTGACCTGGCAGACGCTGGAGGGCTGAGATGCTGGTCGTTGACCTGTGTTGCACGCAAGGCCACCGCTTCGAGGGCTGGTTTGCATCTGGCAATGACCTGGAGCGGCAGCGGGGCCAGGGCCTGCTGGCGTGCCCGGTGTGTGGCGACCATGCCGTGCAACGGCTGCCCTCGGCGCCGCGGTTGAATGTCTCGCACCTGGATGAATCGGCCCAGCGCCCAGCCCGTGAGGGGCAGGGCGGGCGCGGGGTGCCCGCCCCATCCACCGCCAAGGCAGAGGTCGGGGCTCCGTCGCCCGAGGCGGCTGAAGCGGCACAGGCCCTGCAGGCGATGTACTGGTCGGCTGTGCGGCACGTGATGCAGCACACCGAGGACGTGGGCGAGCGATTCGCCAACGAGGCCCGGGCGATGCATCATGGCGAGGTGCCGGCCAAGCCCATCCGTGGCCAGCTCGACGACCAAGAGCGCGAGGCCTTGAAAGACGAGGGCATCGAGGTGATGACCTTGGTGGTGCCCAAGGGGCTGGACGGCCCGGTGCAGTGATCGGTGCGGTCTGTGCGGCGTGAACGCAGGCTGGAGCCAGGCGCGCTCAGATCACCTTGCCGGGGTTGAGGCGCCGCTGCGGGTCGAGCGCCTGCTTGATGGCGCGCATCCAGGCAAGTTTGACCGGGTCTGCCCGGCGGGCGAGGTCGCCGCGCTTGAGTTGTCCCACGCCGTGTTCGGCGGCGATGCTGCCGCCCAGCGACTGCACGACGTCGTAGACGATGGCTTCGACGCGGGCCTGGTGGTCTCGCAAAAAGTCAGCGATGGGCTGATCCGGCGGGGCTTGCACGTTGAAGTGCAGGTTGCCATCGCCCATGTGGCCGAAGCAGACGATGCGCACCCCCGGCCAGGTTTGCTGCAGCTGTTGCTGCACGCGGGGCACGAAGCCGGGGATGAGTGAGCTGGGCACGCCGATGTCGTGCTTGACCATGTGGCCTTCGGCCTTTTCGGCCATGGGGATGGCCTCGCGCAGGGCCCACATGGCGCGGTACTGGGCAAGCGATTGCGACAGCGCACATTGCTGCACCCAGCCGGCATCGAGGGCTTGGCTGCACAGCTCGCTGAGTTGGTCTTGCAGGGCGGGGGCGCTGAGGGCGCTGGCGGCGTCCAGCAGCACCACCCAGCCTTCTTGGTCGATGCCCGTGCCCAAGCTGGCCGCGGGACGCTCGGGCTGGGCGCCATCGCTCAGCGCATCGAGCACGGCGGCTTGCGCGGGCAGGTGCTGGCGGGTCAGCGCCAAGGGGTAGGCGCCCATCAGCTCGAAGCCGGTGAGCTGGGCATCCAGATGCCGACGGGCGGCTTGCAGCAGCTGCAAGGCGGCGTCGAGCGTGGGACAGCTCAGCAGCGCGGCCTGCTGGCTGCGCGGCGCTGGATACAGCTTGATGGTGGCGGCGGTGATGATGCCCAGCGTGCCTTCGCTGCCCATCAGCAGGTGGCGCAGGTCGTAGCCGGCGTTGTCTTTGCGCAGGCCGTGCAGGCCGTGCCACGTGTCGCCGTCGGCGGTGACGGCCTCGATGCCCAGGCAGAGGTCGCGCGCGTTGCCGTAGCGCAGCACCTGCGTGCCGCCGGCGTTGGTGGCGAGGTTGCCGCCCAGGGTGCAGCTGCCCTCTGAGGCCAGGCTCAAGGGGAACAGCAGGCCTGCTTCCGCCGCGGCCGCCTGCACCTCGGCCAGCAGGCAGCCGGCCTCGGCCGTGAGGGTGAGGTTGGCCGGATCGATGGCGCGGATGCGGCGCAGGCGCTGCAGGCTCAGCACCAGTTGCTGGCCGCTGGTGTCGGGCACGCCGCCACCCACCAAGCCGGTGTGGCCCCCTTGGGGCACGATGCTCAGGCCGTGCCGTGCGGCACAGCGCACCACGGCGGCCACCTCGGCGGTGTTGGCCGGGCTCACGATGGCGCCGGCCCAGCCGTGGTAGCGGCCCCGCCAGTCGGTTTGCTGGCGTTGGTGCTCGGGGTCTTGCGCCGAAGCGGGGGTGTGCACGTGCGCGTCGCCCACCAGGGCGCGCAACTCGGTCAGCGTGATGGCGTCCATGGCCTCAGGCTTCGGGGAGGTCGGCCGGGGTGTCGTCCCCCTTGGCCTTGTCTTTGCCCTTGTCTTTGCCCTTCTCTTTGCCAGGCTTGGGGGGCAGCACCTTGAGGCGCAGGCGCACGTAGACCGCGGTGGCGATGAACAGGCCGGCGCTGAGCACCACCTCGATCCAGGCGCACACTTGGGCAATGCCACTGTCGCTGGTGCCGCGCACCAGGCCCTCGGTGACATAGAGCCACACCAGCAGCGACAGCCAGCGGAAGGTGTAGAGCCGGTGCTTGAGCAGGCCGACCACGGCCAGGCTCAGGGGCAGCACCTTCCAGGCCAGGGCGCCGGTGCCGCCGGGCAGGGGGGCCAGCCACAGCTCCCACAGCAGGCCCAGCACGATGAGGCCCAGCACCAGGGCCAGGTTGAGCGCGCGCCAGCGTTGGATCTGGGCCAGGCGCTCGGGTGGGTGGTGGGCGAAAAAGTCGTCGGAGATGGGGGCGTCGATGGGGGCGCGGAGCATGCTGGCATCATAGCCACCCATGAACGCGGCTTCGACCACCATTGCCCGCTGGCGGGCCAGTTGGCGCACTTTTGTCAGCACCCTGCAGCAATGGCCGTGGGCGCAGACCTACCTGACCCTGCGCCAGCGCTTCCGTGAAGACCGCTTGGGCGTGACCGCCGGCAGCCTGACCTTCACCACCACGATCGCGCTGGTGCCGCTGTTCACTGTGATGCTGGCCTTGTTCAGCGCCTTCCCGGTGTTCGCGCGCTTTCGCAAGTTGCTGGAGCAACAGGTGATCTCGGGCATGGTGCCCGATGCCATCGCCAAGCCGGTGCTGATGTCGCTCAACAAGTTCGCAGGCAAAGCCAGCCAGTTGGGCGGCATGGGTCTGATTTTGCTGGGCCTCACGGCGATGTCGCTGATGCTGACCATCGACCACACGCTCAATGGCATCTGGCGGGTCAAGGTGGTGCGGCCGATCGCCCAGCGCGTGCTGGTGTACTGGGCGGCCTTGACGCTGGGGCCGCTGGTGGTGGGGGCGAGCCTGTCGCTGACGTCTTACGTGATCTCGGCCTCGGGCGGGCTGGTGGAAGAGTTGCCCGGAGGCGTGGGCTTT
>Ga0228699_1001325_pt1 | contig 13014 bp, 13 predicted proteins | sample McNCre217_Aug_MG_FD_178016 | JGI IMG/M metagenome (GOLD analysis project Ga0228699, IMG submission 178016) | Freshwater microbial communities from McNutts Creek, Athens, Georgia, United States - 2-17_Aug_MG | ecosystem: Environmental > Aquatic > Freshwater > Creek | place: USA: Georgia...
CGCGATTGTGATTGACCACACCGAAGCGCTCGTCTCTGTTGACGTGAACTCGGCGCGTTCGATTCGCGGTGGCGATATCGAAGAGACCGCCACGCGTACCAATTTAGAAGCGGCTGACGAAGTCGCTCGCCAAATGCGTTTGCGCGACTTGGGCGGCCTCATCGTCATTGACTTTATCGACATGGAAGAGTCAAAAAATCGCCGTGAAGTCGAAAACCGCCTGCGCGATGCCTTGCGCCAAGACCGTGCTCGTGTGCAATTTGGCACGATCAGCAAATTTGGCTTGATGGAAATGAGCCGTCAGCGCCTGCGCCCAGCCCTCTCAGAAGGCGCATCCATTCCTTGCCCACGCTGCGGCGGCGCAGGACACATCCGTGATACCGAGAGCTCTGCACTGCAAATTTTGCGCATCATCCAAGAAGAGTCCATGAAAGAAGGCACAGCCGCTGTTCGCGTGCAAGTGCCTGTGGAAGCGGCTTCGTATTTGCTGAACGAAAAGCGCAATGAAATCGCTAAGATTGAACTGCGTCAGCGTATCAGCGTTCTGCTCGTGCCAAACAAAACACTCGAGACCCCTAACTACAAGCTCGAGCGTTTGAAGCATGATGATCCACGTTTAGACAACGTGGAAGCCAGCTATAAGTTAGCCGAAGAGTTTGAAGACCCGAGCGTTACCACGCGCCGCTCACAAGAGCCAACCAACAAGCAAACGCCAGTCATCAAAGGTGTCTTGCCTGATGCGCCAGCACCTGCGCATATTGAGCCGGCACCCCGCGCAGCAGCCTCACAAACGAAGCCTGTAGCAGCTCCCGCGCCACAAGCATCTAGCGGCGGCGGCTTCATCGGTTGGATCAAAGGCCTGTTTGGCAGCACGCCAGCACCTGCGGCACCCGAAGAAGCCCCGTCTAACGTAGGCCGCGGCGGCTCGAGAGAGCGTAGCGAACGCGGGGGGCGCAATGACCGTGGTGGTCGCAACGATCGCGGCGGTCGCAATCGTAGTGACCGCAACGACCGCGGTGGTGATCGCGCCGAGCGCACCGACCGTACACCGCGCGAAGATGGCAAGCCCTCCGAGCCGCGTGAGCCAAGAGGCGATCGTCCCCCTCGCGAACCTAGAGCAGATCGCGCACCGCGTGAGCCGCGTCCTCCTCGCGAACCACGTGCAGAAGGCCTCGAGCAACGCGAGCCACGTGAACCTAGAGCTGAACGAGCACCACGCGCCCCGCGTCCTGATCGTCCAGACCTACGCCAACCACGCGAAGGCGATGCACCAGCATCAACAGAGACGCCACAAGCTTTAATAGATGGGCAAGAGCAGCCAGTCGCGCGTGAGCAGCGTGAGCCACGCGAACGCCGTAGCCGTGATCGTTATGGTCGTGACCGTAAAAATGAACGTACTGCTGACGGTGCTGATGAGTCTGCAAGCCAAGATCAACAAGCTACCGCTCCAGCCGAAGCACCGGCACAAGCGTCTGCTATCCCTGTGGCAGCGCAAGCACCCATCAGTGCGCCAGCTCAAGCAACAGCGCCTGTTGTAGCAGCGCCCATTGCAGTAGCACCTGTCGGCCTGCCTAAAGTGCAAGCCTACGCCCTGCCAGTGGCAGACATGGCGCAAGTCGCCAGCAGTTCAGGTCTTGAATGGGTGAATTCAGATGCCTCGAAGATTGCTGCCGTGCAAGCACAAATTGCCGCCGAGCCAAAGCCAGTTCATGTGCCGCGCGAGCGTCCACCTGTAGTCGAGATCAAAAACGAGCCGCTCGTGATGGTCGAGACCAAGCGCGACCTTGGCGAAATGAAGCTTCCCTTCTAGGAAGCGATATAAAAAAAAAGCCCTGTTGTTCACAACAGGGCTTTTTTTATGCAACTAAAAACTGATTAGAGTTTTTGTGCTTGCATGAAACTATCGAATTTTGCCTCCGTAAAACGGAACCATAAATTGGCATCGGCACGGAACTTGGAGTAATCTGCATAGATTTTTTTCCACTCAGGATTCTTTTCATTCAACTCGCTGTAAAGCGCCATTGCTTCTTTGTACGCCAAAGCAAGAACATCATTGCTAAATGGACGCAATTTTGTCCCTTTTCCGACCAACTCTTTTAAAGCCGCAGGATTACGGGCATCGTATTTTGCTTGCATATCGCTATGCGCAAGCGCTGCTGCTGCCTCCACAATGGCTTTGTTTTCAGCCGACAGCGCATTAAATGCTTTGTCATTAATGTAGAAGTCGAGCTGTGGCCCGCCCTCCCACCAGCCTGGGTAATAGTAGAACGGAGCAACCTTATGAAAGCCCAGCTTTTGATCGTCATAAGGACCAACCCACTCAGCCGCATCAATGGTTCCCTTTTCTAGGGCCGTATAGATTTCGCCGCCAGGAATATTTTGTGGCACACCACCCATGCGCTCAAGAACCTTGCCTGCAAAACCACCGATGCGCATTTTCATGCCCTTGATGTCTTTGGCCGTCTTAATTTCTTTGCGGTACCAGCCGCCCATTTGCGCGCCCGTGTTCCCGCCTGCGAAATTGATAATGTTGTACTTGGCATAAAACTCACGCATCAACTTCAAGCCATTTCCTTCATACGTCCAAGCTGTCATCTGACGGCTATTCAGACCAAATGGAATCGCACAACCTAATGCGAATGCTTCGTTTTTGCCAAAGAAATAGTACGGTGCTGTATGAGCCATCTCAACCGAGCCTTGCTGAACTGCATCGACAACACCAAAAGGTGGCGTGATTTCGCCTGCTGCGTGAACTGAAATTTCAAATTTTCCGCCCGACATCGCTTTAACGTGTTTAGCAAAAATCTCAGCCGCGCCATAAATGGTATCCAGCGCTTTGGGAAAGCTAGACGACAAACGCCAACGAACCGCTCCACTTGAGACGGCTGCTGAGCTTGTGGCTTCTTCTTTTTTCCCACAGGCCACGAGTGCGGCGGTTGTAGCCAATGCGCCAGCTACACCGGCCGATGAAATAAGGGAACGACGATCCATAATTAAGACTCCAAATAAAAAAGGAGCTTTGATTCTAAGAAGTTCCAGACGCTATCGCATGGGGGTTTTCCCCTCCTAAAAACGCCAGCACCTGGCTGATCACACGTGCTTTATCGTTGTCAATGCACACCATGTGGTAGCTATTTTCCAAAATACAGATGTGTGCCTTCGCGGCGCCTATGCCTGTTTGTAGGGCCTGCGCAGATCGCAGAGTTGAAAACTCATCTTCTCTTGCATGAACAATGAGTGTTTCACGCCCAACCTGATCTAAACGCTTGGTCACTTTGTGACGCAAACGATCCAGCTGCCAGACGCTTTGTAGTGGCATCCAAGCGTAATGAAAACTATCGCCCCGCTCAAATCGCTTTTTGACAATCGCCCGCAAGCGTTCGTTCTTAATACCGTATGGCGACTCCTCGGCGATGCGCACCCACCGGCGAAGCGGCGGCAACAGGTAGTGCAAGCTACGCAATCGGTGATACCACGGCACGCTCCATCCATCCAAGTAAACAGTTGGAGCTAATGCCACTAGTTTGCCATACGGGCACGTATTTGTTTTTGTCCACTCACAGGCGAGTAAGGCACCTAGGCACATCCCGATGAGGTGTACAGCCGCATAGCGTCCTTTGATCTCATCGTATTTTTGAGATACTGCCCTGAGCCAATCTTCCATCACCACACCATAGAGATCCTCAGGTTGACCGCTGTGCCCTGGTAACACCAGCGAATGGACATCGAACCCCGCATCGCGCAAAGCCAGTGGTAACGCACCAAATTCATCTTGCGTTCCGCCTAGCCCATGAATCATCAAAACAGCCGATGTCATGGGCTCGTTGTCGCAACGGATTTAAAAATAAGTGACACATTCGAGCCGCCAAAAGCGAATGAGTTGGAGAGCACCGCTTGAATGGCTGAGGGGCGCGGTTGCGAGGATGCATTCACGGCTTCGCATCGCTGATCGATGGGTATCAAACCCAGCGTTGCGGGTGTTGTCTGCGTGCGCAGCGTCGCCACGCAGATCGCTGCCTCCACGGCACCAGCGGCACCTAGTAAATGTCCATGCATGGCTTTGGTTGCGGCAATGGGTGGGCAGCGATTCTCACCAAAAATCTCTCGGAAGGCCTCGTACTCCACCACGTCGCCTGTGCTGGTTGCTGTGGCATGCGCATTCAAACTATCAATATCAGAAGGCTGTAAAGCAGCATCTGCTAAGGCTTGGCGCATGGCACGAACTTGTCCACCAGCCACAGGGTGTACCAAAGAAGCTGCATCGCATGTGCTGGCATAACCTGCCAGCTCTGCCAGCGGCGTAGCACCCCTGGCTCTCGCATGACGCTCACTCTCTAAAACAAACCCGGCCGCGCCCTCCCCAATCACAAGCCCAGAGCGCTCGCTGGAAAAAGGACGGCAAGGCAGCTGTGCATTAGGGGTGTTGCTTGCTAATGCCATGACTTTGAGCGCGCCCCAAGCCTTCATAACACCTGGCGCGAGCATGGCCTCTGAGCCGCCCACCACCGCAAGATCTAGTCGCCCAGATCTAATCGCCCACATCGCCTCGCCCAGCGCCATTGCGGACGAAGCGCAAGCAACGCTGTAGGTTTGATTGGGGCCTTGGATCCCGTATCGCAGGGCAATTTGCGCTGCCGAGGCATTGGCCATGATACGCACCACCGTCATCGGCCGAACAGGTGCTCGCTCTACCAGCAGCCGCTGATAGGTTGCCTCAGCCGTATGCAAACCACCCATGCCAGTTCCCCAGTACACGCCGCAGCGCTCAGGCTGGTGCAGGGGAGTCAAAGCCGACAAGCCCGCGTGCTGCCACGCCTGAGCCGCCACGGCCAACGCCATAGCTGCGGAGCGATCTGTACTCACGGTTTCAAATGGTTGCAGCGCCGCTTCGGCACGGTCGTCTAGCTTTGCCATAAAAGCATGAGGCGCATGAGGGGTATCAAGCCAATGGGTAGGAACGGTGCAAAAATTGGCACGCGGACTGCGAACGAGCTCCAAAAGGGCATCAAAACCTAGACCAAGACTGGTTAGGCTGCCCACACCTGTGATCCAGACTGACTGGGTCATTGGAACATTAACGGCTCTTTGATTGATGCGACTCAATCATGGTGACAACTTCGCCAACGGTCGCTGGCAATGTATCGTGCGCCACCTCGCCTAAATCGATCTTGAACGTATCTTCAATCGAGAATAAAAGCTCGGCAACCGCCAAGGAGTCAAGCCCCACATCGGCCAGCCCAGTGTCATGCGTCACACCCGACACGTCCAAATGGTGCTGTTCGTGAATGAGTTTTAGCAAAGTGCCTAGCGTATCGGTTGTCATAGTCATGGCACCAATTATCACCTGTTAAGCAGCTTCGTGAAGCTTTGTAAAGATTCGGAAATACCCTTAGCGTCCAGCCCCTGCATGGCCATTAAGGTTGCAGGATCGCCGTGCTCAATAAAGACGTCTTGCAAGCCCAATATCCACAAAGGTTTCAAGACATTTGCCTTCGCAAGCGCCTGTGCAACCGCGCTCCCAGCCCCCCCACTCATCGTGCCGTCTTCAACCGTCACGATGGCATCATGCGTAGCCGCCATTTCGAGCAAGAGCGCTTCGTCTAGCGGCTTGGCCCAGCGCATATTCACAACGGTCGCATCCACGCTATTGGCCGCTTCCAGTGCAGGATAGAGCAGTGTGCCAAAACTCATGATCGCGATTTTTTTACCCGCTCGCCTCACCTCGCCTTTGCCAAATGGCAATGCCTCTAGATGCGTTGGAATAGCAACGCCCGCGCCGCTACCCCTAGGATAGCGCACCGCCACAGGATGCGATTGCTCGAAAGCTGTGCTGAGCAAGGCGCGGCATTCCGCCTCATCCGCAGGACACGCCACGCTGACATTAGGAATACAGCGCAAAAACGCGATGTCGTACGCGCCGCAGTGCGTCGCACCATCCGCACCCACAATGCCCGCGCGGTCCAGCGCCAACACCACAGGCAAATTTTGAATCGCCACATCGTGGATGAGTTGGTCGTACGCCCGCTGCAAAAACGTAGAGTAAATCGCAACCACGGGCTTCAAGCCCTCGCAAGCCAAACCTGCGGCAAACGTAACGGCGTGCTGCTCGGCAATGCCCACATCGAAATAACGGTCAGGAAATTGGCGCTCAAACTCCACAAGCCCCGAACCCTCGCGCATGGCGGGGGTGATGCCCACCAAACGCTCGTCTTTAGCCGCCATATCGCACAGCCACTGCCCGAAGACGCTGGTAAACGTTGGCTTGGCGGGCGACACTGCTTTTTTCAGTCCCTCAGCAGGATCAAACTTTCCTGGCCCGTGATACGCCACGGGATCGACCTCGGCGAGTTTGTAGCCTTGTCCTTTTTTGGTTACCACGTGAAGGAACTGCGGACCTGCGCCGTCAGCCGCTAGCTGCTTGATATTCTCAAGTGTTGGGATCAGCGAATCGAGATCATGTCCATCAATCGGACCAATGTAATTGAGACCAAAATTTTCAAATAAATTGGCGGGGACCACCATGCCCTTCATCTGTTTTTCAAAACGCTTGGCCGCAGCAAAGAGCGGCGGCGCGACTTGTAACACCGCCTTGCCAACGTGCTTCGCGCTTGCATAAAACTTGCCGCTCATCAGCTGTGCCAAATAGCGATTGAGCGCGCCCACCGCTGGGCTAATGCTCATGTCGTTGTCGTTCAAAATAACGATCAAACGGCACATCTCCACGCCTGCATTATTGAGCGCTTCGAACGCCTGACCTGCCGACATCGCGCCGTCGCCGATCACCGCAATTGAAAACGGCTCATCGGTTGGTAAGCCTTTTGCAACAAGGCTTTGCGCTTGTATCTTAGCCGCCACCGCCATGCCCAGCGCCGCAGAAATCGAAGTGCTGGAATGCGCCGTACCAAACGCGTCGTACTCAGATTCTGCTCGCTGCGGAAAGCCTGACAAGCCTCCGAGTTGGCGCAAGCTACCCATGCGGTCGCGCCGTCCCGTCAAAATTTTGTGCGGATAGGTTTGATGCCCCACGTCCCATACGATGCGGTCTTTGGGCGTATTAAATACTTTGTGCAGCGCCACCGTTAGCTCCACCGTACCGAGATTGGAACTCAAATGTCCACCCGTTTTAGAGACGCTTTGAATCACAAATTCGCGCAACTCGGCTGACAAATGCTTGAGCTCAGCACGGTCTAGCTTGCGTAAGTCTTCGGGGGCGTTGATGGTATTTAGTAAGTCACTCATGAAGTCAAATTTCTATCGGCTCTACTTGCTTGGTTTGCCTAGGATTGTCGCCGCACCAACCGAATCGCCAACTCCCGCAGCGCCGCATGGTTTTCCAAGCCAGATTCATCTAGGGATAAAAGCGCCTTTTCGAGCAAATCATTCGCGTATTTTTCTGCGGTCGCCAAGCCCATCAGCGCGACATAGGTGGGCTTGTTTTGCGCCGCATCTTTGCCTGCGGTTTTGCCAAGTATGGCCTCGTCCGCCGTTACATCCAAAATGTCATCCACCACTTGAAACGCGAGGCCGACCGCTAGGCCGTATCCAGCAAGGCTTGACAGCCATGATGCCTGCGAAGCCCCAGTCCAACAGCCCTGGCAGGCAGCGCCCATTTCAACCGATGCCTTAAGGAGCGCTCCTGTTTTGAGTTCGTGCATCCGCCTCAGTTCAGCCTCGGACAGGTGTTTGCCTACGCTTGCCAAATCAATCGCTTGCCCACCTGCCATGCCCGCCAAGCCCGATGCGCGTGCCAACAAGCGACAAAGGTTGGCTTGCACGTCGCCAGGGATATTCGAATCATGAGGTGTCAAAATTTCAAACGCCAAAGCTTGCAGCGCGTCGCCAGCAAGAAGCGCCTGTGCCTCCCCGTAAGCCACGTGGACTGTGGGTTTGCCGCGCCGAAGGACATCGTTGTCCATGCAGGGCATATCGTCATGAATGAGCGAGTAGGCGTGAATCATCTCGACCGCGCAGGCAGCTCTCAGCGCGGCATCGGCGTTGCCATGAACAGCTTGGCTAGCGGCAAGCACCAAAAGCGCACGCAAACGTTTGCCGCCATTGAGCACCCCATAGCGCATGGCTACGCCAAGATCTGCAGGCGAGTGCGCATCAATAAAACCATCCAGCGCGGCCTCTACGCGCTCCAATTGATGACTGCGCCATGTCTCAAAATCGAACATCATTTGGCATCCTGCCACGGCTTCATCTGCCCATTGTCAAGCAGGCTGATTTGCTGCTCCAGCGCTTGCAACTTGCTTTGACAAAACTGAAGTAAAAATGCGCCCCGCTGATAGCTGCTGAGCAGCTGATCGAGGGGTAATTGGGCAGACTCCATTTGGCGAACCAACTTCTCTAGCTCGGTCGCAGCGACTTCGTAGCTTGCAGGCTCTGGCTGCGTGGAGGGGGTCTCTTTCGTGGTGGCGGTTTTAGGCATGGCTGTATTTTAGGGGGCAGGCTAAAATGAGCGCTTCGATACGCCAACCGCCATGCCTTCTTTGCAAGCCCCGTCTCAACTCCCCGTCACAGCCTACTTTGACTCTGCTCTTTTTGAGCAAGAGCAGGCGTTGCTCTTCGCGCAAAATCCGCGCTATATTGGGCACAGCTTGGCGACACCTGAGGTTGGTGACTTCTACACGCTACCGCAAGAAAACGGCGGACGCGCGCTCATCAACACACGAAATGGTATTGAACTCATCTCCAACGTCTGCCGCCATCGCCAAGCGATTTTGCTGCAATCCAAAACAGGGCAAGGCCACACGGGCGAGAGCATCGTCTGCCCACTGCACCGCTGGACGTATAGCGCGCGCGGCGAGCTTTTGGCGGCGCCGCATTTCGAAGTCGATCCGTGTCTCAACCTCAATCGCTACAACTTACATCACTGGAATGGCTTACTGTTTGAAGATGGGCTGACCAAAAGCAATAAGCCTGCCAGGCACGCCCACACAGACTTGGCAGGTGTTGGCTGCTTGTCCGATCTCGATTTTTCAGGCTACGTCTTTCACAAGGCGCATGTGCACGACTGCGCCTACAACTGGAAGAGCTTTATCGAGGTTTACTTAGAGGATTACCACGTTGAGCCCTTTCATCCAGGTCTTGGGCAGTTCGTGACTTGCGACGATTTGCGATGGGAATTCAACGATCGCTATTCGGTGCAAACCGTGGGGGTGAATAGCCACTTGGGCAGCGCGGGATCACCCGTGTACCAGCGCTGGCACGAAGCGGTTATGAAGTACACGGGAGGCAAAACACCCAAGCATGGCGCCATTTGGCTCACCTACTACCCCGGCGTGATGGTCGAGTGGTACCCCCACGTGTTAGTCGTCAGCACGCTCTACCCCAAGGGTCCCCAGCACACCACCAATATTGTGGAATTCTTCTACCCCGAAGAAATTGCCGCGTTTGAGCCCGAGTTCATCCAAGCCCAGCAAGCCGCGTACCTAGAGACCTGCATTGAAGACGACGAGATTGCGCTACGCATGGACGCGGGACGCAAAGCCCTCATGCTGCGTGGTGATAACGAAGTGGGGCCTTACCAAAGCCCCATGGAAGACGGCATGCAGCATTTCCACCAATGGTACCGACGCGAGATGAGCGCCAGTTGGCTCGGATGACCCCCTTCGCTTCGGTTTTTTGGATGCTGCTGGCATCCTTATCTTTTTCCTTGATGGGCGTGTGTGTCAAGCTCGCTTCCACCTCGTTTTTTAGTAGCGAACTGGTGTTTTATCGCGGCGTGGTCGGCGTGATCTTGATGGGCGCTTGGATGCGCTCGCAAGGTGTCAGTATTCAAAGCAGTGTGCCAATCATGCATATACGCCGCAGCCTAGCAGGTGTTATATCGCTCTCAGCTTGGTTTTATGCACTAGGCAAGCTGCCACTGGCCACCGCCATGACGCTCAACTACACCAGCAGCCTGTGGGTCGCCGCCTTTGTGCTCTTGGGCGCAGCACTGTGGCGATCCAAGGGGCGGCAGTCCCAGCACGCACAGACACTCCAAGCAAGCTTAGGGCTGACAATTGCAGCCGGTTTTGTCGGCGTTCTCTTGGTGCTTCGCCCCGCTATTGACCAAGGTCAAATCTTGGCCGCCCTCATGGGTCTAGCGTCTGGGCTAATTGCCGCCCTTGCCTATCTGCAAGTCAGCCAACTCACCAAGCACGGCGAGCCCGAGTCACGCATTGTTTTTTACTTTGCGCTGGGCACCGTTCTGACAGGAGCGATCACCTTATCTTGGACTGGCATGTCATCCTTGCTAACCACAGCCAGCTGGTGGCTCTTTCCCATTGGCGTCTTCGCATCGATTGGACAAATCAGCATGACCAAAGCTTACGGCAGCGGTGCCACGCTGCTGGCTGCCAATTTGCAATACATGGGCATCGTTTATTCGGCGCTGCTCGGTCTCGTGGTGTTTGGCGATCACATCACGCCGCTAGGTTGGCTTGGTATGGCACTCATCATCGCCAGCGGCGTTGCCGCTACCGCGCTGCGCCGCCGAGCCAATCGAAGCACCCCGCCAGCACCAGCCCAAGAGTTTTAACCATGACCACCCCTTACACCACGCTCATTTCCGTGCCCCAGCTGATAGCACTGCAAACATCCCATCAACCGCACATGGTGTTTGATTGCAGCTTCGATTTAGCCCAGCCCGAAGCGGGCTACGCGCACTATCTGGAGTCGCACATTGCAGGAGCCGTGTATGCGAATTTGGATACAGACCTCAGCGCCAAGGGCGATCCCAGCTGCATGAGCGGAGGCAGGCATCCTTTGCCATCGCGTGAGCGATTTGCAACATGGCTGGCCGCTATGGGTTTTACAAATAACATGCAAGCCATCGTCTATGACCGCAACAACACCATGATCGCCGGTCGCCTCTGGTGGATGCTGCAATGGCTAGGACATGAGCGCGCCGCCGTTCTAGATGGGGGCTTTGCAGCCTATACCAGCCAGCAGCCCAATCTGGGTAAGGGCTTGGAGAGGAGGCAGCCCGCAAGCCCTTACGCAATCGGCCAGCCAAAGGTCAGCCTAGTGGATGCTGCCTGCGTCGCGCCACTTATCGGCTCGGTACAAACCGCCATCGTTGATGCACGCGCTGCACCGCGCTTTAAGGGCGAAGTCGAACCGCTTGACCCCGTCGCAGGCCATATCCCATCCGCCCTGAACCGCCCTTTTACGCACAATTTTGACGCCGATGGACGCTTCAAATCGCCAGAGCAATTACGCTTTGAGTTTGAAAGCTTGCTCGCAGAGCGCAATCCAGCCAAAACGATCCACCACTGCGGCTCTGGTGTCAGCGCCATCCCTAATGTGCTGGCGATGGCGGTGGCTGGCTACGGCCTGACAGCACTGTATGCGGGCAGCTGGAGCGATTGGTGCTCGGACGCTTCGCGGCCAGTCGCTCAAGGTTAAGGTGTGCAAGATTCATTCACGCAAAGATAAACATGAAACTGACTGACTTCAAACTCGCCGCGTTCGATATGGACTCGACGCTCATCAACATCGAATGCATCGACGAGGTTGCCGACGCGGCTGGCAAAAAAGCCGAAGTAGCAGCCATCACCGAAGCCGCGATGCGCGGTGAAATTACCGACTTCAAAGATAGTCTGCGCCGCCGCTTGGCGCTGCTAAAAGGCGCTCCCGAAGCGGCGCTAGAAGAGGTGTACGCCAAACGCTTACAGATCAATCCTGGCGTAGAGAAAACTGTTCAAGCGTTCAAGACAGCGGGCATCAAGCTCTTGCTGGTCTCTGGTGGATTTACGTTTTTTAGCGACCGCGTTGCTAAGCGGCTCGGTTTTGATTTTGCTCGCGCTAATGTTTTAGAAATTGAAAATGGCGTGCTCACGGGACGTACCTTAGATCAACCGTGGGGCGACATCGTGGATGGCCTTGAGAAAAAAAAGATGCTGCTGCAAACCGCCGCCCAGCTTGGCTTGCAGCCAAATCAAACCATCGCGGTGGGCGACGGTGCCAACGACTTGCCGATGATGTCGGTCGCAGGCTTATCGGTCGCTTATCACGCCAAACCCAAGGTGCGCGAGCAAGCCATGATTCAGATCAATGACGGTGGGATGGATGAGTTGCTGGGGTACTTTGCGTGAGCCTTTAAGATTTGCGACAATGTCATTTTGCAAAAAGGAAACATCATGCAAAGTAGCGTCATTAGTGTGAGGCCTGATACCGTTAGCGGCACGCCGTGCTTTATTGGCACGCGTGTACCTATCAAAAGTTTGTTTGACCACTTAGAGGCGGGCGATGATTTAGAGGCCTTCTTAGACGACTTCCCATCCGTAACGCGCGAAGCGGCGATTCAACTTTTAGAAGATAGCCAGCACGCAGTGCTAGAGCAACTCGCCATCGCTTTATAAAGCAACAAAAGCATGAAGGTTTTGCTTGATGAATCCGTTCCGCGTAGATTGGGATTCGAGCTAACCGGACACTTCGTTCGTACTGCTCAATCCGCTGGATTCTCTAGTCTCTCGAACGGGAAGCTGCTGCAAGCCATGCTGGACGAGGGCTTCGAGGTGTTAGTGACTTTCGATCAAAACCTACCCTATCAACAAAATGTCAATTTGCCCGTTGCTGTTATTGTTTTAGTAGCACCTAACAATCGGTTTGAAACAGCAAAGCAATTTGTGCCTCAACTGCTTGAAACTTTCAAAACCTTGACGCATGGGCAATTAATTAGGCTTCACCTCTGATCACTCACCACGCCGCCGCGCAGATAGTGTCCACGATGCTGATGCGGCTGGCGCGGCAAATAGCGATGCAGTTCGGTCAGCGCCATTTCGTACACGCCGCGCTTGAACTCGACGACATCGTCTAGGTTGACCCAATAGTCGTTCCAGCGCCACGCGTCAAACTCGGGGTGATCGGTGGCACGTAGGTTGATCGCGTTGTCAGCCGCGGCCATTTGCAGCAAAAACCAAATTTGTTTTTGCCCTTGATAAAACCCGCGCGATTCGCGGCGGATAAAGTGATCTGGCACTACATAGCGCAACCAATCGCGGGTTCGGGCGAGTATCTGCA
>Ga0228699_1001327_pt1 | contig 13012 bp, 7 predicted proteins | sample McNCre217_Aug_MG_FD_178016 | JGI IMG/M metagenome (GOLD analysis project Ga0228699, IMG submission 178016) | Freshwater microbial communities from McNutts Creek, Athens, Georgia, United States - 2-17_Aug_MG | ecosystem: Environmental > Aquatic > Freshwater > Creek | place: USA: Georgia...
GGAAGTTCTTCCCCGGTTACGTCCTGGTCGAAATGGTGATGGATGACGACACTTGGCACTTGGTGAAACACACCAATAAAGTGACCGGTTTCGTGGGTGGCGCCAAAAATCGTCCCGCTCCTATCTCTGAATCTGAAGTGATGAAGATCGTCAACCAGATGCAAGAGGGTACGGACAAGCCGCGTCACAAAATTGAATTTGTGGTGGGCGAATTTGTCCGGGTCAAAGAAGGTCCGTTTACCGATTTCAACGGCTCTGTGGAAGACGTTAACTACGAGAAGAGCAAGGTGCGCGTATCTGTCACCATCTTCGGTCGTTCCACTCCGGTAGAGCTTGAGTTTTCTCAAATCGAGAAAACTTAATACAAAACAGGCTGCGGAAATGCGGCAACGCATCGTGCTTTTTTCGACTCGGCACGGTGTTGAAACGTGAGTCGTTCAACCCCGGGAAGCCAAGAGCAGTTTTGCTGACTCAAGGCGCTATACCCGCAAGGAGTAATCATGGCGAAAAAAATCGTCGGCTTCATCAAGCTGCAAGTACCAGCTGGCAAGGCCAACCCATCCCCACCTATCGGTCCCGCATTGGGTCAACGTGGTTTGAACATCATGGAGTTCTGCAAGGCATTCAATGCTCAGACCCAAGGTGTTGAGCCTGGTCTGCCATTGCCGGTTGTCATTACCGCATTTGCTGACAAGAGCTTCACTTTTGTTATCAAGACACCTCCTGCGACTGTCTTGATCAAGAAGGCCATTAAGTTGGACAAGGGTTCTTCACGTCCTCACGTGGACAAGGTTGGCAAGATCACCCGCGCTCAGCTGGAAGAAATCGCCAAGACCAAGATGAAAGACATGACAGCTGCTGACCTCGACGCAGCGGTTCGTACGATTGCAGGTTCTGCCCGTTCCATGGGCGTGAATGTGGAGGGCGTGTAAATGTCCAAGTTGACCAAAAAGCAAAAAGCCCAAGTGGGCAAGATTGACAGCAACAAGCTGTACCCATTGACTGACGCATTGGGTTTGGTGAAGGAATTCGCCAACGCCAAGTTCGATGAGTCTATCGACGTTGCTGTGCAACTCGGCATCGATGCGAAGAAGTCGGATCAAGTGGTGCGTGGCGCTGTCGTTCTGCCTAACGGCACTGGCAAGACCAAGCGCGTGGCGGTGTTCGCCCAAGGCGCCAAGGCTGAAGAAGCCAAGGCTGCTGGTGCAGACGTTGTCGGTATGGATGATTTGGCTGCCATGGTCAAGGCGGGTGACATGCCTTTCGATATCGTGATTGCTGCTCCTGACGCGATGCGTATCGTGGGTACATTGGGTCAAATCTTGGGCCCACGTGGTCTGATGCCTAACCCCAAAGTGGGCACCGTGACTCCTGATGTGGCTACTGCCGTGAAGAACGCCAAGGCTGGTCAAGTGCAGTTCCGCGTTGACAAAGCCGGTATCGTGCATAGCACCATTGGCCGTCGTTCCTTTGAAGCTGCCCAGTTGCAAGGCAACTTGGCAGCATTGGTGGATGCCTTGAACAAGGCCAAGCCAGCGTCTAGCAAGGGCTTGTACCTGCGCAAGGTGGCCGTGTCTTCTACGATGGGTGTCGGCGTTCGCGTGGACATCCAGTCCATCGCGGCGTAATCGTGAATTTGGGATGCTCTCGCGAGCATCCCGATGTGGTGGGCTGACAGGTTTTTCGGAGCATGTCAGGCCATCCAAGACCGTTGGTGTGCAGTTAGTCTGCACTTAATACCTCAACCAACGCAGATGGCGATCCCGCTGCAGATGGAATGGAAGTTCTGTTAACAGTTGGTCGCTGCAATGTGGAGCACGCGCAACGTAAGTTGCAAAGTGCATTTAAAGGAGTAGACCTTGAGTCTGAATCGCAGTGAGAAAGAAGCGGTCATCAGTGATGTGACCGGCCTCGCCGCTAAAGCTCAAACGCTCGTGATCGCGGAATACCGTGGCATCACGGTCGCTGACATGACCAAACTGCGCAACACCGCGCGCAGCGCTGGCGTGAGCCTGAGTGTGTTGAAGAACACCTTGGCCCGTCGTGCTGTGGCTGGTAGCGCATTTGAAGTCGTGTCCGACCAGATGACTGGTCCCCTGATCTATGGCTTTTCCGAAGACGCAGTGGCTGCCGCGAAAGTGGTTGCCGAGTTCGCGAAGACCAACGACAAGTTGGTGATTCGTGGTGGTGCGTACGGCGGTAAGGCTCTGGACGTGAACGGCGTGAAGCAATTGGCAAGCATCCCTTCGAAGGAAGTGTTGTTGGCGCAGTTGTTGGGCTTGATGCAGTCCCCCATTTCCCGTACAGCACGCGTGCTGGCGGCATTGGCGGAACAGCGTGGCGCAGGCGCAGCAGAAGCTGCTCCCGCAGAGGCAGCCGCAGCGTAATCGTTGCCTGTCTGTAGTAACCAATATTGTTAGGAAATCAAAATGGCATTCGATAAAGACGCATTTTTGTCCGCTTTGGACAGCATGACAGTCATGGAACTCAACGATCTGGTGAAAGCCATCGAAGAGAAGTTTGGCGTGAGCGCTGCTGCAATGGCTGCTCCTGCTGCCGGTGGCGCAGCTGGTGGCGCTGCTGCTGCTGAAGAAAAGACCGAATTCAACGTGGTCCTGACTGAAGCTGGCGCAAACAAAGTGTCCGTGATTAAGGCTGTGCGCGAAATCACCGGTCTGGGCTTGAAAGAAGCCAAGGACCTGGTTGACGGCGCTCCCAAGGCTGTCAAGGAAGGCATCTCCAAGGCTGACGCTGAAGCAGCTAAGAAGAAGCTGGAAGAAGCTGGCGCTAAGGTCGAACTCAAGTAATCGACCGATTCGCATGGGCTGGAGGTTCCAAAAGGGCCTCCAGCCTTTGCCGCTTGTAGATGGCGAAATTAGTGTGCACTGGAAAACAGTCGGTTTACTGTTTTCCAGTGTCTTCTGATCCGACTGCAGAAGATGCCTTGGTTCGGGTTGCGTGCAATGCGCGACCGTCCGCCAATGATTGGTAGTGGCCAATCACCAAGCCTGTTGAGAGTGGTGCTCAACGCGACAGTCGCCTAGGACCCCCAGGATTCCTCAGCCTTTGCCCGGAGATCTAATGGCTTACACATACACAGAACGCAAGCGGATTCGCAAAAACTTCGGTAGTCGCGATAGCGTGCTCGAGATTCCTTACCTGTTGCAAATGCAAAAAGATGCGTATACCGCGTTCTTGCAGGCAGATGTAGCACCCAAAAAACGTACCAACGAAGGCTTGCAAGCTGCTTTCGAAGCCGCGTTCCCTATCGTTTCGCACAACGGTTTTGTGGAAATGAAGTACCTTGAGTACAACTTGGCGAAGCCGGCGTTTGATGTGCGTGAATGCCAGACCCGTGGTTTGACCTATGCGTCGGCGGTGCGTGCCAAAGTTCAGCTGACCGGCAAAGGCTCTTTCATCATCAACGGCACTGAGCGCGTGATCGTGTCTCAGTTGCACCGTTCGCCTGGTGTGTTCTTCGAACACGACAAGGGCAAGACCCACAGCTCGGGCAAGCTGCTGTTCTCGGCACGTATCATTCCTTACCGTGGCTCTTGGCTCGATTTCGAATTCGACCCCAAGGACCTGCTGTACTTCCGCGTCGACCGCCGCCGCAAGATGCCGGTCACGATTTTGCTCAAGGCCATTGGCTTGAACAATGAATCCATCCTGGCGAACTTCTTCGTCAACGACAACTTCCGTCTGATGGACAGCGGTGCCCAAATGGAATTTGTGGCTGAGCGTCTGCGTGGCGAAGTGGCCCGTTTCGACATTACCGACAAGTCCGGCAAAGTGGTGGTGGCCAAAGACAAGCGCGTGACAGCGCGTCACACCCGCGAGTTGGAGCAGTCCGGCACCACCCATATCAGCGTTCCGGAAGACTTCTTGATTGGTCGCGTGGTCGCTCGCAATGTGGTGGACGGCGATACTGGTGAAATCGTGGCGAAGGCCAACGAAGAACTGACCGAAGCCCTGCTGAAGAAGCTGCGCACCGCCGGTATCCAGGATTTGGCGTGCATCTACACCAACGAGTTGGACCAAGGCGCCTACATTTCGCAAACCTTGCGTACCGACGAAACAGTCGACGAGTTTGCTGCGCGTGTCGCCATCTACCGCATGATGCGTCCTGGCGAGCCGCCTACGGAAGATGCAGTGCAGGCCCTGTTCCAGCGCTTGTTCTACAACCCCGATACTTACGACCTGTCGCGCGTGGGCCGCATGAAGTTCAACGCCAAGATGGGACGCTCGGAATCCACCGGCCCCATGGTGCTGACGAACGAAGACATTTTGGCTGTTGTCAAGATCTTGGTGGATCTGCGAAACGGCCGCGGCGACGTCGATGACATCGACCACTTGGGTAACCGTCGCGTACGTTGCGTGGGCGAATTGGCCGAAAACCAATACCGTACCGGTTTGGCACGTATCGAAAAAGCTGTGAAAGAGCGCTTGGGCCAGGCAGAGCAAGAGCCTCTGATGCCACACGACTTGATCAATAGCAAGCCGATCTCGGCAGCCCTGAAGGAATTCTTCGGCGCCTCGCAGCTGTCCCAGTTCATGGACCAGACCAACCCCCTGGCCGAAATTACCCACAAGCGCCGTGTATCGGCCCTTGGTCCTGGTGGCTTGACCCGCGAACGCGCTGGCTTCGAGGTGCGAGACGTGCACGTGACCCACTACGGTCGTGTGTGCCCAATCGAAACCCCCGAAGGTCCCAACATTGGTTTGATCAACTCCTTGGCGTTGTACGCTCGCCTGAACGAGTACGGTTTCATTGAGACACCGTACCGTCGTGTGGTTGATAGCAAGGTGACCAATGAGATTGATTACCTGTCTGCGATTGAAGAAGGCAAGTACGTCATTGCCCAGGCCAACGCGGCCTTGGACAAGGAAGGTATGCTGACCGGCGACCTGGTGTCTGCCCGTGAAAAGGGTGAATCCATTCTGGTGAGTGCTGACCGCGTCCAGTACATGGACGTGTCGCCTGCCCAGATCGTGTCGGTGGCGGCATCCCTCGTTCCGTTCTTGGAACACGATGACGCCAACCGCGCGTTGATGGGTGCCAACATGTCACGCCAAGCCGTGCCTGTGTTGCGCCCTGAAAAGCCTATGGTAGGTACCGGTATCGAGCGCGTAGCCGCTGTTGACTCCGGCACTGTAGTGACCGCGACCCGTGGTGGTATCGTCGATTACGTGGACGCAACCCGTGTGGTGATCCGCGTGAATGATGCGGAAGCGCAAGCCGGTGAAGTCGGTGTGGACATCTACAACCTGATCAAGTACCAGCGCTCCAACCAGAACACCAACATCCACCAGCGCCCCATCGTGAAGAAGGGCGATAAGCTCTCCAAGGGTGACGTGATTGCCGACGGTGCATCCACTGACCTGGGCGAAATCGCCATTGGCCAGAACATGCTGGTTGCCTTCATGCCCTGGAACGGCTACAACTTCGAAGATTCGATCTTGATCAGCGAGCGCGTGGTGGCAGAAGACCGCTACACCTCCATCCACATCGAAGAACTCGTGGTGATGGCACGCGACACCAAGTTGGGCGCGGAAGAAATCACCCGCGATATCCCCAACTTGAGCGAGCAGCAGCTCAACCGTCTGGACGAGTCCGGCATTATCTACGTGGGTGCAGAAGTTTTGCCAGGTGACACCTTGGTTGGCAAGGTTACGCCCAAGGGCGAAACCACGCTCACCCCCGAAGAAAAGCTTTTGCGTGCGATTTTCGGCGAGAAGGCCAGCGACGTGAAGGACACTTCCCTGCGCGTGGACCAGGGCAGCTCCGGCACCGTGATCGACGTGCAAGTGTTCACCCGCGAAGGTATTCAGCGTGACCGCCGTGCACAGCAGATCATCGACGATGAGCTCAAGCGTTTCCGTCTGGACCTGAACGACCAGCTGCGTATCGTGGAAGCCGATGCGTTTGACCGTATCGAGAAATTGCTGGTGGGCAAAGTTGCCAATGGCGGCCCACAAAAGCTGGCCAAGGGCACCAAGCTCGACAAGGCTTACCTGTCTTCCGTGGAAAAGTTCCATTGGTTTGACATCCGCCCTGCGGACGAGGAAGTGGCAAGCCAGCTCGAGAGCATCAAGAACTCCTTGGAGCAAACCCGCCACAGCTTTGATTTAGCTTTTGAAGAAAAGCGCAAGAAGCTGACACAAGGCGACGAGTTGCCTGCAGGCGTCTTGAAGATGGTCAAGGTCTACATCGCGGTCAAGCGCCGCTTGCAGCCTGGTGACAAGATGGCCGGCCGTCACGGTAACAAGGGCGTGGTTTCCAAGATCACACCCGTGGAAGACATGCCTTACTTGGCAGACGGTACACCGGTGGACATCGTGTTGAACCCCTTGGGCGTTCCATCCCGTATGAACATTGGTCAGGTGTTGGAAGTGCACTTGGGCTGGGCCGGCAAGGGCTTGGGCCAACGCATTGGTGACATGCTGCAACGTGAAGCTGCATCCACAGAAATCCGTGGTTTCCTGGAGCAGGTCTACAACAGCACCGGTCGCAAGGAAGATCTGGCGCAGTTGTCGGACGCCGAAGTGCAAGAAATGGCACAAGAGCTGACCAGCGGCGTGCCGTTTGCGTCGCCTGTGTTTGATGGCGCGACCGAAAAGGAAATCGGTGACATGCTGCAACTGGCGTATCCGGATGACGTGGCCAAGGCCAAGGGCCTGACTGCCACCCGTACGCAAGCCCAGCTCTATGACGGACGCAGCGGTGATGCCTTCGAGCGCACCACGACCGTTGGTTACATGCATTACTTGAAGCTGCACCACTTGGTGGACGACAAGATGCACGCCCGTTCTACCGGTCCGTACAGCTTGGTGACGCAGCAACCGTTGGGCGGTAAGGCCCAGTTCGGTGGACAGCGCTTCGGTGAAATGGAAGTGTGGGCCTTGGAAGCCTATGGCGCCTCCTACGTGCTGCAGGAAATGCTGACAGTGAAGTCCGATGACGTGCAAGGTCGTACCAAGGTGTACGAAAACATTGTCAAGGGCGAGCACTCTATCGAAGCTGGCATGCCGGAATCGTTCAATGTGTTGGTCAAGGAAATTCGTTCCTTGGGCATCGACATTGAGCTGGATCGTTCTTAAAGACAAGGGAAAGAGTCACATGAAATCTTTACTCGACCTGTTCAAGCAGTTCACGCCCGACGAGCATTTCGATGCCATCAAGATCGGCATGGCGTCCCCTGAAAAGATCCGTTCCTGGTCTTTCGGTGAAGTCAAAAAACCTGAAACCATCAACTACCGCACCTTCAAGCCTGAGCGTGATGGTTTGTTCTGCGCCAAGATTTTCGGACCCATCAAGGACTACGAATGCTTGTGCGGCAAGTACAAGCGCCTGAAGCACCGTGGCGTCATCTGCGAAAAGTGCGGCGTTGAAGTTACGCAGACCAAGGTCCGTCGCGAGCGTATGGGTCACATCGACTTGGCCGCACCTTGCGCACACATCTGGTTCCTGAAGTCCTTGCCGAGCCGTTTGGGCTTGGTGTTGGACATGACACTGCGCGATATCGAACGCGTGTTGTACTTTGAAGCATACGTGGTCACCGACCCCGGCATGACCCCGCTGAAGAAGTACAGCATCATGTCGGAAGACGACTATGACGCCAAGTTCCAAGAATATGGCGATGAGTTCATCGCCAAGATGGGCGCCGAAGGTATCAAGGACCTGTTGGAGAGCATCGACATCGATGGCTCCATCGAGAAGCTGCGCAATGACCTGACGGGTTCCGAACTGAAGATTAAGAAGAACGCCAAGCGCCTCAAGGTGCTGGAAGCCTTCAAGAAATCCGGTATCAAGCCCGAGTGGATGGTGTTGGACGTATTGCCCGTGCTGCCACCGGACCTGCGTCCTTTGGTTCCGCTGGATGGCGGCCGCTTTGCGACTTCTGACCTGAACGACTTGTATCGTCGCGTGATCAACCGCAACAGCCGTCTGCGCCGTTTGCTGGAATTGAAAGCGCCAGAAATTATTGCGCGCAACGAAAAGCGCATGTTGCAAGAAGCTGTTGACAGCCTGCTGGACAACGGTCGCCGCGGCAAGGCCATGACAGGCGCCAACAAGCGTGCCTTGAAGTCCTTGGCTGACATGATCAAGGGTAAGTCTGGTCGTTTCCGTCAGAACTTGTTGGGTAAGCGCGTGGACTACTCCGGTCGTTCCGTGATTACTGTGGGCCCGACACTCAAGTTGCACCAGTGTGGTCTGCCCAAGCTGATGGCTTTGGAGTTGTTCAAGCCTTTCATCTTCGCGCGCCTGGAAGCTATGGGCATTGCGACCACCATCAAGGCGGCCAAGAAGGAAGTCGAATCCGGCACGCCCGTGGTGTGGGACATTCTGGAAGAGGTCATCAAAGAGCACCCCGTGATGCTGAACCGTGCGCCTACGCTGCACCGTTTGGGTATCCAAGCCTTTGAACCTATCCTGATCGAAGGCAAAGCCATTCAGTTGCATCCCCTCGTTTGCGCGGCCTTCAACGCCGACTTCGACGGTGACCAGATGGCTGTTCACGTACCCTTGTCGGTGGAAGCGCAAATGGAAGCCCGCACGCTGATGCTGGCGTCCAACAACGTGCTGTTCCCCGCCAACGGCGAGCCCTCTATCGTTCCTTCTCAGGACGTGGTGCTGGGTCTGTACTACACCACCCGTGACCGTATCAACGGCAAGGGTGAGGGTCTGGTGTTTGCAGACACGGGCGAAGTCCAGCGCGCATTTGATGCGGGCCAAGTGGAGTTGAACGCACGCATCAATGTGCGTTTGACCGAATGGACCAAGAACAAGGAAACCGGTGAATTCGTGCCCGAAACCAAGCTGTGGGAAACCACTGCGGGTCGTGCCTTGTTGTCTGAAATCCTGCCCAAGGGCTTGCCTTTTGCCAACATCAATAAGGCCTTGAAGAAGAAGGAAATCTCCAAGCTCATCAACGTGTCCTTCCGCAAGTGCGGACTGAAGGAAACCGTGGTGTTCGCTGACAAGCTGCTGCAAAGCGGTTTCCGCTTGGCGACCAAGGCGGGTATTTCCATCTGTATCGACGACATGTTGGTGCCGCAGGAAAAGCACGACATCATTGGTCGCGCCCAGAAAGAAGTGAAAGAGATCGAACAGCAGTACGTGTCCGGTCTGGTGACTTCTGGCGAGCGCTACAACAAGGTGGTGGACATCTGGGGCAAGTCGGGTGACGAAGTGTCCAAGGTGATGATGGCCAAGTTGTCTAAGGAATTGGTCACTGACCGCCATGGCAACCAGGTCCAACAAGAATCCTTCAACTCCATCTACATGATGGCCGACTCCGGCGCCCGCGGTTCTGCAGCCCAGATTCGTCAGGTGGCGGGTATGCGGGGTCTGATGGCCAAGCCTGACGGCTCTATCATTGAAACGCCTATTACCGCGAACTTCCGCGAAGGTCTGAACGTGTTGGAGTACTTCATCTCCACCCACGGTGCCCGTAAGGGCTTGGCCGACACGGCGTTGAAGACAGCGAACTCCGGTTACCTAACACGTCGTCTGGTCGACGTGACCCAGGACTTGGTGGTGACCGAGCAGGATTGCGGAACCCACGATGGCTCGCTGATGCGCGCGATTGTGGAGGGCGGTGAAGTCATTGAATCCCTGCGCGACCGTATCCTCGGCCGTACCGCAGCGGACGATGTGCTGCACCCTGAGACACGTGCCGTGCTGTTGAATGCCGGTGACATGCTGGAAGAAGACGAAATCGAAATGCTGGAAGCTGCCGGCGTCGATGAAGTCAAGGTCCGCACCGCATTGACCTGCGAAACGCGCTTCGGCATTTGTGCCAAGTGCTACGGACGCGATTTGGGTCGTGGTGGCTTGATCAACGGCGGCGAAGCCGTCGGTGTGATCGCTGCGCAGTCCATTGGTGAACCCGGTACCCAGCTGACCATGCGTACTTTCCACATCGGTGGTGCCGCATCCCGCGCAGCTATTGCTTCCAGCGTGGAAGCCAAGTCCAATGGCAACATCGGCTTCAACGCCACGATGCGCTATGTGACCAATAGCAAGGGTGAGCTGGTGGTGATTGCCCGTTCCGGTGAAATCGTCATTCATGACGAGCATGGCCGCGAGCGTGAGCGCCACAAGGTGCCGTATGGCGCGGTGCTGACCGTGAAGGCGGATCAAGCCATCAAGGCGGGTGCGATTCTGGCGAACTGGGATCCGTTGACCCGACCCATCATTACCGAATTTGCAGGTAAGGCCCACTTCGAGAACGTCGAAGAAGGTTTGACCGTGGCCAAACAGGTCGATGAAGTGACCGGTCTGTCCACGCTGGTGGTTATCGACCCCAAGCGCCGTGGCGCTGCCAAGGTCGTGCGTCCCCAGGTGAAACTGATCGATGCCTCCGGCCACGAAGTGAAGATCCCCGGCACCGATCACTCGGTGACCATTGGCTTCCCCGTGGGTGCCTTGGTGCAAGTGCGTGACGGTCAGGACGTAGGCCCCGGCGAAGTGCTGGCCCGTATCCCGATCGAAGGTCAGAAGACCCGCGACATTACCGGTGGTCTGCCACGTGTGGCCGAGTTGTTCGAAGCCCGCTCACCCAAAGACAAGGGTGTGTTGGCAGAAGTAACTGGTACCGTGTCCTTCGGTAAAGAAACCAAGGGCAAGGTCCGCTTGCAGATCACCGATCCCGAAGGCAAGGTCTGGGAAGAGCTTGTGCCCAAGGAAAAGAACATCTTGGTGCACGAAGGCCAGGTGGTCAACAAGGGCGAGTCTGTGGTGGACGGCCCCGCCGACCCACAAGACATCTTGCGCCTGCTGGGCTCCGAAGAACTGGCGCGCTACATCGTGGACGAAGTGCAGGACGTGTACCGCTTGCAAGGCGTGAAGATCAACGACAAGCACATTGAAGTGATTGTTCGTCAGATGCTGCGTCGTGTGGTTGTTGAGAACGCCGGTGACTCTGGCTATATCAATGGCGAGCAGGTCGAGCGTTCCGAGATGCTCAACACCAACGACGCCCTGCGCGCCGAAGGCAAGATCCCTGCGACTTACACCAACTTGTTGCTGGGTATTACCAAGGCATCCTTGTCTACCGACAGCTTCATCTCTGCGGCATCCTTCCAGGAAACGACCCGCGTGCTGACCGAAGCTGCCATCATGGGCAAGCGCGACGAACTGCGTGGTTTGAAAGAAAACGTGATCGTGGGTCGCTTGATCCCTGCAGGTACCGGCTTGGCCTACCACGAAGCACGCAAAGTCCGTGAAACCATGGATGATGCTGAGCGCCGTGCGATTGCCGAAGCAGAAGCGGCAGAGTTGGCAGGCACCTCCGAGGTTGCTGATGAAGTGCAGGCTGGCGATGGAGCCTCTGCAGAGTAAGCGGTTTCATTGACCGTGACAGGGCCTCAAGTTGCGTGCAACTTGGGGCCTTTTTTCTGGAAAACCAAAACGGCACGATAGAGGGCAACAATGAATGCATCCATATGGTGGTGGCTTCTGGCTGCAGGCACGCTGTTCTGGCTGGTTGGCTTGTACAACCGCATTGCGCGGCAGCGCGCCCGTGCTATCGAGGTCTTGGGCGTGTTGGAAAAGCAGGTGCGAGCCTGTGCAGCCTTGATACTCGCCCACCACAATGTGTTGATTGCCGAGGCAGAACAACGCAGCTCATTATTTGATAGCGAGGAGCGCTGGTTCCATGCGGTCAAAGCCGCACAATGGGTTGATACCGTCTGGGGGGATGCGTCTCGCAACACTTTGCATCCCTCCATCCAGAAGCGGAGGTCTGAAAGCTGGCAGGCCCTGCGAACGGCTTGGAGTCACTTGCTGGCGCGTCCAGTAGATTTGGCGGGCGCCCCTGTGCCGGAGGATTTGAAGACCGCGTGGGAGTCCAGCGCCTCCAAAGCGGTGGCGGTGCAAAACGCGCTGAACACCATCCTCGCTACGTACGATGGATGGGTGCAGGAGTTTCCTGCGCGGCTGGTTACGCGCCTGATGGGCTTTGAAGTCAGCGCAAGTATTTAGGACACGGATGAAAGAAACAAAAGCGCCTGCCTTGTGGCAGCAATTGAATGCAACGGTACAGGTGTTGCTCGCCGTGCGCGAAGGACAATCCGGAAGCGCCGCCATGGAGTCGGTGGCCCCCGAGCTGCGCAATGGTGTGCAGGCCTTGGCGTTTCATGCGTGGCGGCAGTGGGGGCGCGCTACGGCGTTGCGCACCTTGTTGGCACCCAAAACTCCGCCTGCAGCCGCCGACGTCATGCTGTGCCTGGTCCTGGCCTTGATCTGGAATCCGGCGGAGGCCCTGTATGACGATTTCACCGTGGTGAACCAGGCGGTGGAAGCCACCAAAGCGAATCCGAAAACCAAAGCCCAAGCCAATTTCATCAACGCCTGTTTGCGGCGGTTTCTGCGGGAGCGGGAAACGCTGGTCGCTACCACCGAGGTGCGGCAGGAGGCTCGGTGGAATCACCCGTTGTGGTGGATACAGCGGGTGCGTGCCGAGCAACCGGAACGCTGGCAATCGGTTCTTGCCGCAGCCAACTGCCATCCGCCAATGGCATTGCGGGTCAATGCACGAAAGAGCACACCGGCTGCATATGCAGAACTGCTCCATGCGCAGGGGGTGGAGGTGCGTCGGGTAACGCCCACCGGGGTAGAGCTTGCCAAAGCAGTTCCCGTCCATGCGTTGCCGCATTTTGATCAAGGCTTTGCCTCGGTGCAGGATGGCGCAGCGCAAATGGCGGCGCCTCTTTTGTTGCAGGGCGAGCCACTGTCAACAGAGGCCCGCATTTTGGATGCTTGTGCAGCGCCGGGCGGCAAAACTGCACATTTGCGGGAGCTCACGGACGCGCAGGTCTTGGCATTGGAAGTAGACCCCGTGCGGGCGGCCCGGATTACGCAGACGCTAGAGCGTCTGGGTTTGCACGCGAGTGTGCAGGTGGCGGACGCCGGTATGCCCGCAAGCTGGTGGGATGGCCACGCGTTTGATCGCATCTTGCTGGACGCGCCTTGCACTGCCTCTGGCATCGTGCGCCGCCATCCGGA
>Ga0228699_1001329_pt1 | contig 12993 bp, 12 predicted proteins | sample McNCre217_Aug_MG_FD_178016 | JGI IMG/M metagenome (GOLD analysis project Ga0228699, IMG submission 178016) | Freshwater microbial communities from McNutts Creek, Athens, Georgia, United States - 2-17_Aug_MG | ecosystem: Environmental > Aquatic > Freshwater > Creek | place: USA: Georgia...
GTTCGGTTGACCATATCCCATTGTTTCACCAAACAGCGTTGTCGTCACGAGACAATTCGTGAGTCACAACGCAATTCAGGGAATTCCTGCGGTCACGGCCATCAAAGCTTGGCGTTCTGCATGTAACGGTCGAAGGTGGCTTCCGTGAACTTGAACCACAGGTTTTGGTCTGCGCGGAACTTGGCGTAATCGGCGTACACCTTCTTCCAGTTCGGGTTCTTGTCGTTGAGCTCGCTGTAGATGTCCATCGAGGCCTTGAAGGCGGCATCCATGATGCTGGCCGGCATCTGCACCAGCTTGGCCTTGGCGGCCACCAGTTGCTTGAGGGCGAGTGGGTTGCGGGCGTCGTACTTGGCCTGCATGTCGGTGTGGGCCACGGCTGCGGCCGCCTCCACCATCGCCTTGTGCTCGGCGCTCAGGGCATCGTAGGCCTTCTGGTTGATGAAGAAGTCGAGCTGCGGGCCGCCTTCCCACCAGCCGGGGAAGTGGTAATTGGGGGCCACTTTGTTGAAGCCCAGCTTCTGGTCGTCGTAAGGGCCCACCCATTCGGCCGCATCGATCGTGCCTTTTTCCAGGGCCTGGTAGATCTCACCGCCCGGGATGTTTTGCGGCACGGCGCCCAGGCGCTCGATGACCTTGCCGGCAAAGCCGCCAATGCGCATTTTCAGGCCCTTCATGTCGTCCAGTGACTTCAGGGGCTTGCGGTACCAGCCGCCCATCTGGGCGCCCGTGTTGCCGCCAGGGAAACTGATGATGTTGTACTTGGCGTAAAACTCGCGCATGAGTTTCAGGCCGTTGCCCTCGTACATCCAGGCGGTCATTTGGCGCGAATTCAGGCCAAAAGGGATCGCGCAACCAATGGCAAAGGTTTCGTCCTTGCCCACGAAGTAATAGGGTGCGGTGTGGGCCATTTCCACCGTGCCGTTCTGCACGCCATCGACCACGCCGAACGGGGGCATCAGCTCGCCGCCGGCATGCACCGACACCTGGAACTTGCCGCCCGACAATTCATGCATCTTTTTGGCAAAGACTTCGGCGGCACCGAAGATGGTGTCCAGCGACTTGGGGAAGCTGGAGGCCAGGCGCCAGCGCACAGCAGCCTGGGCGTGAACCGCAGGCGCAGCGCCCAGCGACAGGACACCGGCCAAGCCAGCGTGTTGAACAAACGAGCGACGTTGCATGGGGGGCTCCTGAGGTGAGCGGGTCGGTGGATGCCGAAAATTCTAGGCGCCCAGTTGGTGAATTTTGACCAGATGAAAAGGGGATTACCCCAATCTGTCTGGCCTGTGCCGGGACGGCACGAAAAAGGGCCGCGCTTGGCGGCCCCTTGAGGTGTAGCGCGTGGCAGCGCTGAATCAAGCCGCGCGACGGCGGCGCGCCGCAGTGGCCAAGCCCACCAGGCCCATCAGGGCATAGGTCGAAGGCTCGGGCACCGTGCCCACGTATTTGGCGTCGAGCGACAGCACCGAGTTGATGGTGCCGTAGGTTTTGATCCCGGCCATCGAGGAGCGGCCGAAATCGTTCAGGCCCAATGCCGTGGCGAAGATCTCGAAGGCCTGGGGTGTGATCGACAAGCCTGTGATGGTGTTGGTGGCGGTCTGCGTGCCCTCGATCGCCGGGAAAGTGATCGGGCCGCTCAGGTTGGCCATCGCGAAGTTCCACATGGCGATCTCACCCGAGGCCACGCCATGGTCACCGCTGACCGTGGCGTAGATCGTGCCGGTGGTCTTGTTGGTGAGGTCGACCCGCAGGTTGCTGATGGCCAGGAAGCCGCCAATGTTGGTGGCGTCGTCGTCGCCATACGAGCGCAGGATGCCGCCGCCTTGGGTGGCCACGGCGGTGCCGTAGACCGTCATGTTGCTGGTGTCGAGGTAGCCCGACGCCGAGCCGCCGGTGGTGCCTATGCTGATGCTGGTGTACCTGCCGGTGGCGCCTTTGGGGGCATTGATCGTGGCAGGTGCGACCGCCTCGATGGAGATGCCTGCCAGGTTGATCGCATTGACCAGTGTCTTGTCAAAGACAAGGTTGGCGGTGCCGCGTGCGTTGGACAGTTCCCAGCCGGCATGCGACAGGTTTCCTCCCGCCGAAATGGTCATCACCGGAGAGAGTTCGGCGTGGGCAGCGGCGCCCAGGCTCATGGCGCTGGCCAAAGCCAGCAAGCGGATGCTTTGCTTCATGTGTCTTCCTTTCGTTGGTTGGTTGGTTGCATTGCATGGGAATGCCACGTCATTTTGAGAAAGGTTGCCGGCCATGAGCCGCCTGCTTCCGCCAGATTGGCGACCGTTGCCGCCATGTTGGTGGCTTTTGGTGGGTGTTGAGGTGTTTGCCTGAAAAGCAAAAGCCGCCCCGAGGGGCGGCTTTCTCAGATCAGGATCTGGGTGTCGCTCAGGCAGCGCGGCGGCGAGCCACGGCGGCGATGCCGACCAGGCCCAGGCCCATCAGGGCGTAGGTCGAGGGTTCCGGCACAGCCTTGGCCACGTCCATCGAGATCGTGGTGTTGAACACACCGTAGGTCTTGATGCCAGCCATCGAGCTCTTGCCGAAGTCCGACAGGCCCAGGGCGGTGGCGAAGTACTCGAAAGCGTCAGCCGTGATGGTCAGACCCGACACCGAGTTGACCGAAGTGGTGGTGCCCACGACAGCCGGGAACGCGGTTTGACCGGTCAGGCAGGTGTCGCAGAAGGTCCACATGGCCAGGCGCTTGGCAGCGACGCCGTTGCCGCCGGTCACGTCAGCGTAGATGGTGCGGGTGGGCAGGTCAGCGCCGATGTTTTGGATCGACAGGAAACCACCGTAGTTGGTGGCACCGTCATCGCTGATGGCCGTCATGGTGGCGCCGCCAACCGACGACACGCCGACCACTTGCAGGATCTGGGTGTCGGTGTTGAAGATGCCCGAGCCCGAAGTGACCTTCGAGGCTGCGCTGATCGAGGTGTATTGGCCCTTGGTGTTCAGGGGGGCCGTCAGCGTGGCGGGGGCGATGGCGGACATTTGGATGCCGGCCAGGTTCAGGGCGTTCTTCAGCGTGGTGTCGAACACCAGGGTGCCAGAGCCACGTGCGTTGGACACGGTCCAGCCGGCGTACGTCACAGTCTGACCTTCGTTGATGGTCAGCACGGGCGAGATCACAGCGTGTGCAGCGCCAACGGCGAGCAGCGAGGCGGCGGCGACGAGCTTGTTGAAAGAGAGTTTCACGTTCCGTTCTCCTGTATGAGCCACCCAGTACGTGCTGAATGGATCGCGTTAAGGTATCTGCACTTTAATGTCCGCTGCAGCGGGCACTTCGTGGTGTTTTTCCTAAGTTCACCTGCACCCCCTTGTTTTCCCCGTGATCAAGGGGGAGGGTTGGCCCCAGGCAATGTGAACTTTTTCGCAACCGCATCAATGGCCAGCGATTTTCATCCGCTCGATCAGGATGGAGCCCACGGTTTTGGAGCCGTAGGTGTATGCATCTGCACCCACCGCAACAATTTGTTTGAACATCTCGCCCAAATGGCCGGCGATGGTGATTTCGTGGACGGGGAAAGCGATTTCACCGTTCTCCACCCAATACCCCGCTGCGCCGCGCGAATAATCGCCGGTGACGTAATTCACCCCCTGGCCCATCAACTCGGTGACGAACAGGCCCGTGCCCAGCTTTTTGAGCATGGCCTTGAGGTTGTCCTTGGGTTGGGTGAGTCGGCTGCTGAACACCAGGTTTTGCGAGCCGCCAGCGTGGCCGGTGGTGCGCATGCCCAGCTTGCGGGCGCTGTAGCTGGAGAGGAAGTAGGTCTGCAGCACGCCGGCCTGCACCACCTTGCGGCGGTGGACGAGCACGCCCTCGTCGTCGAACGGGGCGCTGCCTTTGCCTCGGGCGATGAAGGGGTCTTCCAGCAGGTCGATGTGCTTGGGAAACAGCGGCTTGCCCAGGCTGTCGACCAAGAAGGTGGATTTGCGGTAGAGCGCGCCGCCGCTGGTGGCCTGCACCAGGGCGCCCACCAGGCCTGCGGCCAGCGTGCACTCGAACAGCACGGGCACCTCGCAGGTGGCGATCTTGCGGGACTTCAAGCGCGACAAGGCGCGCTCGGCGGCGTAGCGACCCACAGCTTCGGGCTTGGCCAGGTCAGATGCTGCGCGCTCGGAGGTGTACCAAAAGTCGCGCTGCATGTCGTTGCCACGGCCGGCGATGGGCGAGACCGACAGCGAGTGCCGCGAGCTGGCGTAGCCCCCACGGAAGCCGCGCGTGTTGCCGGCAAAAAAGTGCGACTGCTGGGCCGAGACGCCTGCGCCTTCCGAGTTGGTGATGCGCTTGTCCACGCTCAGGGCGGCGGCTTCGCAGCGCATGGCGATGGCGGCGGCCTCTTCGGCGTTCACCGACCAGGGGTGGAAGAGGTCGAGGTCGCGCCCGGCCTGGCGGGAGGTGACGATGTCCTGGGCGTCGGGCAGGCCGGCCGCCGGGTCTTCGGCCGTGTAGCGGGCGATGTCGTAGGCCGCGCGCACGGTGTCTTCGATGGCCTTGGCCGAGAAGTCCGAGGTGCTGGCGTTGCCGCGCCGCTGGCCCACGTAGACGGTGACGCTGACGGCCTTGTCGCGGTTGCGCTCCACGTTCTCCAGTTTGCCTTTGCGCACCGACACCGACAGGCCGGCGCCTTCCGACACCTCGGCCGCCGCGTCGGTGGCGCCCATGGTCTGGGCCTGTTTGAGGGTGTCTTCAATGATCTGCTGGAACTGCGCCCGGCTGTAGGCGAAGCCTTCGTGATCATGTGAACGAGCGGCGGGGTTCTTGGGTTTGGTGGCGGCCATTCTGGTGGGGTTGAGAAGGAGGCAGTCGTATCATAGCGACCACATGAATGCGAACCACTTTGATCAGTCTCTGGATGGCGACGATGAATTCGGCGGCCGTCCCAGCAAAAGCGCCCTGAAGCGCCAAAGCCACGACCTGCAGGAGCTGGGCAAGCAGCTGCTGGCCATGCCCGACAGCCGCCTGGCCGGCATCGACATGCCTGAGCGCCTGCGCGACGCCCTGGACGCCTGGAAAAAGACCAAATCCTTCGAGGGCAAGCGCCGCCAGCTGCAGTTCATCGGCAAGGTGATGCGCGAGGTCGACGCCGAGCCGCTGCGCGAGGCGGTGGCCGCCTACCAGCTGGGCCATGCCCGCGACGCGCTGCAGTTGCACCAGATCGAGCGCTGGCGCCTGGCCCTGATCAACGACGAAGCCGATGCCTTGACCAGCTGGATGGCCGAGTTCCCCGAGACCGACGTGCAGCAGCTGCGCAACCTGGTGCGCCAGGCCCGCAAGGATGCGGCGGCAGCGCCCGAGCAGCGCAACGGCCGGGCCTTCCGCGAGCTCTTCCAGGTGCTCAAGGACATCTACGGCAAGGGCCCGCGCAGCGCCGGCGCAGCCGACGACGACCGCGAAGACTGAGCGCCACCATGTCAGAGCAGCCATCCCAGTCCTTGGACGCCGTGCGCATCGGCGTGGTGTCCATCAGCGACCGGGCCAGCACCGGTGTGTACGAAGACAAGGGCCTGCCGGCCTTGCAGGACTGGCTGGGCCAGGCCGTGTGCAACCCTGTGACCTGGGTGCCGCGCCTGATCGCCGACGAGCGGGCGCTGATCGCCGCCACCTTGCGTGAGCTGGTGGATGAGCAAGGCTGCGACCTGGTGCTGACCACCGGGGGCACGGGGCCTGCGCCGCGCGACGTGACGCCCGAGGCCACGCTGGACGTGGCCGACAAGGAGCTGCCGGGCTTTGGCGAGCAGATGCGACAGATCAGCCTGCGTTTCGTGCCCACGGCCATCTTGTCGCGGCAAACGGCGGTGGTGCGCGGCCGCGCGCTCATCTTGAACCTGCCGGGGCAGCCCAAGTCGATCGCCGAGACGCTGGCGGGCTTGCGCGACGCCGAGGGGCGCAGCCTGGTGCCCGGCATCTTCGCGGCCGTGCCGTACTGCATCGACCTGATCGGTGGGCCCTACATCGAGACCCGTGCCGAGGTCTGCGCGGCCTTCCGCCCGAAGTCCGCCATCCGGGCGCCCCAGGCCTGAGTTAGGCCAGGCCCGGCTCGGCGGGCAGGCTGGCGATCACCCCATCGAGTTGATCGAGCATGCGCTGGCGCAGCCACTGGTTCGTCGGGTCTTGGTCGGCGGCGGCGTGCCAGTACAGGTGCACGTCCATTTGCGCTGGTGACAGCGGGAAGCTGTGCAGCACGTTGTCGTACTGGGCATTGGCCACCCGGGCGTACTGCTCGGGCATGGTCAGCAGCATGTCGGTTTGGCTGACCACCCGGCAGGCGGCAAAGTAGTGGCGGCAGCGCAGCCCGATGTGGCGGCGTAGGCCCTGGCGGCTCAGCTCGTAATCCTCCAGCCCCAGGCCCTGGCGCCGCCCTGACACCAGCACGTGCGAGGCGGCCATGTAGTCGTCCAGGCTCAGCGCAGCCAGGCGTGTGCGGCCATCGCCCTCAGCCACCACCGCCTGCTGCGCGCGCCCCAGCACCGGGTGATCCTGGCGGGCCACCACCACCAATTTGTCGAGCAGCAGCCGCGTGTGCATCACCTCGGGCGCCACAGGCAGGGCCACGTCGATCACCACGTCGACCCGGCCCTGGCGCAGGGCGTCGGCGATGTCGTGGCGCTCCACCTGGGTGCTCACCACGCTGATGCCCGGCGCGTGCTGGCGGATGTGCGCCATCAGGCTGGGCAGGGTGAGCGATTCGAGGATGTCGCGCATGCCGATGGTGAACACGCGGTCTGAGGCCTCGGGCGTGAAGCTGGCGCCGGGCGCGCGCAAGGCCTGCTGCAAGGTGCCGAGCGCCTGGCGCACCGAGGGGGCCAGCGCCCGCGCGTAAGCCGTGGGCAGCATGCGGCGGCCTTGGCGCACGAAGAGCGGGTCGTCCAGCGCTTCCCGCAGCCGGCCCAAGGCGTGGCTGACGGCCGGCTGGCTCAGGTGCAGTTCGCGCGCCGCCGTGGTCAGCGAGCCGGTCTGGAAGATGGACTCGAAGACCAGAAACAGGTTCAGGTCGAGCTTGTTCAGATTCATGGTTTGAATATAGGGGCATTCAAACAATTCATGGCGTTCAGTGGCGATCCGGCGACGTGAACCGAGCCGCTTCGGGTGACACTGGTGCCCCCGAACCGTGAGGAAGCCCGTCCCATGTCTGAAGCCCTGCTGGATCCGGCTGGCGCCGTGCGCGCTGGTGAAGAGTTCGACCTTGGCCGCGTGACGGCCTACCTGCGTGACCAAGGCCTGGCCCTGGAGGGCGAGCCCGAGGTGCGCCAGTTCCCTGGCGGGGCGTCCAACCTGACCTACCTGCTGAGCTACGCCAACACCGAGCTCATCCTGCGCCGACCGCCGTTTGGCCACATCGCCAAGTCGGCCCATGACGTGGTGCGCGAGGCCCAGATCATGCGCAAGCTGCGCCCGGTCTACCCGGTGGTGCCCGTCATCCACGCCATCTGCGAAGACACGGGCGTGATCGGCGCGCCGTTCTACGTGATGGAGCGCCTGCGCGGCTACATCCCCCGCCAGAACCTGTCGCGCGAGCTGGGGCTGGACGAGGCCCGCACGCGCCAGCTTTGCCTCAACGTGCTCGACCAGATGATCGCGCTGCACCAGCTCGACCCCAAGGCGGCCGGGCTCGACACCCTGGGCAAAGGCGAGGGCTACGTGGCCCGCCAGGTGGAGGGCTGGAGCCAGCGCTTCCGCGCCGCGCGCACCGATGACGTGGGTGATTTCGAGTCGGTGATGGGCTGGCTGGCTGCCAAGCAGCCCCAGCAGGAGGTGGCCATCCGCCTCATCCACAACGATTTCCGCTTCGACAACGTCGTGCTGGACTTGAACGACCCGCTCAAGGTGATCGGCGTGCTGGACTGGGAGATGGCCACACTCGGCGATCCCATGATGGACCTGGGCAGCTCGCTGGCTTACTGGGTGCAGGCCGATGACGACATGTTCATGAAGGGCTCGCGCCGCCAGCCCACGAATGCGCCCGGCATGCTCACGCGCCAGGAGGTGATCGCCTACTACGGCGAGAAGACCGGCTGGAGCGTGGCGAACTTCGACTTCTACGAGGTCTACGGCTTGTTCCGCCTGGCCGGCATCGTCCAGCAGATCTACAAGCGCTTCAAGGAGGGCAACGCCCGCAACCCGGTGTTCGCCACCTTCGGCCCGTTTGCCCATTACCTGGGCACGCGCTGCGAGCAGATCATCGCGCAATCGAAGCTTTGAGCGTCGCGTCGGCGCCCCTTGAACCGTTCAACTGGAAGCCCCCATGAGCCCAACGCAACGCACCCCGCAACCCGCAGCGCAACCCTTCGACCTGACCGGCAAGGTCGCCCTGGTGACCGGCTCCAGCCGAGGCATCGGCGAGGCCATTGCCCGCTTGTACGCGGCGCAAGGCGCCCACGTCATCATCTCCAGCCGCAAGGCCGAGCCTTGTGAGGCTGTGGCCGCGTCGATCCGCGAGGCGGGTGGCCTGGCGTCGGTGCTGCCTTGCCATGTGGGCGAGATGGCGCAGATCGACGCCACCTTCGCGTCGATCAAAGAGCAGTTCGGGCGCCTCGACATCCTCGTCAACAACGCGGCCACCAACCCGTACTTCGGCCACATCAGCGACACCGACCTGGGCGCGTTCCAGAAGACGGTGGACGTCAACATCCGGGGTTACTTCTTCATGTGCGCCCGCGCCTCGAAGATGATGGCGGCCCAGGGCGGCGGCTCGATCATCAACATCGCTTCGGTCAATGGCGTGATCCCGGGCTCGCTGCAGGGCATCTACTCCATCACCAAAGCGGCCGTGATCTCGATGACGCACGCCTTCGCCAAAGAGTGCGCGCCGCTGAAGGTGCGCGTCAACGCGATCTTGCCGGGTGCCACCGACACCAAGTTCGCCTCGGCGCTGACCACCAACGAAGCGGTGTTGCAAGTGGTGATGGCCCACACGCCGATGAACCGCGTGGCCGAGCCGTCCGAGATGGCGGGCGCGGCGCTGTACCTGGCCTCGGATGCGGCCAGCTACACCACGGGCACCTGCCTGAACGTGGACGGCGGCTACCTGCTGGCCTGACCGACCGGCCTCACTTCACCAGGCGATTGAGCTCTTCGGCATCGAAGTGTTCTTGCGTCTGCGCGTCTTGCGGCAGGCAGGCGCGGCCGGCATCGGTTTGCGCTTCCACCGCCAGCTTGCCGATGGCGGCCCACAGCAGGGCGATTTGGTGCTCGTGGCCGGCCGCGTGGTCGATGAGGCCGCGCAAGGCCTGTGACAGCGGGTCGTCGCCCTCGGTCACGCCATAGGCCGAGAAGCCCATGCGCGCGGCCACGGCTTCGCGCTCGGCCTGGCGGTCGTCCAGCTGCGTCGCCTTCTTGACGATGATGCGCGCGGGGTTGCCCACGGCGGTGGCGCCTTCGGGCACGGGCTTGGTCACCACGGCATTCGAGCCCACGCGGGCGCCATCGCCCACGGTGAAGCCGCCCAGCACCTGCGCGTTCGCGCCCACGATCACGCCCTTGCCCAGCGTGGGGTGGCGCTTGGCGCCCTTGGTGAGCGAGGTGCCGCCCAAGGTCACGCCCTGGTAGATGGTGCAGCCATCGCCGATCTCAGCCGTTTCGCCGATCACCACGCCCATGCCGTGGTCGATGAACACGCGGCGGCCCACCGTGGCGCCGGGGTGGATCTCGATGCCGGTGAGGAAGCGGCCCCAATGCGACAGCCAACGGCCCAGCCATTTGAGGCCATGCGTCCAGCACCAGTGCGCAACCCGGTGGAACATCAGGGCGTGCAGGCCGGGGTAGCAGGTCAGCACCTCCCAGGCCGAACGGGCGGCAGGGTCTCTCTCGACGATGCAGGCGATGTCTTCTCGCAGTCGCGCAAACAGCATGGTGGCTTCTTGGGGGTGGGGCAGGGAGTTTAGCGCCCTCGCTGCCGTCAGCGCTGCTGCATGGCTTTGGCGATGCCACGCAGGATGTGGATTTCCTCGTCGCGCAGGTCGGCGCGGTTGAACAGCTGGTTGAGGCGGGGCATCAGCTTCTTGGGCGCAGCCGGGTCGAGGAAGCCGATGTGGGTGAGCGCCTGCTCCCAATGGGTGAGCAGGCCTTGCACCGCCTGCATGCTGGCGAGCTGCGGCTCGGCCGTGCGCGCCTGCACCGCAAAGCCGCCCAGCGCCTGGCGCCACTCGTAGGCCATCACCTGCACCGCCTGGGCCAGGTTGAGCGAGCCGTAGTCGGGCGCGGTGGGGATGGAGGCCACGGCGTGGCAGCGGTACACGTCTTCGTTGGCCATGCCGTAGCGCTCGCTGCCGAACACGAAGGCCAGGCGGCGGGCAGGTGCGGCGGCGGCCAGCGCAGCCAGGCCCTCGCGCGGGCTCAGGGTGGGCGGGCCGAAGTCGCGCGGGGTCATGGCCGTGGCGATGGCGTGGTCGCTGTCGGCCAGGGCCTCGTCCAGGGTGTCGACCACGCGGGCGCGCACCAGGATGTCGGCGGCCCCGCTGGCCATGGCCACGGTTTCTTCGTGCACCAGCACGTTGGCAAATCGCGGGCGCACCAGCACCAGATGGGCAAAGCCCATCACCTTCATGGCGCGCGCTGTCGCCCCCACGTTGCCCGGGTGGCTGGTCTCGATCAGCACGAAGCGGGTCGGATCCGGTTGGGGGGATGCCGGGGGCGTGTCAGGGGCAGGGGGCGTGGTCAAGGTGAAGTGATGCATGAAGTCTGGCCGACAAATCCCTCAGGGCCAGTGGACAAGGGGTGTCCAAAACGACTGGACGGCAGTAGAATCATAAATTCGCTCTTTGTCTTCGTTGCGTCTTTTGCCCGTCCGGTTGAACGGCCCGCCGCTGTGCAGGTCCTGCCCGTGCGGATCGCCTCGCTCGCGCCATGCCTGTCATGCTGCGCACAGCGCGCAGGCATCCCCGCCCAGGAAACCCACCGCCGCCTTGCCTGTCGGACGTCACTCATTGGAAAGTTCCAAGGTTCAGCCATGTCCCAGGCCCTGCATCCCATGCTCAACATCGCCATCAAAGCTGCGCGCGCAGCCGGGGCGATCATCAACCGGGCTTCGCTCGACATCGAGCGCCTCACCGTCACCACGAAGTCGACCAACGACTACGTGACCGAAGTGGACCAGGCCGCAGAAGACGCCATCATCGCCACCATCCTCGAAGCCTATCCCGGCCACGGCATCCTCGCCGAAGAGTCGGGCCGCGAGCATGGCGCGCGCCACTCCGACTACGTCTGGATCATCGATCCGCTGGACGGCACCACCAACTTCATCCACGGCTTCCCGGTCTACGCGGTGTCGATCGCGCTGACCTTCCGTGGCCAGGTGCAGCAGGCCGTGGTGTACGACCCCAGCCGCAACGACATGTTCTACGCCTCCAAGGGCAAGGGCGCGTTCATGAACGACCGCCGCATCCGTGTCTCCAAGCGCACCCGCCTGAAAGACTCGCTGATCGGCACCGGTTTCCCCTTCCGCAAGGGCGACAACTTCCAGCGCTACATGAAGATGTTCGAGCAGGTGATGGTGGAGTGCGCCGGCCTGCGTCGCCCGGGTGCTGCCGCGCTGGACCTCTGCTACGTGGCTGCCGGCTTTTACGACGGCTTCTTCGAGACTGGCCTGAGCCCGTGGGACATCGCCGCAGGCTCGCTGATCATCACCGAGGCCGGTGGCCTGGTGGGCAACTTCACCGGCGAGCCCGATTTCATGTACCAGCGTGAAATCGTGGCCGGCACGCCGCGCGTGTATGGCCAACTGGTCAAGATCCTGACGCCCTTCACCCGCATCATCAACGAAGACGATGTGGCCAAGGACGGCGACGCCAGCGACGAGGTGCTGGCCCAGGTGAAGGCGGCGGCGCCCAAGCCCCGCCGCAAGCCGGTGACGCTCAAGTCGGCCGACGAAGCCCCCATCGGTGGGTTCGATGAGCCCGAAGGCGACGGCGCCGAGGGTGAGTCGGCCGAGGCGGTCGAGCCCGCGCCGTTCGTGGCCAAGCGCACCCGCATCACCGCTGCCGCCAAGGCCGCCGAAGACGCCAGCAAGCCGGCGGAGCGCCCGGCCCGTGCCCCGCGCCGGAACCGCGACGACGCGCCGTTCTGATCACCCTGGGCCGACGGCGAACCGTCAGCCTGTGATCGATCAAGACCCGGTTCACTGCGGTGGCCGGGTTTTTTGTTTTCTACAATCCGTCGTTTCGCTCCACGACCGGCCTCACCTTGAACGCTCCGCACGCCCCTGTCGACCTCCCGGACCTCAGCGCCCACACGCCCATGATGCAGCAGTACCTGCGCATCAAGGCCGAGTTCCCTGAGACGCTGGTGTTCTACCGCATGGGCGATTTCTATGAGCTGTTCTTTGACGACGCCCGCAAGGCCAACCGCCTGATCGACATCACCTTGACCGTGCGCGGCCAGTCCGCCGGCGAGCCGGTGGTGATGGCCGGGGTGCCGGTGCACGCGGTTGAGACCTACCTGGCCAAGCTGATCCGCCTGGGCGAGTCGGTGGCGATCGCGGAGCAGGTGGGTGAAGTGGGGGCGAGCAAAGGGCCGGTGGAGCGCAAGGTGGTGCGCGTGGTCACCCCAGGCACGCTGACCGACTCAGAGCTGCTCAATGAGCGCTCAGATGCCTTGTTGCTGGCCGTCAGCATGGCCCGCCACGACAAGCGTTTCAAGGGCAGCGAGCGCGACGTGCGCTGCGGCCTGGCCTGGCTGGGCCTGGCCAGCGGTCGCCTCGGTCTCACCGAGTGCGCCGAGCACGAGCTCGCGGGCTGGCTGGCCCGCCTGCAGCCGGCCGAGATCCTCTTTGACCGCGAGCGCACGCCCGCCACCTTGCAGGCCTGGCTGTCGTCGCCCAAGGGCGTGGCCATGACGGCGCGGCCCACCTGGCAGTTCGAGTCAGGGCTGGGCTTGCGCAAGCTGTGCGAGCAACTGGGCGTCAACCACCTGCAAAGCTGGGGCGCGCAAGAGATGCCGCAAGCCCATGCCGCCGGGGCAGCGCTGCTGAGCTTTGCCGAGCAAACGCAGGGCCG
>Ga0228699_1001331_pt1 | contig 12978 bp, 15 predicted proteins | sample McNCre217_Aug_MG_FD_178016 | JGI IMG/M metagenome (GOLD analysis project Ga0228699, IMG submission 178016) | Freshwater microbial communities from McNutts Creek, Athens, Georgia, United States - 2-17_Aug_MG | ecosystem: Environmental > Aquatic > Freshwater > Creek | place: USA: Georgia...
GCGTTTTATCGAACTGAGCCCAAGCGTTGGAAGTCGCAAAGTTGGAAGCAACCCAAGCGAAGATCAGCCCAACAAAAAGGCCCAACACCTGTTGGGCCTTTGTTTGCGCGACGCAGTTGCGTGCGTTCATACGTGTGAGCAAGCGCATCAAACGCGCTCAGTCACCCAAGCTTGCACGCTGGCCAAGGCCTTGGGCAAAGCCGCCGCATCGCTGCCACCGGCCATCGCCATGTCAGGCTTGCCGCCACCTTTGCCGCCCACTTGTTGGGCCACAAAGTTGGCCAACTCGCCAGCTTTGACTTTGCCCACGTTGTCAGCGGTCACGCCAGCAGCGATATTCACCTTCTCGCCGTCCACCGCGGCCAAGACGATCACTGCCGACTTCATCTTGTCTTTGAGCTTGTCCATGGTGTCGCGCAAAGTTTTGGCATCCGCACCTTCGAGCTTGGCCACCAAGAACTGGATGCCTTTGATGTCCAACGCTTGCGTGAGCAACTCATCACTTTGAGCAGCCGCCACTTTGCCTTTGAGGGTCGAGACTTCTTTTTCGAGGCTTTTGACTTGGTCCAGCACTTGAGCCAAGCGGGCATTCAGCTCCGTGGCTGGGGCTTTCAGCGCGCCAGCGGCTTGCACCACCATGCCTTCCAGGGATTGCAAATACGCCAAGGCATTCGCACCTGTGACGGCTTCGATACGGCGCACGCCAGCGGCCACGCCGCTCTCGCCCACCACTTTGAACAAACCAATATCACCCGTCGCTTTGACGTGTGTACCGCCGCACAACTCACGGCTGCTGCCAATGTCGAGCACGCGCACGGTCTCGCCGTACTTCTCGCCAAACAACATCATGGCACCCGTTTTTTGCGCCGACTCAATGTCCATCACACGCGCTTGTGCAGCAGCGTTGGCAAAAATTTCGGCGTTGACCTTGGCTTCGATCTCGCGAATCTGTGCATCGGTCACGGGCGCGTTGTGCGCGAAGTCAAAGCGTGTGCGCTCGGCATTCACCAAGCTGCCTTTTTGTTGCACGTGGTCACCCAACACTTCGCGCAAGGCTTTGTGCATCAAATGGGTGGCCGAGTGGTTGCGCACCGTGGCGGCACGCACGGCTGTATTGACTTGTGCTTCCACATGGTCGCCCACAGCTAGGGTGCCTTGGGTCAAAGTGCCGTGATGACCAAACACATCGGCCTTGATCTTCAAGGTGTCCTCGACAGCGAACTGAGCCGAGCCGCTAACCAGCGTGCCCTCGTCGCCCACTTGGCCACCGCTCTCGGCGTAGAACGGTGTGGTGTCCAACACCACCACGCCAGTTTGGCCGTGTTTGAGTTCAGCCACTGAGTTGCCTTCCAAATACACTGCCACCACTTTTGATTTGGCTTTGAGATCGTCGTAGCCGACAAACGTGTTGCCAGCGCCGGTGTAATCGAGAGCTTTGTCCATCTTGAATTTACCTGCTGCGCGGGCTTGGGCCTTTTGCTTTTCCATCGCAGCGGCAAAGCCAGCTTCGTCAACACTCAGTCCACGTTCGCGACAAACATCAGCCGACAAGTCAAGTGGGAAACCGTAGGTGTCGTGCAATTTGAAGGCCACTTCGCCAGGCAACACCTGGATGCCACCTTCGAGCGCAGCATCCAAAATTTGCATCCCGATTTCGAGAGTTTCAAAGAAGCGCTCTTCTTCCGCTTTCAACACCGACGCAATGCGCTCGGCTTGGCTAACCATGTTGGGATACGCGTCGCCCATGAGCTTGACCAGGTCAGGCACGAGCTTGTGGAAGAACGGTTTTTTCTGGCCCAACAAATACCCGTGGCGAATCGCGCGGCGGATGATGCGGCGCTGCACATAGCCACGGCCTTCGTTGCTAGGCACCACGCCATCGCTCACCAAGAACGACGTGGCACGGATGTGGTCGGCAATCACGCGCAGGCTCTTGTGGCCCAAGTCTGTGCAGCCGGTTTCGCGGGCAGCGGCTTTGATGAGGGCATCAAAGATGTCGATTTCGTAGTTGCTGTGCACATGCTGCAAGATCGCGGCCAAGCGCTCCAAACCCATGCCAGTGTCCACGCAGGGCGCAGGCAAGCGGGTGACAGCACCGGTTTCGTCCATGTTGAACTGCATGAACACGTTGTTCCAAATTTCGATGAAGCGGTCGCCGTCTTCGTCGGGGCTGCCAGGAGGGCCGCCAGGAATGTGGTCGCCGTGGTCGTAGAAAATTTCAGAGCAAGGTCCGCAAGGGCCGGTGTCTGCCATCATCCAAAAGTTGTCGCTCTTGTAACGGCCACCTTTGTTGTCGCCAATGCGAATCACGCGTTCGGGTGGCAGGCCAATTTCTTTGGTCCAAATGTCGTAAGCCTCGTCGTCCTCTTGGTAGACCGTGGCAAGCAAACGGTCGGCGGGCAGTTTGTAGACCTCGGTCAACAACTCCCAAGCCCACTTGAGGGATTCACGTTTGAAGTAGTCACCGAAAGACCAGTTGCCCAGCATTTCAAAGAAGGTGTGGTGGCGGGCGGTGTAGCCCACGTTTTCTAAGTCGTTGTGTTTGCCCCCCGCGCGTAAACAGGCTTGCACAGAGGCCGCGCGCACGTAAGAGCGTTTGTCTGAGCCCAAAAACACGTCTTTGAACTGCACCATGCCTGAGTTGGTGAACATCAAGGTGGGGTCATTGCCTGGTACCAGCGGACTAGAAGCCACGACCGTGTGGCCTTTGGATTCGAAGAAGTCCAAGAATGTTTTGCGAATATCGGCGACGGTGAATTTGGGTGTAGTCATCCTTAAATTATAGATTTGGGTGTCGCACCAGAGTCATCACGGGTACTAGGCCAGCGGTATGCTCAAGGAATTGAATCTGGAGACCCTCATGGACATGAAGACAGCGCCCCTTTCTTTGTTGAACGACCCCACCCTACTCAAGACTGATGCCTTGATCAACGGCCAATGGGTCAAAGGCACCGACCGCTTCGATGTGCATGACCCAGCCACTGGCAAAAAACTGGCGGATGTGGCCAACCTAGGCCCTGCAGATGCCACGGCGGCTATCGATGCAGCCAATGCCGCATGGCCCGCATGGCGCAACAAAACAGGCAAAGAGCGCAGCGGTATCTTGCGCAAGTGGTTTGACCTGCTCATGGCCAACCAAGAAGACTTGGGCCGCATCATGACGGCCGAGCAAGGCAAGCCGTTTGCCGAAGCCAAAGGCGAAGTGGCCTACGGTGCCAGCTTTGTGGAGTGGTTTGCCGAAGAAGCCAAGCGCGTCAACGGCGAAACCCTGCCCCAGTTCGACAACAACCGCCGTTTGATGGTGTTGAAGCAACCCATCGGCGTGTGTGCCGCCATCACGCCGTGGAACTTTCCGTTGGCCATGATCACCCGCAAGGTGGCGCCTGCTTTGGCCGCGGGCTGCCCTGTGGTCATCAAGCCTGCCGAACTCACCCCCCTCACCGCCTTGGCAGCTGCGGAGTTGGCCATTCGCGCAGGCATTCCTGCTGGCGTGTTGAATATCCTCACAGCAGACAGCGACAACAGCATTGCAGTGGGCAAGGTGTTTTGCAGCAGCGACATCGTGCGCCACATCAGCTTCACCGGCTCCACCGAAGTGGGCCGCATTTTGATGGCGCAATCTGCACCCAGCATCAAAAAGCTAGCCTTAGAGCTTGGCGGCAACGCGCCCTTCATTGTGTTTGACGATGCGGACATCGACAGCGCCGTTGAAGGCGCCATGGCCAGCAAATACCGCAACGCCGGCCAAACCTGCGTGTGCGCTAACCGTATCTATGTGCAAGACGCGGTGTACGACGAGTTTGTGCAAAAGTTCTCAGCCAAAGTCCAAGCACTCAAGGTTGGCAACGGCTTTGAAGAAGGTGTGGCGCAAGGCCCACTGATTGAACCAGCCGCCGTCGACAAGGTTGAGCGCCACGTGCAAGATGCGATCAGCAAAGGCGGCAAAGTGCTGGTCGGGGGTCACAAAATGGACGGTCAATTCTTTCAACCCACCGTCATCGCAGATGCGCGCGCCGACATGCTGTGCGCACGCGAAGAAACCTTTGGTCCCTTTGCTCCCGTATTCCGCTTCCACCAAGACCAAGAAGCCATAGATGCCGCCAACAACACCGAGTTTGGTCTGGCCAGTTATTTTTACAGCCGTGACATTGGTCGCATCTACCGCGTGAGCGAAGCGCTGGAATACGGCATGGTCGGCATCAACGTAGGCATCATCGCCACCGAGCACGTGCCATTTGGCGGTGTCAAGCAGTCTGGGCTTGGCCGTGAAGGCTCTCATCACGGCATGGATGAGTATGTAGAAATGAAATATCTATGCCTAGGCGATATATTGAAATAATTTAAAACCAGCATGAATACGTGGTTTTACGATAAATTCAACAATATCGACGTATACAATCAGATATCACTTATGTAACAAAAGGCATATGTTTCATGGACTCTAAACAAATCTATTTGCGCTTTCTCAACCTGATCCACGCGCTGGATGGCGGAGAACATGCGCCTGCAATGGATTTGGATGCCAAAAAGCTTCTCGAAGTAATTGCGGTGCGTCAAGCGCAAGAGAAACCTTTGACCGTCACCGATGCAATGGCTTTGGACACGATTGCCTCGCCTGCCACGATTCACCGCAAACTTGACCAATTGCGCGAACTTGGCATGATCGACACGGTGTTTGAAGGTAAAAATCGCCGCACCAAATACTTGGTTCCCACAGAAGCTGCGCACAACTACTTTGATCAAGTAGGTCAAGTAATGCAGTTAGCCCTCGATCAGGCCTGAATTTTTAAGAACCGTCATCCCCAAACAGCATCCCTAGTGGATGCTGTTTTTTTATGCATTAAATTTTGTGAGTCACAGATACAAGTTAGTCATGGCATTCGGTGCGCTTTTCAGCGTAAATCTAGCAATCTGAAATTCAGAAAATTTAATATTAATTGTATTTTTACTAATAATATCAACGAATTTCGCTGATATTTCTATTACAAATTTATATTTAATTTTGTAAGATACGCACTCAAAATTAAAAATAATAAAAATAAATCGATGATTTTCATCGTTAATTCATTCCATTAATAAGATCACCTCACAGTTAAACATCAGTAGCCCAAATGACACGTCTAACAAGGCCTCAGACAATCAAAGCGATAAGAAAGCTACGGGAATGGGAAAGAAAAAACCTACCGCTGTATGGGACTGACGCTGGCTACGATTTATTCTTGGAACTGGCCGCCCTAGATGTAAATCAAGGGGTTTCACTAAAAAATTTATACCTATCTCTTGACTACGCTGAAAGCACTATTCGTCTTTTATTCAGAAATTTAGAACAAGACGGTTGGCTAGAGTTAACCAAAGGCAACGCGGATGGTCGTCATAGGACATTTCACAGGACAGAGAAGTTCGATCACAAGGTGATGGATTGGGTGAATGTGATCGCTGCGCTATTTAGCCCTAAAGCAACACCCCAAAATTAAAAAGATAGCGTAACGCGACCGCCTAATTGGCATCGATACAATGCTTGTAATTGATGCGGGTGTCGTTCAATGGTAGGACTCTTGCTTCCCAAGCAAATAACGTGGGTTCGATTCCCATCACCCGCTCCACATCAAAAAAAGCCGCTCAACAGAGCGGCTTTTTCAATGGATGAAAAAAGTGTCCGTTTGGACGATCACTTCACCAGCAACACAGGCTTCTTGCATGTGGCCATGACGCGTTGCGCGACAGAACCTACCAACATGTCGATCAGGCCGCTGCGGCCTTTAGCGCCCATCACAACCAAGTCAAACTTTTTGTCTGCGACCTGAGAAATCACCTCAGCCACATGTCCAGTCTGGATGATGCAATCGTGTTTGACACCCGCTTTGACCAACACAGCCAACGCTGATTTCAACTCTTTGTCGCTGACATCACGCAGGTAATCAGCAATGCCTTCTTTGCCCACGAACTGCTGCGCATGGCGTAGACCTTGGTCGTCATGCACATTGATCAACGTGATGCGGTCTTCGCTGCGTAAATTAGAGGCTAACTTCACAGCGTACTTCACCGCGTTCAACGAAGATTTAGAACCGTCAACAGCAACCAAAATTTTCATGGTGTTTCCTTGAGTTATGGATGGTTCGAGTCTAACGCGCCGCTCAGAGCAACGTCACGCCTGTTTTGCTTTGCAAGAACTCACGGGTAACGCCAGGTGCCAGCTCAATCACTTTTAAGCCCTCAGGCACAACATCCATCACAGCCAAATCGGTGATGATGCGGTCCACCACGCCAACGCCCGTCAAAGGCAAGGTGCAATTAGGCAAGATTTTGAGGTCTTCCGTGCCATCTTTCTTTTTTGCCACATGCTCCATCAAGATGATGACGCGCTTAACGCCGGCGACCAAATCCATCGCACCGCCCATGCCTTTGATCATCTTGCCGGGAATCATCCAATTGGCCAAATCGCCCTTCTCGCTCACTTGCATCGCACCAAGGATAGAAAGATTGATCTTGCCGCCGCGGATCATGGCAAACGATTGGTCACTGCCAAAAATCGCAGAGCCCTTGATGGTGGTCACCGTTTGTTTGCCTGCGTTGATGAGGTCAGCATCGACTTCATCTTCGTAAGGAAACGGGCCAATGCCAAGCATGCCGTTTTCACTTTGCAACCACACTTCCACATGATCAGGCACGTGGTTCGCCACCAGCGTCGGAATGCCGATACCGAGGTTCACATAAAAACCGTCTTGCAGTTCGCTTGCCGCACGTGCGGCCATTTCGTCTTGAGTCCAAGCCATGATGTGTTGTCCTTTAGATTTTGCGGTCGCGGGTGGTGCGCTTTTCAATGCGCTTCTCGGGCGTGGCGTTGAGCACGATGCGATGCACATAGATACCGGGCAAGTGAATGTCGTCTGGCGCAATTTCACCCGTGGCCACAATGCGCTCCACCTCGACCACGCAAATCTTGCCTGCTGTGGCCGCTGCGGGGTTGAAGTTACGCGCGGTCATGTTGAAGCGCAGGTTGCCTGAGCGGTCAGCCACGTCAGCTTTGATCAACGCAATTTCGGGCACCAAAGAGCGCTCCATCACATAGGTTTCACCATCGAACTCACGCAGCTCTTTGCCTTCAGCCACCAAAGTACCCACACCGGTTTTGGTGAAGAAAGCAGGAATGCCTGCGCCGCCGGCACGCAGTTTCTCAGCAAGAGTGCCTTGAGGCGTGAATTCCAACTCCAACTCACCAGAGAGGTATTGGCGCTCAAACTCTTTGTTCTCGCCCACGTAGCTGGAAATCATTTTTTTAATTTGACGGGTATCCAGCAATTTACCCAGACCAAAACCGTCTACGCCAGCATTGTTGGCAATGACCGTCAAGTCCTTCACACCACTGTCGCGCAAGGCGTCAATCAGGGCTTCAGGAATACCACACAGGCCAAAACCACCCACAGCCATCAGTTGACCATCGGCCACGATGTCTTTGAGTGCTTCAGCAGCAGAAGGAAAAACTTTGTTCAAAGGATGCTCCAAAAAGTGCAACAGAGTGGCGTTACGATACTACGTATTCTTGTACGTAGTTTTCCGTAAGCACAGACCCCCGACATGACCCTCGATTACCGCCAAGCTTTTGACCTTGCCCCTGTCGGGTTGGTGTTGTCGCGCAACCGCACCATGGTCGACTGCAACCAACACGTGTGCGACATGTTTGGTGCAACGCGTGAACAGCTGATCGGTCAGTCGTTTCAAGTGCTCTACCCCAGTGCGGACGAATACGAACGCACTGGGGCTCGCATTGAGTTGAGTCTGAATGCCAAAGGCCTGTATGCGGATGACCGGGTGATGAAGCGCATCGACGGTCATCTCAAAGGTGAACCGTTTTGGTGTCACGTGACAGGTCGGGCCTTGAACCGTGCGGCGCCACATGAAGCGGGCATTTGGAGCTTTGAAGACCTCAGTGCTACGCGACCCGTGCGCACCGAGCTGACCGCACGCGAACGTGAAGTCGCCGCCTTCTTGATGGAAGGCATGACCTCGAAAGAGATTGGCAAAGTTTTAGGCATCAGCCACCGTACTGTAGAGATTTACCGCGCCAAGTTGATGCGCAAATACAAAGCATCAACGACCGCAGACTTGGTGCATAAGTTGGTGGTGGGATAAGCGACAAATGGACCACGAAGCATTTCGTCAATAATTTCGTGTAAGCCTCTTAGACATCACCACATGAGAAAAATCACACAACGCATTAACCGCAGCATTCGGCAAGGACTGATTTCGTCTGGGCTGATTGCGTTGTTGATCATGTTGCTAGGTGGCTTGGGGTTTTGGTGGATCGACCCCAAGGTGAACTCGTTCACAGACGGCCTTTGGCTGGCCTTTACCACGGCAGCAACCGTAGGTTATGGCGACCATGTGCCAAGCACCGATGCGTCGCGTGCGTTTGCCGTTGTCGTGGTGTTGCTCGGACTTGCCGTGCTCTCACTGGTTACAGCGTCAATTGCCGCCTTGTTTGTGCAAAACGAAGAACGCCACATTGAGCAGCAATTGGTTGAAGCCATTCATGCATCGCAGCAGCAAATTGAGCGTTTAGAAGCCATCGTAGCTCGGCTAGAGTCATCGCTCGATCAAGAAGCTGAATCCACCACCTCTGCCGCCGCACGAAAGCCCTCAACAGCCGCAGGCACGCCACAGTAGATGGCGGCATGCAACAAGACTTCTTGAATTTCCTCTTGGCTTGCGCCGTTGTTCAACGCACCGCGCACGTGGCCTTTAAGCTCATGCGACTTGCCTAAGGCGGTCAACATGGCCACGGTGATGAGGCTGCGAGTTTTCAAATCTAAGCCCTCACGCTGCCAAGTATCGCCCCACGCCGCACGGGTGATGTGGTGCTGCATGGGCAAGGTGAAATCGGTTGCCCCTGCAAAAGCTTTGTCCACAAAGGGTTGCCCCATGACTTGGGTGCGCATGTCCAAGCCTTTTTGAAAAGCAGCATCGGTGGGGTGAGCATGTTTGTCTGTCATACAGTTTCCTCTGGTTCAAATTCATGCCAAGGATAATCGGCCAAGCTAACAACGACTTTGGAGACAACGCATGAGCCGCTACCCTCACCCCGAGCTGAAAGACTTACCCGAAGACATCCGGGCCAAGATATTGGAAGTGCAAGAAAAAGCAGGCTTTGTGCCCAATGTGTTTTTGGCACTGGCACGCCGCCCAGCAGAGTGGCGCGCCTTCTTTGCATACCACGATGCTTTGATGGTTCCGGAGTCTGTGGGACGTGACAGCCACCTCACCAAAGGTGACCGCGAAATGATCGTCACCACCACCAGCGCCGCTAACAACTGCTTGTACTGTGTGGTGGCGCACGGCGCAATTTTGCGCATTTACGAGAAAAAACCTTTGGTGGCAGACCAGGTAGCCGTGAACTACCGCAAAGCCGACATCACACCGCGTCAGCGTGCCATGCTCGACTTCGCCATGAAAGTGTGCCAACACAGCGATTTGATTGACGAAGCAGACTTCGCGCCCTTGCTCGCCCACGGCTTCAACGACGAAGACATTTGGGACATCGCCGCCATCACCGCTTTCTTTGGCCTGAGCAACCGCATGGCCAGCTTCAGCGGCATGATGCCCAACCCCGAGTTCTATGTGATGGGTCGTGTGCCCAAACAAAAATAAATGGAATGCCGCAGCGGTTGTGGTGCGTGCTGCATCGCCCCCTCCATCACCAGCGCCCTACCCGGCATGCCAAACGGCAAGCCAGCTGGCGTGCCTTGCGCGCAGTTGCGACCGGACATGCGATGCGCTGTGTTTGGCAAGCCTGAACGGCCGGGATTTTGTGGTGGCTTGAAAGCTTCCGCCGAGATGTGTGGCGCAGACCGCAATGCAGCGCTCTTGTGGCTAACGCAACTCGATAGTGCAACCACACCTTGCTCACCCCAGCTTGAGTAATACTCATTGAAAGCAAGCGAGCACAACATGTCAAACGCAACACTTTCAGAGCCCATCTCAGCACTCACAGTGCGCCGCTTGGACGTGGATTTTTCAACGCTGATCAGACGGCATTGGAACGGTGACGATGCTTTTTTAACCGCATTTTTCAATGCGCTGTCGTTCAGTTTTCCCGAAGGCGAACAGTTCTTCATCGAGTCCGTGCGTCACGCAGCACAACACCTAGATGAAAACTCAACCCACAAAGCATTCAAAGAAACTGTGCGTGGATTCATCGGACAAGAAGCCAGTCACCGTCACATACACAAGCAGTACAACACCCAGCTCGAAACCTTAGGCTTAAAAAATCATTGGGGCCCACGCATTGCCAAGCGTAAAACACGCATACGACGCATCTTGGCCAAAAGCCCTCGCCACCATCTCTACGAACTCGCCATCACAACGGCTTATGAACACTTCACGTCCATTCTTGGCAATCTCACATTAGAAAGCCAAGGCACAGCAGCCGACTGGCTAGCTGATGCAGATCTCCCGCTACAAACGCTCTGGCGATGGCATGCCGCGGAAGAATGTGAACACAAAGCTGTGGCATTTGACCTCTACCAGGAACTAGGTGGCAGCAACAGCATGCGCATCTGCTTATTTGCTTTGATCACCCTTCACTTCAGTACTGACGTGATGCTTCAAACCATCAACAACTTGTGGCATGACCGCACGTTGCACAAACCCAGCACGTGGTGGTCGGCATGCAAATTTTCTTTTGGACGACATGGTTGGGTGTGGCGTTGCATCCCAAGCTTGATGGCGTACTTCCGCAAAGATTTTCACCCTAACCAAATAGGCAATGACAACCTCATGCGCGACTGGTTACAAGCCAACCGCAGCCAATGGCACGCTGTTATCCCACACCAGCCCCAGGCTTAAGGCGTGACCATTTCACGCAACCAGCCCGGTAAATCCATGGCTTTTTGCTTGGGGAAGTCCACCCAAATGGTGGTGGCACCACCCGCAGCGTAAATCACGCCAGGATTGGCCGCCTGCTCCATCGTGGCCCAAGTTTCAAACGTGGTGCGCCCGGGATCGCTGGTGTACATCTTCACCAGCACATCGCCTGGGTATTCGAGCTGTTTGTAAAAGTTGCAAAACGCATTCACGATAACGGGACCTTCTCCCTCAGGTCGGGGAGCCGCATCGAATTGATGCATCCAGTCGACACGCGCGATTTCGAGGTAGCGAAAGTAAATCGTGTTGTTGATGTGGCCCATCGCATCCATGTCGCCCCAGCGCATGGGAATGGTGCATTCGTACACCAGCTTTTTGTTTTCTGGAATTTCGTATCTCATAGCGCAAACCCATCGTCAGCAGAAATGATGGCCCCGTTGATGAAAGCGCTTTCTGCGCTCGCCAGCAACACCAACACTGCATCTAAATCTTGTGGATGGCCAATGCGTTTACGCGGCAGCATGTTCACCAATTTTTGTCCTTGGTCCGTTTGCCAATGGTGGTGGTTGATCTCGGTATCAATGTAGCCAGGACAAATGGCATTCACGTTGATGCCAAAGCGACCCCACTCGAGGGCCAAGACCTTGGTCATTTGAATCACTGCCGCTTTGCTCATGCAATAGGGACCAATTTGCGGCAACGCACGCAAGCCTGCGACAGACGCAATGTTGATGATGCGTCCACCAGCATAAGTACCGGGCTCTGCGCTTTTGGCGCGCGCCAGCATGCACTTGCCCACCTCTTGTGCGACAAAAAAAGCACCTTTCACATTGGTGTTGAAAGTGAAGTCAAAGTCTTGTTCACTCACGTCTTGCACACGCTGTGTTGTGCTCACGCCCGAGTTGTTGACCAAAATGTCGATGCTGCCCACCACACTTTCAACGTGTGCCACCGCAGATTTGATGCTCCCCAACGTGGTCACATCGAGGCTCACCACATGCGCATCACCGCCTTCAGCCTGCAATTCAGCCCTCAGTTCTTTGAGCTTTTCAATGCGTCGACTGGCCAACACCACCGCAGCGCCCGCACGCGACAAGGTGCGCGCAAACTGAGCCCCCAAGCCGCTTGATGCGCCCGTGACCAAGGCCACGCGGCCCGATAAATCCATGCTGTACGCCATGTTTGCCTCCTCCTTGTTGTGTGATTTCATTATGACAAGTGCATCTTTGACTGGCCCTAAAATCTGTCCCACCTCTGACAACAGACCGAGACAAGACACATGACACAAGAAGACATCCTCGCCCAGTTCGGCCCGCGTGAAGCTATGGAATACGACGTGGTCGTGATTGGTGGCGGTCCCGGTGGTTTGGCCACGGCCATTCGCATCAAACAACTGGCGACCGAAAAGGGCCAAGACGTTTCTGTGGTCGTCTTAGAAAAAGGCTCTGAACCCGGCGCACACATTTTGTCGGGCGCTGTGATGGACCCCAAGGCCATAACCGAGCTCATCCCCAACTGGAAAGAACTCGGCTGTCCGCTGAACCAAGAAGTCACGGGCGACGATGTGTTGTTCTTGAGCGAAACAGGCTCCAAGCGCACACCCGATTGGCTGCTGCCCCGCAACTTCCACAACGACGGCTGCTACGTGGTGTCACTCAGTAACGTGGTGAAGTGGATGGCCGCACACGCGGAATCCATCGGCGTAGAAATCTTCCCGGGCTTCACCGCAGCTGAAGTTTTGTACAACGAAGATGGCTCTGTGAAGGGGGTTGCAACCGGCAACCTCGGCATCGGAAAAGACGGCGAACCCACCGACAACTTTCAACTCGGCATGGAACTGCACGCCAAGTACACCATCTTTGCCGAAGGCGCTCGTGGTCACTTGGGCAAACAAGTCATTGCCCAATACAACTTGACGCAAGGCCGCGACCCACAAAGCTATGCCATCGGCATCAAAGAACTGTGGGAAGTTGACCCATCCAAAGCCAAGCCAGGCTTGGTGGTGCACACCTCTGGCTGGCCCATGCAAGACGACGCCTTTGGCGGCGGCTTTTTGTACCACCTCGAAAACAACAAAGTCACACTCGGCTTTGTGCTTGGCCTCGACTACAAAAACCC